>Ga0156087_1148_pt1 | contig 104519 bp, 99 predicted proteins | sample RifCSPlowO2_02_FD_107740 | JGI IMG/M metagenome (GOLD analysis project Ga0156087, IMG submission 107740) | Burkholderiales bacterium RIFCSPLOWO2_02_FULL_57_36 | reverse complement strand
CGTGACCAAGCCGGTGGTGCTGACGATCAGCAAGTTCAAGTGCATCATGCACCCGATGCTCAAGCGCGAAGTGTGCGGGGCGGATGCGAGCGGTGAGTTCAAGCGCTCGGACTTTGGGTTGAACTACGGACTGCCGCGCTTTTCGCCGGACGTGAAATTGGCGATTCAGGTGGAGGCGGTGCGGGCGGATTAAATCAATGCTGAGCCGGTTCGGGCATCGATACCCGAACCGGCTTGTCATGCAACCAACGCTAACCTTCCTGCATTCTCTCTAACTCCCAATCCATGGCAGAACGATTTTTTCGCAGTATCCGCCTGTTGGCGCAGTGCTATCAAGCTTTCGAGCAGTTTTCAGAAAGCCATGTGCGCAGCGTCGGCCTGACGCCGTCGCAGTTCGACATCATCGCCACGCTGGGCAACACGTCCGGCATGTCGTTCAAGGAACTGGGTGAAAAAACCCTGATCACCAAGGGCACATTGACCGGGGTGGTGGACCGGCTCGAAGCCAAGGGATTGGTCAGGCGCGTTGTGCAGACCGAAGACCGGCGCAGTACCATCGTGCAGCTGACAGAGGCGGGAGAACGCGAATTCGAACGTGTCTTCCCCGCCCATACGCAATATTGCAAACAACCATTCCTGCACTATAGCGATGATGATTTCGCCAGACTGGAGCGCGAGCTCGGCCGGTTGAAATCCAGTTTTGAGGATGCACGACGCAGTAGGAAAATTTGAAATCGTCGCAATGCCTTTATCGCGATTCGAGCGCCGCGGCACATCGGGTCATTCGCGTGAAAACCAGTTCCTGGGCGCCGGTTCAAGCGGCAATCCTGCATGCGACTCGATTGGATGTACCGGATAACGCGCGCAAAAGCACCATTCCAGCCATCCCCGCCGCGATGTGTTTCAGTGTATGGCCAGACACCATGTGCTGCGTCAACTCCCACACCAGATGATCGCCAAGTTCGAGCGCCTTTGCCAGTGCATACCAGCCGATGAGCGTCCACCAGGGAAGATGGTCATCGGTATTTTTAAGAAGAAAAAGCCCCGTCGCAATTCCAGCCAACCCACCGAATTGCAAGGCCAGATACAGCGTGAGATTTCCTGTAATGGCAGAACCCGCCAACCCCGCGCTACCAACCACCAATCCTGCTATCAAGCCAAATAGCCCCATGCGGGCTGACACTCGCTGCGCCAGGAACGTCCCGATCACCCCCGCGAACGCGAAAACCATGGGCAACCGGTCCACCAGAATGGTTTGTGCGCTGGGAGCCCAATGATAATAAGCTGACCCAACGCCTGTCAGTAGCAGGCCGCCGAAGAAAACGGAAAGAGGCAAGCTTACCTTTTGCATCGCATCAGGAAGGCCTCTCAACTTATACAGGCCGATGGCTCCGGCTGCGGTAAAAATCAGATTGGAAACGACATCGGCGAAATTTGGAATGGCATTCCAGGAGCGCTGATCCGCGAAGTGGTGATAACTCTCAGGCTGATGGATTGCCGGCAAAAAAAGACCAATGCCGATGACGGCAAGAATGAACCACAGTGCGTATCGTTCATGGGTAGCGAAATGATTGATCATGGCAAGATCCGGTTGATTTGGAGCACCGAGTCTAAGGACAATACTCTAAGCGGCGCCCTGGTTTTTGCCAAGTACCTCGCTTCGATACTTGGAGTACCGGCACCTCGTGCCGGACGAGAGTGGCGATTCGCATACTTTTATTCGTATATGCGACAACTCCGGGCTGCCCCCAATATCCAGCTCACTGACGATGATGCGTCAGCCATCATTCGATGCAAAGATCTCGCTAGCGGGTTCTATTCTGGGTTCGACTCGTTTCAAACCGCATCCATCACCGCCCGCAGGAACATCTGCGTACGTTCATTCTGCGGCGCGCCGAAGAGTTGTTGCGGCGTACCCTGTTCCGCAATTTTCCCTTCCGAAAAAAAACAAACCCGGTCGGCAAATTCCCTGGCGAAGCCCATCTGATGCGTCACCATCAGCATGGTCAGGCTGTGCTCTTCACCGAGCCGGCGAATCACACTGAGTACTTCGCCGCATAGTTCCGGATCCAGCGCGGAAGTAACTTCGTCGAACAGCATCACTTGCGGACGCATTGCGAGGGCGCGCGCGATGGCCACGCGCTGCTGCTGACCGCCGGACAACTGCGACGGGTAGTGATCGCGCTTGTCGGCCAAGCCGACCATGTCGAGCAATTCGGCGGCGCGCTCATTTGCTTCACGGCGGCTAAGGCCGAGCGCGCTGACCGGCGCTTCGGCCGTGTTTTGCAACGCCGTCATGTGCGGAAACAGGTTGAAGCTCTGAAACACCATGCCGATCTTGCTGCGCCCTTGCCGCTTCCAGCTTTCGCTGGCGCGCACCAGTGTGCCGTCGCGCGGCATGTGGGTGATCGGCGCGCCATCGACTTCGATCACGCCTTCATCGATATCTTCCAGCATCATCAGCACCCGCAACAGGGTCGATTTTCCCGAACCGCTGGGACCGATGATCGCCACTTTCTCATTGCGCGCCACATCCAGATCCAGATGATCGAGGACCGTCAGCGGGCCGTATCGTTTCGTCACGCCGCGAAAGCGAACCATGAGAGCAGTCATGTATCTCTTAATCCTTGATTAGGGCATGCGCAAATGCGTTTCGAGCTTGCGCACCAGCAGAGCGACGCTCACGCTGATGATGAGAAAAAACAAACCCGCCATTGTGATCGGCTCGATATAGCGGAAGGTTTGCGATCCGATGTTCTTGGCTTGCAGCATCAGCTCGACCACGGTAATCGCGGACAGCACCGGCGTATCCTTGAACATCGCAATCAGGTAATTGCCCAGCGCCGGAACGATCGGACGAACCGCCTGCGGCAATACGATATTGCGATAGGCGTGCCAGGGGCCCAGGCTCAATGCCTTGGCCGCCTCCCACTGCCCGCGCGGCACACCGTCCAATCCCGCTCGATACACTTCGGCCACATAACAGGAATAATGCAGCGCGAGGCCGCACGTGCCGGCAGTCAGTGCGGACAGTATCAGACCGTATTCCGGCATCACGTAGTACAGGAAATACAGCTGGATCAGCAGCGGCGTGCTGCGAATGAATTCGATCACCGATGCAACCGGCCACGACACCCACTGCAACCGGCTGCGGCGCAATATCGCCAACAGCAAGCCGAATACCAGCGCAATCGCAAACGCAACCAGCGTAATGCCAATGGTATAGAGCGATGCGCGCAGCAACTCGGGCAAAATCTGCCACGCGAACTGCCAGTCGAACAACGCCGCATTCATCACATGCTCCCGTGCGTCAGTCCGCGCCTGAGCCGTCGCTCAAGCAGGCGCATCGACAAGTTGATCGATTGCGCCAGGATGAAATAAAGCACCAGCGTGGCAAAGAAAATCTCACCGCTGCGGAAGGTCGCCTGTACCAGTTGGTTGGCGCGGAAGGTCAGGTCGGCCAGCGTGATCAACGACACCAGCGAAGTGCCCTTCAGCAGCTCGATCAACAGATTGGTACCGGGCGGGATTGCGTTGACCAGCGCTTGCGGCAAGACGATCCGGAAGAAGCGATGCAGCGGCGGCATGTTCAATGCAATCGCGGCTTCAATCTGGCCGCGCGGCACCGCGGCAAATGCGCCTCGCATCACTTCCGCGCCATAGGCGCCGATGTTCAAGCCGAGTCCGATCACGGCCACCGTGTATGGCGTCAGTGTCATGTTGAACGGCGGCAGCGGCAGTACGAAATACAGCCAGAACAATTGCACCAGCAGCGAAGTGCCGCGGAAAATTTCGATATACAGGTTGGCGGCCCAGCGCAGCGTGCTCCACGCTGACACTTTGGCCAGTGCGGCAAGAAACGCCAGCGCGACGGCGAGCGAGGCAGCCAGAGCGGTAATCTGGATTGTGACCAGCGCGCCCTGCAACAGCAGCGGTAGCAGCTCGGTCATCCGCTGTTACTGCCTGCCGAATTCGGAAATCGTTTTGCTGGTCAGGTTGGATCGATCAAAACCGAACGGCGCCACGAGTTTCAGGTGCTCATCGCTGCCCAGCCAGTCCTTGAGCGCCGCGTTGACCGCATCGCGCAGATCCTGGTCTTCCCTGCGAAACGCGAACGCACCATAGCCGGTATGCGCCGGATCATCGGCAAAACTATCGATCGCCTCAACTTTCTTGCCGCCTTTGGCCGCCAATTCCTTCATCGTCAATTGGGTGCCAACTGCGGCCGCGGCGCGCCTGGTGCGTACCGCCTGCAGTTGGGCAATCGTGGTCGGTACTTGCATGATCCGGCTGTCGGTTATGCCCGCATCACGCGCATAACCATACTGCGCCGTGCCCGACATCACGGCGAGTCTTGCACTTGGGTGCTGCGCGATAGCGGCATAGCTGTTCAATTTTTCCGGATTGCCCTTCGCAACCAGCAAGGTATCGCCGATCTGGTAATGCGGATCGGTAAACAACACTTGCTCCAGGCGTGCCGGCGTGACATACATGCCGGCCGCGATCACGTCGAAGCGCCCGGCCTGCAGACCGGGGATCAGGCCGCCCCATTCGGTCAGCACCGCGTTGACCTTGGTGATACCCATTTTGGCATAGATGGTTTTTGCAATTTCAGGGGATTCACCGGTAACCCGGCCATCGGCCAGCGTATACGCGAACGGCGCCTCGTTGGCATAACCGATGCGGATTTCACCGGTACGCCGTACTCGTTCCAGCGCCGTTTCGGCGTTGGCGCAAACATGTGCTGCAAGCGCTGTCAACGCAATCAATGCAGCGCCGAGCCGCATTGCAATGGATCGTTTATGCAAGTTGTTCATGACTGCTCCATTTGGTATTTTCGCGAAACGTTTGGCGTACCTGTCTGTTCACCATGTCATTTGCAGCCCTAAGGCACCGCGAAGCCGGTACTCTGCAAACCGGTAACGATCATGTCGATTGCAATGGTGCCGATCAGCAGCGCCGACATCCTGCCGGCCAGATCGATATACCGATCGGTGAGTTCGGCGTGACTATCCTTGAGCCGATCGTGCAAAATCTTTATCAGCACAAGCAGTACGACGGTCAGTGCGAGTGTGCCGAAAATTACGACGATCGCGCCATGCAGCGGCAGGCGCGTACCGATCACGACCGACGCGCTGACCGTGCCGGGTCCGATCATGATCGGCATCGCGATGCTGCCGGCCATTGCTGCCGGGGTGCCGCCCATCAAGCCCTTCATCGCCTCGGCGCCTGAGAATACGTAGCGCAAGCCGATCACCAGGAATACAATGCCGCCGAAAATCTGGAAAGACGCGAAACGGACCTGCAGGTAGTCGCGAAAAAAAGCTTCCCCGCCCCATGCAAACAGAACGAACACGCAGACACTGATCGTGCTGCCGCGAATCAGCACACGGGCAAATGTAGGGGTCGGCAAGCCACGAATCAGATCGAGCAGATAAATGCTCATCAAAAACGGATTGAAAAGCGCGAAGAACAGCAGGAACGAGCGCAGGTAGGGTTCCATCAATGACCTTTTACAACTTGATATGCGTGAGCCACATGCAATCTTTCCGGAAGCGCACGCCAAATGCGGGCCGCGATCGCTGCAATAACGGCGCAGCAGTCGTGACCCGCAACAATTGCGGCTGCCCTTTTATCAGGACAATACAATAAGGACTCAGTCCGGCGAAAGCGGCTCGACCTCCAGCGCAGCGATATCCTGGCGGGTTGCGACGAACTCGGGGCGCGGCTTCAATCCGCCCTTCGGCGTTCCGAGCTGATTCTCTATGCTGTTGTAGACAAAGAAAACATTGCTGCGCGGGTAAGGCGTGATATTGCCGTTCGAGCCGTGCATCGTATTGCAATCGAAGAAAACCACGGACCCGGCTTTTCCCTTGCATGACGCAATGCCGCCCATGTCGGACAGATAGCGCAGCAGGATCTGGTCGGGCACGCCGATTTCCTGTTTCTTGAGCGACTTCTTGTAGTTGTCATCCGGCGTCTCGCCGGCGCAGGAAACGTAGTGACGATGCGAACCGGGCATCAACATCAGCGGTCCGTTGAACTCGTCGTTGTCGGTCAACAGGATCGAACAGCTCAACGCCCGCATCGCCGGCATGCCGTCTTCGCTGTGCCAGGTCTCGAAATCCGAATGCCAGTAAAATTCCTTGCCGTTGAATCCGGGTTTGTAATTGATCCGCGACTGGTGGATATAGACTTCGCTGCCCAGAATTTCGCGCGCGACGTTCAATACGCGCGGATCTCGGACCAGGTTGGCGAAAAGCGCATTCAAGCGATGCACGTTGAAAATCGAACGCACATCGCCGCTGCCCGGTTCTGCAACGACTTCTTCACGGCCTTTGTTGGTGAAGTCTTCGCGCATTGCCTGCATCTCGTTGTACAGCCGCCCCACTTCAGCCGCGGAAAACAATTCCGGCAGCAGCAGGAAGCCGTTTTCCTGATAGGCGTCGCGTTGTGCCGGATTGAGCGCGGCAAGGCTGACGGTGGGCGCCTGCTCGTACACCACGGGATCGTGCCGCGCGAGAATCGCGGCACTGGTCTGGGTACGGCTTTTGTAAAGATCGGGGGATTGCATAGCTAACTCCTTGTTATGCCGCGACTTCCGGTGCTGCGGCGTAGACGCCGTCGGCGTCATGCACTTCGGTGCCGACCAGCGCAGGGTTGAAGGTGCACACCAGCCGCATGTCGGCGCCGGCATCCGCGCGCAGCCAGTGACGGTCGTTCTTGTTGAGCGCATATATGGTGCCCGGCTCGATGCGGAACACCTCGCCGGACGGGATCAGCTCGACCTCGCCGCTGCCTTCGACGCAGTACACCGCTTCGAGATGATTCTTGTACCAGATGTGGGTCTGGGTACCGGCGAAGATCGTGGTCTCATGCATCGAGAAACCCATGCCGTCGTCACGCAGCAGCAGGCGACGGCTGGCCCAGGTTTCGGTTTTGACGTCGCGTGTGGTATTGAGGATGTCTTTCAAACGCCGGACGATCATGCCGTCACCTTTTTGGTTTTCGAGGGCTGGCTGTTCATCTCGCCGACCGTGTCGGCCACCGCCTGCTCCAGAATATCGAGGCCGGCCAACAACTTCTCCGGCTCGATCGTCAGTGGCGTGAGCAACTTGATGACTTCATCGCGCCCGCCGGAAGTCTCGATGATCAAACCGTTCTGGAATGACAGTTCGGTCACGCGATCGGCCAACGCCGGGTCTTCGAATGCCAGACCCTGCATCATGCCGCGCCCGCGCCGCGTGATTGCGGCAGCCGGATAACTCTGAACCAGCTTATCGAGGAACTGCGCGATAATCGTCGCCTTTTTCTCGATCGATGCTTGGAATTTGCTGTCGTTCCAGTAATGATCGAGTGCAGCGGCGGCTGTGACGAACGCCATGTTGTTGCCGCGGAAAGTGCCGTTGTGCTGGCCCGGTTTCCATACATCGTGCTCGGGCTTGAGCAATACCAGCGACAGGGGCAGACCGTAACCGGATAGCGACTTCGAGAGCGTGACGATGTCGGGGCGAATGCCGGCCGGCTCGAAGCTGAAGAACGTGCCGGTGCGGCCGCATCCGGCCTGAATGTCATCGACAATCATCAGAATTTCATAGCGGTGGCACAATTGCTCCAGCTTTTTCAGCCAGTTCATGCCGGCGACATTCAGGCCGCCTTCGCCCTGCACGCATTCGACGATCACGGCGGCAGGATGGTCGACACCGCTGCTCGGGTCGCCGATCAGCTTGTCGAGCATCGCGATGGTATCGATGTCGTGGCCGAAGTAGCCGGAGTACGGCGCGTGGTGCACGTTGGATAGCGTCACGCCTGCGGCATCGCGGTATTTTTTGTTGCCGGTCAGGGACAATGAACCGAGCGTTACGCCATGAAAGCCATTGGTGAATGAAATGACGCTTTGCCGCCCGGTCGCGTTGCGCGCCAGCTTGATCGCCGCTTCCACCGCATTGGTGCCGGTGGGGCCGGTGAATTGCAGCTTGTACTGCAACTTGCGCGGTTTCAGAATCCGCTCTTCAAACGTGCGCATGAAGTGTTTTTTGGCCGAGGTCGCCATGTCCAGCCCGTGGACAATGCCGTCGCTTGCCAGATAATCGACCAGCGCCTGTTTGATTACCGGATTGTTATGCCCGTAGTTAAGGCTTCCCGCACCGGCCAGAAAATCGATGTACTGATTGCCGCCTTCGTCGGTCAGGACGGCGTTCTGGGCTTTGGTAAAAATCGTTGGAAAGGATCGGACGTAACCACGAACCTCGGATTCAAGTCGTTCGAATATGCGCATCATGCTTCTCCTTGTGCATGGGATGGATAGATGGAGAGTGTTTTGCAGTCAGACTGCGCGGTCCCAGGGGCCGATTTTGTATAAACACTCTTCTTCATGGCCACTTTCGCCAAAATCGCTAGCGGAAAACAGAGTGGCGGTAGTACAGCCGACGCCATGGCGCCTGGCAAAACCGGTGAACAGTTTTTGGGATGGGCCGTTGCCCGGGCTGATGGTGGTTTCCAGCCAGCGCAGTTGACGTCGCGCCAGCCACTGATGTCCCAGGTGGTCCAGCATGTGCGCACCCAGACCTTGCCCTTGCATGTGCGGCGCAACCGCGACCTGCCACACGAAAAGCGTGTCAGGTTGCGCAGGCGGCACATACGCGGTTATGGCGCCGACCAGGGCGCCGCCGGACTCGGCGATTACGCTGCTCCCGGCATTATGGTGGCAGAACAGCAGATAGGCATACCGCGAATTTAAGTCGAGCGGCGGGCAGGATGCCACCAGTTCGTGAAGTGCTGCGCCATCGCGCCGCATCGGTTGTCGCAGAGTCAATTGGCAGTGAACTGCCGACTCGGACATACGTGCATTCATGCAAGCCTCCCTTTTTTCGGACGAGGCAATCGCTGCGGCCTGTTCAGGCCGTCAATCGCAGTCGTCAGTTTTCAGAAGGGAAAATCAGGCAGGTTAAATAATGCTCTCTGGCACTTTAACTTCAAGCAAAGTGGCGAACTGTTCCAGTACCACCACCAGAGTATGTTGATCGTTCTCCGGCAGCGCACCAAGTGCACTGGCAAATCCCTGCGGAAGCGCGGACGGCGCATGGTCAACCAGCGTCTGTCCTGCCGCCGTCACGGTAACGTATACATTGCGCCGGTCACGGGTATCCCGTTCACGGCGGACCAACTCTTTTTCCTCAAGCCGGTCGACAATGCCTACCACCGTGCTGGGGCTCAAATGTATCGCACGCCCAATCGACTTGAGAGTGCTCGGCCCCAGTTGGGCAATTGCCATCAGCGCCACGAGTTGCGGCGACGTAATGTTGTGGGTTGCGGTCAGTCGCTTCGAATGATGCTCCACACATTGCGCAATGCGACGCACGCTTTGCAAAATGCGAATGGAGTCATTTACGGCGACAACTGGTGTAGTGTTGTCATTCATGACCGCGAGTTTAACGATATCCAAACATTCTGTCGCGCCGTATGGCGGCAACTCGCTTATTCCCCTGTTTTTTGATCATCCCTGATACGTAAATAAGAAGGTGCATTTTAGTTCCCTAAGGATTACATGTCAAATCATCGCTATTCAAATGATTCTTGTTGAGATATTTTGAATATGTGTGTAATCGACGGGCAGGAGCAAGTAATGACGGGCCAAGTACGCCCCGGCCCATGTAAAAAGGCCAGCTTCGAAGCTGGCCTTTTTGGTGTGCAAGGGTTGGAGCGCCCTAAACGACCGCGCCGCCGGTTTCATCCTTTTCCTTGACCGGCTTGATCAAATCTTCGCGCTTGACGCCAAGCCACATCGCAACTGCGGCGGCAACAAAGACTGACGAATAAATGCCGAACAGGATACCGATGGTCAGAGCCAGTGCAAAATAATACAAGCTCGCACCGCCGAAGATCAGCATCGACAACACCATGATTTCGGTCGAACCGTGGGTGATGACAGTACGCGAAATGGTTCTGGTGATCGCATGATTCATCACGTCGGGCGTGGCCAGCTTGCCGAAACGACGGTCGCGGAAGGTCTCGCGCACGCGGTCGAACACCACCACCGATTCATTGACCGAGTAGCCCAGCACCGCCAGCACCGCCGCCAGCACCGTCAGTGAAAATTCCCACTGAAAAAATGCAAAGAAACCCAGGATGATCACGACGTCGTGCAAGTTCGCGATAATGGCTGCCACCGCATATTTCCATTCGAAGCGAATTGCGAGGTAAATCATGATGCCTATGATGACCATCGCCAGCGCCGTCAAGCCGTCTTCCGCCAACTCCTTGCCGACCTGCGGCCCGACGAATTCAACCCGTTGGAGCTGGACTCCGGGGTCCTGCGCTTTCAACCCGCCCATTACTTTGTCGCTGACCTGCGATGTATTGGCATCCTTCTGCACCGGCAGGCGAATCAGGACGTCTTGCGCAGTACCGAAGCTTTGCACCTGCGTATCGGTATATCCCAGTTCGCCGATCGCCTTGCGGATACCTTCGAGATTAGCCGGTTTCGAATAAGTCACCTCCATCACGGTACCGCCGGTGAATTCGATTGAAAGATGCAATCCCTTGCTCACCAGAAAAAACACCGCGGCGAAAAATGTCAGCGCCGAAATCACGTTGAAAATCAACGCATGGCGCATGAACGGAATATCTTTTTTAATACGGAAAAACTCCATTACTTTCCTCTCATTCGGACATTCTTACCTGGATATTCGCTTGCATTCCGCGCTTGTCCATCACAATGCCATCTCAATATTTCAATGCCGGGTTCCAGGCGCACCAGTAAAACCTGGTGCTTTATGTTTCCGGTTTCCAGACTTGTCCGATCGACAATCCAGTCAGTTTCTTTTTGCGCCCGTACCATAAATTGACAACGCCGCGCGACACGAATACCGCCGAAAAGATCGATGTCAAAATACCCAAGGTATGCACCACCGCAAAACCGCGTATCGGTCCGGACCCGAATATCAGCAGTGCGATGCCGGCAATCAGCGTCGTGATATTCGAATCCAGAATCGTCGCCCACGCGCGGTCGAATCCGGTTGCGATCGCTGCCTGCGGCGAATTGCCGACACGCAGTTCTTCACGAATCCGCTCATTGATCAGCACGTTCGCGTCGATTGCCATACCCAACGTGAATGCAATTGCCGCCATGCCGGGCAAAGTCAGCGTCGCCTGCAGCATGGATAACAAGGCAATCAGCAGCATCAGGTTGACCGCCAGTGCAAATACGCTGAAAAAGCCGAACAGCATGTAGTACGCAATCATGAAAACCGCGATCGCGGCAAAACCGTAGAGTACGGAATTGAATCCCTTGACGATATTCTCGGCGCCCAATTGCGGCCCGATGGTGCGTTCCTCGATGATTTCCATCGGTGCCGCCAGCGAACCGGCGCGCAGCAACAGCGCCAGGTCATTGGACGCCTCGGTCGAGCCCATGCCGGTGATCTGGAAACGCGAGCCCAGTTCATCCTGGATCGTCGCCACCGTCAGCACTTCGCCCTTGCCTTTTTCAAACAACACGATCGCCATCAGCTTGCCGATCTTGTTGCGGGTTGCTTCGCGCATCCTGCGTCCGCCGTCGCCGCTCAAATCGATGCTGACCGAAGGCTGCTGATTCTGGTCGAAGCTGGCCGAAGCACTGGAAATATACTCGCCGGTAATGATCGGATCCTTGTACAGCACCACCGGCGCACCGCGGCCGACCTTGAACAATTCGGAGCCGAATGGAATCGCCGCACTCTCTTCCGTGCCGCGCGAGACGGATTCATCAACCAGTCTGACTTCCAGCGTGGCGGTGCGGCCAATGATGTCCTTTGCGCGCGACACATCCTGCACACCCGGCAACTGAACCACGATTCGATCCGCCCCCTGGCGCTGAATCAACGGTTCGGCGACACCCAGCTCATTGACGCGGTTGGCCAGGGTAGTAATGTTTTGCTGAACCGATTCTTCCACCGTCTGCTTCAGTGCTTGCGCCTGCAGCGTTGCCAAAAGTTTCAGCTCGGCGCCGTCGACCGCATCTTCAAGCGCCAACTCAGGTAATTGCGACGCAAGAATTTCACGTGCCACGGCACGTGTTTCCTGATCCCGGAATTTGATTTCAATCGTCTCGGCATTGCGCGTGAGGCCTGCATAGCGGATTTTTTTGTCAACCAGGATGCTGCGAATTCCCGTCTGCAAACCCTGGATACGCTTGTTCATCACAGCCTGCGTATCGACTTGCATCAGAAAGTGGACGCCGCCACGCAAATCGAGACCGAGGTACATCGGGAACGCATTCAAAGCCTGCAGCCATTGCGGCGTATTCGGCATCAAATTGAACGCGACCAGGTAAGTCGGATCGCTCGGATCCTTGTTGAGCTCACGCTCAAGCAGCCCCTTGGCCTTGAACTGCGTATCGGTATCGGCAAAGCGCACCCGCACCGAACCTTGGACGCCGGTCGTATCGAACGATATGCCTTGCGGTTCGATCGCATTTTTCTGCAGCGCCTGTTCCACCAGCGTCATTACGGCAGGATCGACCTTGACAGTGGCTTTTCCGCTGCTGACTTGCACTGCGGGTGATTCGCCAAAGAAATTCGGCAGCATGTACAACACACCGAACAGCAAGGAGATAACGATGACGATGTATTTCCAGACAGGATAGCGATTCATATTAATCAGCGTTCAGTGTGATTCTCAGGGACATGCCTGCAGAACGAGTGCCCCGGCAACATGCGCGGACACTCTAGCGGCATCGATTACAGGGCCTTGATCGTACCTTTGGGCAACAGCATGGTTACTGCAACCTTTTGCACGACAACTTCCGTGCCGTTGGCGATTTCAAGAGTGATATAGGCGTCGCTGACTTTGGTGATTTTGCCCAGAACGCCGCCTGCGGTAACGACTTCATCGCCTTTGGCCAGCGCTTCCATCATCGCTCTCTGTTCTTTCTGACGCTTCATCTGAGGACGAATCATCAAAAAATACAGTACGACGAACATCAGGATGATCGGTAAAAAGCTGGTCAGATTGCCACCTATGCCGCCGGCGGATTGTGCATAAGCATTAGAAATGAACACGTTGCGCTCCAAGTTGTAGTGTTGAATAACCCGGCATTCTAGCACCGGATGAGGTAATTCCCAGCCTTACGGAAGCGCGGCCGCCGGAATGGCTATGCTCCCCGGCCGCGATCTGCCTGAAAGCGCGCCACGAATGCCTGAAACTCGCCGGCATCGATCGCTGCGCGCATGTCGCGCATCAGTTGCAGATAATAATGAAGATTGTGGATGGTATTGAGCCGCGCGCCCAGAATCTCGCCGGTCCGATGCAGATGATGCAAATAGGCGCGCGAAAAGTTGCGACAGGCGTAACAAGCGCAGGTTTCGTCGAGCGGTTGCGTATCGTCCTTGTAACGCGCATTCTTGATTTTGATATCGCCGAATCGGGTGAACAGCCAGCCATTGCGCGCATTTCGCGTAGGCATCACGCAATCGAACATGTCGATGCCGTTCGCGACGCCCGCAACCAGGTCTTCCGGCGTGCCGACGCCCATCAGGTAATGCGGCTTGTGGGCCGGCAAACGCGGCCCGACGTGCGCCAGCACCCTTAGCATCGCTTCTTTCGGCTCGCCGACCGACAGACCGCCGATCGCGATGCCGTCAAAGCCGATCTGCTCCAGCCCGGACAGCGATTCATCGCGCAACTCTTCAAACATGCCCCCCTGCACGATGCCGAACAATGCGTTCGGATTGTCTTCCCGGTCGAACTCGTCGCGCGAACGCTGCGCCCAGCGCAGGGACATGCGCATCGATTGCGCCGCCTCCTTTTCGGTCGCCGGACGGCCGTCGATTTCATACGGCGTGCATTCGTCGAACTGCATCACGATGTCGGAATTCAGCGCGCGCTGGATCTGCATCGAGATCTCGGGCGACAGAAACAATTTATCGCCATTGATCGGCGATGAGAACTTGACGCCCTCTTCGGTGATCTTGCGCATCGCACCGAGCGAAAACACTTGAAACCCGCCGGAGTCGGTCAAGATCGGCTTGTCCCATCCCATGAACTTGTGCAGTCCGCCGAATTTGGCAATTACTTCGATGCCGGGGCGCAGCCACAAATGAAAGGTATTGCCGAGGATGATTTTCGCATCGATCTCGTTCAGCTCCAGCGGCGACATCGCCTTGACCGAACCATACGTGCCGACCGGCATGAAGATCGGCGTTTCGATCACGCCATGATTCAGCGTGATCTGGCCACGCCGTGCATTGCCATCGGTTTTGAGAAGTTTGAAGTTGAGCATTATTGATCGGGCACGATTTTGATTCTATCGTCCTTGTTTTGGGAAAGTCGATTTAATAACATCGCGTCGCCATAGCTGAAAAAGCGGTAGCGCTGCGCGATCGCATGTCGGTAGGCCGCGCGAATCCGCTCATATCCGGCAAACGCCGACACCAGCATCAACAGCGTCGATTTCGGCAAATGGAAATTGGTGATCAAACGTGTGACCGTGTTGAATCGGTAACCGGGCGTGATGAACAGCCTGGTATCGGCGCTGCCCGCACACAACGCCCCGGATTGCGAGGCGGATTCCAGTGCGCGCATGCTGGTAGTGCCGACCGCGACGATATCGCCGCCTGCTGCCAGGGTGCGGTTGACCGCATCCACGGTTGCCTGGGGAATCGTGTACCACTCGCTGTGCATGTTGTGCTCAGCCAGATTTTCAGTGCGCACCGGCTGGAACGTGCCGGCGCCGACATGCAGGGTGACGAAAGCGGAATTCACGCCTTTGTCGCGCAAGCTGTCGAGCAACGCTTGATCGAAATGCAACCCGGCGGTCGGCGCCGCGACTGCGCCCGGTTCCCTGGCATAGACAGTCTGGTAACGCAGTTCGTCGACTGCATCGGCTGCATGTTCGATATACGGCGGCAGCGGCAAGCGGCCGTGCGCTTCGATCAGCTCGAATACATCCGAGGGAAATTGCAACAGATAGAACTCGCCGGCCCGTTCGCCCACGATCACATCGAATGCGTCCGCCAATCGGATGACCGTTCCGGGCGGCGGCGACTTGGACGCGCGGATCTGCGCATGCACGGTTCGGCTATCGATCACCCGTTCGATCAACACCTCGACCTTGCCGCCGGTTTCCTTGACCCCCAAAAAACGTGCCTTCAGCACCCGGGTGTCATTGAAGACCAGGAGATCACCCGTCTTCAACAAATCGACAATATCGACGAAAGCGCGGTCGACCAGTGCATCCGCATCGACCTGCAACAGGCGCGACGCGCTGCGCTCGGGCAGCGGCAGTTGCGCGATCAGGTCCTGCGGCAGATCGAAATCGAAATCGGAAAGGGAATACATGCGTTGGAATGGTGTTGAACCATGCTTAAGATTTAAAATGCACCGGTTGCCATAATGTCCATTGGCTCTACAATGGCGGACATGCGTTTGCCTGTGCTGGCGATTTCAAACCCGCTATTTTACGCTGTGCAGCTCACTTTACGGCCCGATATGCCTGCAACCAAACCAAAACCCACAACGCCCGCCCGCGCCAACAAGCTCGAAGACAAGCTTGCGCGACTGGGCCTGCGTTCGGACATGGACCTGGTTCTGCATTTGCCGATGCGCTATGAAGACGAGACGCAAGTCACGCCAATCCGTGAAGCTGGTTTCATGATCGGCAATCCGGTCCAGGTCGAAGGCGTGGTGACGTCGTGCGAAGTCCAGTTCCGTCCGCGCCGGCAACTGGTGGTGACAATTGAAGACGAATCCGGTCCACTGGTGATGCGCTTCCTGAATTTTTACGGCAGCCAGACCAAACAACTGGCAACCGGCACGCGCGTGCGAGCGCGCGGCGAAGTGCGGCACGGATTCTTTGGCGAAGAAATGGTGCATCCGGCGTACAAGGTAATACTCGAAGGCGCGCCGCTTCCAACCGTGCTGACGCCGGTCTATCCGGCCGGCGAAGGTCTGTCGCAAACCCTGTTGCGCAAGGCGATTGCCGCGGCGATGGCGCGCATCGATTGGCGCGATACCTTGCCTGAATCCTTGCGCGCATCGCTCAAACTATGGATGTTCGAGGCGGCGGTGCGTCTACTGCATAATCCGCCGCCCGAAGTCGATGAAGCTGCGCTGGAAGACCGTTCGCATCCGGCCTGGGTGCGGATGAAGTTCGATGAATTGCTGGCGCAGCAGTTGTCGCTGAAGCGCGCGCAAGTCGCACGCCGTGCAAAAACCGCTACTGCGCTACCGGTGATCGGCGAGCTTTCTTCTGCGTTTCTAAAAACCTTGCCGTTCGCGCTGACTGCCGCGCAGGAGCGCGTATTGTCGGAAATCCGTGCCGACCTGCGTGCGTCGTTTCCGATGCAGCGCCTGCTGCAAGGCGATGTCGGCAGCGGCAAGACCGTGATTGCCGCGCTGGCTGCGGCGCAAGCGATCGACAGCGGATATCAGGCGGTACTGATGGCGCCTACCGAAATTCTGGCAGACCAGCACTTTCGCAAGATCGCGGCATGGATGGAGCCGCTCGGCGTGAAGGTCGCCTGGCTGACCGGCAGCCTGAAGAAGAAGGAAAAAACCGAAGCGCAGGCACGCATCGAATCCGGCGATGCGCAACTTGTGATCGGCACCCATGCATTGATCCAGGAAGGTGTGCAATTCGCCAGGCTGGGACTGGTGATCGTCGACGAGCAGCATCGTTTCGGCGTCGAGCAACGCCTGACCCTGCGCAACAAAGGATTGGAAATGTCGGCTGCGCTCGACAGCGCCAATACCGTTCCGCATCAGTTGATGATGTCGGCGACGCCAATCCCGCGCACGCTGGCGATGACTTACTACGCCGACCTCGAAGTCTCCGTCATCGACGAGTTGCCCCCGGGCCGAACGCCGGTGATCACCCGCGTCATCGACCAGAATCGGCGCGACGAAGTGATCGAACGGGTACACGCCGCGGCACTGGAAGGGCGGCAGGTTTACTGGGTTTGCCCGTTGATCGAGGAGTCGGAAGCCTTGCAATTGCAGACCGCGACCGACACCTATGCAACGTTGGCGGAAGCGCTGCCCGACTTGCGGATCGGACTGGTGCACGGCCGATTGAAGGCGACTGAAAAGCAGCAAGTCATGGATGCATTTACACGCGGCGAGATTCACTTGCTGGTTGCGACTACCGTGATCGAGGTCGGCGTTGATGTATCGAATGCGTCGCTGATGGTGATCGAGCATGCGGAGCGCTTCGGCTTGTCGCAATTGCATCAATTGCGCGGACGGGTCGGACGCGGTTCTGCCGCAAGCGTCTGCGTTTTGCTGTACCAAAGCCCGCTCGGCCCGACCGCAAAACAGCGTCTGGCGACCATGCGCGAAACCACCGATGGTTTTGAAATCGCCCGTCGGGATCTGGAAATTCGCGGCCCGGGAGAGTTTCTCGGCGCGCGCCAATCCGGGCAGGCATTGCTGCGTTTCGCCGACCTGGAGACCGATCAGTGGCTGGTGGAAAAGGCCCGCACCATAGCGCAGACGCTGCTGCGCGAAGATCCCGCCACGGTGCAGAAGCACCTGGCGCGGTGGCTTGGTGCGCGCGAGGATTTTCTGAAGGTATAGGCAAAATCCGACAGACTGCGCCCCCCCCCGGAACCGTCTTTGACCGGAACTAATTTTCCTGCATATGCGAAGATACAGATATGACACTTACTGAACTCAAATACATCGTCGCCGTAGCGCGCCAAAAACACTTCGGCCACGCGGCGGAATCTTGTTTCGTGGCTCAGCCCACCTTGTCGGTTGCCATCAAAAAACTCGAAGATGAGCTGGGCGTCACGATCTTCGAACGCGGCGGGACGGAAATTTCAGTCACGCCGCTTGGCGCGCAAATCGTTGCGCAAGCCGAGCGCGTGCTGGAGCAAACCGCCTCGATCAAGGAAATAGCAAAGCAGAACAAGGACCCGCTCGCCGGCCAGTTCCGGCTTGGCATCATCTACACGATCGCGCCGTACCTGCTGCCGCAACTGGTCAAGAACATGATCGAGCGCGTACCGCAAATGCCGCTGGTATTGCAGGAAAACTTTACCGTGCGCTTGATCGAACTGTTGCGCCAAGGCGAACTGGATGCCGCGATCATGGCGCTGCCTTTCCCCGATCACGGACTCATGGTGCAACCGCTGTACGATGAACCTTTCGTGGTCGCGCTGCCAAAACAACACCCGTGGTCCACCCGCCCGAATCTCAGCACGCAAGACTTGAAGTCTGAAACCATGCTATTGCTGGGCAACGGTCACTGCTTCCGCGATCAAGTGCTGGAAGTCTGTCCGGAAATGTCGCGCTTCTCGACCACCGGCGACGGCATTGCCCGCACATTCGAAGGCTCTTCGCTGGAAACGATTCGGCATATGGTGGCGTCCGGTATCGGCATCACCGTATTGCCGCGAGCTTCGGTGCCGGACATGGATGCCAGGGACGGCATGCTGCGCTATGTCCCATTCGCCGATCCCGTACCGTCGCGCCGCGTCGTGATTGCATGGCGCAAGAGCTTTACCCGTGGCGCGGCGATCGACGCAGTGCGTGAAGCGGTATTTGCGTGCGATCTGCATGGTATTGCGATGTTACCGGATGCGGCAGTTGCCATGAGCTAATAGCGTGAACCTTCATGCGCCCTCGGCGAGTTCCAGGCGACGCGATGTCTCAAGATCGAACCAGTGCACTGACGCTGCATCGAATCCTGCCATTACCCGTTGCCCGGCAACGACCGGCGTACCCGCCGGCGCCCGAACCACCAGCGGCTGATCGCCCGCTTGCGCATGCACCAGCAGATCGGCTCCCAGCACCTCGACCACCAGCACCTCGATTGTCAGTCCGGGCCTGCCCAGCGTGAGGTGCTCGGGCCGCAACCCCAATATGCAGTCCCGGTTGACAAGTGCACTGTATGCCGTCGGCAGACTTACCGCCGCGCCATTGCCCATATTGAACCAACTGCCGTCCGCGCTCACCTGCCCGTGCAGCAAATTCATCGGCGGCGAACCGATAAAGCCCGCGACGAAGGTGGTCGCCGGTTTGCCGTACACCTCGGCCGGGGTGCCGATCTGTTCGGCCCGGCCGGCGTTCATCACGATCATGCGCTGGCCCAGTGTCATCGCCTCGACTTGGTCATGCGTCACATACAAACTGGTGGTGCCGAGCGTGCGATGCAGCTTCTGAATCTCGAGACGCATCTGCACGCGCAGCTTTGCGTCCAGATTCGACAACGGCTCGTCGAACAGGAAGACCGCCGGTTCACGCACGATCGCGCGTCCCATCGCAACCCGCTGCCGCTGACCGCCGGACAGTTGCCGCGGCGTGCGTTGCAGCAGAGTGCCCAGCTCAAGGATCTTGGCCGCTTTCTGCACCCGGATCTCGATATCGTCTTTCGACAGGCGCCGGATTTTCAAGCCATAAGCCATATTTTCATACACGCTCATATGCGGATACAGCGCGTAGTTTTGAAACACCATCGCAATGTCGCGGTCTTTCGGTTCCAGTTGATTGACCACCCGATCGCCGATCACGATTTCGCCGCCGGAAATCTCTTCCAGTCCGGCCACCATGCGCAGCAGCGTGGATTTTCCGCAGCCGGACGGCCCCACCATGACGATGAATTCGCCGTCGGCGATGTCGATTGAAATGCCATGAATGACATCGACCCCCTTGGCACTCGTGCCATAGCGTTTGCTGATGTTTTTTAGTTCGACTTGTGCCATGGTTTTATCAGTCCCGCACGGGCGGTAATTTTCTAAGAAGATGAAAGGGCTGTTATTTTTCCGAATCAACCAGCCCTTTGACAAACCATCGTTGCATGACCACAACGATCAATCCCGGCGGCAGCATTGCCAGGATCAGCGTCGCCATCACCATATTCCACTCTACCGCCGCATCGCCGCCGGCAATCATGGTCTTGATGCCGATGCCGACCGGATACATGTTTTGTTCGGTCGCAATCAGCAACGGCCACAAATACTGGTTCCAGCCATAGATGAACATGATCACGAACAGCGCCAGCACATTGGTGCGTGACAGCGGCCACAGCACATCCTTGAAAAACCGCAGCGGACCGGCGCCGTCTATGCGCGCGGCTTCGGCCAGTTCATCGGGCACGATCAGGAAAAATTGCCGGAACAGGAAGGTGGCGGTCGCCGACGCGATCAGCGGAATGGTCAAACCCGCATAACTGTTCAGCATCCGCAGATCGGACACCACCTGGTAGGTCGGCGTGATCCGCACCTCCACCGGCAGCATCAGTGTCACGAAAATCATCCAGAAAAACAGCGAGCGTCCCGGAAAGCGAAAATACACGAACGCAAACGCCGACAGCATCGAGATCGAGATTTTTCCGAACGCGATCAGCAGCGCCGACACGAAACTGACCCACATCATGCGTCCGACCGGCGGCATCGAGATATTGCCGGAAGTGCCTTTGGTGATGACTTCGGCATAGTTGACCAGAAACTGATCGCCCGGCACCAGCGACATCGGTGCGGCGGCAGCCTGATCGGCAGTTTGGGTGCTGGCCACCAGCGCAACATACACCGGAAAGGCGACCACCAGAACACCCAGCAACAACACCAGGTGACTGATGAGATCGAGAATCGGGCGGCGCTCAATCATTGGATACGTTCATGAATATTGCACTTTCTTTTCGACATACTTGAACTGCACCACCGTCAGCACGATGACGATCGTCATCAGGATCACCGACTGGGCGGCGGCGCTGCCTAGGTCGCCACCCTTGAAGCCATCGTGAAACACCTTGTACACCAGGATCTCGGTATCCTTGCCCGGCCCGCCCTGGGTGGTCGCTTCGATGATCGCAAAAGTATCGAAGAATGCGTACACCACGTTGATCACAAGCAGGAAAAACGTGGTCGGCGACAGCAAAGGAAAGACGATCGTGAAGAACCGCTTGACCGGTCCGGCGCCGTCAATTGCGGCAGCTTCTATCAATGACTTCGGGATCGACTGCAGGCCGGCCAGAAAGAAAAGAAAGTTATAACTGATTTGCTTCCATACCGCCGCCATTACGATCAGCATCAACGCATGCCGCCCGTTCAACTGATGATTCCATTCAATGCCGAAATACCGCAGTGCATGTGCGATCACGCCAAGCGTGGGACTCATCATGAACATCCACAGCACCCCGACCACGACCGGCGAAACCGCATAGGGCCAGATCAGGAAGGTCTTGTATATCGATGCGCCCCTGAGAATCCGGTCTGCGAAAACGGCGAGTATCAATGAAATCGACAGGCCGAGAAATGCCACCAGAATCGAAAAAATCGCCGTGGTCTTGAACGACTCAAGATAGGTTTCATCGTTGAAGAGATCCTGGAAGTTTTCAAACCAGACGAATTGCGACGAGACGCCGAACGCGTCCTGTATCAATACCGATTGATAGAGCGCCTGCGCCGCCGGCCAGAAGAAAAATAGCAGGGTAACCACGATCTGCGGTGCGACCAGCGCATAGGGTAGCCAAGCCGATTTGAAACGGGCGCGTTTTTCCATGAATTTGTCTATTGGGCGGAATGCGGGGCCGGTTGCCTATGGCCCTGCACTCCCATCAGGCGGAATTTACTTGTTGGCTCTTTCGAATCGTATCAGTAATTCATCGCCGCGCTTGACCGCATTATCGAGCGCTTCTTTTGCGCTCTTCTTGCCGGTCCAGACGTTTTCCAGTTCCTCGTCGATCACGCCACGAATCTGCACGAAATTACCGAGCCGGATGCCACGCGATTTGTCGGTCGTCTTAACGATCATCTGCTGCACCGAGACATCGGTGCCCGGGTTTTTTTCATAGAAACCCGATTTCTTGGTAAGGTCGTAAGCGGCTTTGGTTATCGGCAGATAGCCGGTTTCCTGATGCCACCTAGCCTGCAGTTCAGGCTGCGACAGGAATTTGAAGAATTTTGCGACGCCCTTGTACTCTTCGGTCTTCTTGCCGCTCATCGCCCACAGCGACGCACCGCCGATGATGGTATTTTGCGGCGCACCTTGCGTGTCCGCGTAATACGGCAATGCCGACACCGCGAACTTGAACTTGGCATTTTTTGCAATGTTGGCATACGCAGCGCTGGACGAAGTCAGCATCGCGCATTCACCGGAATAGAACTTCGCCTCAGGTTCGTTCTTGCGGCCCGCATAGGTGAAATATCCCTGCTTGGCCCAATTCGCCATGTTTTCGATGTGCTTGACATGCAATGGGCTATTGAACTTCAAACGTGCATCCAGGCCGCCAAAACCGTTATTCTTGGTGGCGAACTCGGCGTTGTGCCAGGCGGAGAAATTTTCAAGATGGACCCAGGACTGCCAGCCGGTGGTATACGCGCATCTTTCGCCGTTGGCTTTCAGTTTTGCTGCCGCGGCCAGCACTTCCTGCCAGGTTGCCGGTCCTTTCGCGGTATCCAGTCCGGCTTTGTCGAACATGTCCTTGTTGTAGTAGAACACCGTGGTCGAGCTGTTGAACGGGAATGAAACCAGCTCGCCTTTCGGAGACGTGTAATAGCCGGCGACCGCAGGCACATAGACCGAGGAGTCGAATTTTTCACCGGCGATCTTCATCACTTCGGTAACCGGCTTGACGGCGCCCTTTGAATACATCATGGTTGCAGTGCCTACTTCGAACACTTGCAGAATATTCGGTGCGTTGCCTGCACGGTAGGCTGCCACCGCAGCGGACATTGCTTCGTCGTAACTACCCTTGTAAACTGCATTGACCTTGTAATCCGACTGGCTTTTATTGAACTGGTCCGCGAGGCCTGCGACACGGTCGCCCAATGCGCCGGTCATCGAGTGCCACCATGCGATTTCAGTGACAGCGTGTGCAGATGTGGTCATTACGGCAAACAGGCCGGTAGCGGCCAGGACTTTCAGGTTCATGCGCATTGGGACTCTCCTAAAATTTTTGATGTTACCCGAATGATGTTACAAGCTTGTTACGATAGCTTAAGGTGGTGCTGTGCCGCTTATAATTCGATTTTGCAGCGCAATATCAGATCATGAAACGACTTCACCTGTATCTCCGTCTGGTCCGTCTGGACAAGCCGATCGGCATTCTGCTACTGCTATGGCCGACGCTTGCCGCGCTGTGGTTCGCGTCGGACGGCAAGCCGGACTGGCGACTGGTTGCGATATTCTGTATCGGCACGGCGCTGATGCGCTCCGCCGGTTGCGCGATCAACGATTTTGCCGACCGCGATATCGACAAGCACGTCAAACGTACTGCGGAACGCCCGCTCACCAGCGGAAAAATTGCTCCATGGGAAGCGGTCATGGTTGCCGCGATCCTGGCCTTGATCGCCTTCATGCTGATCCTGCCGCTCAACATGCTGACCAAACAATTGTCGGTCGCAGCGGTGTTGATCGCAGCCAGCTATCCGTACTTCAAACGCTTTTTCGCGATACCGCAAGCCTATCTGGGCATCGCATTCGGCTTCGGCATCCCGATGGCCTTTGCCGCGGTACAGGGCGCGGTGCCGGCCGCGGCATGGTTGCTGTTGTTGGCGAATATTTTCTGGGCGATTGCCTACGATACCGAGTATGCGATGGTCGATCGGGACGACGACTTGAAAATCGGCATCAGAACATCGGCGATTACGTTCGGCCGGTTCGACGTGGCGGCGGTCATGCTGAGTTACGCAGTTGCGCTGTCAATCGTGCTGGTTGTAGGCTGGAGTTATGGCCTGCGCAGCTGGTTTGTCGCCGGATTGACGATTGCCGCCGCTTGCGCGTCCTATCATTACACGCTGATTCGCGAGCGTGAACGGGTCGGATGCTTTGCGGCTTTCAGGCATAACAACTGGCTGGGCGCCGCGGTGTTTGCGGGGATTGCGGTCGATTATGCGATGCGCTAATTTGATGATTCCATACTTCAGCAAGCAGGATCTTTTAAAAATTTACCTATGACCGCCTTGTTCATCTCCGCTTTTCTATTAGGCCTGCTGTTCAACGCGGCGCCGGGCGCCGTATTTGCCGAAACTGTCAGACAAGGCGTGCGCGGCGGTTTCCGGCCTGCGCTCGCGGTACAAGTCGGCTCGCTGGTCGGCGATGCGCTCCGGGCGCTTCTGGGGCTGATCGGTGTCGGCCTTCTCCTTCAACTGGACTGGCTGCGCTTGCCTATCGGCATCGCCGGCGCCGTCTATCTTGCCTGGCTGGCCCGCGACTCGTGGATTACCGCCAGCCGAGAGTTTTCAGTCAATGAAAGCGGAGCGACCGAATCGGGAAAGGCAATGCGCGCCGGCGCGCTGATTTCGATAACGAACCCGCACAATATCGCCTATTGGGCGGCACTTGGAAGCGCGCTTGGCGCGGTTGGCATTCACGAACCGCAAACGGCGGATTATGCAATTTTCTTTGCCGGCTTCATGGTCTCGTCGATTGCATGGTGCTTCTTCTGCGCCGCCGTGGTTGATCGCCTGTTTCGCCGTGCCGGCGCGCATTGGGCAAAAATCACCTACAGACTTTGTGCAGCGGCGTTTCTGGCCTTGGCAATCGCATCGGTGCGTGACGTCGTGGTTCAGCCGGGCAAGTTCCATCCGCGCGAGAAACCGGCAGTGAGCGCCACTCTCTAATTCGAACCGAATTCCTCGCCCAGTTGTTTGCCCCGCTCCGCAGCCGCCTTCATCGCACGAACAATCGCATCCTTCACCCCGCTAGCCTCCATGCTGACCAAGGCCGCATGAGTGGTGCCGCCTTTGGACGTGACACGATCCCGCAGCACCGATACGGGATCCGACGATTGCGCGGCAAGTTGCGACGCGCCGACGAAAGTCGCAATCGCAAGCGCATTTCCCTGCTCGGCGCTCAAGCCCATCTCCTGCGCGGCCTGCTGCATCGCTTCGATGAAATAGAATACATACGCCGGTCCGCTGCCGGATACCGCGGTCACCGGATCGATCAACGCTTCATCGCTTAGCCAGACCGTCGCGCCGACGGCACGCATGATCGCATCGGCGGCATTGCGCTGCTGTTCGGACACGCCCGCCATCGCCGCCAAGCCGGTGATTCCCTGCCCGATCAAGGCCGGCGTATTGGGCATGGTGCGCACGATCGCCGGGTGTCCGTTGAGCCAACGCGACAAATCGACCGCACGAATACCGGCTGCGATCGACAGCACCAGTTGCGAAGCCACGTGCGCCTGCAACTGTGCGGCGACATCCTTCATTTGCTGCGGCTTGACTGCAAGTACGATCACATCGCTCGATGCGATTGCCGCGTCGATCTGTTGCGCCGTCGTCACACCGAACTGCTGTTGCAGCTTTTCCAGTGCGCCGGCATTGATATCCACCACGTGGATATTCGCGCCCGCCGTGAGTTTGCCGGCAAGCCCGCCGATCAAGGCGGCCGCCATGTTGCCGCCGCCGATAAAACTGATTTTCAATTCATTTTGCATAATCCCGCTTTCCAAAAATTGCGGTTCCGACACGAACCATGGTAGACCCTTCAGCGATTGCAGCGGCCATATCGGCCGACATTCCGATCGACAGCGTGTCGATCGGAAGCCCTTGCGCACGCAACTCGTTAAACAATTGATGCAGTCGCCTGAACGGCGCTCGTTGTTGTTCAAAATTTTCCGCCGGCTCCGGTATCGCCATCAATCCGCGCAGCCTCAATCGCGGCATGCGTGCGACGGCGTGCGCCATTTCCGAAGCCTGGTCCAGTGCAGCGCCGCTTTTACTGGCTTCGCCGCTGATATTGATTTGCAGACATACGTTCAACGGCGGCAGGTGTTGCGGCCTCTGATCGGACAGGCGCTGCGCGATTTTCTCGCGTTCGATGGAATGCACCCAATCGAAATGTTCCGCGATCGGCCGGGTCTTGTTGCTCTGGATCGGTCCAATGAAATGCCATTCCAGGCGCAACGCGGGCTGTCGCGCCTGCAGTTCAGTCATCTTGTCCAGCGCCTCCTGCAGATAATTCTCGCCAAATGCCTTTTGGCCTGCCTGTGCCGCCTCCAAAATCGCATCCACCCCGAATGTCTTCGACACGGCCAATAGCCGGATTTCATCGGGATTGCGCCCCGCACGGTGCGCCGCTGTGGCAATACCGTCATGGACAACTTGCAAGTTCCGGGAGATTAAGGACATAATCAAATGCATTCCGGCAATATCACGCAGATTTCAATAATGGCAACATGGCTGTATCGCTCAAGCCATCCATTTTCTTTTTACTTTTTATATAGTGCAGCTCAGGGATTATAAATGGACATTTCCGAACTACTCGCTTTCTCGGTCAAGAACAAGGCGTCCGATCTGCATTTATCTGCAGGTTTGCCGCCGATGATTCGCGTCCATGGCGACGTACGCCGTATCAATCTGCCGCCGCTGGAACACAAGGATGTGCACGGCATGATTTATGACATCATGAACGACGGTCAGCGCAAGGCGTACGAAGAAAATCTCGAATGCGACTTTTCCTTTGCGATTCCCGGTCTGGCGCGGTTCCGTGTCAATGCATTCAACCAGGATCGTGGTGCAGCAGCAGTGTTGCGGACCATTCCGTCAAAAATCCTCAGCCTGGAAGAATTGAACGCCCCAAAAATATTTGGTGAACTGGCGATGAAGCCGCGCGGGCTGGTGCTGGTGACCGGTCCGACCGGCTCGGGAAAATCAACCACGCTGGCCGGCATGGTGAACCATCTCAATGAATCAGAATATGGGCATATCCTGACGGTCGAGGATCCGATCGAATTCGTGCATGAATCGAAAAAATGCCTGATCAATCAGCGCGAAGTCGGGCCGCACACGCTTTCGTTTACCGCCGCGCTACGTTCGGCATTGCGCGAAGATCCGGATGCGATCCTGGTCGGCGAGTTGCGCGACCTGGAAACGATCCGTCTGGCACTGTCGGCCGCGGAAACCGGCCACCTGGTATTCGGTACACTGCATACGTCATCCGCCGCCAAAACCATCGACCGTATCATCGACGTGTTTCCCGGTGATGAAAAGGAAATGGTGCGGGCCATGTTGTCCGAATCATTGCAGGCGGTGATTTCGCAAACCCTGCTGAAGACCAAGGATGGCTCGGGCCGGGTTGCCGCGCATGAAATCATGCTTGGCACACCCGCCATCCGCAACTTGATTCGTGAAGCCAAAATCGCGCAAATGTATTCAGCGATTCAGACCGGTTCCAACGTGGGAATGCAAACACTGGACAGCAATTTGACTGATTTGTTAAGACGGAACATCATCTCTCCGGCGGCGGCCCGGGGTGCCGCGAAAACACCGGAGAACTTCCCGGGTTAAGCGCCGCGGATTGCACCGAGCCGGACGATCACCCTCAAAGCAGTGCTTTGAGTCCCGACCATCTCCCGCCTGCAGGAGAAGAAGTACGCGAGACAAGATCAAGCCAGGGCTTGGTCTTGCAGAACTAACAAGGAAAATAATGGAACGTGAACAAGCGACGAAATTCATGCACGATTTGCTCAGGCTCATGCTCAGCAAAAATGGCTCCGATCTTTTCATCACGGCGGATTTTCCGCCTGCGTTCAAGATCGATGGAAAGATGACGCCGGTGTCGAATCAGCCGCTGACAACGACGCATACCGTCGAACTTGCCCGCGCGATCATGAACGACAAGCAGGCGGCCGAGTTCGAAGCCAGCAAGGAATGTAATTTTGCGATCAATCCTGGTTCCTTGGGCCGCTTTCGAGTGTCCGCATTCGTACAGCAAGGCCGTGTCGGGCTGGTGCTCAGGACTATTACCACGACCATTCCGAAGATCGAGGACCTGGGTATTCCGGAAACGCTGAAAGACGTCGTGATGACCAAGCGCGGACTGGTCATCATGGTCGGTGCGACTGGTTCCGGCAAGTCCACGACATTGGCGGCCATGGTCGGCTACCGCAACGAAAACAGCCACGGCCACATCATCACGGTCGAAGATCCGGTCGAGTATGTGCATCCGCACCGGAACTGCATCGTGACGCAGCGCGAAATCGGCGTCGATACCGCCGACTGGGGCGTGGCATTGAAAAACACGCTGCGCCAGGCGCCGGATGTCATCCTGATCGGCGAAATCCGCGATCGTGAATCGATGGATTATGCAATCGCATTCGCTGAAACCGGACATCTGTGCCTCGCTACCATGCATGCCAACAGCTCGAACCAGGCATTGGACCGTATCATCAACTTCTTCCCGGAAGAGCGCCGCCAGCAGTTGCTGATGGACTTGTCGCTCAATTTGAAGGGCATGATTTCACAACGGCTGATACCGTTGCGCGATACCAAGGGACGGGTTCCTGCAGTGGAAATCATGCTGAATTCGCCGCTCATTTCCGATTTGATCTTCAAAGGCAATGTTCACGAGATCAAGGAAATCATGAAAAAATCGCGCGAACTCGGCATGCAGACTTTCGACCAGGCGCTATTCGATCTGTATGAAGCAGACAAGATTTCATATGAAGATGCGTTGCGCAATGCGGATTCGGTCAACGATTTGCGCTTGTCGATCAAGCTGAAAGGCAAGGAGGCGAAGGATCGTGATTTGTCCGCAGGCACCGAGCATCTTGGGATCGTATAGGTAAAATTCACGCTTTACCGGCGAACTATTTACTTGCCGGTAAAGCTGCCATCACAAACCAGATCGGCTGACGCTCGGCACCCATCAGCCTTACCTTTTTCAATAAACAGGTAAGGCCGATCGCAGTAGTGGCGCATGAAAGATTTATTGCAAGACCCGTTCGCAGAGACTCATTTGTCATGCCGCGCGGCGAGAGAAAGAATTTCAATGACTTCCCTCTACCAAATTGCGCTACGTGACCCAAAGGAGGCGAAGCGTCAGCACCATCGAATACGAATGGCGCGGATATTGATTCTTAACATGGCAGCCGAATCGGCCATGCTTGGCTTGTTTGCATGGGCCGGGACCATTCCAGCATGGATTGCACTCGCATTTTTGGTGGCAAGCACCGGCTCCGGCCTTGCATTTTTTCTCTTCTTCAAAAGCGGAAAAAACTTGCGCTTGCGCGACAAGGGCGTCCTTGTTCCACAACTCGTGGTGATCGCAACATTGCAGCTTGTATTCCTTGTACTGGCTCCCGAACTTGCAATTCTCTTCATGCTGGTTCTGCTGGTGTCATCGGGTTTCACCCTGATGGAATTCACGCCGCGCCAATTCACGATCGGCTGGGTTATCTACGCGGCGGCCACAGCGGCGGCGCTGTGGTTTGTCGGTGACCGGTTCACCTATCCTGGCCTATCTCCGGTGGAGACTGCGCTGGTCTGGCTATTTTTTGTTTTGGCGCTGCGGCTGCTGACACTGGCAAGCGCCCAATTCAGCCGACTGCGCGGGCAATTATCTGAAAAGAATCGGCAACTGGAAGCATCGTTGCAAAAGATTGAAATACTTGCCAATCGCGACCACTTGACCGGCGCATTCAACCGGCGCAATTTCATGCTGACACTTGAGATGGAAATGCAGCGTGCGAAGCGGGCTGCGCGGCCATTTTGTCTCGCCATGCTCGATCTGGATCATTTCAAGTTGATCAACGACAAATATGGCCATGCAGTCGGCGACCTGGTGCTAAAACACTTTTGCAGCATTATTGAACAATCGCTCAGGTCGTCGGATAAATTAGGGCGGATCGGAGGTGAAGAGTTCAGCATTCTCCTCGCCGAAACGTCACTGGATAGCGCAGTTAAGGCAATGGAGCGATTGCGCATCCTTATAGCAGATCATGATTGGGAAACCGTCGGAACAGGCTTGACGGTGACTTTTTCGGCAGGCGTCACAAGTTATGAACATGACGATGGCACGGAAACCATGCTGAAGCGTGCAGATGATGCGCTGTATAACGCAAAACGTGCCGGCCGCAACCGTGTGAGCATCGCTGAAAGCGCAGAAAGGATGACGCGCCACCATTCTTGATGAACTATCGCCGTGATCTTTTTAGTGAGCGGCAAATGTTAATTCGCTCCCGCATGAATACGCGATGGAGGAATAAAAAACTTTTCCTAGGCCCTCACTCCACGGCGGGCACGCCCTTTGTTCAGATAGCGAGATTGGATTTTTTTCCAGACATATCCTGCTATGGCAAGCACAATGTATTTTCTCATGAGCAATCTCCAAAGACCTAAGGCCGTTCGATAAAACAGCGGTTCACAAAGTATTTATCCAGTCAATTATTGAGTCAACGCCGGCTCGCGTCATTAAGCCCGGCTGCCTTATAGGACTGGAAAGGTATCGTTAGGTTCCGGGATCGCGCGGTGGAACGGCGCGTCGACATCAGTTCGCAGGCGCCAATGCGCTATCCACCAGCTCAATCCAGTGCCGGACCGGCGTTTGGGTACCGGATTGCAAATGCGTCAGGCATCCGATATTGGCCGATACAATCATCTGCGGATCGGTTGCCTCCAGCTTGGCCAATTTGTTGTCACGCAATTGATATGCCAATGCCGGCTGCAACACCGAATAGGTGCCCGCCGATCCGCAGCAAAGATGGCTGTCTTCGCACAATTTGACATCGACCCCGACAGCGCTCAGCACCCTCTCGACCTTGCCGCGGATTTGCTGGCCATGCTGCAAAGTGCATGGCGGATGATAGGCGACGCGCTTGCTGATTTTTCCGGTGAGTTTGTCCTGCAGTGCCAATTCGAAGTCGGGCAATATTTCACTCAAATCCTTGGTCAGGGCCGAAATCCTTTCCGCCCTGGCTGCATACGCTGCGTCATGCCTGAGTAAATGGCCATACTCCTTTACCGTCGAACCACAGCCGGAGGCGGTCATCACGATCGCTTCGGCGCCAGCTTCCACGTGCGGCCACCATGCGTCGATATTGCGGCGCATGTCGTCCAGGCCGCCATCGTGATCATTCATGTGATAACGAATCGCTCCGCAACAACCCGCCTTTGCCGCGACAATCAATTGGACCTCCAATGCGTCGAGCACGCGCGCTGTCGCTGCGTTGATGTTGGGCGCCATGGACGGTTGCACACAGCCGTCCAATAACAACATTTTTCGTACATGCTGGCGTGTCGGCCATGCACCCGCATCCTGTTTTTCCGGAACCTTGCTTTTCAATGACTTTGGCATCAGCGCCCGCACAGATTGCCCTGCCTTCATTGCCGGAGAAAACATCCATTTGCGCGGCAGCCCTTCTTTCAATGCGGTGCGCACAACGCGTTCGGATAGCGGACGCGGCACCTGATCATCGACAATCTTGCGGCCGATATCGACCAGGCGACCATATTGCACGCCGGAAGGGCAAGTCGTCTCGCAATTGCGGCAAGTCAGGCAGCGGTCCAGGTGCAGTTGCGTCTTCGCTGTCGCCTGCTTTCCTTCCAGCACCTGCTTGATCAGGTAAATCCGGCCGCGCGGGCCATCCAGCTCATCGCCCAGCAACTGATAGGTCGGACACGTCGCGGTACAGAAACCGCAATGCACGCATTTTCGAAGGATAGCTTCGGCCTCATCTCCTTCGGGCGTGTTTTTAATGAAATCGGCTAAATTGGTTTGCATGGAATCCTACAATTTTTGCGAGCGATGCGTGCTTGCAGCAGATGCTGTTCCGCTGCATCTACCATTCCGAATACATCCGCCCCGGATTGAATATCCCGGATGGATCGAATGCTCTTTTGAGATTGCGATGAATAGCCGCAATGGCCGGCGCCAGCGGATGGAATACGCCGACCCGCTTGTCGCCGCCGCGAAACAAGGTCGCGTGTCCGCCGATCCTGTCTATCGCAGCGCGAACGACGGCGGCGTCTTCATTCGTCTTCAGCCAGCGTTGCGCCCCGCCCCATTCGATCAGCTGCTCTCCACGCAATGCAAGCGGCGGCGCAATCGACGGCACCGATAAACGCCAAACCGTCTCTGCAGTCTTATCCACGGAACAAAAGAACCTGTTCCGCTGTTCCCGCAAGTCAGTCCAGAAAGCCTCGGCATCCGGCACCTGATCGCCGCCCATTTTTTTTGGCGCTGCGTGGATTGCCGCCTGGGCGCCGGACAAGCGCACCATCAGCGATCCGCCATGCCAACTGCTGGCCGAAATCGGCAGCGGCTGGCTGCCCCATTCGTTCAACCGGCGAATCGCATCGGACTCGTTCAGCTCGAAGCGCAAGCTGGTTTCGGCAAACGGCCGCGGCAACACTTTCAGCGACACTTCGAGAATCAATCCGAGCGTGCCCATCGATCCTGCCAGCAGACGCGACACATCGTAACCGGCGACGTTCTTCATTACCTGTCCGCCGAAACGCAGCACATCGCCCTTGCCATCCATCAGGACCACGCCGAGCACAAAATCGCGTAGGGCGCCGACCGCCTGCCTGCGCGGTCCGGAAAGGCCTGCCGCCACAACCCCTCCGATGGTCGCCTGTGCATCGAAATACGGCGGTTCGAATGCCAGCATCTGATTTTGCGCTGCCAATGCAGCGTCGATTTCCGCAAGCGGCGTGCCGCTGCGCGCGGTGATGACAAGCTCGGTCGGATCGTAGGCAAGTATCCCGGTATGGCCACTGGTATCCAGAACCTCGCCCTGAAGCGCTTGACCGTACCAATCCTTGGTGCCGCCGCCGCGAATGCGCAACGCCGTCTTGTCGGCGACGGCTGCGATAATGCGATCAGAGAATGTTTGCAACGTTTGTTCCATATGGGCCTGATACCGTTCGCTAGAAACGCGGCAAATCCGCAAACTTCAGTTGTCCGCCTTTGACATGCATCTTCCCGTACTCGGCACACCGCTGCAGCGTCGGTATCGCCTTGTCCGGATTCAGCAGGAATGCGGTATCGAACGCCCGTTTGACGGCGATGAACGCCTCGATCTCCTGTTTCGTGAATTGCACGCACATCGAATTGATTTTTTCGATGCCGACACCATGTTCGCCGGTAATGGTGCCGCCGACTTCGACGCACAATTCGAGAATCTCCGCGCCGAACAATTCCGCGCGATGAAATTCGCCGGGCTGGTTGGCATCGAACAGGATCAATGGATGCAGGTTGCCGTCACCGGCGTGAAACACGTTCGCGCAACGCAAGCCGTACTTGGTTTCCATCTGCGCGATACCCAGTAAAACCTGCGCCAGTTTCTTGCGCGGAATGGTACCGTCCATGCAATAGTAATCGGGTGAAATACGGCCCGCCGCCGGAAATGCGTTTTTTCGGCCGGACCAAAATTTAAGGCGCTCCTGTTCATTCCGCGATACGGCAATCGCGGTCGCGCCGGAATTTTTCAGCACATCGGACATGCGTGCGATTTCTTCCTCGACCTCTTCCGGCATACCGTCCGACTCGCACAGCAGGATCGCTTCCGCATCGATGTCATAGCCGGCTTGCACGAAAGGCTCGACCATGCGGGATGAAGTTTTATCCATCATCTCCAGGCCGGCGGGAATGATGCCTGCCGCGATCACGCTGGCTACCGCATTGCCGCCCTTTACCACATCGTCGAACGACGCCATGATCACGCGCGCCAGCTGCGGCGTGGGAATCAGCTTGACCGTGACTTCAGTGACCACGCCCAGCATCCCTTCTGATCCGATGAATACCGCAAGCAAATCGAAGCCCGGCGCATCGAGCGCCTCACTTCCCAACTCCACGATGTCGCCATCGATCGTCACCATCCGCACGCGCAGCACGTTATGCACGGTCAATCCATATTTCAGGCAATGCACGCCGCCGGAATTCTCGGCCACGTTGCCGCCGATGGTGCAGGCGATTTGCGACGACGGATCGGGTGCGTAGTACAAGCCATGCGTTGCCGCCGCGTCGGAAATGGCAAGATTGCGCACGCCGGGCTGCACCACGGCGGTACGGCTGTAAGGATCGATTTTGACGATCTTGCTAAGCCGCGCGGTTGACAGGACCACGCCATCGGCGATCGGCAATGCGCCGCCGGACAATCCGGTGCCGGCGCCGCGCGGCACAATCCTGACTTGCAGATCGCGGCATGTTTTCAGTATCCCGACAACCTGCGCCTCACTGTTCGACAGCACGACCACCATCGGCAGCTGCCGGTAGGCGGAAAGCCCGTCGCATTCATAAGGCCGGGTATCTTCTTCATTGAACAGCACGCATTCGCCGGGCAGCACCGAGCGCAGTGCGGCAACGACTTCGCGCTGGCGGGCAATGGTAAATGGCAAATCTACAGGCGCATTCATGATCGGTCTCAATCCATTGAACTTAAACAATCCGTGATGAGGTCGGCGGCACAAACCCTTTTCAAGTACAGGCAGAGTGTAACGAAAAGGCAGGGAAATTAGGTCGGTTCTTGGGTAATTTTGGCTGAAAAGCATTTTCCGCTGGCGTGAAATATTTTCACCCCATTACAGAAAGCGTTTTCGACAATCCTTGTTCGGGAAATCCGGAAAATACCTCAAGCCGCCACGGGCCAAGGCACATCGTCTGTCAGACGTTGCGGAATGTTGTTTGCATCCAGTCAATGAACAGCGCAACTTCCTGGCGCTCACGTGCCGGCTTTTCGTAGACCATGTAATACGCATGCGGCGGTGTCGCGAGATGGATATCGAACAGCGGCACAACCTCGCCACTCTCGATCATGCCGTGCGCAAAATGCTGGCGAGTCAATCCAATGCCATATCCATGCTTGATTGCTTCCAGCAACAAGCCCAGATCATCGATCCGCAATCCCGTCGAAGGTTCGGGCCAATCGAGTCCGGCCGCTTCGAACCAGGGCTGCCATGGTTCCAGTGCCGAACGCAGCAGCGTTGCCTTTTTCAAGTCCGCCGGCGTCTCGATCCCGCCGACTTGCGCAAGGTAACGCGGACTTACAACGGCAAATGTCGGCTCTTCAAAAAGTTTCTCCGTAACGAGGTTGGGATATTTCCCTGCCCCGAATCGGACTTCGACATCGCTTTCGGACAGACTCAAGTCATACAAAGGTACCGACAGAAATATCTCGATCCCGATGTCGGGATGGAGTCTGGCAAATTCGGCAAGATGCGGAACGAATATATAGCGCGCAAAGGTCGGAGGCAACGTGACTTTGACGCGCAACTGTACGGGAGTGCTCCGGTGCGGCATTGGAAAATCCGTCAACGTGCGCAGCGCAATGCGCACCACGTCCAGATAACGGCGGCCGAATTCGGAAAGATTGACACTGCGGCCGTCACGAATGAACAGGCGTTCCCCGACAAATTCCTCAAGCAACCGAATCCGGTGCGACAACGCCGACGGGGTGATGCACAATTCTTCGGCTGCAAGTGCAAATGAACCATGCCGTGCAGCCGCTTCAAAAGCGGATAGTGCATGCACAGGAGGAAGGCGTATTGCCATAAATAATTAATTTCCGGTAATCACCAGCGAATGATTTTACCGGGGTTCATGATGTTTTTGGGGTCCAGTGCATGTTTAATTGCGCGCATCGTGCCGATCGCGTCCTCTCCATGTTCCTGTATCAGGAAATCCATTTTGTGCAGACCGACGCCATGTTCGCCGGTGCAGGTGCCATCCATCGCAATCGCACGTGCGACCATGCGGTTATTGATGCCTTCCGCCTTGCCGACCTCGGCCGGATCATGCGGATCGATCATCATCAACACATGGAAATTACCATCGCCGACATGGCCGATAATGGAATAGATCATGCCGTTCTTTTCGCAATCGGCCTTGGTTTCAAGAATACATTCGGCCAACTGTGAAATCGGCACGCAGCAATCGGTGGTGATCGAGCGATACCCGGGGCGCATTTGCAACAATGCAAAATAGGCGTTATGGCGGGCGGCCCATAAGCGGGACCGATCTTCCGGATGCGTGGCCCACTCGAAACCGGTGGCATTGTGTTCGGCGGCAATGTCCTGAACCAACTCTGCCTGCTCCTTCACGCCATGCTCGCTGCCATGAAACTCAAACAGCAATAACGGTTTTTCCGGCAGCCCAAGTTTGTCATGGGCATTGATTGCCTTTACCCCGTTCTCATCGAGAAATTCAACCCGTGCAATGGGCACGCCCATTTGAATTGTCTGAATCACCGCATTGACCGCGTCGGACGCGCTGGGAAAAGAACAGACGGCTGCCGAGATCGCTTCGGGCTGCGGATACAGCTTTACGGTGACTTCGGTAATGACCCCAAGCGTGCCTTCGCTGCCGACAAAGACCCGGGTCAAGTCGTAGCCGGCGGAAGATTTTTTCGCACGCGTACCGGTCCGAATGGTCCGGCCATCCGATGTCACGACGGTCAATGCCAGCACGTTTTCACGCATGGTGCCGTAACGTACCGCATTGGTGCCGGAGGCTCGGGTCGCCGCCATGCCGCCCAGCGATGCATCGGCGCCGGGGTCGATTGGAAAGAACAGGCCGGTATCCTTGATTTCCTGATTCAATTGCTTGCGCGTTACACCTGCCTGTACGGTCGCAGTCAGGTCTTCCGCATGAATCGCGACCACATTGTTCATCTGCGACAGATCGATCGTAACGCCGCCTTGGAGCGCCAATACATGGCCTTCGAGCGAAGTGCCGGCCCCATAAGGAATAACCGGCACATCGTATTCGTTGCACAGCTTGACGGCCGCGGCGACTTCATCGGTCGACTGAGCGAAAACGACGGCATCCGGCAGCATTGGATCGTAGGAAGATTCGTCGCTGCCATGGTGTTCGCGCATTGCCTGGGTAGTCGACAATCGGTCGCCAAACACAGATTCAAGCGCAGGCAACAGCATTTCAGGAAGCGGTTTTTTCAGGCTGCCTGGCTGGGCGGGATGATTCATGACTGTCTCCAATATGATCCTTCTGAATTTGCGACGGCAAATTCGTCCGCGTTGCCTCACTATCGCCCATGATGCGACGCTCAATATTTACCTGATTCTACTCTGCGCCAGAATCCACCGCAGCCCTTTGTAAACTCATGAGCAAACGCCTGTTTTTTGCCGTATCCTGACTTTTTTCATTTATTATTTTTCGGGCAATCATGGGCAATCGACTTTCTAAAATCGCCACCCGCACCGGCGACAACGGCACAACCGGCCTGGGCGACGGCAGCCGCGTCGACAAGAACAGTTTGCGCGTCCATGCAATGGGCGACGTGGATGAACTGAATTCGCATATCGGCCTGCTGTTATGCGAAGACTTGCCGGCGGCATTACGCGAAGAATTGGTATCAATTCAGCATGACCTGTTCGACATGGGCGGTGAACTGTGTATTCCGGGCTATACGATGATCACTGACGTGCATGTGGCGCGACTGGATGCGTTGCTCGCAAAATACAATGCGGATCTGCCGCCGTTGAAGGATTTCATCCTGCCGGCAGGCTCACGCGCAGCATCGCAGGCGCATGTGTGCCGCACGGTATGCCGGCGCGCTGAACGGGCGATAGTCGGCTTGGGCAAGGCGGACAAGATCAATGATAATCCGCGGCAATACATGAATCGGTTGTCGGATTTGCTGTTTGTTTTGTCGCGGGTGTTGAATCGGTTTGGCGGGGGGAGCGATGTGTTGTGGGATAAGGATCGGAAGCGGGAGCTTTGATGATTTATGTAAAGCTTGATTACCTGGCGAGACCCGGCAAGCATACACGAGGGACAAGCCTCTTGCACTTTCGAAAGGAACCCGAGAATCAGCTTGAGCATCACCCTCAAACAAGAAAGCGACGCATTGCGTCGCTTTTCCATAACCAATTCAAGATCGAAGCAGTTACTTCATCCGCTTGTCGAACTCAATCAACGCATACGCCGAATGATTATGAATCGACTCGAAATTCTCCGCTTCCAGCGTATAAGCCGCAACCCGCGTATCCGCATTCAACATCCCCGCCACATCACGCACCAGATCCTCGACAAACTTCGGATTGTCATAAGCACGTTCCGTCACGTATTTCTCATCCGGACGCTTGAGCAAACCATACAGCTCGCACGATGCCTGCTCCTCGATCTTCGCAATCAATTCATCGATCAGGAATTCCCCGGTCAGAATTGCATTGACCGTAATATGCGAGCGCTGGTTATGCGCGCCGTACGCAGAGATCTTTTTCGAGCACGGGCACAGACTGGTTACCGGTACCAGCACTTTCAAGGTTACTTCGAGTTGACCATCCTTGATTTCACCGGTCAGACCCACCTCGTAATCCATCAGGCTTTCGACACCCGATACCGGCGCAATCTTGTTGATGAAGTACGGGAACGACAATTCGATACGGCCGGTGTCCGCCTCCAGCAGCTTGACCATTTTCTTCATCAACTTGCTGAACGATGTTATATCGAGCGGAATGCGATTTTCTTCCAGCAGTGCAATGAAACGCGACATGTGCGTGCCCTTTTTTTCTTCAGGCAGATGCACATACATGTTCCAGCTGCCGACCGATGGCTGCACGCCGGAGCTGGTTCTGACCGTGACCGGATAGCGCACACCCTTGACGCCGACGCGCTGAATCGCGATGCGTCTGGTATCGACCGCGCTTTGCACGTCAGGAATGGTAGTCAGGTTGAGATCGCGGGTATTCATCAAGGTGCCTATTCAGTTGCGAAGGCCTAAAAGAAGGCCCACATGGTTTTTGTTAATTGTTGACGACCAGTCGCGGCTCGCCTTTGCCAAAACGCTTTCTTATCGACGCCGCAATGCCGCTTGCGTTCAGACCGCACTCGGCCAGCAATTGCGCCGCATCGCCATGATCGATAAATTTGTCCGGCAAGCCTAAATGCAAGAGCGGCTTCACGATGCCGGCGTCCGCCAATGCTTCCGCTATCGCCGCACCCGCGCCGCCCATGACCGCGCCTTCTTCAACGGTGACCAGTGCATCGTGCGTACTCGCCAATTGCTTGAGCAATTCGATATCGAGCGGCTTGACGAAGCGCATATTGGCGACGGTTGCATTCAGATCTTGTGCGGCAATCACGCTGGGCGCCACCATCGTGCCGAACGCCAGGATGGCAATCCCTTTACCTGTCCGTTTGATTTCCCCGGTACCGAGCGGTATCGCGGTCAGCTCTTTTTCGATGGCTGCCCCAATGCCGGCACCGCGCGGATAACGTATCGCCGCAGGGCCATTGTATTGGAAACCGGTGGTCAGCATACGACGGCACTCGTTTTCATCGGAGGCCGCCATCACCACCATGTTCGGAATACAGCGCAAATACGCCATATCGTAGTTGCCGGCATGCGTCGCGCCGTCGGCGCCGACCAGACCGGCGCGATCGAGCGCAAAAGTCACATCCAGATTTTGCAGTGCGACGTCGTGAATCAACTGGTCGTAGCCGCGCTGCAGGAAAGTCGAGTAAATCGCCAGCACCGGCTTCAAACCCTCGCACGCCATGCCGGCGGCGAATGTTACCGCGTGCTGTTCGGCGATGCCGACGTCGTGGTAACGATCCGGGAAGCGCTGTTCGAACTCCACCATACCGGATCCCTCTCGCATCGCGGGCGTAATGCCGATCAGCCGCTGATCCTGGCCCGCCATATCGCATAACCAGTCGCCGAATACCTGCGTATAGGTCATCTTGCCTGCAGTGGCCGGTTTGATGCCTTCGGCAGGATTGAACTTGCCGGGGCCGTGATACAGCACGGGATCGGCTTCCGCCAATTTATAGCCCTGCCCCTTTTTGGTCACCACGTGCAGGAATTGCGGCCCCTTGAGGTTTTTCAGGTTTTGCAATGTCGGAATCAGCGACTCAAGGTCGTGCCCATCGATCGGGCCGATATAATTGAATCCGAATTCCTCGAACATCGTGGCCGGCACGATCATGCCTTTTGCGTGTTCTTCAAAGCGCTTGGCCAGTTCCAGCATCGGGCCGGGCAAGACCGACTTGCCGACATTCTTCGCCTTTGCATAAAACTGGCCTGACATCAGCCGCGCCAGATATCGATTGAGCGCGCCGACCGGTGGCGAGATCGACATATCGTTGTCATTCAGGATCACCAGTAAATTGACGTCGTCATGCACGCCCGCATTGTTCATCGCTTCGAATGCCATCCCCGCGGTCATGGCGCCATCGCCGATGATGGCGACCGCATGCCGGTTCTCGCCTTTGGTCCTGGCAGCCAGCGCCATACCGAGCGCGGCAGAGATCGATGTCGAAGAATGCGCGGTACCGAAGGTGTCGTACTGGCTCTCGCTGCGGCGGGGAAAGCCGGAAATGCCGTTCAATTGGCGCAGCGACTGCATCTGGTCGCGACGACCGGTCAGTATCTTGTGCGGATAGGTTTGATGCCCGACGTCCCATACCAGCCGGTCGTCCGGCGTGTTGAATACATAATGCAGCGCAATCGTCAGCTCCACGGTGCCGAGATTGGAGGACAGGTGCCCGCCGGTCTTCGATACCGAATCGAGCACGAACGCGCGCAATTCATCGGCGAGCGGGTGCAGTTGCGCGCGTGAAAGCTTGCGCAGGTCCGCCGGATTATCGATTTTTTTCAGCAGGTTCATGCTTTGCATATTATGTTTTCCGCTCCACGATCAGATCCGCAAGTTCGCGAAGCCGTCGTGCCCTGTCTCCGAACGGCATGATCGCTTGATGCGCGTCATGCCGCAGTTTTTCCGCCAGAGCCCGCGATTGCTCCAGGCCCAGAATCGATACATACGTCGGTTTGTTATCCGCCGCATCCTTGCCGGCCGTCTTGCCCAGCGTATTCGAATCGGCAGTCGCATCCAGCACATCATCGACCACCTGGAACGCCAGCCCGATTGCATCCGCATACACATCGAGTGCTGACTGTTCGGATTCCGTCAACGCCTTGCCGCTCAACGCACCCAGCAACACCGATGCGCGCAGCAATGCACCGGTCTTCAAGCAATGCATTTGCTCCAACTCGTCCAGCGACAACCTCATTCCCACACTATCCAGATCGATCGCCTGGCCGCCGCACATGCCGACAGATCCGGCAGCGGTTGCCAGCACGCGAATCATCTTCAGTATAAGGCTCGGTTCACCAGCGATGTCAGACAACACCAGAAACGCTTGTGCCTGCAACGCATCGCCAACCAACAATGCAGTCGCTTCATCGTATTTGACATGCACGGTCGGCTTTCCGCGCCGCAACGCATCGTCATCCATGCAAGGCATATCGTCATGCACCAGCGAGTATGCGTGAATCATCTCCACCGCAGTTGCGGCACGCGCCAATGCCGCTCTATCGGCATTGAATAATTCCCCCGCCGCAAACACCAGCAACGGGCGCACCCTCTTTCCGCCATCCAGCGTCGCATAACGCATTGCATCGTGCAACCGTCCCGGAACCTGCGTGGCGCGAGGCAAATACGATGCCAGCACTTCCTCCATGTCCTGCTGCACGGTACGCATCCAGCCGTCAAATGCCTGCGCTTCCGTCATTCATCCGCCTCGGCAGCAGCGTCGGTTGTGAACGGCTTCAACATTTCGCCTTCCAGTACTTTGACTTGGCTATCGACTTTATCCAGTTGCGCCGCACAATACTTGACCAGTTCCGAACCGCGCTTGTAAGCCGCGACAGATGCTTCCAAGGGCAACTCTCCCGCCTCCATCTGCGCCACCAATTGCTCCAGTTCGAGCATTGCTTCTTCAAACGAAGAGGGCAGGTCGGCGGATAAGAGTTTCTTGGACATAAAGATTAAATTGAAGTGTAGTCCGCTATTTTAGAGCAAACCATCCTGCAAGGTGATTTGATGGGAAAAACAGGCGAATTTCGGGCATCAAATATGGACGCCGAGCCGCACCGGAAAAGGGATTATTGCAAATTAGCCAGAAATAAAGGCGCGCATTAATTTCCCACAAGGAATTAATGCAAGACGATAGCCGGATTTGCCGGCAAATTCGCACAAAATGACTGCAACTTCACATTGCCGACGATTGCCGGTCACCCATGCCTATTTGCCGAACTCCTTCAAACGCTTGTCAAGCGGCCAGCCTGTCGAACCCGGCAGCGCATCAAACCGGTTATGCATCAATTTATCAAGCAACTCGATGCGTTTTCCCGGTGCCGGGTGTGTCTTGAAAGACAATGAAAAATTATCGTCCTGCGCGCTTTGTGCATCCAGCATCTGCAACACTGCCGGCAAGCCATACGCATCATATCCGGCGCGCGCTGCGATCACCACGCCAAGCCGATCCGCTTCGAATTCATCGCTCTGGTCCAGGCCGCTGGAATAAAGTTTTCGTCCGATATTCAGGAATGCCGCTTTGGCTTGGTCGTTTCCGCCTTTGCCGGCGGCGCTCACCAGATCTCCCACCAGAGCAAACCCGGCATTCTTTTGCACGGCATGCAAATGATGCTTTTTCAATACATGGCCGATCTCGTGCGCCAGGACGCCGGCCAGCTCGGCTTCGTTGCGCATGCGTGCGATCAGCCCTTTGGTGATAAAGATGTAGCCGCCCGGTGTTGCAAAAGCATTGAAACCTGCATCATCCAATACGCCGAATGTCCAAGGCAGATCGGGACGCTCGGTTTGCAATGCCAGCCAGCGGCCGAGCGTATTCACATAGCGTTGCAGGCGGGCATCCGCAACCAGCGGTTTGGCGCCGAGCAACGTGGCAGCAAACTCCTGGCCGATGCGAATTTCCTCCACCTCGCTGGTCTCGGTAGCCGCCTTGGTGAGATTGCTGACCATGCCGCCGATATCGAAGCCGCCGCTCTTTTCGCCGCTCTTGCCGAACCCGGGCAACGACAATCCGAACTGCGCTGAAACGGGATTACAGATCAATGCGATTGCCGCGGCAACAAGAAAATGACTGAAATTCCTCATGTCAGCCTCCATCGAAAGCGGGTGTGTTTTGCTGGAGCGGCGCCGGTTCCGGCAGATATTCGACCTGCGCCGGCGACAATTTCGTGCGCTGTGCGAATGCTTGCGCCACATCTTTTTGAATCGCGAATTTCTGCAGTTTCTGCAGTTCCGCCGGATTGGCCTGCGCGCGTTGCAAATCCGCCTCGGTCAGGCCACGCACACCGGTGGTGACCGTCGCCGTTCCGGAAGTGCGTCCCGACGACAATAGATTGGTCAAAGCACCGGCGGGATTGGCCGCGCCGCGCTCGCCGCTGGCGCCCTCGTCGAATCTGAGACTGAGCATCCGCACCCAGCCGGCCTGGCCGTTCACCGTTTTGATTTCGCTCCATGCGCCGCTACGCCGCAGCACGCTGACTTTGGTATTTTCCGGCAAGGTGGCAAGCGTGGCCGCATCGGATTGCGACTGAGCTTGCAACTCCGTCGCACGAATGGTGCGCGCCGATTCCGCATATGCCGTGCCCGAGACAAGCAGCACCACAAACGCCAAGATGTGATTTTTCATTTTATTTTCCTGGTCGGTTCATACAATTCAACCGCTGCGGCGCGTCCTTTGACGGCGAACGCGCCATGAGACTCAAAATCGACTTCACCGGACGGCTGGCACGCGATCATCGTTTCGCGTGTCACCAGTATCCGGGCCACGCCCTTGGTCAACCCTTCGACACGGCTGGCAAGATTGACGGTATCGCCGATCGCGGTGTAATCGAGCTTGCGCCGAGCGCCGATAAAGCCTACCACGGCGGGTCCGGAGTGTACACCGATGCCGATCTCGAAATCCGCCGCATCCCAGCCTTCCATTGCGAGCTCTTTTTTGAACTCAAGCAGCGCATCCTGCATTTCAAGGGCCGCTGCAACGGCGCGCCGTGCATGCAGGGTATCGTCGATCGGCGCACCCCAGAACGCCATGATGCAATCGCCGATGAACTTATCGAGCGTGCCGCCATGGCGAAAAACGACCTCGACCTGCCGTTCGAAATACCGGTTGAGTAAAGTCACCACTTCCTGCGGCGGTCGCGATTCGGACAATGCAGTAAAGCCGCGTATATCCGAGAAAAGAACAGTGACATCGCGCGTGCGCCCGGACAGGCTTTCGACCGTCGCGCCCTGTTCGACGATCTGGCGCACAACGCCGGGATTGAGAAACCGGCCGAACAGCGACACCGCCTGATTGCGAGCGCGACGCTCTCGCAAGTAGCCGCCGACTGCAGCGGTCAAAAACCAAGTCCATGCGAAGATCAACGGAGTCGCTAGCGGCAACTGCAAGTTGCGCACGATGGCCGCATCGGCGATCAAAAGCGCAACCGCCGAGACAGCCGCTAACGCGGCGCCGACCGCGAGCGGATTGATGCGCCGCGTGAAAGTCCATGCCAGCAAGGCAATCAACATGATGCCGAACATGACAGGCCAGACCGGCTGCGCAATACGCACATGATGTCCGTTCTTCAGGTTGTCGATCGCCACGGCCAGGATCTCCACGCCGGGATAACCGGCGCCCAAGGGGGTTAGATGATGGTCGAAGGTACTGGCCGCAGACGCCCCGATGACAATGATCTTGTTGCGGAACAGCGCATCAAGTGTACGGATGTCATCCGGAGCCAATCCCGGACGCGCTTCGGTTAGCAAGCGGTAGAGTTCGGCGTAGGGATAGCGCTTGCGCTCAATCAGCGACCAGCGCATCAGAAATTCTTCGTCTGCCGGCAATTCGATTCCAAGATCCGTGACTACGCGTGCCGGAAGCGATGGCAGTTTCCATCCATGCACGTCGGTATGGAGCTGGTATCGGCGCAACACGCCATCGTCATCTTCCATGCTGTTAACCAAACCGAGCCGCCATGCATTTTTTTGTACCGCATGTGGAAGCTGGATTGCCGCGATCGCGGCTTGCGGCCCGGCCTGCGCAATCGCAAAAGCACTCGACAGCTCGCGCAACGGTTTGCCGGACGGATCAAGCGCGGGGCGCAGCCGTGCCGCCGACAAGTAAGCGTTCGGCATAGCCTTGAGCGCGTCCGACAAACGCATATCGCTTTTCGGGCGTTTCATATCTTGTTCGGAAAATGCAATGTCGAATACGATTGCGCGAGGCCCGAATTCCGCCAAGGCTGAAATAAGATCGGCGTGTATTTCACGCGGCCAAGCCCATAGCCCGGCAATTTCCTGCATTGCGGACATGCTGGGGTCGTCGATGTCGACTACGACAATATCGGGATCGGCGCGATACTCGGCCGCATGACGCTTCATGAACACGTCGGTGAGTCGATTCTCTGCGGCACTGAGCATATGCAGGCCAGCCAGTTCGGCAACCAATGCTGCGGCAAATAGCATACCGATCACTGTATGCCAGCGTGGCAAGAACCAACGCATCAAACGAGAAATTGATTGCAACATCCGGCTGCGCCTCCCGCGAACTCGACATCCAGGTCGAAGCTACGCAATCTTATCCGGAACTATTTATTGCAGGCAATCCGAACCTGGCAAATCGAAGCATTTTTATTGAATGAATGGAGAATGACTGGCCGGAATGGCCTTGAAATGCCGCGATACGGTGCGATATGTTGAAAACGGGCCGATACAACCGGCGATTGTTTTCATACGCTTCAAGCAAGCGTCAAAAGATTGAGTCAAAAGATTGAGGGCGAGAGTAATCGGGTTTCAATCGGTAAATACGGCTGAGGTATAATTCACGGTTCTGTCCAAAATTTCCTTTTCATCTCGTTTGAACACAGGTTTTTGCGGATTCTTTCTCTCTTAGGTTGGTGCAAATTAATTTGGGGGTGGGGATGTCCGATTTGGCTAATATCGCCAAGCTCGCGCGATCCGACGCGCAACTTCCAGTCAATGTTTATTTTGACGAACAGCTGTTGCAGCAGGAAATCAGTCAGCTATTCCATCGTGGCCCGCGTTATGCCGGCCACCAACTCATGGCGCCCAACGTAGGCGACTATGCCACGCTTGCATGGGAAAACGAGGGCCGCATGCTGGTGCGAAATGCGCAAGGCATCGAATTGCTTTCCAATGTCTGCCGCCATCGCCAGGCCAAGATGCTCGACGGCCGCGGCAATGCCAATGCCATTGTGTGCCCGTTGCACCGCTGGACTTACGATCTCAAAGGCGAGCTGATCGGCGCGCCGCATTTCGGTGAAACGCCGTGCATGAATCTGTCCGGCACATCGCTGCAAAACTGGAACGGTCTGTTGTTCGAACAGAACGGTATCGATGTCGCAAAAATAATGTCCGGCCTCAGCGTGGCCAAAGACCTCGATTTCAGCGGTTACATGCTGGATCACGTCGAAGTCCACGAATGCGATTACAACTGGAAATCCTTCATTGAAGTTTATCTGGAGGATTATCATGTCGAACCGTTTCATCCAGGACTCGGCAGCTTTGTGACATGCGCGGATCTGCGCTGGGAATTCGGCGACAATTACAGCGTGCAAACCGTGGGCGTCAACCATGCCCTGTCCAAGTTCGGTTCACCAAAGTACAAGGCGTGGCAGGAACAGGTGATGAAGTTCCGCAACGGTGTCCCGCCGCCCTATGGCGCGATCTGGTTGACGCTGTATCCGAATATCATGGTCGAATGGTATCCGCACGTACTGGCAGTATCGACGGTATGGCCCAAAGGTCCGCAAAAAACCACCAATGTAGTGGAGTTCTATTATCCGGAAGAGATCGTGCTGTTCGAGCGCGAATTCATCCAGGCGGAACGTGATGCCTACATGGAAACCTGCATCGAAGACGATGAAATTGCAATGCGCATGGATGCCGGACGGCGAATCCTAATGGATCGCGGCGTCAATGAGACAGGACCATACCAGTCACCGATGGAAGATGGAATGCAGCATTTCCATGAATGGTATCGGAAGCATATCCCGGTATGACGGACTGAGCCGCCGATGCAGTCGTTGTGGATGTTGTTTGCGAGTTTCATATTCGCGCTGATGGGCGTGTGCGTCAAGCTCGCGTCCGACCTGTATTCGACCTCCGAAATAGTGATGTACCGCGGCGCGATCGGCGTTGTGGTGATGCTCATCTTGATCCGACTGCATGGAGGCACGCTGAAGACGTCGCTGCCTTGGCATCATTTCTGGCGCGGCACCATCGGCGTTAGCGCTCTTTGGCTGTGGTTTTTTTCGTTCGGCAAGCTGCCTTTGGCAACAGCGATGACACTCAATTACATGGCGCCGATCTGGATCGCCGCGATCCTGTTTGCCGTCGGCTGGTGGCGCGGACGAAGTCGTTTCGAATGGAGCCTTGCCGCCGCAATTGCATTGAGTTTTATCGGCGTGACCCTGTTGCTGCGTCCATCGGTCCATGCCGAGCAGTGGCTGGGCGGCATTTTTGCATTGATTTCCGGCGTCGTGTCGGCATTCGCTTACTTGCAGGTACGACATCTCGGCCAGCTTGGCGAACCGGAATACCGCATCGTGTTTTATTTCGCCCTCACCGGCATGATCGCCGGCCTGCTGGGCACTCTGTTCACGTACGCCGTCGGAGGTAAAAGCGCCGTAACATGGCACGCGCACAGCGGCACCGGCATCGCGTTATTGTTCGGAATAGGCATCAGTGCAACGTTGGCCCAGATCGCCATGACACGCGCCTACCGATTAGGCAACGTGCTCATTACCGCAAACCTGCAGTACACCGGCATCGTTTTTTCCAGCATTCTAGGCATCCTGATCTGGGGCGACGTACTGCACTGGTCGGGCTGGCTGGGCATCGGCGTGATCCTGGTCAGCGGCATTGCTGCAGCTTTTTACAATGCGCGTGCGGCCAGATCGGCGAATGCCATTACGAAAAACCCGGAAACCGATCCGATTACAGCCGAAGCATAGGAGCCGAACATGCGATACACCACATTGATCTCCGCCGCCGAACTTGCGCAGCACGTACTGGAACCCGACTGGATCGTGCTCGACTGCCGACATGACCTCGCCAACCCAGTTGCGGGCAGACTCGCATACGATGCCGGCCATATTCCGAATGCCCAATTCGCGAATCTGGACACTGACCTGTCCGATAAAACGCCTGGACCGAACGGCACATTCCGCGGCCGCCATCCTTTGCCCGACCGCGACGATTTCGTTGAAACCCTGCGTGCCTGGGGCGTCAATCACAGCTCGCAGGTCGTCGCCTATGATGCGCAAGGCGGCATGTTCGCCGCACGCCTGTGGTGGATGCTGCGGTGGGCCGGTCACGAAGCGGTTGCCGTGCTTGACGGCGGCTTGCCCGCATGGATGGCTGAAGGCATGCAGCTCTCGATCGAAGCCGGATCCAAAATACGCGGCGACGTCGCTTTACAGCCCTCGCTCGTTTCCATCGTCAGTGCGGAAGACATCGCCAGGAATCTATCCAATGCAACACGCAATGTAGTCGACGCACGAGCGCCAGACCGGTATCGCGGTGAGAACGAAACGCTGGATCCGGTGGGCGGCCATATTCCCGGCGCAAAAAACCGCTTCTTCAGAGACAATTTGCTAGCGGATGGATGCTTCAAGCCGGCAAGTCAGTTACGCGCAGAATTCGAATTAGTGACCGGGAATCCTGCAAAAACCATCATGCAGTGCGGTTCCGGCGTCACTGCTTGTCATAATCTGTTGGCAATGGAAATTGCCGGACTGCCCGGTGCGGCTCTCTATCCGGGGTCGTGGAGCGAATGGTGCGCCGACCCGGCGCGTCCTGTAGCGACGGGCGAGAAAGCCTGAAAAAATCAGAAAATTTTCTTGATGTGCCATTCCCGCTGCATTGGCCAACCTTGTTGCCGATATCGGGATTTAGGGCTCGCGCAGCAATAAGTTAGTATTTTGGCGGCCATAGCGGGATGCGATGCAAGGCGCTTTCCCTCTTCCCCATCCCTTCTCCCAGAGGGAGAAGGGTGCAAATAGCTTCCCTCTCCACAAGTGGAGAGGAATTGAGGGAGAGGATGCCGCCGCAGTGCGAGTACTGCAAGCGGCGGGCAACGCAGCAGCGCGCCTGCTACGCCCAAAGGAAGTCCCCTTGGGGGACGGTCAGCAAAAATGCTAACTTATTGCTACGCGAGTCCTCATGCTGCAACTCGATTGAGCGCCGCATGAACGCTGTTTCGTCCTGACTGTTTTACCTCATACAGTGCGCTATCCGCATGCTCGAACGTTTGCGCCACCGTATCACCGGTCATGATTTCAGCGACACCGATCGATACGGTCACGGTTAATTCCGGCACGAGCGCACCCCAATCATGCTGCTTGATACGCGCACAAATACGCTCCAGCACCATGACCGCAACATCGCGTGGCGTATCGGTCAGCAATACGACAAATTCGTCGCCACCATAACGGGAAATACGATCCGTCACACGCAGGCTTTGCTTAAGAATTTCCGCGAATGCGCCGAGTACCTCGTCTCCGACTGCATGGCCAAAGGTATCATTGATCTGCTTGAAATGATCCAGATCCATCACGGCAATGCAGAAAGGCGTTTTCTTGCGCTTGAAGATCTGAAGTTCCGCATCCATCGCAACAAGCATTGCCCGGCGATTCAATACGCCGGTCAAGGCGTCATGCGTTGCCATTTCTTCCATCTGTTTCAACGCAATCGTCAGCGCCCGGTTTCTTTCCGAGACCTTCAGTCGCAGAGTACTGATTGCGCTTGCCAAGTAGATGGTTTTCCCAAGGGCCACCATGAACAATGTCCACATGATGACCTGGTTCAATGTCGTCTCGATTGGAAAGCCGATACGGTTGCCGATGTAAAAAAAAGCGACTGCCGTGGATGCCGCGCCGACCAGCCAGCAAAAGACGAACTGTCGCGCGTTGAACGCCAGAACGCCAAACATGAATACACTGAAAAGATTGACCAGAAACAGTACGCCTACCTCGGGCGCCGCCAACAGAAAACCGGCCTGCAGGAATACTGCAAACAGGATCTGGATGACTGTCATGCCGGGATCCTTGAACGACCGATTGAGGCCGGCCTTGATCATCAGATAAAACAAGAGATTCTGCAGGAGAGCCGCGATACCGTAGATGCCCACCGTGACGCCGCTAATCCATCCCTCATATGAGAGTCCGATCAGCAGCAGGAAGTCCACCGCGTAACTGAGCACGACGACACGGAGCATCCCAATCGTATTCCGATTTATTTTGTTGATGCTTTCCGGACTTTTTTGGGTCATCGCATAACCAATCGATTGTTCGCCAGACGCACATGGAAGTGATCGTAATCCCGGAAAACAGAATACTATTTGGAAACCTGACTACCCTTGCAAAGATACGCCTGTTTTGCGGCGAAATATGGCGAGGACCAAAAAAGCTATCTCAATTCATATCCCAGCATCAAGTAAATGCAACAATGTGCGGCATACAAACGTCATTGAAACAATCACGGTGTCCGAAAGAGAAAATCAATGGCCGTGCATGGATCTGGTGAGCAGCAACACAATGACGACGCCCAGCCCGACCAGCAAAAGCTGGGGGATCGTCTCCCTCACGGTCGCTCGCCGCTGCATCTGCGGCATCAGGTCGCTCACCGCGATGTAGATGAATCCGGATGAAGCAAATACCAGTACATACGGAATCCATTCGAGCCCATGCTCCAAGGTAAAGTAGCCGACCAGTCCGCCGATCACGCCCATCAGACTGCAAATCAGGTTGTAGACATACGCGCGTGCGCGCGAAAATCCGGCATTCAACAGCACGATGAAATCGCCGATCTCTTGCGGAATTTCATGCGCGATAATGGCAAGCGCGGTTACCAGCCCCAATTTCGGATCCGCCAGAAAAGCCGCGGCAATCAAAATTCCGTCGGTAAAATTGTGCAAGCCGTCGCCGACCAGGATCATCCAGCCCGATTTGCCGGCTTCATGCACATCATGGCCATGCTCATGCCCGTGGCCATCGCCTTCGTAGTGGTGCGAATGCCGCAAAATCGCAAATTTCTCCAGCAGGAAAAATGCCAACAAGCCACCCAGCAATACCGCGAACAAGGTATGCGGATCAACATGCGATTCGAATGCTTCAGGCAATGCATGCAACAGCGAGACCGATAGCAAAATACCGACGGACAGGCTGACCATGCGCTCAACCATCTTTGACAATAGCGAGAACGAAATCAGTGCAGCAAGTGAAATACTGATCACACCTGCAAGGGTGACAGTAAGCAAAATCGATAGCAGAGTGGAATTGATTTTAAGCCCCGAAAGTTGCAACAAAGTTGCAAATTAGAACACAGCGAGGAATTTTCAGCAAATAATCGACGATAAAAAACGCGGCAGACTGCCGCGTTTTTCAATGCTCCCGTTTTTATTGCTGCAAGTTTCGACCAGCTTGTCAGACGACACCGTGTGTCTTGAACCATGCGAGGCAGCGAGTCCAGCCGTCTTTCGCATCGGCCTCGACAAAGCTTGGCCTGTAATCGGCATAAAATGCATGGCCGGAATTGGGATAAATGACAAACTCCGATTTGCTGCTTCCCTGCGCCAGCGCGGATTTCATTTTTTCTATGCTTTCAAGAGGGATGCCGCCATCCTTCGCCCCATACAATCCCAAAACCGGCGTTTTGAGATTAGCGGCAATATCGACCGGATGTTTTGGCGTCAACGACGTCGCATCACCCACCAGGCGGCCGTACCAAGCGACGCCAGCCTTGACTGCCGGATTGTGCGCTGCATATAACCATGTGATGCGACCACCCCAGCAAAATCCGGTGATGCCCAGTTTCGTCGCGTTGCCACCGTTTTGCCTGGCCCATGCAACGCATGCATCCAGATCCGTCATCACCTGCTCATCCGGGACCTTGGAAACAACTTCCTTTATCAGCTCGGGAACCGACGCATATGCCTTGGCATCGCCTTGGCGCACAAACAATTCTGGCGCGAGGGCAAGATACCCTTGTTTGGCAAAGCGCCGCGCGACATCGGCAATGTGCTCATGTACACCGAAAATTTCAGAGATAACCAGGATTACCGGCAAATTGGTTTTGCCTTCGGGGTGGGCTCGATACATCGGCACTCGCTGACCCTTGACTGTCAGCGTGACCTCTCCGGCAGTCAGTCCGGAAGTATCAGTCTTGACCACATTTTGCGCCATCACCGGCATTACCGCGGCGGCGAAGCCGCTTCCGATTGCCGCCTGCAAAAACCCTCTTCGGTCAAGCCCGTCGGATAGCGATGTTTTTGCGACCAAACTATCAAAATCTTCTTTCAAATGAGTCATGTCGATCCTCCGGTAATATTGATCAAGCATTTCAAGGCAATCGGCTATGCCGACAACCTTAGCGTGTTGAACTTTTCCTGTTCTTGTTTCCGATCATGAAAAACGGCGTCTTACCCCGATGCTGATTATCATGACAACGAATCGATGCAGACGTCCGCCTGACCATACGTTCCTTAATGCGCCTCGTCCCAGTTGCTGCCGACGCCCACTTCAGCATTCAAAGGCACTTTCAAATTGGCAACACCTGCCATCAATTCCGGCAGTTTGTCGCGCACACGCGGCAATTCCGAATTCGGCACTTCGAGTACGAGTTCATCATGCACCTGCATCACGATTAAAGAGCGCAAGTGCTCCGCCTCAAGCCAGTCTTGTACCGCAATCATCGACAGCTTGATCAGATCCGCCGCCGTTCCCTGCATCGGCGCATTAATCGCAGCGCGTTCGGCTCCCTGGCGCCGCGGCCCGTTAGGCGAATTGATTTCCGGAAGCCACAGCCGACGGCCGAAGACGGTCTCGACGTAGCCATTTGCCTTGGCCTGCGCCCGCGTATCGTCCATGAACTTCTTCACGCCGAAAAAACGCTGGAAATACTTGTCGATATACATTTGTGCGGCAGCGCGTTCGATGCCGAGGTTACCTGCCAGCCCGAAAGCGCTCATTCCGTAAATCAATCCGAAATTGATCACCTTCGCATAGCGACGTTGTTCGCTGGTGACCTCGGCCGGCGCCACAGCGAATATCTCGGCAGCCGTGGCGCGATGAATGTCCTCGCCATCAGCGAACGCCCGCAACATGTTTTCGTCACCGGACAGATGCGCCATGATGCGCAGTTCGATCTGAGAATAATCGGCGGATACGATTACGCTGTCTGGCGGCGCAATGAATGCCTCGCGAATGCGCCGTCCCTCCGCGGTACGTATCGGAATATTCTGCAGATTGGGTTCGTTCGATGCCAGACGTCCGGTTACGGCGACCGCTTGCGCATAATTGGTATGCACACGCCCGGTCGTTGCATCGATCATCTTCGGCAGCTTGTCGGTGTATGTCGATTTCAGCTTCGACAAGCTGCGGTAATCGAGCAAAACCTTTGGAAGCGGATAATCTTCCGCCAGCTTTTGCAGCACCTCCTCATCGGTGGACGGCGTGCCGGACGGCGTCTTTTTCACCACCGGCAGTTTCAGCTTGTCGAAAAAAATCTCGCCGATCTGTTTCGGCGAGTTGAGATTGAACGGCTGGCCGGCCAGCTCGTATGCCTGGCGCTCGATGTCCAGCATGCGCTTGCCCAGCTCATTGGACTGCGTTGCCAACCGCTGCGGATCCACCAGAACCCCATTGCGTTCGATTTTTTGCAATACGACCGCGGTCGGAAGTTCGATTTTTTCGTAGATGAATTTCAGCTTGTCGTCGTTGGCGATATTGGGCCACATCGCATGATGCAGCTGCAGTGTGACATCGGCATCTTCCGCCGCGTATTCAGTGGCGCGGTCAATCGCGACTTCATCGAAACAGATTTGCGATGCGCCCTTGCCGCACACCTCCTGAAACGTGATCGTCTTGATGTCGAGATGGCGCAGCGCGAGGCTGTCCATATCGTGGCTCCGATGCGATTCGAACACATACGATTCGAGCAAGGTATCGTGCACGACGCCGCGCAGCGTAACGCCATGGTTGCAGAAAATATGACTATCGTATTTCAGGTGCTGACCGACCTTCGGTTTGTCCGGGTTTTCCAGCCATGCCTTCAGCCGGGACAGCACCAACTCGCGCGACAATTGTTCGGGCGCACCCTGATAGCGGTGCGCCACAGGAATATAGGCGGCAATGCCGGGCTCGCAACAAAACGAAATGCCCACCAGTTGCGCCTGCATCGGATCAAGCGACGTGGTTTCGGTATCGACGCAAGTGAGCGGCGCCGCATCGATCAGTGCCAGCCATCTGTCCAGCTGCGCTTCAGTCAGCACGGTTTCATATTGCCTAGTCGTCGGCGGCGCATTCGACTCGAACAGCCCGCCCTGCCGATTCGCATTCGAAGCCGGGCCATCCTGTGCCGCCTTTTCCGCTGCGACGTCATTGGTCAATTCACGCAACCAGGACTTGAAATTCTGACGCGTGAAAAAATCGATCAACGCAGTCTTGTCTTCGGGTTTCTGGCACAGTGATTCCGGAATCGAAACCATATGCTTGGCCAAGTCGCAATCGGTTTTCACCGTCACCAGCGTTCGTGCCTGCGGCAGCCAGTCGAGCGCCTGGCGCAGATTTTCCCCGACAGCGCCGCCAATGCTGGCCGCATTGGCAATCACGCCATCGAGTGAATCATATTGCGCCAACCATTTGACCGCGGTTTTCGGCCCAACCTTGGGTACGCCCGGCACGTTGTCGACCGTGTCGCCGACCAGCGTCAGATAATCGACGATGCGCTCCGGAGGCACGCCGAACTTGGCGATCACGCCGGCGCGGTCCAGCTTTTCGTTGCTCATCGTATTGATCAGCGTTACATGGTCGTTAACCAATTGCGCAAGGTCCTTGTCGCCGGTCGAAATCACCGTATCCATACCATGTTCCACTGCGTGCACCGTGAGTGTGCCGATCACATCGTCCGCTTCAATGCCGTCGACCATCAGGATCGGCCATCCCATCGCCTTTACCGCTTCGTGAATCGGTTCGATCTGCCGGACCAGATCCTCCGGCATCGACGCGCGTTGCGCTTTGTATTCCGCATACAGATCGTCGCGGAAAGTTTTGCCTTTTGCATCGAAGACACAGGCCATGTATGCTGCCGAATAATCATTGCGCAAACGGCGCAGCATGTTGATCATGCCGTAGATGGCGCCGGTAGGCGCGCCTTGCGCATTACGCAAATCCGGCATGGCGTGAAACGCGCGGTAAAGATAGCTGGAACCATCAACTAACAGCAGGGTTTTTTTCATATGGAAATCGACAGGAAAAACGTGCCGCGGCTGCGGCAAGTAACCAACCTCGGACGCGCAACCTCGAAGAAAGCGCGTGAGTCATGGCAAATGCTCACGATTATGGCAGAGTTTATCGAGGCAACCGAGCGCCTGTCGGAATTGCACCCCGCCGTGTCGATCTTCGGTTCGGCCCGGATCACGCACGACAATCCCTACTACGCTCTCGGCGTCGATATCGCACGGCGCTTGTCGGATGAAGGTTTCGCGGTCATTTCGGGCGGCGGTCCCGGCATCATGGAAGCCGCAAACAAGGGCGCATTCGAGGGCCGGTCGCCGTCGGTCGGGTTAAACATTGAATTGCCGCGCGAGCAAACCGCTAATACCTGGCAAAATATTTCACTTAGCTTCCGTCATTTTTTTGCACGCAAGGTGGCCTTCGTCAAATACGCTGATGCGTATGTCGTCCTTCCTGGTGGATTCGGTACACTGGATGAGTTGATGGAAGTGTTGACGCTGATTCAAACCGGGAAATCACGCCAGATTCCAGTCATTCTGGTCGGCACCACGTTCTGGCGAGGATTGCTCGAATGGTTCACCAACCAATTGGTACCGGATGGGATGATTGCCGCCAAGGACATGAATCTGGTACAGGTCATTGACGAACCGGCAAACGTGGTCGATGCAATTTTTGCATTTTATGAAGCCCGCGAAATGGCTCCACCTGAAACCGAAAAGCAAACCGGCTCATTTTTATAAGAAACAATCTGGTGCCTGCCTGGTTTGTTACAATGCTGATAGCACTGATTCGCCAGGTTCAGTCAGCGTGCATGCGTTTGTATCCGGAGAAACGTCCGATTCTTCACAATTTATTCCGCTCTTGAAAAATCGCCATGCGCATATTCAAATATTGTTCTGTTATTTCCGCCTTTAGTGCAGTTTTTGCATTGCCGCAGCCAGCGGTTGCGCAACAGACAGCCGTGGAAGCAGCTCCGCCGCAACTGCAGCAGCTTGAGGAAGGCAAGGCCCCGGACATAACTATCAGCAGTCCGGAAACAAATTACCGGATCGTTGAAGAGCGCGACCGGGGGCAAGTGACATCGGTAAAAGTCGAAAGCGGCAACAGTACTTATTACCTGAAACCAAATACAGCGGCCGGCAGCGCGCTGCATGACGATGCGCGACGTAGCGCGACACGTGCACCGCAATGGAAAATTCTGGAATTCGATTGGAGCCGCGACCCGGAAAAAGCCAAGGCGGCAGCCGCGCAAGCTGCGACAATCGCACCGCCTCCTGCTCCGGTTGCCCCGCCAAAAAACCAATGAGAAACATGCGCGCCGTATCCGCTGCCGCTTGCCGATTCATCTTCAACTAATCTTACTATGGCAGTATTCACTTCGGTCAGTTTGGACGACCTCGCCCAATGGGCCAGGCAATTCCCGTTAGGTAAAGTCCTGGCAATCAAAGGCATTTCGTCAGGCATTGAGAACAGCAATTTTTTTGTCACGACCGAAGCCGGCGAATATGTACTGACGATATTTGAAAAGCTGACTTTTGAACAACTGCCGTTTTATCTTTACCTGATGCGTCATCTGGCCGATCGCGGCATATTGGTACCGGCGCCCGTGGCCAATACAGAAGGTGAAATCCTGAACTCGCTGCATGGCAAGCCCGCATGCATCGTTACCAAGCTCGAAGGTAAATGCCAAATGGCGCCGACGCCCGTCCATTGCGCAGAGGTTGGCACGATGCTGGCCAAATTGCATTTGGCGGCGCGCGATTTTAAGATGCGTCAACCCAATTTACGCGGCCTGGACTGGTGGAACGAAACCACGCCGACCGTGTTGCCGTATCTGCCCGATGACAGCCAGCATCTGCTGCGCGCCGAAATGCATTTCCAAGAGGCATTCGCCGCATCCGAACCCTATCATCAATTGCCGCGCGGTCCGATTCACGCCGATCTGTTTCGCAACAATGTGATGTTCGACGGCGATCGTCTTACCGGCTTCTTCGATTTTTATTTTGCCGGTTGCGATACCTGGCTGTTTGATGTCGCGGTCACCGTCAATGACTGGTGCATCGACCTTGACAGCGGCGCGCTCGACGTTGCTCGGGCACGTGAAATGCTTGACGCCTACCATGCGGCACGGCCTTTCAGCGCCGCGGAACAAATTGCCTGGCAACCGATGTTGCGCGCAGGCGCATTGCGCTTCTGGATATCGCGGCTTTACGATTTTTATCTGCCGCGCGACGCGGAACTGCTGACGGCGCACGACCCAACCCACTTTGAGCGTATTTTGCGAAAACGCATAACTGAACCGGCCCCATCCCTTTTTTGATAATGCAAAAATTTCCCGCAACCCTCGGCTGGCTATGGATCAAGGAAGGCTTCGCGTTGTTTCGCAAACAGCCGGCCGAATTATCCACGCTGTTCCTGAGCTATTTCTTTCTGATGATTGTCGTCGGAATCATTCCATTCTTCGGACAATTGCTGCCATTGATCCTGATCCCGACTTTCTCGATGGCATTCATGCAGGCATGCGCCGATGTCGAGCAGGGAAAACGGGTTTATCCAAACCTGCTGCTGACCGGTTTTCGTTCGCCTGCATTCATAACGCTGCTCAAACTGGGTGGGTTGTACGTGATAGCGGCGAGCATCGCGATTTCTGCATCGAGCCTGATTGACGGCGGCGTTTTTTTCAAGGCGATGACAGGCCAGATTACGCTGGACGCAGAAACCGTGCAAGGATCGAACATGTCGACGGCAATGCTGTTTGCGGCGGCGGTCTATCTGCCGGCGGCAATGGCATTCTGGTATGCCGCGCCGCTGATCACCTGGCAAAAAATGGGGCTCATGCAAGCGATTTTTTACAGTTTTTTTTCGGTGCGCCGCGCCGGCAAGGCTTTCCTGGTGTACGGATTTGCGTGGATCGCCATCGGCGTGCTGCTACCGGTGCTGGTCAGCGGGCTGATTGGGCTATTGACCGGGAAATCCGCGGTGACGATGATCTTCCTGATGACCATGTCAATGGTCATGACCGTGATCATGTATTGCTCCTTTTATCCGACTTACACGCATCTGTTCGCCAAGCCGGATGCGGCCGGGGAAATCGCGGAATGACCGAGGATTAGCGCTAGACGTACTGGATCAAGCGCCGATTTACGATGCAACCTTGTCCAGTTTGGCGATGCCAAGGTCCAGCAGCTTCATTCCATGCCGTCCAAAATTGATATTGGCGCGCGCATTGGTGCCGCCGCCTTCAATATTGACGATCACACCTTCGCCGAATTTCTGGTGAAATACCGTCTCACCGATACGCCAGCCGATGTCTTGCTTGCCGAATCCTTGCGCAATATTATTTGCCCCAACACTCGGCGCATCGTCCCATGCCGATTTATGATGATGGCCGAACCACTGATGCTGCACTTTCGGCGAGAGCCATTTGAGTCCCTCTTCCGGTAATTCGTCGAAAAAGCGCGACTTCATGTTGTAGCGTGTCTGCCCGTGCAGCATCCGGGTTTGTGAAAAACTCATGTACAGCCGTTTCTTGGCGCGCGTGATGGCGACATACATCAGGCGCCGCTCTTCCTCGACACCGCCTTCCGCCTTCTCGCTATTCTCATGCGGGAACAATCCTTCTTCGAGGCCAGTAATGAATACCGCATCGAACTCCAGTCCCTTGGCTGAATGCACCGTCATCAGCTGAATCGCATCCTGTCCGGCCTGAGCCTGGTTATCACCGGCTTCCAGCGAAGCGTGCGACAAAAATGCCGACAGCGGTGACATCACGGCGGGCAATGGCGCGTCCGCATCGAATATTTCAACGCCATCGGCAATGGTAATCGCTGCTCCGGCCTGCGACTGGCTCTTCGGTCCCAACTGCGCAGGCGCTTCCATTCCAAAACCTTCTTCCGCTACGAACAGCGTCGCGGCGCTGACGAGTTGCTCCAGATTTTCGATTCGATCCGCGCCTTCCCTTTCATTCTGATAATGCGGTATCAGTCCGCTCATGTCGAGCACAACCTTCACCATTTCCGGCAGCGGCAACTGTTGTGTTTCGAAACGCGCGCCCTCAATCATTTTGATGAATGCACCAAGCGAAGATCCCGCTTTACCGGCGACATACGGCACGGCCGCATACAGTGAAATACCGTACTGGCGCGCGGCATCCTGCAATTGTTCGATCGAACGCGCGCCGATGCCGCGCGTCGGGAAATTAACCACGCGCAAAAATGCGGAATCGTTGTGCGGGTTATCCATCAACTGCAGATAGGCGATCGCGTGCTTGACTTCGGCGCGCTCGAAAAACCGCTGGCCGCCGTAAACCCGGTATGGAATGCCCGCTGAAAACAATGCATGTTCGATCACGCGCGACTGTGCGTTGGAGCGATAGAGAATCGCGATTTCGCTGCGTGCCGCGCCTTCGCCGATCAGGCTTTTGGATTCTTCGATAATCCATTGCGCCTCTTGCAGATCGCTGCTGGCTTCATAAATACGTACCGGTTCTCCGTGTCCGGCATCTGTGCGCAGATTTTTCCCGAGCCGCCTGGTGTTATAGGAAATCAGCGCATTCGCAGTATCGAGAATATGCGCATGAGACCTATAATTCTGCTCCAGCTTGATCAGATTCTCGACGCGGAACTCGCGTTCGAATGCGGCCATGTTGCCGACGTTGGCGCCTCGGAATGCATAGATGCTCTGATCATCATCGCCAACCGCGAATACCGCGCCATGTTCGCCCGCCATCAGTTTCAGCCAGAGATACTGCAAGTCGTTGGTGTCCTGGAATTCGTCGACCAGGATATGCTTGAAGCGGCTTTGATAATGCTCGCGCAACGGTTGATTCCGGCTTAACAGTTCATAGGTGCGTAACAACAGTTCCGCGAAATCAACGACGCCTTCCCGCTGGCATTGATTGTCGTAAGCCTCATACAGTTCGACGAACTTGCGATTATAGTCGTCATTGACTTCGACATCTTTGGCCCGTAGACCCTGATCCTTTGCGCTATTGATGAAATACATCAAATTTCTTGGCGGATATTTCTCGTCGTCGATGTTAAGCGACTTCAACAAGCGCTTGATGGCCGACAACTGGTCTTGCGAATCCAGTATCTGGAACGTCTGAGGCAATCCGGCATCGCGATAGTGAGCACGCAGCAATCGATTACACAATCCGTGAAAAGTACCGATCCACATGCCGCGTGTATTGATCGGCAGCATCGCCGACAGCCGCGTCATCATTTCCTTGGCGGCCTTGTTGGTAAATGTGACGGCGAGTACACCGGCCGGCGATACCTGTCCGGTCTGGATCAGCCATGCGATACGGGTCGTCAACACCCGGGTCTTGCCCGAGCCGGCTCCAGCGAGAATCAGCGCCGGCTGCGCAGGCAGCGTCACCGCAGCGAGTTGTTCGGGATTGAGATTATTCAGAAGATTTTGCATCTTGAGATTATAGCCGGGTGGGCTCGGTCGATGAGGTCATATCCAGTCAGCATGCATACCGTACGGTGAGTCTATTGTTGCCTTGACACACTGTATTCATCGTCCGCATAATTGGCAACAATATTGTTTACTCCACAACTACATGAGTTCTTTTGCCGCCGACCTTGTTTTTGCATCGGGCCTGATCGCCCGAGTGCGGACACACGCCGGCAGCAACGGAAAATCAAAGAAACAGTCGCTCATCTGACCGGGGCGCGCTGTCCCGTCAGGTGGGCTGACAGGACGGCAGGCGCAAAGGTCGAATTCCAATCCTCCTCTGTATCACCGCTTCCTTGCGAGTCTTCCTGATGGCGACCTGTCGGTCTGCACAAAGGAGATTCGCATGACATGTTTTTCAGGTATTTGGGTGCCATTGATCACCCCGTTTCAGAACGGAGATGTGGACATTCCCGCTCTTCAGGCAATGACGCGCCGCATGGCAGACGCTGGTGTATCCGGCTTTGTCGTCTGCGGCTCGACTGGCGAAGCCGCCGCACTCAGCCATAGTGAACAATTGATGGTGCTGGATGCAGTCATCGACGCGGTACCGGACTGTCCCGTAATGATGGGTCTGGCCGGCAACAACATGGCATCTCTGGCGAGCATGCTAAAGCAGGTTCAGAGCCGACCGATCGCAGGGCTGCTGGTGCCGCCACCGTACTACATCAGGCCGTCACAAACGGGAATCATTGCCTATTTCCGCACCTTGGCGGATGCGGCTTCGGTGCCCGTGGTCATCTACAATATTCCATATCGCACAGGAGTCGTTATTGACCTGGCCACCATGCGGGCCATCGCCAAACATGAACGTATTGTTGCGCTCAAGGACTGCGGCGGCGATCAAGCGCTGACCATGAATTTGATCGCGGACGGGGAGCTGGATGTGCTCGCCGGCGACGATATGCAAATCCTTTCAACGCTATGCTTCGGCGGCACCGGCGCCATCGCCGCTTCGGCACATATCCGGCCGGATCTGTTTGTATGCCTTATGCAGCATGTGAAATCGGGCGAACTTGCGCAGGCAAGAGAGATATTTTATCGATTGCTCCCGATCATGCAATTGCTTTTCTCGGATGCCAACCCGGGGCCGCTCAAAGCTGCATTGTCATTGATGGGAATGATCTCCGACGAGTTGCGCCCGCCAATGCAAATGGCTTCAACCACCTTGAAAGATCGGCTGAAAGAGGAATTGATGCGATTGGAAAAAGATTAATCCGGGTGAAGCGGTCGAGCTCTTAGCCGCGCGCCCATGTCATTTGCCGAACAACCGGACAAAATCGCGGGCCGCCATCTCGGGGTCCGCGGCCAAATATACGCTACTGATCGCTGCCACCATGTCAGCGCCGCATGCCACCAGCGGCGCTGCATCTTTTTCAGTCATGCCGCCGATCACAACGACGGGCAATGGCATTTCGGATTTCGACTGGGTGACGATCTGGGACGACGTGGTTACCGGATATTTTTTCACGCGCGACGGATAGAATCCGCCGAACGCAACGTAGCTGGCGCCGTCCCGATGCGCATCGCGTGCAAGCTGCAAGTCTCCATAGCATGAAGCACCGACAATCTTGTCGGAGCCCAGTATCGCGCGTGCCTGAGCCACCGACATGTCGGTGCCGCCGATATGCACGCCATCGGCATCGACCGCCAGACATAAATCAATATGATCGTTTATGATCAGCGGGCGCTGATAGCTGCGGCACAATGCCAGCAAGCACTCGGTCTGCTCGCGGCGCAACGTCTCGCCCGCGGTCTTGTGGCGGTACTGCACCAGCGCAGCGCCGCCGCGCAAGGCCATTTCCGTGACGTCCAGCAGCTTCTGAGTGTCATCCCAATCGGGCGTGACAATATACAAACCCTTCATGCTCTTTCCTTGGTTACTAAGCTCCGAAAAAATTTCATTTCTCGGGCCGGGACAACTGAATCAGGTTCTGGCTACAGTCGTTCCTGATCCCTGAAATTGAGGATAAACCGGTCCGGAATACGCTGTCCTTCCGCAATTGCATAGGATTGTTCCAGCGCCTGTTGACAGTACGCTTGCCCAATGTCGAGCGCTTGCTCCATGGTTTTTCCGCTTGCAAGCAACGCGGCGATGGCGGAAGCCAGCGTACATCCGCTGCCGTGAAACGCACCCTTCAAACGCGGCCAGCTCCAGGACCGGGAATGGCCTTGAGTAAACCATTGGTTGACCACCTTGCCATTATCCTTTCCATGGCCGCCCTTGATCAGTACATGCCGACAACCGCGCCGCAACAGGCTTTCCGCTTGCGTTTCGGAGCGCCTGTCGCCACCGCACAGCGCAGCGGCTTCCGGCAGATTCGGCGTAACCAGGGTCGCGATTTCAATCAGCGGCGCGATGATCTGTATTGCATTGTCCACCGCAAGCGCATCTCCGTGTCCGCTGGCCAATACCGGATCGAATACGACTGGAAGATTGGGTTGCTTTTTCCTGAGCTCGGTTATGATGGCGGCGATAACCTCGGCATTGGCATGATTGGCAACGATACCGATCTTGATTGCGGCAATGTCGATCTTGTTGATCAGGGCTTGCGCCTGCTGCCGCAAAAGCAATGCAGGTATGGGATGAACCGCGAATACACGATCGTTATCCTGCACCGTCAAGGCCGTGATGGCCGATAAGGGATGCGCACCGAGCGCGGCAATCGCCTGGATATCCGCATGCATACCCGCTCCGGCACTGGGATCGACGCCGGAAAATACCAGCACCGATGGCCGGATCATGCCGGTCGCCCAGCCATCGGCGACGATGGCGATGCCGCGAAGCGCTTGGGAATGCGGCCGGCAAGATACGCTTCGCGGCCGGCTTCAACCGCCAGCCGCATTGCATGCGCCATGCGCACCGGATCGCGTGCGCCGGCGATGGCGGTATTCATCAATACGCCGTCGCAGCCCAGCTCCATCGCAATCGCCGCATCCGATGCGGTACCGACGCCGGCATCGACCAGCACCGGCACCGTCGCCTGCTCGATAATCAGCGACAGGTTCCACGGATTCAAGATACCCATGCCCGAACCGATCAGCGACGCCAGCGGCATCACCGCCACGCAGCCGATCTGCTCCAGCATCCTGGCCTGGATCGGATCGTCGCTGCAATAGACCATCACATCGAAACCGTCCTTGACCAAGGTTTCAGCCGCCTTCAGCGTCTCCGGCATGTTGGGGAACAAGGTCTTTTCGTCGCCCAGTACTTCGAGCTTGACCAGTTTGTGACCGTTGAGCAATTCTCGCGCCAGTTGCAGCGTGTACACCGCATCGGCTGCGGTATAGCAGCCGGCCGTGTTGGGCAGTATCGTGAATCTCGATGGCGGGACGACATCGAGCAGGCTCGGTGCGTTCGGGTCCTGGCCTATATTGACGCGGCGGATCGCGACCGTAATGATGTCGGCGCCGCTGGCTTCGGTCGCGGCACGGGTTTCTTCGAGGTCGCGATACTTTCCGCTGCCGACCAGCAGACGGGAGCGATAGGTTTTTCCGGCGATGGTCAAGCCGTCTAGCTGCGCCGTTTCGCCGCCGCGATCATCAAGCTTCATTGCATTCTCCACTTAAAACAGCCGTCACAATTTGGCCGGTTATTGATCCGCGACCGTCATCCGCCGCCGATCGCCCGTACGATATCGACCCGGTCGCGTGGCTGCAGCACACGTTGCGGCCACAATTGACGCGGCACCACTTCGCGATTGACCGCAATCGCGAGTGTCTTGTTCGACAAGTCCAGTGCCTCAATCAATTCCTGCAGGTTCTGGTGCTCGGCGATGCGGTGTGGCGCACCGTTCAATTCAATTTCCATGCTGTGACCTGATCCGTTATTGCTTGCGATAAATTTCCGCGCCGCTTTTGACGAACTCGACCGCCTTGACTTCCATGCCCTGCTTCAGCGCCTGGATATCGGAAATACCTTGCTTGGCTGCGTAGTCGCGCACTTCCTGCGTGATTTTCATCGAGCAAAAATGCGGGCCGCACATCGAACAGAAATGCGCGACCTTGGCCGAGTCCTTGGGCAAGGTTTCATCATGAAACTCACGCGCCTTGTCCGGATCCAGGCCGATATTGAACTGGTCTTCCCAGCGGAATTCGAAACGCGCTTTCGACAATGCATTGTCGCGAATCTGCGCACCCGGATGGCCTTTCGCCAAGTCGGCTGCATGCGCGGCGATCTTGTACGTGATGATGCCGTCCTTGACGTCAGCCTTGTTCGGCAAACCCAGATGCTCTTTCGGCGTCACATAACACAGCATCGCGGTGCCGTACCAGCCGATCTGTGCAGCGCCGATGCCGGAAGTGATGTGATCGTAACCCGGCGCGATATCGGTCGTCAGCGGTCCCAGCGTATAGAACGGCGCCTCGTGGCACTGCTCCAGCTGCAGGTCCATGTTTTCCTTGATCAGATGCATCGGCACATGGCCGGGGCCTTCGATCATCACCTGCACGTCATGCTTCCAAGCGATCTGCGTGAGTTCGCCCAGGGTTTTCAATTCGCCCAGTTGCGCTTCATCGTTGGCATCGTAAATCGAGCCTGGGCGCAGGCCGTCGCCGAGGCTGAACGACACGTCGTACGCCTTCATGATTTCGCAGATGTCTTCGAAGTGCTCATACAGGAACGATTCCTTGTGATGCGCGAGGCACCACTTGGCCATGATCGAGCCGCCGCGCGAGACGATGCCGGTCAAGCGATTTGCGGTCATCGGCACGTAGCGCAGCAATACGCCGGCATGGATCGTGAAGTAATCGACGCCCTGCTCGGCCTGTTCGATCAAGGTGTCGCGGAAAATTTCCCAGGTCAGGTCTTCGGCCTTGCCGTTGACCTTTTCCAGTGCCTGGTAAATCGGCACGGTGCCGATCGGCACCGGCGAGTTGCGGATGATCCATTCGCGCGTTTCATGGATATGCTTGCCGGTCGACAAGTCCATCACGTTATCGCCGCCCCAGCGGATCGCCCAGGTCATCTTTTCGACTTCTTCGCCGATCGATGATGTAACCGCCGAGTTGCCGATATTGGCATTGATCTTCACCAGGAAATTGCGGCCGATGATCATCGGCTCGATTTCCGGATGGTTGATGTTGGCGGGGATGATCGCGCGGCCGCGCGCAATTTCGCTGCGCACGAATTCCGGCGTGATCTCTGCCGGAATAGCCGCGCCGAACGATTGGCCCGGATGCTGGCGTCCCATCAGGTCGGCCAGTTTGTTACCCATCGGCCCGGACGCTTTCAGGCCTTCCAGGTATTCCCTGCGCTGCAGGTTTTCCCGGATCGCGACGAATTCCATTTCCGGCGTGACGATACCTTGGCGCGCATAGTGCATTTGCGACACATTCTTGCCGGGCAATGCGCGGCGCGGCTTGCGATGCAGATTGAAGCGCAATTCCGCCAGCTTGGGGTCGTTCAGTCGTTCGATACCGTATTGTGAAGTCGGCCCGGCCAGCTCTTCGGTATCATTCCTCTCCAGAATCCATGGCAGGCGTGGCGCGGACAACCCTGACCGGATATCGATCGCGACGCCGGGTTCGGTATACGGACCCGATGTGTCATAGACATAAATCGGCGGGTTTTTTTCGGCGCCGAACGATGCAGGTGTATCGCTTTGGCTGACTTCGCGCATCGGCACGCGAATATCGGGACGCGATCCTTGCACGTAAATCTTGCGGGAATTCGGCAGCGGCTGGATTGCCGCTTCATCCACCTGGGCGGTGGAGGCGAGGAATTGTTGTGGGGCGTTCATTCTGTTCCTTTGGCTTGTCAAAGAAGCGAAGGAACATCGGAAGAAGAAAAGAGGCATTCCGAAAGCTTCCCTTCGCTGGCATTATCCAGATCAGGTTCGAGGGTGTTTCTCACCCGGCTGCAAACAATTATCCGCAGCCAGGACCCCTAGCGTTCGCCGTAACCTACCGGCATTCGGGGATTATACGCCGATGATTGCATAAGTCGGTAGCGACCTACCTTATAATGTTCTGTTTCGCAAAAACCAAGTCAAATCATGGAATTAGCCAAGTCTTTCGAGCCCGCCGACATTGAAAAATTCTGGCGCACCGAGTGGGAAAAGCGCGGATATTACACCGCCACTACCGATGCCGAGAAACCGGCATTCAGCATTCAATTGCCGCCGCCCAATGTCACTGGAACGCTGCACATGGGGCACGCGTTCAACCAGACCATCATGGATGGCTTGACACGTTACCACCGGATGCGCGGCTTCAATACCGCATGGATTCCAGGCACCGACCACGCCGGCATTGCGACCCAGATCGTGGTCGAACGGCAACTCGACGCGCAAAAAATTTCACGCCACGACTTGGGCCGTGAAAAATTCGTTGAAAAAGTGTGGGAGTGGAAAGAACAATCCGGCTCGACCATCACCGGCCAGATGCGCCGCATGGGCGCCTCGACCGACTGGGGCCGCGAATACTTCACGATGGATGAAAAGCTGTCCAAAACGGTCACCGAGGTATTCGTACGGTTGGTTGAGCAAGGCCTGATCTATCGCGGCAAGCGCCTGGTCAACTGGGATCCGGTTTTGGGTACTGCGGTATCGGACTTGGAAGTGGTATCGGAAGAAGAAGACGGCCACATGTGGCATCTCCGCTATCCACTGGCGGATGGCAGCGGGCATCTTACCGTGGCAACGACCCGCCCTGAAACCATGCTGGGCGACGTCGCGGTCGCGGTGGACCCGACCGACGAACGGTATACGCATCTGATCGGAAAAATGCTGGTTCTGCCGCTATGCGGCCGTGAAATTCCGGTGATCGCCGATGAATATGTCGACAAGGAATTCGGCACCGGTTGCGTCAAAATCACGCCGGCGCACGATTTCAACGATTATGCAGTAGGCCAACGCCACCAACTGGCGCCGATCAGTATTTTGTCGCTCGACGCAAAGATCAACGAGAACGGCCCCGCCAAGTACCAGGGCATGGATCGCTTCGCCGCCCGCAAGCAAATCGTCGCCGATCTGGATGCGCAAGGCTTGCTGGATTCGGTCAAGCCGCACAAATTGATGGTGCCGCGCGGCGACCGTACCGGTGTGGTGATCGAGCCGATGCTGACCGACCAGTGGTTTGTCGCGATGAGCAAGCCGGCGCCCGAGGGCACTCATTTTCCCGGAAAATCGATTGCCGAAGTCGCGCTCGAAAAAGTAGCCAACGGCGAGATCAAGATGGTTCCGGAAAACTGGAGCAACACGTATAACCAGTGGCTCAACAATATCCAGGACTGGTGCATTTCGCGGCAATTGTGGTGGGGGCATCAAATCCCGGCCTGGTATGACGACCAAGGCAACGTCTATGTCGGGCGCGACGAACAGGAAGCGAAAGCCAAGGCTGCGGCGCAAGGTTATACGGGCATACTTATCCGCGACAACGATGTGCTGGACACCTGGTTTTCATCCGCACTGGTGCCGTTTTCCACACTCGGCTGGCCGGAAGAGACGCCGGATTACAAGATGTTCCTGCCATCATCGGTGCTGGTCACCGGCTTTGACATCATTTTCTTCTGGGTTGCGCGGATGGTCATGATGACCACCCACTTCACCGGCAAGGTACCGTTCAAGACCGTCTACGTGCACGGCCTGGTGCGCGATGCCAGCGGCCAGAAAATGTCGAAATCGAAGGGCAATACGCTCGATCCGATCGACTTGATCGACGGCATCGATGTCGAGTCATTGGTCGCCAAGCGCACTGCCGGGTTGATGAATCCAAAACAAGCCGAAAGCATTGCCAAAGCCACCCGCAAGGAATTTGCCAACGGCGTTCCTGCATTCGGCACGGATGCCCTGCGTTTTACGATGGCAAGCTATGCATCGTTGGGACGCAACATCAATTTTGACTTGCATCGCTGCGAAGGCTACCGTAATTTCTGCAACAAACTGTGGAATGCCACGCGCTTCGTGCTGATGAATACCGAAGGCAAGGATTGCGGTTTCGATGCGGAATCGTGCGGGGAAGGCGGACGCGATTTTTCACAGGCGGACCGCTGGATCGTTTCTGCTTTACAGCGCACCGAAGCGGAAGTGGCAAAAGGATTTGCCGACTATCGCTTCGATAATATTGCATCTGCGATTTACAAATTCATCTGGGATGAATATTGCGACTGGTATCTCGAAGTCGCGAAGGTACAAATCCAGCACGGTACCGAAGCGCAGCAACGCGCAACACGCCGCACCCTGTTGCGTGTATTGGAGACTGTATTGCGCCTGGCCCACCCGATTATTCCATTCATTACCGAAACATTGTGGCAAACCATTGCGCCGATGACCGGCCGAGAGCTTGACCGGGACAGCGACTCAATCATGATCCAGCCATATCCCGAGGCGAATCCGGAAAAAATAGATGAACAGGCAGAGCACTGGATGACACAGCTGAAGTTGCTGACCGATGCCTGCCGCAACCTGCGCGGCGAGATGCAATTGTCGCCGGCTCTGCGCATACCGCTGGTGATCGAAGCAGCAAATGCGGATGGGAAGCCTCTGTTGCAATCATTTGCGCCCTACCTGCAAGCGCTGGCGAAGTTGTCCGACGTACAGGTGGTCGACACCTTGCCCGCATCACCCGCACCAGTGTCTGTCGTAGGCGATGCCAAACTGATGCTGAAAGTGGAAATCGATGTAGCGGCTGAACGTGAACGTTTATCGAAAGAAATCGCGCGCGTCGACGGCGAGATGACTAAAGCCAACGCAAAACTGGCCAATGAAAGCTTTGTGGCGCGTGCTCCGATACAAGTTGTTACGCAAGAAAAAGAGCGTCTTGCCAACTTTGGTATTACTCTTGTCAAATTGCGTGAGCAATTTGACAAGCTGCAAAAACCGTAACCGTCCAAGCACGCATAATCTGCTTTTATTGATCAAGGAGACATAATGAAAAAAACTTTGTTGGCGGTAGCTGTGACCGCCGTTTTGGCGTGCGGTGGCGCTTTGGCACAAGAAGCGTCGCCGGTAGGGTTATGGAAAAACATCGACGATGAAACCGGCAAGCCGAAAGCGTTGATCCGTATCACGGAAAGTAATGGCGAGCTCAATGGCAAGATCGAGAAATTGTTCAAGGCGCCGAATGAAGATCAAAATCCAAAGTGCGACAAGTGCGAAGGCGCCAGAAAAGACCAGCCGATCGTCGGCATGACCATCCTGTGGGGAATGAAACAAGACGGTACCGAATATAACGGCGGCCAGATTCTCGATCCCGCCAACGGGAAGACCTACAAAAGCAAAATGGCATTTGCCGACGACAGCAAGAAGCTGCATGTGCGCGGTTACATCGGCATGCCGATGCTGGGGCGAACCCAGACCTGGATACGTTCGGAATAACGATTCCCAAGCAAATAAAAAAGGCGCTCAAAGCGCCTTTTTTATTTGCTGCCTCAAACCCGTGTGCGATTGTTTCAGACAAATGAAATCGTCAACCCCGGCAACGTAACGCCTGAAAAGGCCGTGGTCCAGGTCTGTCCCGCTTCGATGGGATAGGCATCCGTCAGCGTGCCCGTCGAAATGATTTCGCCCGCACCTAGTGGCGTGAACTGTGGTTGACTGAGCAGCAATTGATGCAAATGCCACAATGCATGCACCGGACTGTCCAGCACATCGCTGCCAAATCCCGCCGCGCGCAAGGTAAACGAATTGCCCTCAATAAGTGACAGCGACACGCTGGCATTGGCCAACACCGCGGCCAGATTGCGTCGGGTCGCGCCAGACAGCACCTTTGGCTCACCGATGATCAACGAGCCGTGCAGGCCGAATGCAGCGATGGCATCGACCGCATTGAATTTCCAATTCGGAAATGGACAGACGACGATCTCAAATCCATGCGCCATCCACTCAATGCATTCTGCAATGGTCTCGATGGTTGCATCCGGTCCCGGCGCCGTGGCCAGCTTGAACACGATTTCCGGTTCAATGCGCGGCTGCACTGCGCCATCCAGGCTTTGGATCCCGTGGTTATCTTCGGTATAACGCACCGTCGTATCAAACATGGGGCCCCAAATCGGCCTGTCGATCGGATGCGTTACACCATATCTGGGCCAGATGGTGCGATTGGTAAAACCGATTTTGCGACCGACCGGAATCTCGCCTTGCGCAATGCGCACGTCCAGGATGGTTTTGGCGATGTCATAGCCATCCTTCAGCGACAGGGCCGGATTCTCGAATGATAACGGGGGAATTTGTTGCGAATTTGATCGGGCAGCAAGTAATTGATGCGCGTAGCGATTGGCTTGGGCAGACATGAGCATGACAGGTTCACGCGGACGAAGATTGAACAGAGAATATACGACATTGTCTGCGACACAATATTTTTACACAAGCCATGATTAAGCAGATTGAGCACCATCAATTCGATTATCGAGGGCGATAAATGGCACTGACCAGTCGACAAAGCAAAAATCCGATAGTGACTGATCTTGAGAAGAATGACATTCTTCATTCTGTTCGCGGCTTGCCTGGATTACTCATCCCTGTGCCGCGCCAAATGCCGATCAAGCTGGTTTGCAAACGCTTGCCGGTCGCGCTGATCGAAAGGGGCGGGACCACCGGTTTCAACGCCGCTTCCACGCAACTGCTCCATGAAATCGCGCATGCGCAGATGTTGCCGGATATTGTCGTCGGTGTAGAACTCCCCTCGCGGGTTAAGAGCGTAAGCACCCTTGGCAATGATATCCGCCGCCAATGGGATATCGGCGGTAATCACCAGATCGCCTGGCTGGGCGAGGAACACTATTTCTCGATCGGCCACATCAAAGCCGGCCGGCACTTGAACTGCACGAATGAATCGGGAAGGTGGCGTGCGCAGCAATTTATTGGCAACCAGAGTCACCGATATTTGCATCCGGTCGGCGACACGGAACAAGATTTCCTTGATCACGGCCGGACATGCATCAGCATCGACCAAAATCTGCATCGCATTCCAGTCAGGTCGGTGAAATAAAGCTTGAAGACTGCACAGACAGTAGACTGCGTGCCGGGACAGAACTAACTCTGATCCCAGAGTTCACCATTCGGTCCGGTGCGCGGTGCAGTCACCCCGAAATGGGAATAAGCTGCCGGAGTTGCGATTCGGCCGCGTGGCGTACGCTGCAAAAATCCTTGCTGAATCAAATACGGCTCAAGCACATCTTCGATCGTGTCGCGCTCTTCTCCGATCGCGGCAGCCAGATTATCCAGGCCGACCGGGCCGCCATTGAATTTGAACAAAACCGCTTCGAGCAGTTTACGATCCATCACGTCAAATCCGACCGGATCGACATCAAGCATTACCAGCGCGGCATCCGCCATTGGCTTGGTAATTTCGCCATTACCCTTGACCTCGGCATAATCGCGTACACGGCGCAACAGGCGATTGGCGATGCGCGGCGTGCCACGGCTGCGCTTGGCAATTTCCAGTGCGCCTTCATCGACGATCGGTGCATTCAGCAAGGCCGCACTACGCACAACGATTCTCGCCAATTGTTCCGGCGTATAAAATTCCAGGCGTGCAACGATGCCAAAGCGATCGCGCAACGGGTTGGTCAACATGCCGGCACGCGTGGTCGCGCCTACCAACGTGAATGGCTGCAGGTCAAGGCGTACCGATCGTGCAGCCGGGCCTTCGCCGATCATGATATCGATCTGGTAATCTTCCAGCGCCGGGTAAAGTATTTCCTCGACCACCGGCGACAGGCGATGGATTTCATCGATGAAGAGTACGTCATTGGCTTCGAGATTGGTCAACAGTGCGGCAAGATCGCCGGCACGCTCCAGCACCGGACCGGAAGTCTGGCGTAAATTGACGCCCATCTCGCGCGCAATAATATGCGCCAGGGTTGTCTTGCCTAAACCAGGCGGCCCGAACAACAGCGTATGATCAAGCGCTTCGCGCCGGTTGCGCGCGGCGGTAATGAAGATCTCAAGCTGATCGCGGATTTTTTCCTGCCCGACATACTCGTCCAGCTGCTTGGGACGCAAGGCGCGTTCGATCGCCTCCTCGTTCGGCGACACTGGCGTTGCCGCGATGATGCGCTGTTCAGTGAAATTATCGGTTTGAATGCTCATGATCTACTCTAGCGTGACTGGTTTCTACCCTTTGGACAATGCTTTCAACGCAAGCTTGATGCCATCCGATACGCTGGCGCCGGCCGGCACTTGCTTCAGCGCCAGCGCAGCTTCCTTGTCCGAATAACCCAATGCGACCAACGCATTCAGAATATCCGAAGTCGCATCGTTCAGCACCGTACCGCTTCCGCCCAGATCCGCTCCAAGCTTGCCTTTCAATTCCAGCAACAGCCGTTCAGCCGTTTTTTTGCCGATCCCCGGAATTCTGGTCAAACGGCCTGCCTCTTGCAGCGAAACTGCATGGATCAAATCGGTGACCGACATTCCGGATAGAATGGATAATGCAATACGCGCTCCGACGCCGGATATCTTGATAAGTTGCTTGAATACATTGCGCTCTTCAGCGGTACCGAAGCCGTACAACAAATGCGCATCTTCGCGCACGGTGAGATGCGTCAGCAACACCACTTTTTCGCCTAATGCCGGCAAATTGTAAAAGGTACTCATCGGCACACCAACCTCATAGCCTACCCCATTACAATCCACAATCAGTTGCGGTGGATTTTTCTCAAGTAAAATTCCTGAAAGACGGCCTATCATGACGAGATCGCTCTTGATTGAATTGCTTGAATCATACAGGACAACAAGGCTGGAACATGCGTACTCCGACCAACAAACAAATTGACGGGATTGCTCGCGCCAGCCCCACGCGTCGGCTTGCGTTCTGGGTTGGAGGCGCACTTGGAATTCTGTGGGCGTCGCCGCTGACAGCGGTTGGCATGATATTGGCCTTGCCTGTTCTTTTGTGGCGCGGCAAAGTGCATGTGGTACGCACGAAGACACCGGCACTGATGATCAGCGGCCCTGTCGCCGATTACATCCTGGATCGCCACCCCTTCGGTCCGATGTGCGCAATGGCAATCGGACACGTGGTGATTGCGGAAAAACGCGGCCTCACGCCGCAAGTGCTGACACATGAACTGGCCCATGTTCGGCAGGCTGCTTGCTGGGGTATCTTGTTTCCGATTGCCTATCTGGCCGCCAGCGTGTGGGCTGTGCTGCATGGGCAGGATGCGTATTGGCATAACGTGTTCGAAGTCGCGGCACGTCGAGCCGAAAAACATGCATAAGCCGGATTAGTCTATCAATCGTCCGCGGCGCATACGTAAACCTTTTGCCGCCAATTCCGGCGTCAGTGCCCCTAACACAGCCAGGACGTCGCTGCTATGCGCATGGCAAATTGCCACGCCCAATGCGTCGGCAGCGTCGGTGCTCGGCGTTCCAGAAAGCATTAACAACCGCTGCACCATGTCTTGCACCTGCTGTTTTTGCGCCTTGCCCTGGCCTACGACGGCTTGCTTGACCTGTAGCGCGGTATATTCGGCTACCGCAAGGTCGGCGCTGACTAGCGCGCAAATTGCTGCTCCACGCGCTTGCCCGAGCAGCAATGTCGATTGCGGATTGACATTGACGAAGACTTTTTCAATCGCCGCGCAATCGGGCTGATAAGTACGAATTACTTCAGAGACGCCGGCGAGAATGGATTTCAAGCGTTGCGGCAAATCGCCATCCGGCGTCTTGATGACCCCGGATGCGATATAGGAAAGCTTGTTGCCCTGCTTGCTGATTACGCCAAAGCCGGTAATGCGCAAGCCAGGGTCTATGCCTAGAATCTTCATGGTTCGCGCGACGGCGAAAGTTCAATGCCTGAAATGTCGTATGCCTGTCAAAAGCATGACCACGCCATGCTCGTCGGCAGCATCGATGACTTCCTGATCGCGCATCGAACCTCCCGGCTGAATCACCGAAGTTGCGCCTGCGCCGACCACCACATCGAGGCCATCGCGGAACGGGAAAAATGCGTCTGATGCAACAGCCGACCCCACCAGCGACAAACCGGCATTTTGTGCCTTGATGGATGCAATGCGCGCAGAGTCCACGCGGCTCATCTGGCCGGCGCCGACACCCATTGTCATGCCGTTGCCGCAAAAGACGATCGCATTTGATTTGACGAACTTGGCGACACGCCATGCAAACATCAGGTCCTGCAATTGTTGCGGTGTCGGCTGTTTCTTGCTGACGACTTTCAATTCCGAATGAAGGACATTTTTCGCGTCCGGCGATTGCACCAGCACGCCGCCGCCCACTCTTTTGAAGTCATGCACATTGATTGCCTTGCCGAATGGAATCTGCAACAAACGTACGTTCTGCTTGGTTGCAAAAACCTGTTTGGCCGACTCGCTGAACGAAGGCGCAATCAACACTTCGACAAACTGTTTGGCGATCGCTTCCGCCGCATTGCCGTCGACTTCGCAATTGAATGCGATGATTCCGCCGAAGGCTGACGTCGGATCGGTCTGAAAAGCCTTGCTGTAGGCTTCCAGCGGATTGGCCCCGATTGCCACGCCGCAGGGATTCGCATGCTTGATGATCACGCATGCGGTTTCATCGAACGTCTTCACGCATTCCCAAGCGGCATCGGCATCGCCGATATTGTTGTACGACAGCTCCTTGCCCTGCAACTGTGTGTAATTGGCCAAGGCACCGTCGACCGGTTTCAGGTCGCGATAGAACGCTGCGGATTGATGCGGATTCTCGCCATAGCGCATTTCCTGCACTTTTTCGAAATGCAGGTTCAGCGTGGCCGGATATGAGCTGCGCGTGGCGTGCTGTTTGTCTTCGCCCAGCGAGGTGAAGTAATTGGTGATCGCGCCATCGTATTGCGCAGTGTGGGCAAACACTTTTTTCGCCAGCTCGAACTTGATTTCATAGCTGACTTCACCGTTATGCGCCTGCAATTCGTCCAGCACCTTGCTGTAATCCGCCGGATCGCAGACAACCACGACATCCTTGTGATTCTTGGCTGACGAACGCAGCATTGCGGGCCCGCCGATGTCGATATTCTCGATCGCGTCTTCCAGAGTGCAATGCTCCTTGGCTACGGTCTTCTGGAATGGATACAGATTGACGACCACCATATCGATGGTCGGGATGGCATGTTTTTCCAGCGCCGCCGCATGCTCCGGGAAATCGCGGCGCGCCAGAATGCCGCCATGGACTTTCGGATGCAGTGTCTTGACACGGCCGTCGAGCATTTCCGGAAACCCGGTGTAATCGGCTACCTCAGTTACATCGATACCGTTGTCGCTCAACAACTTCGCGGTGCCGCCGGTGGAAAGAATTTTGACATTCATCTGCGCCAACGCACGCGCAAAATCGAGGATGCCGGTCTTGTCGGAGACGGAAATAAGGGCTTGTTTGATCATGATAATGGCGGCGTGAAGTGATAAATAATGTAAAAGCAGTGTGTACGGGAAAAACGAGAAGTTACTCTCTTTACGTTATTTTCCTCTTGAACTGTCAACGTACAACCGTCTAAAGAAGTCCGTGCTGCTGCAGCTTTTTACGCAACGTATTTCGATTGATGCCAAGCATTTCCGCCGCCAGCGATTGATTGCCTTCAGCACGGCTCATCACTGCCTCAAGAATTGGTTTTTCGACCGTGGATACGACCATTTCATAGACATTGGACGGTGCCTGCTCACCCAAGTCCTTGAAATATTTTTCAAGGCTTTTCTTGACGACATCCTGAATACTGTCTTTGCTCATTTTTCGCGGTATTTCAATCTTGTTGTTCTTATTGATGACATTAGGCAACCAGCTTTTCTTCACTAAGGCGATATTGTAACCGTTCGCCAAACGCCAATTGCGATTCAAAAAAAGTATCTACCGCAGCAATCTGCTCATCGCAGTTTTCCAGCAGGTTCATTCTCTTGCGAAATTTCTCTCCGCCGGCAAGGTCCTGTACATACCAGCCGATATGCTTGCGTGCAGTGCGTATTCCAATGAAACTGCCGTAGAACGCGTAATGCGCCTGTAGATGTTCATGCATCAGCAAGCGCGCTTCCGTGATCGACGGCGATGGAAGATATTGTCCTGTGCGTAAAAAAAAATCTATTTCTCGAAAAATCCATGGCCGTCCTTGTGCGGCACGGCCGATCATCACGGCATCAGCTCCTGTTGCAGCAAGCACGAACTTCGCCTTTTCCGGAGTTGTAATGTCGCCGTTCGCAACCACCGGAATTGACACTGCTTCCTTTACGGCTGTAATTGTGTCGTACTCGGCGGCGCCGCTATACCCGTCCGCACGCGTACGTCCATGCAGCGTCAGCATGGCGATGCCGCTGTTCTGCGCGATTCCGGCAATGCGCAACGCATTTTTGTGCTGCCTGTCCCATCCGGTGCGGAATTTCAGGGTAACCGGTACATCGACCGCAGCAACCACTGCGTCCAGAATTTCACCGACCAGTTTTTCATCCTGCAGCAAAGCCGAACCGCACCAGCTATTGCACACTTTTTTGACGGGGCAACCCATGTTGATGTCGATGATTTGCGCACCGCGACCAACGTTGAACTTTGCGCATTCGGCAAGCATGGCTGGATCGGCACCGGAAATCTGCACCGCTTTCGGCTCCATTTCACCCTCGTGATTTGTACGCCGCGCGGATTTTTCCGTTGCCCACAGGCGCGGGTTGGACGCTGCCATTTCGGACACGGCATAGCCGGCGCCAAGCTGCTTGCAAAGCTGGCGGAACGGCCGATCGGTCACGCCGGCCATCGGAGCGACAAAAATATTATTGCGAAGGGAGTACGGACCGATGTTCACAAAGAATAAGGGCGGCAGCAGAAAAGACGCTATTTTATCCCTAGAAGCAAGCCGGTCTCCAACGATCTGGCCATTACAATGGATTTTGGTGTGAAGTCTGCCTATTTTCTATATGGCATATTAGGACGGCAGTTCGTCAGAAATGGCATCCATGCTTTGATTGGCATGCAATATAAAATCATCGACTCCGATAATTTGCTTGGAATACGTCGCAATACCCACAGTCAATGCCAAGCGGATCGACCAATTTTTAACCGTGACGGGATGTCTCAGGAAATAGTCTTGTATGCCTTTTGCAAGTGTCTGCGCCTGTTCGTCGTTTGTGTCCGGCAAAATGTATAAAAACTCGATTCCGGTCCAGCGACCGCCGGCATCTTGCGAACGCAATTGCAGATTGATATCTTTGGAAAATGCCGCCAGGATCGCATCCGACGCCAGCCAGCCGTAGACGTCATTGAGCTTATTGAAATCCTTGATCCTGCATATTAGGATCGATAACGGCTCATCAGCCCGTTCGGCATGAGCCATTTGCTTTTCGAGAGTCTGAACAGTATGACGCCGGTTCATCAGGCCGGTCAGCGGATCCTGTTGTGCTTTTTGCGTAAGCATGTGCATCAGGTTCGATTGCTTCCAGATAATTTCCGCGACATGGCAAAATGCCTGAAACAGAGAAACATCCACGCCTGCGAAGTAATCTTTGCTGTCGGCATAGAACACGATCATGCCACGCAAACTTGCCTTTTCCGAGCGCAACGGAATTGACAACGCCGAACTCACGGTAGCGGCATTCGGAGCATTAAGCCATGGCGCGAATAGTCCGCCTAGCCTAAGTTGCGATTCCATATCATCCGGAAATGCCTGGGAACTCGGTCCGGCGGCATCAAAACAATTGCTCGGCAAATTCCAATGCGAGCACTCTTCCAGGCATTGCCCTACCGCCGCATAGGGCTCCACGTCGCCAGAGTCTCCTTTGCAGAACCCGACCCAGACAAAGCGCAGATGCGAGCTTGCGCCAACAATTGCATCGCACAACAATCGGATATTTTCCCGGCCGCTGTACGATTGCGGCAACGTTTCCAGCAACGAGTGCAATGCCGCCGTAAGGGTAATGTGCTCACCATCAGTTTCGTGCGCATCGACTATCGGCCTTGTTGGCGCCTTTTCTTCTGGCCGACGCGATGAAAATGGATTGAGTCTCATGTAACCCTTTGAGCCGGTAAATTGAAGAATTTTGTTGATCAAGCAGGAAAGAATTTCTTATCGCCAAATTAGTGCTCCACGGAAATTATATGCGCACATAGGACTTATTTGTCAATTTCATCGAGTACTGTTTGCGTCAAGTGCGCAACATTACCCCATTCCAAAACATGCATCGCGGCGCCAGTCCATACGACCCTGTTAATGCTTGCATTAAAAACATCGAAATCACGCGCAGCCAACAATCCGACATCATTGGCGGCTCGATAAGCACATTCCAGTATGCCGCCATGCGTGACCAAGGCAATTTTCTTGCCCTTATGAAGCAAAGCAAGACGATTGATTGTGGTAATCGCACGCTCATAAAATTCACGCAAGGTTTCCGCCCTGCCGATCCCGTCCGGAAAGCGCGCATCGATGTCGCGCGCCTGCCAAGTCGCATACGCTTCCGGAAATCGCTCCTCAATTTCACTGTACATCACACCTTCGAACGCGCCATAGCAACGTTCGCGCAAACCGGGATCCGCCTGTATTGTCATACCGCGCGGTTGCGCGATGGCGTGCGCAGTTTGCATCGCACGTTGCAAATCGCTGGCGACGATGACATCGAGCGTTTCGTCCAGTAGCGCCTGTCCAAGCGCCGCAGCTTGTCGCTCGCCTTCTGCATTGAGTGCGATGTCAAGATGGCCCTGCAAACGCTTTACCGCATTCCATTCGGTTTCGCCGTGGCGAATCAGTAAAATTTCAGTCATGTAGTGTGGTCTGCCTATCTTGCTGCCGGTTGCGCAATGGCTGGGTTCAGGCTGTAAGTGCCGATGAGGCTCGCCTGCGCCAGAATATGATCGTGAATTGTGTCGCGTACTTGCGTGCCGGTGAATGCTCCATCGACCGGTAGCCGCGCGATATTCAACGCATACAATGTAAAAACATAATGGTGCACGATCGAGTCGTTCCACGGCGGACAAGGGCCGTCGTATCCAAAGTAATCGCCGCTCATGTCCGGATCTTCGGCAAACCAACCGGTATAGTCATTGAGGCCGTGACGAGCACCAATCGGTGCATGGTTGGCTATTTCAGGGCCGGGTTTGCCGCGTGGCTGTATGCCGTTGGAAAATTCACCGGCTTGTATGGCCGTCAAATTCGCCGGCAAATCAATCAAGGCCCAGTGAAAGAAATCAACTCTCGGCAAATCCGCCGGTATCGTTTTGCCCTCTTGATTCACATCGTCGCCGCGTGACGGCACATCACGATCATGGCAAATCAGCACCAGCGATTTCGCATCGCCCGGAACATCGTTCCATGCGAAATGGGGGTTCCGATTATCGGAAAGAGCGACATGCGCCACCGGATCGACAACGCCGAATGCAAACTGTCCCGGGATAGTTGCTCCGTCCTTGAATGAATCGCTCCAAAATTTCATCATCATCTCCTATGGTTTGCAATGTGGATTGGATAACGGCGCACGATGTTTGTCCGGCAATCCGTCATCCGGCGCCTACTGTTGCGGCCTTACCTGCAGCCAGAAAGTTACCGGCCCATCATTGATCAAAGACACCTGCATATGCGCGCCAAACCGCCCGGTCTCGACCAGCGGATGCCTTGACCGAGCCTGGGCGACAAAATAATTGAATAGGACAGCACCTCTTTCAGGCGTTGCCGCCGGCGTGAATGACGGCCGCGTTCCCGATTGCGTATCCGCTGCCAGTGTAAACTGCGGCACCAGCAACAATCCCCCTGCGACGTCAACAATACTGCGATTCATCTTGCCTTTGTCGTCCGGGAATACGCGATATGCCAGCAGCTTGTTCAGCAATGCGTCGGCTTGCGTTTCGGTATCGTCGCGCTCGGCGCACACCAGGACCATCAACCCGGCATCGATAGCGCCGACCGCCATCCCATCGACGATCACCGCAGCTTGCGTAACCCGCTGCAACAGAGCGATCAAGTCAATGTCACCCGTGCGAATTTTCTTTTCCCGACCTGCACCACAAAAGTGCCTGCCTCGAGCCGCAACCCCTTGTCACTGATTATCGCGCCATCGATACGTACGCCTCCTTGCTCAACCATGCGCAACGCTTCGGAGGTGGAGGGGCAAAGATTGGCTTGCTTCAGCAACTGTCCTATACCAAGCGGCGAGCCGCTGAGGGCAACGTCCGGAACATCATCGGGAATGCCTCCTCGTGCACGTTTATTGAAATCAAGCAACGCATCTTCCGCTGCTCGCCGCGAATGGAACCGCTCCACAATTTCTTGCGCCAATAACACTTTAATGTCGCGCGGATTACGTCCGTCTTCGACTTCACGCTTGAACTGGGCAATTTCGGCGATTGATCGGAACGACAACAAATCGTAGTACCGCCACATCATCACGTCTGAAATGCTCATTACCTTGGCGAACATGGTATTGGCGGGTTCCGTAATGCCAATATAGTTGCCCTTGGATTTAGACATCTTCTCGATGCCATCCAAGCCCTCAAGCAATGGCATCGTGAGAACGCATTGCGGCTCCTGCCCATATTGTTTTTGCAATTCGCGTCCGACCAGCAGATTGAATTTCTGATCGGTGCCACCCAACTCCAGATCCGCTTTCAATGCGACAGAGTCGTAACCCTGCATTAATGGATACAGAAGTTCATGCACCGAGATCGGCGTGCCGGCCTTAAAACGCTTTGTAAAATCTTCACGCTCCAAAATACGTGCCACTGTATATTTTGCCGCCAGCTCAATCATTCCGCGCGCACCGAGCGGATCGGACCATTCAGAGTTGTAACGGATTTCCGTCTTGGCGGGGTCCAGTACCAGACTGGCTTGAGCGAAATAGGTTTGCGCGTTCATCTCGATCTGCTCGCGAGTCAACGGCGGTCGGGTAACGTTGCGGCCGGACGGATCGCCGATCATCGATGTGAAGTCGCCGATCAAAAAAATTACCGTATGGCCTAAATCTTGCAGTTGACGCATCTTGTTGAGTACGACTGTGTGACCCAAATGCAAATCCGGCGCAGTCGGATCCAACCCCAGTTTGACCCGCAGCGGCTTACCCGTTTTTTCAGAACGGGCAAGCTTTTGCACGAATTCCCCTTCAATCAATAGTTCGTCGACGCCACGCTTGGTGATCGCCAGCGCTTCTTGCATCGCATTGGAAAGCGAGAATGGTTTTTGGGACGAGCCATCAAGCGGTATTGAGGATTCATTTGGCAATTGATCTAGGTCCATAAGGCTAACGAAATTGAAATTAAAAGAAAGTACTATGTGACGCGTTTGATATAATTCCCTTCCGATCAACCTTGCCGCCTGACAACTCAGCAAGAAGCAAAAGAAGACAATCAGGAAAACGGTAAATTTTAACGTATTGCATGATCGCCATAGATAAATTACTGAGCGTCGGATCACGCTGCAAGCTGCTGCTTGGCTCATCACGCAAAAGCCGAATCGTTTCGGGAACAGCCCTGTTCTTTGCAGTGTGTGCATTTGGCGCCGCTGGTGTTGCGCCGATGGCGCCGGATGCGGCGGATCTGCCGGTGCGAGCGATCGTGCAAGAACTGGATCTACCCGATCTGTCACAGCAAATTGTTTTTTTAGAGGGTGCGTCCCAAATCTACGTCAGCGAAGAACGAGTTCGTCCTGGCGACACGTTGGCAACACTGATGAATCGCCTTGGCATTGACGACAATGCGGCGGCAGCTTTTATGAAATCAGACTCCACTGCACGCCAGGTGTTGCAGCTGAAAGTCGGCAAGCGCGTACAGGTCCAGACCGCGGAAAATGGCGAACTGCAATGGCTGAGTACTATGGTCGTTGACGGACGCGAAAACCCGATCAAGAACGTATTCATCAAGCGTGATGGCAATAGCTTCAAGGCATCGGAAGCTTCAGCCAGCCTCGAAAAACGTATCGAAATGCGCACCGGCGAAATCAAGTCATCGTTGTTCGCCGCGACGGATGCGGCCAGAATACCGGACCCGGTGGCCATGCAAATCGTCAACATGTTTGCTACGAATATTGATTTTGCATCCGATCTGCGCCGCGGCGACCGTTTTAATGTTGTCTATGAAACGTTCTGGCAGGGCGGCGAGTATATTCGCGCGGGCCGGGTTCTGGCCGGAGAATTCCATAACGACGGCGCCACGTATCAATCCGTATGGTTTGACGAGCCTGGCAACAAGCAAGGCGGCGGATACTATGGATTTGATGGCAAGTCCCTGAAAAAGGCGTTTCTGAAATCTCCTCTGGAATTTTCGCGAATCTCATCGGGATTCTCCGTTCGACGCCATCCTATTTCCGGCCAATGGCGTGCCCATAAGGGCGTTGATTTTGCCGCGCCAACCGGCACGCCGATCCGTGCGTCCGGCGAAGGCGTAATTGATTTTATCGGCGTTAAAGGCGGCTATGGAAATGCGGTGGTGATCAAACATTGGTCAGGTTATTCAACCTTGTATGCTCACATGAACGGATTCGCCAAAGGGATGCGCAGAGGCACGAAAGTCGATCAAGGTGAAGTGATCGGCTATGTCGGCTCTACCGGGTGGTCCACCGGCCCGCACTTGCATTATGAATTCCGGGTCAATAACGAACCGCGCAATCCGCTATCCATCGATGTACCAAACGTGCAGCCATTGGCTGGCGCGGAGTTGCAGCGGTTCCGCGGCATAGCAAACGACATGACGCATCGCTTCGCTCTGTTAAGCCCTCCGGAGAGCCCTATCAAGCTTGCTTCAAAATAGGCGTGATCGTTTATTGAGCCCCGCTGCGGGTACACGTTATTTAATGCGGCTCCGGTTAATCGCCTGAAGAATCAATCAATTTCGAACGGCCCTGTATGTCTTTGCCATGTTCTGATAACTCGCTCTTCATCGGCCTTATGTCCGGCACGAGCCTGGATGGCGTTGATGGCGTGCTCGCGGCGTTTTCTTCAGATCCCTCTCAAGAAGCCATCGACACTCTTGCGGCGGCCTATGTCCCGTTTACAACGGAACTGCAGCGCGATCTGATGGCCTTGCAATCTGCGGGCAACAATGAAATTCATCGTGAAGCGTTAGTCGCCAATATCTTGGCGCATTGCTACGCCGATTGCGTCAATCAATTACTGGCGCAAGCAAATATTGCCGCCGATCGCGTGTGCGCCATCGGCGTTCATGGCCAAACCATCAGGCATCAGCCGGCATTTGGCTATACACGCCAGACAAATAATCCCGCGCTCCTGGCTGAGCTGACCGGCGTCGATGTGATCGCCGATTTTCGCGGCCGCGACATTGCCGCCGGCGGCCAGGGCGCTCCATTGGTGCCCGCCTTCCATCAGGCGCTCTTTGCCGATGAAAATGAAAGTCGCGTTGTGATCAACATAGGTGGCATCAGCAACATCAGTGTGCTGGGGAATGAGAAGGCCGCGCACGTTATCGGCTTTGACACCGGCCCTGGAAATGCGTTGATGGACACCTGGATTGCCCGGCACCTGAATAAAAAATACGACGCGGAGGGCACATGGGCAGCAAGTGGCGAAATCATACCTCGCTTGCTCGCTGCGCTTCAGGATGAGCCGTTCTTTGCATTGCCGCCACCGAAAAGCACCGGGCGCGACTTGTTCAACCCAGCCTGGCTGGCCGACAAGCTCGTCGGGTTTTCCGAGGCAAAGCCGGCTGATGTGCAGGCAACGCTCGCGGCATTGACCGCCACGACTCTGGCGGACGCAATTGCCAAGTATGCAAACAGCGCGAAGACTGCCTACGTGTGCGGCGGCGGTGCCTACAATACCTATTTGATGCGGAAGTTACAGCAAGCGCTGGCCGATCATGGACTGTCGGCAGCGGTTGAATCCACGTCCGCACTCGGCATACCTCCAAATAATGTGGAAGCGCTGGCATTCGCATGGCTTGCGCATCGATTCATCGAGCGCAAGCCCGGCAATCTGCCGACAGTCACTGGGGCGAAAGGAAGTCGAATTCTGGGGGCGCTTTATCCGTCTTGATAAAAAAAGCGCAGAAAAATCTGCGCTTTTTTTATTTGGGGATTAATTCTCTCAGGAGAAAGACGATCCGCAACCGCATGTGGTCGTTGCATTTGGATTCTTGATTACGAACTGCGCCCCCTCAAGGTCATCCTTGTAATCAATTTCTGCACCCACCAGATATTGATAGCTCATCGAATCGATGAGCAGATGTACGCCATTTTTGGTCATGGTCGTATCGTCTTCGTTGACGATTTCATCGAAGGTAAAACCATACTGGAAGCCGGAACAACCTCCGCCCTGCACAAATACTCGCAGTTTCAGGTCAGGATTGCCCTCTTCTTCAATCAATTGCGCAACTTTCATTGCCGCGCTATCCGAAAAAACGATTGGTGCAGGCATTTCGGTAACAGCATTCATTTCGAGCTCCTACTAGAACAGGCAATCAATCATTATAAGTCTTCAGCGCAGATCACGCATTCGATGCCGCGAGCTTGGGCGGGGCCAGCTTCAATACTTGCTCACCGACCTGATCGTGGGTCAATTTGCCGGATACCAACGCGCCGCCATGCATTTCCAGCGCCTTGTAATATACATCACCTGTTATGCGGGCTTTTGGCTGTAATTCAAGCAGTTCCGACGAATAAACCGGCCCGACAATTTCTCCATTGACGACAAGATGCGCGACTCGGATTTCGCCTTCTATTTTGGCCTGTTCGGAAATGACCAGCATGCTGGTATCGCCGGATTCCGCAATGACGTTGCCTTTGACGTGACCGTCAATACGCAAGCCGCCCTTGAAATACAGATTACCCTCTATCTTGGTCGACGCGCCGATAAGGCTGTCAATCGTATTTTTTGCTTTATGGCCAAACATACGGGTTTTCCTTTACAAATTGGCAGACTGCTGTGCGCGAATTTGCCCTTTTTCAAGCACGCGCGCTTGGATTGCCTTGACCAATGTTTCTTCCGGCAATGTCAATATTCCTTCCACGCGCTGATAATGCTTGAAGTTGAGTTTCAGCTTTTCACTCTCGCCTGCATTTCCCTGTGGAAACATCATCATAGCACTTTTACCCTCCCGCACAACAGTCACCGCAAATTGTAAATCCCCTACAAAATCTCGGCCACCTTTCGCCCCCTGCATAATCAACAAACGATAACGAAGTTGATTTGGCGCAATGAGTTCGGCTTTTAACCGCCTGATGGAAATTCCGCTACCCGTATCCGCAGGCAGCAAGCTTTCAAAGAATGCGAGGTCTTCTTTCAATTTCGCATTCTCGGATTCCAGTATTTTTACTTGGGCTGCAAGTTGCTTCTGTGCCGAGCGCTCTATATTAAGCTGACTTTCTGCCGCATTCACTGTGCTTGAAAAGCGGTTGCGATCGATCGTAAGGTGATCGATTTTTTGCTGAAGCTCTTCCACTTGCTCTCTGGATGGGCCTGGGCCAAATCGGGTAAAACTGCGCCCCAAGTCGTAGGCCCACATTGCAGTGGCGCCACCCAAACCCAATACGATACCAAGAAAAGCTACTTTCAACGGCCAAGGCAAGTCGGTTTTGACGCTCATTTTCGGCGCCGAAATTGAATGGCGCCGTAACCAAAGTTTCAGCTTCACAGGATCAAAAATTCAGATTTGTACATGATAGTGAATACACTTACGGCATTATCGGAACATGCGTTAATCCAGTGGCTTCATCCAAGCCAAACATGATATTCATGCATTGCACCCCTTGGCCTGCGGCGCCTTTAACCAGGTTGTCTTCCACCACCAGAATCACCAGCAGATCCCCATTGTCAGGCCGATGCACGGCAATGCGCAACATATTGGAAGCACGTACAGATCGCGTTTCCGGATGGCTGCCTGCCGGCATCACGTCAACAAATCGATCATTCTTGAAATGACTTTCATACAGCGCTTGAAAGTCCAGTTCGCGTGCTTCCGGCAAAATCGTTGCATACAAAGTCGAGTGAATGCCCCGAATCATCGGCACCAGATGCGGCACGAACGTCAGCCCGATTTTGCGCCCGGCGATGGCTTGCAAGCCCTGCGTCGTTTCCGGCAAATGCCGATGGCCTTTCACGCTGTAGGCCTTGAAGTTGTCGGATGCCTCTGCGAGCAGCGTGGATATTTCCGCCTTGCGTCCGGCGCCGGAAACACCGGATTTGCAATCCGCTATCAATGCAGCTTCATTGACCAGAGCCTTGCCTTGTGCAAGTAAGGGGGCATAACCCAATTGCATCGTTGTCGGATAGCACCCGGGCAAACCAATGATCTGCGCTGTTTTTATCGCCTCCCGATTCACTTCGGGCAAGCCATACACCGCGTCTTTCAAAAGCTCGGGGCAGGAATGTGGCAAGCCGTACCATTTCTCGAATACAGCCGTATCTTTTAATCGAAAGTCGGCGGCAAGATCGATAATTTTTACACCGGCAGCGCGCAATTCGGGAGCCTGTGCCATTGCCACGCCATGCGGCGTGGCAAAAAATACGACGTCGCATTCAGTCAGTCTCGCCTTCTCGGGTGAAGAAAAGGCAAGCGATACATGACCACGCAAAGAGGGATACATTTCCGCGACCGGCATGCCGTCTTCCTTGCGCGACGTGATGGCAATCAATTCAACCTGCGGATGCGGTGCCAGCAAGCGCAACAATTCCACGCCGGTGTACCCCGTACCTCCTACGATACCAACTTTGATCATTTGATTTCCTGAACTCAAACAGTATTTCAAGTTTTATTTTAACAGGCGATGCGCTCTCATTTGTCGTCATCCCATCCATTTGGAAAATGCATTGCCTTAAATTGCACGTCCAAATACAAAAAAGCCGCCAGGAGCAAACCCGGCGGCTTTCCAACACTCTGAAAACGCAAATTAACGCTTGGAGAACTGTTTGGCGCGACGCGCTTTACGCAAGCCGACCTTTTTCCGTTCAACTTCACGCGCATCACGGGTCACAAAACCAGCCTTGGCCAGTTCTGGCTTGAGGGTGGCATCATAATCGATCAGTGCACGGGTGATGCCGTGACGGACTGCACCGGCTTGGCCGGACTCTCCACCACCATTGACATTGACCATGATGTCGAAACGTTCGACATTGTTGGTCAGTTCCAGAGGCTGGCGAATCACCATCAGACCGGTTTCGCGCGAGAAATATTCATTCGCAGGCTTGCCGTTGACGACGATCTGGCCAGAGCCGGATTTGATGAATACCCGCGCCACTGCACTCTTGCGACGGCCGGTTCCGTAGTTGTAGTTACCGATCATGTCTTTTCCTTAGAGTTCTAGTGCTTTGGGTTGCTGCGCAGCGTGCGGATGTGTCGCTTCTGCGTAAACCTTGAGTTTTTTGATCATCGCGTAACCGAGCGGGCCTTTAGGCAACATGCCCTTGACAGCTTTTTCGAGTGCGCGCCCCGGAAAACGCTGTTGCATTTTCAGGAAATTGGTTTCATAAATACCGCCCGGATATCCGGTGTGGCGATAATACGTTTTATCGGTTGCCTTGGTGCCGGTCACACGCAGTTTGCCTGCATTGATCACAACAATAAAATCGCCCGTATCGACGTGAGGCGTAAATTCCGGTTTGTGTTTGCCGCGCAGTCGGAGTGCCACTTCGCTGGCAACACGTCCGAGGACTTTGTCCGTCGCGTCAATCACGAACCAGTCGCGCTTGACCTCGTGGCCTTTAGCGGAAAAGGTTTTCATGATGACTTCCTAACTAGATTAATTCGCTCAAATTGGTGGTTCTGCACACCCAAGGTGCCAAGAGCAGCAGACTCGTCCTTGTTATCTCTTCCTGAGCAAACGGAAGAACCCGAAATTATATGCTGCTTGGAGCACATGCGTCAATCGAGCAAGGGGATTTACTTTCCCAGGCGGCCACATTACTTTCTGCCAACGGTATTTACATTTGGCGAGATCGGCCGTGTTTAACATACACACTCCCGTCTCCTGCACGCAAAAAAAACCCGAAGCTTTATGGCTTCGGGTTTAAATCCACATCAAACGAGGAGGTGGAGGAGACAACTGCTTGATTGCTTCTGCCACATTGCAGACCAACAATCGACAAAACAATTATAGCCAAAGTGATGGTGCATCGCAAGAATTTTAAGGCGGGATAATCGAAATGAGTCCGCCCCATAATTTATTAAATTAAATTATCTTTAAAAATCATAAGCTTAAATGTTATTTATCATAATGTGAATAATTTTCAACGCCTTAAATAATAGTGCAATGCAGCATATTGTTATTCTTTGACGCCAAAATGCAGGTCCGCCCTCATAAAATAAACAGCGATTATCGGAGCAGTTACAATACCGACTGTCTGAAATTGAATAAGGATTGCCATGGAATGCACGGTACGCTGGACTGGATTATCCGGAATGACTTTTTTAGCTGAAACTGGTTCGGGCCATGTGGTCGCAATGGATGGCGCGCCAGAAGGAGGCGGGCGCAATCTGGCCCCACGTCCAATGGAAGTGGTCTTGGCAGGCACTGGAGGCTGTACCGCTTATGATGTAGTCTTAATTTTGCGCAAGAGCGGACAGGACATTCGCGGCTGCGATGTAACGCTCAGATCAGAACGCGCCGAGAAAGACCCGAAAGTATTTACCAAGATTCATTTCCACTTCACCGTAAGAGGGCGCAATCTAAAGCAAAATCTGGTTGAACGAGCGATCAAGCTTTCACATGAAAAATACTGCTCAGCCTCAATCATGCTGGAGAAGACGGCAGAACTGACGCATTCAGTCGAAATAGTGGACGATCTCTCCGATGCCACGGACATATAAAGCGATGGAATACAGCGCTGGTGCCCTTAAGCACATCAAGGAATAACCCGAACTTAGCCAAAATTAGCGTTAATTGACGCGAACACCCTGGTTTTCTTTGCTTATGCACTCCCTTTCCACGGGCCATTATTAAGCCACTGCTTACGCTTTATATATAGTAGGCCGTGGTAGTCATGATTTTTGCCACGGCGGCCATCATTCTTTGTATTGGAACAGGCACCCGCAATGCCCCCATGGATTGGGCTGTCGCACCGTGTGCGATTTCATCGAGCCGCATTTGCTCCACGATCGCCCGGGATTTTTTATCCTGCAACGGCAATGTATCCAAATGACTCGCCAAATGAGCCTCGACCTGACGTTCGGTTTCGACGACAAAGCCAAGGCTACGCGCATCGCCCAATTTCGCCGCAGCGGCGCCGAACACATAGGCACCTGCATACCAGAACGGGTTCAAGATACTGCGATGCGAACCTAGTTCGCCGAGTCGGTGAGCGGTCCACGCCAAATGATCCTCTTCTTCACGCGCCGCCTCGGCAAATTTTTGCCGCAATTCGCTATTTTTAGAGAATTGGCCCTGCGCATCATATAAAGCCTGCGCACAAATTTCGCCCACATGATTCACACGCATTAATCCGGCACTATGACGTCGCGACGATGAATCGAGAATAGTCTCTTCGATTTCAATGGCGGGACTCGCCCTTGTGGCGGTTGCCATTCCAGCAACGATCCGCAACGCCTTGTCGAATCCAATAATCAATTTATCCATTTACCGATCCAGGTTGTATGTTTGCCATTCCTCTCGGAAAGCTCGTTGTGCAGAAGCCACACTAAAGCTGTCAATTTGCCATAAAAACCAAATTGTCTTTGCCCTTAACTCCGATATTTGATGAAATGACTACTAGCTTCTTAATCAAACGGTTTTGAAGTGCCGGCAGGGACGTTACCACTAGTGGCCTTGCTGGATGCAACGAATAAATTTTAGCACGACAACTTCTGGAGATTACTCAATGAAAAAATCGCTTCTCGCACTTGCAGTTCTGGGTGCTTTCGCAGGTGCTGCACAAGCTCAAACCAGCGTCACCATCTACGGTTCGTTTGATGGCGGTCTGCGTCACACCAACCCTAGTGTCGGCTCTAGCAATTTGACAATGGGTTCAAATGGTACGTACAACTCCAATCGCATCGGCTTCAGAGGTGTTGAAGATCTGGGCGGCGGCATGAATGCTCATTTCACATTGGAAACCGGCTTCAATACCGGTACCGGCGCATTTGACAATGCAGCCAACGTTATCTTCAATCGCTCCGCATACGTAGGTCTGGGTGGCGCATGGGGCTCAGTTGATCTGGGTCGTCAATACTCGGTCAACTTCAAGACCATCGGCGGCTATGATCCGTTTGCTTACAAATACACCGGCATCATTCCACTTGCAGGCGTAGCTGGCCTTACCCGTCTGAACAATGACATCCAGTACACCGGCGCTTTCGGCCCAGTGACAGTACGTGCTGAATACGCACTGGGTGAAGTTGCTGGCGACACTGGTGCAGGTGCAACTGCAGCGGTTGGCGCAAGCTTCAAGACCGGTCCATTCAGCTTCGGTGGCGCATACACGGCAGGCGAGCGCAATGTCGCTGTAGCACCGGCCACTAGCTTCCAAGATAAGAAAACCTGGACCGTTGGTGGTGCATTTGCTACCGGCCCATTCCGTGTAGCGGGTGGTTATGCAAACGACGAGCAAGATATGGGCGTTGGCATTCAGGAAACAGAAACTGAAAATGCGTGGATTGGTGGTAGCTTCAACTTCACACCGGCAGCAGCAATAACCGCTGGCTATTATCGTACCGAAGCGGACACGGCTGGTCCTGCAAATGTTCGCCGCAATCTGGTAATCGTAGGCGGAACTTATAACTTGTCCAAGCGCACCAACTTCTATGCAGACGTTGATGTTGCTAAAACTCGCGTAAGTGCTGGCGGCGTATCGGCTTCTACACGTCTGACCGGCTTTTCGGTTGGCGTCAATCACTTGTTCTAAGCAACTCGATAACGCTTGAACCACGGATAGTGCCTCGGCGCTTTCCTTTGGTTTGAGACAGGTCGGTTGATTTGACTTGACGTTATTAAATTGAAACAGGCTCACGTTTTCGTGAGCCTGTTTTTTTATGCCCAAACGACGTATGGTCTTCACTTCATCCAGGGAATTGGCAAATTTTGTTTGATTATGAAAAGTCGCGTCCTTTTCTCAAAAATGTACGACCAGCATCAGATATTGAGTGTGGTTTGAATTTGCATATCTTTCATCGCGCTCCTGCTACGCCTTGATTTTGAAGATCTTATTAGAGTTGATCATCCATTTCTCAAGAGGCGGCATCATGAGACAAGCAGCAAGAGATATCAACTGTTGCGTAAATCCCCCTATTGATTGCGATCACGCTTAGGTCGAAATACGTTTGTATCTCCGTAAAATGCGTAATCCTGATTTTCGAACCAACCAGGTACGCCTAGAACTGGCAGCGGCAAAAAATCCGCAGTAGATAGCCCCAGTAGCAATTCCCGACGGCCCTGCTCGTCAATCCAGGCCTGCTTGTCCTTTGGCCGCATGACAAAAAATTCATTGCCTGCGGCTATCACTCTGGCATGCGCAGTGATAGCTTTATATGGTGACACCAATTTTTCCACAAGCGCATGGCCAAACAGCCATACTTCGCAATCATGCAAAAATGCCTCGCGTCCCGTTATGAAGAGATGATGCCATTCATGATTGCGCAGCGCCGCAACCAGTTTTGGATCACGTGTAATTATCAATGCGGCGTTTTCATCAAAAATAGTAGCTGCATCCCGTATTTTTCCGCGACGCAATCCATCGGACGGAATGTCAATTGGCGCCATGGCTGTCTTGGTAATTTCTGCCGCTTGGAGGGCATTCAGTTGTGCCTTTGTTTTCGGAAAGGTCAGCCACATCAGGGCATTGAAAAAATCATGTAAATTGTCCCGGGTTGGGACTTGGCCTGTATCGCTGATAAAGGCTTCGTAGGAAATTTTAGGTGGCAAATCCGCTTGCGGCACAAAGCGGATCGGCAAGCCGCGATGATTTTGCAGTGAGGCAGCGGCAGTATTGAGCGCTTGTCGCCAATTTTCGGATTGCAGGATGGTGTGCGCAATTGGGCGTAACGGGGTTAGCCATGGACGCTCCCAGTCAATGCTTCTCAAGAACGGAGCACTCATATCTCCGACAATCTGCTCAAGAGCCTGATATTAAATCAGCTTCCAGTGAATGGCTTCACCGCCATTCAACGGTATGATCGTGGTTTCCCCAAGCGGTAATTCTGCAGGCAAGGTCCAGGTTTCGCGTTTCAGGGTGACGCTATCCGTATTACGCGGCAAGCCATAAAATCCCGGCCCATTAAAGCTGGCGAACGCTTCCAGCTTGTCCAGTGCTTTGGATTGATCGAATACCTCCGCATACAACTCCATGGCATGCAGCGCCGTATAGCAACCGGCGCAGCCGCACGCATGCTCCTTCAATCCCTTGGGATGCGGTGCTGAATCGGTGCCGAGGAAGAATTTTGCACTGCCGGATGTTGCGGCGCGAACCAGCGCCTGACGATGCTCTTCCCGCTTCAATACCGGCAGACAATAGTAATGCGGGCGAATACCGCCCTTGAATATTTCATTGCGGTTGTAAAGCAAATGGTGTGCAGTGATGGTCGCCGCGGTAGTACTTGAGGATTCGGCCACATACTGCGCCGCTTCTTTGGTGGTGATATGTTCGAACACCACTTTCAACTCCGGCATGTCTTGCCGCAATGGTTCCATTACACGATCGATAAAGACCGCTTCACGATCGAAAATATCGATGGCCGGATCAGTCACTTCACCGTGTACCAGGAAAGGCATGCCGAGCACTTGCATCATCTCCAATGCCTTGTAGCACTTGGTCAAATTCGTCACACCCGCATCGGAATTGGTAGTGGCGCCAGCGGGATATAGTTTGACCGCATGCACAATGCCGCTGTCCTTGGCACGGCGAATTTCATCAGGCGGCGTATTGTCAGTCAGATACAGCACCATCAGTGGCTGGAAATGCATGTCCGGCGGCAGCGCTGCCATAATCCGACCACGATATGCGATTGCCTGCGCCGTGGTGGTGATCGGCGGCTTCAGATTTGGCATTACAATCGCGCGCCCAAATTGCCGGGCAGTATGCGGCAACACGGAGGCCATTGCGGCACCGTCACGAAGGTGCAAATGCCAGTCATCGGGACGTGTGATCGTGATGCTTTGGGGAGTGCTTTTCGTTAATTCATTTTGCATGACAGCTCGGCGCTTATTTCAGAAAGAATTGAATGCAATTCTACATGACCAGAATAACCCGATAGTCGTTCACGTTGGTACGCGTCGGTCCGGTAATGATCAGATCATCCAGCGCGGAAAAATAGCCATAGCCGTCATTGTCGGCGAGCATTTTTGTGGCGCTCAGGCCAAGTGCATCGGCGCGGGCATTCGTGTCGGGCAAATACAGCGCCCCGGCATTTTCTTCCGTGCCGTCGATGCCGTCCGTGTCGGCTGCCAACGCATACACGCCAGGCATGCTCCCGAGTTCAGATGCGAGCGACAATAGAAATTCCACGCATCGTCCGCCTCGCCCTTTGCCACGCACGGTGACAGTACATTCGCCCCCTGAAATCAGCGCGACCGGCGCCTTGAACGGCTGCTGGTATTTGTGGATCTCGCGCGCTAATGCCGCGTACACTTTGGCGACTTCGGATGCCTCTCCGGTTACGGTGTCGCCAAGGACAACCGGTTTAATTCCGTGAGCCCGGAAAAAATCGGCCGCGGCTTGCAGACTTTGGTGCGCTGTTGCAATTACCGTGTTGGTGACTTGAGCAAATACCGCACTGCCCGGCTTCGGCGTTTCGTCCACGGCACCACGAACGCCGGCCTGCAAATGCTTAGTCACTGCAGCAGGCGCCATCACACCAAAACGCTGCAAGATGTCGAGCGCATCCTGATATGTACTCGGGTCTGAGCAGGTAGGGCCGGATGCAATGGCACTCGGATCATCGCCGGTGACGTCGCTCACAATCAATGCAGTAATCGGCGCTTTGCATGCTGCAGCGAGACGCCCTCCCTGGATTTGCGATAAATGCTTGCGTATGACGTTCATGTCGGCAATCGGTGCACCCGATTTCAACAGGGCAGCGGTCACTGTTTTCAGGTCCGGCATCGACACCCCTGTCACCGGTAAGGACAGAAGGCTTGACCCTCCTCCCGAGATCAACGCAATCAAACGGTCTTCGGACGTCAGTTGTGAAACCCGGGCCAATATTTCGGCGGCGACCGTCTCACCCGCCTCATCCGGCACGGGATGGCCTGCTTCGACAACACGGATGCGGTCGGTCCGCATGCCATGTGCGTAGCGGGTAACCACGACGCCTTCAAGCGGCATATCGTCGGGCCACGCAAGCTCAACAGCGCGCGCCATGCTGGCCGCAGCTTTACCGGCTCCAACGACCAGCGTCTTCCCTTTTGGTTTTGCGGGAAGATATTGGGCAATGATTTTCAGCGGATCGGCTGCCGCAACGGCCGCATGGAAACTGTCGAGTAATAATTGTCTGTAATTCATTTTAATGACGTTGATTGGCTATTTGAACGTGATGCACAGATTATTCATCAGCATGTTCGACAGAAGAATCAACGCGGATCCTGCAATCGGCCCAGTGCGAGTCGCATGGCTCGAACCGCGCTGCCTACGGTGGTTATTACCGGCAGCGTAATTGGTCCTCGTAGCAAGGGCTCGGCACGCGCCATACTGAATTGCGCCAGCGCTATCACATCCGCGCCCTGCGCCACGGCGCTCTGGGCGGCTTGCATTATCAACTCGTCATGCTTCTCGAAGTTTGCCGCATTCAACGCATCCAGTGCACCTTCGGCAAACACTGGAAGCACTTCAACTCCCGAAGGAAATTCAGCCGGCATCGATTGCAAAGTAGGTGCAAAGGTGGCAATCAAGCCGATACGCCGGCCTGACCGGACTGCTTCGTTAATCATTGCCTCGTTCGGTTTAAGCACCGGCACACTGCAGCGGCGCGCCACCGCTTCGATGCATGGGCCGAACGCCGAACAAGTAAATAACAAGCCATCCGCGCCGGTAGACACAGCATAATCGGCGAGCGCGAAGAAGCGCTTATGCATCGCCAAATCCAGTCCGTTTTTCGAGCGCGCCAGATCAGCCGACAAGCTATCGTCAAGCAAATTCATGCGTTCGCACTCCGGCCACGTGCGCTCCATTTCCTCGTTGATTGGTGCGACCGAGTGGGCCAGCGCATGGATCAAAGCGATTCTCGACTTCATGCGAAAACCAGCAAATTTATTGCTGGCCGCATATGTAGCCTCTGGCTCTTCCAATCTCGTCGTGCCAGAAGAATCGCGGGAAAATCAACGGGATCAAAAATCATAGCGCTTGCTTTTTGCTTAAACGACGAAATTTCAACTGCTGAATTTTGCTTGGAAGCGGAAAACCAGACCGCCGAAGTCGATAACGATGTGGCGCCTCCATCAGCCACCGGCTCCGGAAACTGCATTCTTGTGCGAGCCCGCCATGCGCCGTCGCTGTCCCCAGATCACCAGGGCCAGCAGCAGCAACGTCGGGAGGAAGATCCACTCCTTGGCCGGGCGCGCAGCCGGCACCTCCATCTTCGTGATGCGCCAGCCTTGTTCGATCCCCAGCTTGGCCGCCTGCGAGCCGAACTGCACCGTCAGAATCCGCAAGTCGTCGCCCTGCGGCATGACCCGCAAGCCGGTGCGGGCAAGACGTTCGCGCGCCGGACCCGTCTCGCCCAGCGGCAACAGCACCCCTTTGGTGATGGCCCGGCCGTCGAGATTCTCGCCTTCGATCCAGATGCGCTTCTGGGCATTCCGTGGCGCCTTGTCTGCAAATGCGAGCAGTTGCACCGCCGGCACCGGTTCGAATGGCGGATACACCATGTCCCACCAATAGCCCGGGCGGAACAGGGTGAAGGTAATCAGCAACAAGGCCATGACCTCGTACCAGCGGGTGCGCACCAGGAAGTAGCCTTGAGTGGCGGCGGCAAACACCAGCATCGCAATGACGGCGCTGCCCACGGTCAGGATCAAATGCCAGACCGAATCGATGCCGATCAACAGCAGCTGGGTGTTGAAGATAAACAGAAACGGCAGGATCGCGGTACGCATGCTGTATGAGAAGGCGGTCACCCCGGTCTTGAGCGGGTCGCTGCGCGCAATCGCTGCGGCGGCAAACGACGCCAACCCCACCGGCGGCGTCACATCGGCCATCAGGCCGAAGTAGAACACGAACATGTGCACCGCGATCAGCGGCACGATCAGGCCGCTTTGCGCACCCAGTTCCACCACCACCGGCGCCATCAGCGTCGACACCACGATGTAGTTGGCGGTGGTGGGCAAACCCATGCCGAGAATCAAGCTGATCAAGGCCACCAGCAGCAGCATGACCATCAAGTTGCCACCCGACAGCAACTCGACCAGCTCGGTCATCACCAGGCCAATGCCGGTCAGCGACACAGTGCCGACGATGATGCCGGCAGCTGCCGTGGCCACGCCGATGCCGATCATGTTGCGCGCGCCGGCGACCAATCCGTCGATCAGGTCGGCCCCACCCCTGCGCACTTCGCCCAGGAGCTGCCCGCGTCCGCGGAAATAGGCCTGGATCGGGCGCTGGGTCAGCATGATGAACACCATGAACATGGTGGCCCAGAACGCCGACAGGCCCGGCGAGAGCTGCTCGACCATCAGGCACCAGATCAGGACCACTACTGACAGCAGATAATGCAAGCCCGATTTGAGCGTGGGCGCGACTTCCGGCAATTCGAACAGCGGGGAATCGGGGTCGTCCAGTTCCAGTTCCGGCTGGCGTGCGCCGAACCACAGCAGGCCGATATAGGCGGCCAGCACGCCGGCCATGATGACGTAAATGGCTGCATCGCCCAAGGCGGTTTTCAGCCAGCCGATGCCCCAGTAAACGAGGCCGGCCAGGACCACGAAGCCGCTCAGGGTCAGGCCGAGGCTGACCAAGCGCTGCACCGCGGTGGCATTGCCGCGCCGCGGCAGGCCGGTCAGATTCGCCTTCAAGGCTTCCAGGTGCACGATATAGATCAGCGCGATATACGAAATGACCGCTGGCAGGAAGGCGTGCTTGATCACTTCGGTGTAGGGGATGCCGACATACTCGACCATCAGGAAGGCGGCAGCGCCCATGACCGGTGGCATGAGCTGGCCATTGACCGAACTGGAGACTTCCACCGCACCGGCCTGGTCGCCGCGGTAGCCGACGCGTTTCATCAGCGGAATGGTGAAGGTGCCGGTGGTGACGACGTTGGCGATCGACGAGCCGGAGATGATGCCGGTGGCCGCCGACGACAGCACCGCCGCCTTGGCCGGGCCGCCGCGCATATGTCCCAGCAGGGAGAATGCCGATTTGATGAAGTAGTTGCCCGCGCCGGCCTTGTCGAGCAGCGAGCCGAACAATACGAACAGGAAGATCAGGCCCGATGACACGCCCAGTGCGACTCCGAACACGCCTTCGGTGGTGAGCCACTGGTGCGACATGGCGCGCGGCAGGGAGGCGCCGCGATGCGCGATCATGTCGGGCATGTAGGGACCGAAGAAAGTATAGCCGAGGAACACCAGGGCGACGATGACCATCGGCAAGCCCAGCACACGCCGGGTGGCTTCGAGCAGCAAAACGATGCCGATCGCCGCGCTGTAGATATCCAGGGGCGTCGGTTGTCCGGGGCGGGTGGCCAGCTCTTTGTAAAAAATGAATAGGTAGGCGGCGCAGAATGCGGCGCCCAAGGCGAGGATCCAGTCCGTGATCGGCACATGGCTGCGCGGCGAGCGCTTGAATGCCGGGTAGGACATGTAAGCGAGAAAGACCGCGAACGCCAGGTGAATCGAACGTGATTCGGTATCGTTGAGCAGCAGGATGCCGAAGGTGAACGGCAAGGGCGATGCGATCCAGAGCTGGAACAGCGACCAGGCCAGCGCGATGCCGAGCAACAGCTTGCTGGTCAACGGACCCGGCTGGCGCCCCCCCATATCGTTTTCTGCCACCAGCGTGTTGACGTCGACCGGCGGCGTCTTGTTCATGTCCAGCATACTCATGTCTGTTCCCTGATCGGTATTTTTCTCGTGTTCACTACTATTTATTCAAAAGCCCCGGCATGACCGGGGCTTTTGAATAAAAAAACGCCGATCCGGCTGCCTGGCGTGAAACCGACTCAACGCAGCACCGGATCGGCAGGCCGCCGATTACATCCAGCCTTTTTCCTTGTAGTACTTGACGGCGCCCGGATGCAGCGGTGCCGACTGACCGTCCTTGATCATGGCTTTCGGGTCGAGGTGGGCGAACGCCGGATGCAGCTTTTTGAACTCATCGAAGTTTTCGAATACGGCTTTCACCAATTCATACACTGTCGCCTCCGGTACCTTGGCCGAGGTCACGAAGGTGGCCAGCACGCCGTAGGTCTTGGTCGGATTCGGATGGCCCGCATACAGGCCGCCGGGGATTTCGGCGTAGGCATAGAACGGCGCGCCCTTGACCAGCTTGTCGATGGCTGGACCGGTCAGCGGGACCAGGCGGGCACCGCAGGTGGTGATCGGATCCTGGATGTTGGCCGATGGATGGCCTACGCCGTAGAAGAAGCCGTCGATCTTGTTGTCGCACAGCGCGGCGCCGTGCTCGTCCGCCTTCAACTCGGAGGCCAGACCGAAGTCGGACAGTTTCCAGCCCATGGCGGAGAGCAATTCCTCGGCAGAAGCACGGGTGCCGGAACCGGGGTTGCCGACGTTGAAGCGTTTGCCCTTGAGATCTTCGAATTTGGAAATGTTGGATTCCTTGCGGGCCAGCACGGTGAACGGTTCCGGATGCAGCGCGAACACCGAACGCAGGTCGGTGAACGGGCCGTCTTTTTCGAAGACCTTGCTGCCCTTGGCGGCATGGAACTGCCAATCGGATTGGGCCACGCCGAAGTCGAGTTCGCCGGCGCGGATGGTGTTGATGTTGACCACGGAGCCGCCGGTCGATTCGACCGAGCAGCGGATGCCGTGTCGTGCGCGGTCCTTGTTGACCAGACGGCAGATCGCGCCGCCGGCGGCGTAGTACACGCCGGTCACGCCGCCGGTGCCGATCGTCATGAATTTTTGCTGCGCTGCAGCCTGGGGGGCGAAAGCCGCCATCAGCGAAGTCGCAGCCAGGGCGATGAGAGGTTTGGAAATGCGCATATCTTTATTCTCCAATTATAAAAAAAATGAACAAACAATCAGACTGCAACAGGCAAAACATCCTGAATGGCATGCGCTACTCCATCAGCCAACTCTTCCACTTGATCGCCGGTCAGCGTAAACGGCGGGGCGAGCAATATATGCTCGCCAAGCTCGCCGTCGATGGTACCACCCATAGGATAGCAAAGCAGCCCCCTGGCCATCGCGGCAACCTTGATTTTGGCATGTATTCGCAGCATGGGATCTAAGGGTTTCTGCGTATTGCGATCTGCTACCAGCTCAATGCCGCGAAACAGCCCGCGCCCGCGCATATCCCCGACATTCGGATGATGGGCAAGGCGTTGGCGCAGCATTTGATCAAGCTGTTCACCGAGCGACATCACGCGCGCCAGCAGCCCTTCCTCCCGAATCACCCGCTGTACTGCGAGGGCCGCGGCACAAGCCACCGGATGCCCAAGATAAGTATGGCCGTGCTGAAAGAATCCCGATCCATCCCGAATCGCCTGCACGATCCGCTGATTGACCAGTACCGCACCGATCGGCTGATATCCGGCGCCAAGACCCTTGGCGACCACCTCGATATCCGGCACTATGCCCTCTTGCTCACAGGCATGGAGGCTGCCTGTGCGCCCCATACCGCACATCACTTCGTCGAGAATCAACAATACCTGGTAACGGTCACATATCTCACGAATACGCCGGAAGTAGCCGGGTGCTGCCGCGACCGCACCCAAAGTCGCGCCGACCACCGGTTCGGCGATGAACGCAGCCACTTTGTTTGGACCGATGCGCAGAATTTCGGCTTCAAGCATGTCCGCCATGCGCAGACCATACTCCTCCGCCGTTTCTTCCCGATGCTGTCCGCGATACGCATAACACTCCGGTATATGGCTCATTTCTGGGAGTAATGCGGCAAACTGCCTGCGCCGCCAGCGGTTGCCTCCGGCAGCCAGTGCGCCAATCGTATTGCCGTGATAACTCTGCCAGCGCGCAATGATCCGGCTCTTTTCCGGCTGCCCTATTTCGCCAAAATACTGGACCGCCATCTTCAACGCCGCCTCGACCCCTTCGGAGCCGCCGGACACAAAATACACGTGCGACAAGCCGGCCGGTGCGTGCGCTATCAGGTCATCGGCCAAGGCCTCTGCGGGTTCACTGGTAAAAAAGGAAGTATGCGCATATTCCAATCGAGATACCTGTTCGCGCACCGCTTCGACGACCGCCGGATGACCGTGCCCGAGGCAGGACACCGCCGCACCTCCCGATCCGTCAAGATAACGCCGCCCCTGCTGATCAATCAGGTAAGGCCCATCACCGGCCACTGCAACCGGATAGGCTTGACGTAAATGCCTGTGGAACACATGACTCATATCTTAAGCGAAGCTTTCGAAAATTCAAGGATACAACCCGCGCATTTCACGGGCTTGCAGTACGCGCGTGCAACCGACGATAAAGGCCGCGGTGCGCAGCGATACTTTTTTGTCTTCGGCAAGCTGCCACACCGCCGCGAACGCTTCACGCATAATCCGCGTCAGGCGCAAGTTGATCTCATCCTCGGTCCAGAAAAAACTGGAGAAATCCTGGACCCATTCAAAATAGCTCACCGTCACGCCGCCGGCATTGGCAATCACATCGGGCACCACCAGCACGCCCTTGTCATGCAAAATATCGTCGGCTGCCGGGGTGGTCGGCCCATTGGCGCCTTCCAGAATGATCCTGGCGCGGATCTCATGTGCATTTTTTCCGGTGATCTGTTGCTCCAGCGCGGCCGGAATCAGAATGTCGCAATCAAGTCCCCAAAACTGCGTGCGATCCGTCAATTCTTGAGCTTCCGCAAAACCAGCCACACTACCGTATTTCGCCACATGCTCCTGCAATTCAGGGACATTCAATCCGTTTTCATTGATTACCGTGGTTTGATGATCTTGAACCGCAACAATGCGGGCACCGGCTTCGGCAAACAAGCGCGCCGCAATGCCGCCAACGTTGCCAAATCCTTGTACCGCGATGCGCACGCCCTTGAGATCCATGCCCAACTTGTCTGCCGCTTCGCAGCCGACGACGAATACGCCGCGTCCAGTGGCTTCACGCCGGCCCAGACTGCCGCCCAGCGAGATCGGTTTGCCGGTCACCACGCCCGAGGATGTACTGCCCTGGTTCATTGAATAGGTATCCATCATCCACGCCATGATCTGCTCATTGGTATTGACGTCGGGCGCGGGAATGTCTTTGGTGGGGCCGATGATGATGTTGATTTCGCTGGTGTAGCGGCGCGTCATGCGCTGCAGTTCGCCCATCGACAGCGTTCTGGGGTCGACGCGAATGCCGCCTTTGGCGCCGCCGTAGGGCACATTGATGGCGGCATTTTTTACCGTCATCCAGGCCGACAGCGCCATGACCTCCGACAAGGTGACATCCTGATGGAAACGCACGCCGCCCTTGCCGGGCCCGCGCGAGGTATTGTGCTGGATCCGATAGCCCTCATAGTGAGCAATAGTGCCATCATCGCGTTCGATGGGCACATCGACGATGAGGATGCGCTTGGGGCGCTTGAGGGTTTCGACCCAGCGGGCCAAGGAGCCCAGGTGCGGGGTGACGCGATCGATTTGTTCGAGATAGACACCCCAGGGACCGATGCCTTGCGAAGTCAGGTATGACGGAATTTCATGCGAAAGTGACATATCCATTCTGCTCCCGATATTTTCAAATGCGAATGTTTGGAGATGGCGACCTCAATGGAGACATGCCCCGCGTATCGACAATTACATGCTTCGTCCGCTTCTCATTATGCCGCATAAGGGTGATTAACAAAAAGAAACATTGCTCATCGCAACTCTATGCAATTGCGGAATCCTCGCCCATCCTGTCCGGCAACGGCGAACCGGAGGATTCGTCCTGTCTTGCCTGTTGCCGCATCCACATCTGCGCATAAGCCCCATTGGCAGCGAGTAGTTGCGCATGAGATCCTCGTTCGATAATACGCCCATGATCAAGCACGAGAATTTGTCCGGCATCGGCAATTGTCGACAGCCTATGTGCGATAACCAGCGTAGTGCGATTTTGCGCAATTTCTTTCAATTTGGCTTGAATCGCTTGTTCCGCCTTTGAATCGAGTGCTGAAGTCGCTTCGTCAAAAATCAAAATTGCCGGATTTTTCAACAGTGCCCTGGCAATGGCGACTCGCTGCTTTTCTCCACCGGACAACTTCAAGCCGCGTTCACCGACCATGGTTGCATAACCATCCGGCAGCGTTTCGATAAAGTCGTGAATCGACGCCGCTTGTGCCGCCGCGGCAATCTCATCTTTGGTGGCGCCGGGCTTGCCGTATGCGATGTTGTATTCGATCGTGTCGTTAAACAATACCGTGTCCTGCGGCACGATTCCGATCGCGCTACGCAGAGAAGCTTGCGTGACATTGCGCAAGTCCTGGCCATCGATAGTGACGTGGCCGGAATCAACATCATAAAATCGAAACAGCAGGCGCGACAGTGTCGATTTTCCTGAGCCGCTGTGGCCGACCACAGCCGTGGTGGTTCCGGCCGGAATCGTGAAATCCACATCGAACAGGATTTGCCGCTTTCGCTCATAGCTGAAATCCGCATGTGAAAATTTCACTTCAGCACCGCTCACAACCAGCGTCTTGGCACCGGGCGCGTCGGCAATTTCTCGATGCTGGTCGAGCAGGGAAAACAAGCGCTCCATATCGGCCATGCTCTGCTTTATTTCACGATAGATCACGCCGAGAAAATTGAGTGGAATATAAAGCTGAATCATGAAGGCATTGACCAAGACCAAATCACCTAAGGTCATCTTGCCATCGATTACGCCTTGCGTCGCACGCCACAAGATCAACGTAACCGCGGCGGCAATGATCATCGATTGCCCGGTATTCAACACCGATAATGACGCCTGCGATTTGACTGCAGCGCTTTCGTAATACTGCAAACCCCGATCGTAGCGGCGTGCTTCATAATCCTCATTGCCAAAATATTTGACGGTTTCATAATTGATCAGCGAGTCGATTGCCTTGACGTTGGCCTTTGAATCAAGATCATTCATGGTGCGGCGAAAATGCGTGCGCCACTCGGTCACCACCACGGTAAACACGATGTAAATCGTTAATGCGGCAGCGGTGATTACTGAAAACCAGACATCATAATTCAGCGCTAGGTAGCCGATTACCAAGGTGATTTCGATCAGCGTCGGTAAAATGCTGTACAGCGTGTACGATATTAGCGATGCAACGCCTCGGGTGCCGCGCTCGATATCACGCGTCATGCCGCCGGTCTGACGGTTCAAATGAAAACGTAGCGACAATGAGTGCAAATGGCGAAACACCTGCAGGGCGATTGTGCGCACCGCGCGTTGCGTAACCTTGGCGAATACGAATTCGCGCAACTCGGTAAACAGCGTCGTGCATAGACGCAGTGCGCCGTAAGCGACCAAAATTCCGATTGGCAATACCAATAATGCCTGCGGATTATCCGGCCTGATCGTCATGTGGTCGATCAACTCCTTGAGAACCAGCGGAATGCCGATATTGGCAACCTTTGCGCTGACCAGAAATACCAGCGCCAGCAATACTCGCCACTTATAGGTCCACAAATAAGGAAGCAGGGTTTTCAGCGTGGCCCAGTCGTTGCGGGTGCCTTGATTGGCCGGCGGCTCAGTGGAGGATGCAGAATAACGGCGCATGGAAAAGAGAATTGAATCAGAATGGTTTATGCTTCAGCTCTACAATTGTAGCGGTTTAATAAATTCCAAGATGGGAGTTCGAAATGAAAGACGCAGCAAACCAGCCTCACGCTTGCCTGCCGGACGGAATGCCGCAGTTGCGCGTAATGCCGATGCCGGCCGATGCCAATGTTCACGGTGACGTATTCGGCGGTTGGATCATGGCGCAAGTCGATATTGCCGGATCGCTGCCTGCGGTGCGCCGTGCCAATGGCCGGGTCGCAACCATCGCAGTCAATTCCTTCGTTTTCAAGCACCCGGTATTTGTCGGCGATCTGCTGTCATTTTATGCAGACATCGTAAAGATCGGCAATACATCGATTACTGTCAACGTGGAAGTCTATGCCGAGCGCAATCGCTTGCAGGCCGAGACAGTCAAGGTGACGGAAGCGACATTGACCTATGTCGCGACCGGAGAAGATCGCAAGCCGCGCCAATTACCGCCGTTAAACGTTTAAGCGAAATAACCGGGTCTACTTTGACTGACTTTATCATATACAGAATGGCATGCCGGAAACGCTCTACGTCACATAAACCAAATATATAACCGGTCTGAAATCGGCATAGGGGGCAGCCAAGTTGGCTGCTCCCCTGCCACACCACCCGGCATGCGGGTCCGCACCGGGCGGTTCGAGTAGTTGAGGTCACTGCCACACCACCCGGCATGCGGGTCCGCACCGGGCGGTTCGAGTAGTTGAGGTCA
>Ga0156087_1069_pt1 | contig 109329 bp, 118 predicted proteins | sample RifCSPlowO2_02_FD_107740 | JGI IMG/M metagenome (GOLD analysis project Ga0156087, IMG submission 107740) | Burkholderiales bacterium RIFCSPLOWO2_02_FULL_57_36 | reverse complement strand
AAGATACGGCCTTGAGCAGGCCTCTCGCTCTAACAGGCAAAGCCAGTTAGGCGATGACCACGTCCTTAGGACGTGGATTTCAAGGTGTTATTAAAAGATTCAAGTTCGATTTAACCTAAAGCTAGCGCACGCTGGAGAGACATTAGGGTTTGGCCTATAAAAAATATGCGGGCATGACTCCATTAAACCCACATGGTAGTCCCACTGCCGCTTTTTATAGAGACGCGACGCCCTGCCATTTCCGTTTCAAATGCTTGTTTTAGCTCTGGTTTCATTGATCTATCGACGCTTCAATTCAACTGTGACCGGTTTGCGCGACGCGCTCGCCTGCGTATCGGCAGTGTGCAATTCTTTGCGCGCCTGGACGATGACCGAACGCGCCGCGGTCAGCCCCAGGACACCCATGGTGGCAGCCACGATGATGTCTGGCCAGCCGGCGCCGGTGCCGAATACGCCAAACGCAGCGATCAAGACTGCGATATTGCCGATCACATCATTGCGGGTACACAGCCAGACTGACCGCATGTTGGCATCGCCGTTGCGAAATGCAAACAACAATGCCGCGACCAACAAATTGGCCAGCAATGCCAGGCTACCGATCATGCCCATCGTCGTATGTTCCGGGATGATTCCGTTGGTCAGGTTCCATGCCGCCGTACCCAATACAAAAATACCGTAGCCACCCATGGTCAACCCCTTGATGAGCGCAGTGCGGGAACGCCATACCGGCGCGAGCGCCAGCACGAACAGCGACAAGCCATAGTTGGCGGCATCGCCCAAGAAGTCGACCGCATCTGCCAGCAACGACACCGAACCAGCACGCCAGCCGCCCCCCAGCTCGACTGCAAACATTGCAGCATTGATAATCAAAGCAATCCAAAGAACCCGGCGATACTTTGGATCCACCGGAGGCTTTTCTACGGAGCAAACTCCGCTGCAGCAATCAGACATCGTGATTTCCTTTACGTTATAGTGCTATTAAAAACCCTCTAGTCACTAGAGGGTCAAGCGAAAGTGCAAGAAAACGAAAGGGGAGTAAAAATCATGTCGACCAGCCTCAAGATTGGCGAGCTGTCCAGGCAGACCGGTTGCTCGGTAGAGACGATCCGGTTTTACGAGCAGGCGCGACTATTGCCCGCACCGGCACGTTCATTAAACAATTACCGGGTATACGGTGATGCCCATGTCGAACGCCTGCAATTCGTCCGTCACTGCCGCTCGCTCGACATGACGCTGGACGAAATTCGCGCTCTGTTGCGGTTTCGCGATGCACCCGAAGACAACTGCGGGGAAGTCAATATGCTGCTGGACCAGCATATTGATCATGTGGCGCAGCGCATTGCAGAATTGCAGGCGCTTCAGGCACATTTACAATCGCTGCGAAGACAGTGCCATCGTGTGCAGGCGGCGAAGGACTGCAGGATTTTGCAAACGTTGGCAAGCGCTGAAGGTGGCGCGCCAGTAGATCTCGGCACGCATAGCGGAAAGTGTCATTAGCGAACACAGGCGCGGTGCAACGCAACATGGGGGTCACCCATTAGCCTCCCGTCGTCAATAGTGCAAACCATCTCCTCGCGGTTTCCCCGCGATGAAACCAAAATCACATTCAGCCATCACCCGCTTTTTTGCAGAATCTGAATTTCGTGCCCTACGCTTCCTTGTGTGGTTGCGATCGATCGTGAATCGCACCAGTCACCCATGTGGATCAAGCAGAAACGATGTAGCTGTTTCCGCCCTGGCAGCGCTGCTGCCCCAGAAGCATCTCGGTACCGTCTTGCGTCCAATTGATGGGCAGATCTGTGGCTGCCTTGACCAATTCATACTCGGCTCCAACCCCGTGTGGCTCGTAATCCGGACGATTCATTCCCTGCAAAACGTTTGTGTGATGGCAAACGATCCGTGTCCAATCAGGTCTGGTGGCTCATCGTCCAACCCCAATGCCTGGCTCACTGATCGTTGCCAACCGTTATGTGAAGCAGCGCTCCACTGAAAAACCTTCTCCTGTCTTCAACATATGAAAGCAAGCCCGTGCCAGTTTGTGGGCCACCGCCTTGATCGCCACGATCCCGTTACGCTTGGCTTTTTTGCGTTGATAAAATTTCTTGGCAGCATCGCAATACCGGATCGCAAAATTGGCGGCTTCCACATACGCCCACGCCAGATAGCGATTGCCATTCTTGGTATTGCCTTCGCCTTTCTTTTTGCCATTCGATACGTGCACGCTGCCGACACAGCGGCAATACGATGCATAGTTGCCGACATCGGCAAAACGGTCGATGCTGCCGGTCTCCAACAAGATGACGGTGGCCAGGACATCGCCAATGCCGGCGACGCTTTTGAGCAACGCGTAACCCGGGTGGTTGCGGCAGTGCTGCGCCAGTTCTTTTTCAATACCGTCAATTTGCTTTTGCAGCGTCTGCATCACTGCCAAATTGGCTTTGATGCAGAGTGATTCGACGTGTCCCCATCCCATATTGTCGAGATCTTCCGACTTCAATTTTTTGATGTCATTGCTGCTCAGATGTTTGCCACATTGTTGATCGAAAATGGTTTCCATCGAGAGAATTTGGACGGTGCGCTGCTGCACCAGTTGCATCCTCTTGCGCGCCAGATCGCGTACAGCGCGCATGGCCTTGGGCATGATATGACCTTCTGGCAGCAAGCCTAATCTGAGGAGGTGCGCCAGGTATCTTGCATCGGATTCGTCGCCGCGATGCTTGAGACCGTCGTACTGTTTGATGGCAGTGGTGTTTGCCAGGTGCACGCAATAGCCTGCTTCTTGCAAGCCATCGACCAGCCAATACCAGTTGAAGGTGGATTCCACGACGACACCCAACAGATTTGTTTTATAGGGACCGAGGACTGCGCATATTTCTTCCAGGTTGTTGGGGTGGCGCTTGGAATACAAGACGTTGTCGTTCTCGTCAGAAATCACAAGAAAGCTGTTGTTGGAATGGAGGTCTATGCCGCAAAATAACATGCCGTTCTCCTTGGATAAAGTGGGGTTCGCACCGTAACTTTATCTGAACCTTGGTGCTCGCCAAGGGGGAGGCGGCTAGATGATTATCAGGTCTTGCCTTTGCCTTGCGCTACGATTAAAGGCGTCAGCATCGGCTTGTTTTTTTTGAAGACATCAAGAATGAAACCGATGCTGACTCCATTCATAGTATGGTCTGCCAACAGACGGAGGGATGGATTACATCGAAAAATCGACCAACCCGGCCGCAGCAAAACAACATACAAACGGTTCGAAGTCGACAACAGGAAAGTGATGATGGTGCGCGCGCTCATTGAACAAGTACTCCGCACAAAGGATCCGCAGATCCTGCTGTCCATGGTCCCGTTGTTTCAGTCACGAACCTGTAAAAAAGGCGAAGTGCTTCTTTCTCAGGGACAGGTATGGGACAAGGCATTTTTCATTGAGCGCGGGCTGCTGAGAATGCATATCCTGGACCAGGATGGAAAAGACTTCAACAAGAGTTTCTGGAGCGAAGGAACGATGATCTTCCCGATTACGCCAGACATGGAAGGGAAGCCATCGTCATTCACGATTTCAGCACTTGAACCATCGACGATTTGGCAGGCTGGCAAATCCGATCTGCAGATCGGCCTGGAATGTCAAGGACTGTGGGAACCCTTTCGCGCCGAACTTCTGGAACGGCTGCTGCGCCAGAAGTCGCAGCGCGAGCATGACTTGCTCACGCTCGACGGCAAGGCTCTCTATCAAAAGTTTTGCGAAAGCAGCCCGGAATTGGCGGCGCGCTTACCGCTCGCTCATCTTGCCAGCTATCTTGGGCTAACCGATGTTTCCTTGTCGCGAATCCGCCGTCCCCTCAAAAGCCTCTGACGCCATGCCGATGGCGGCGTTGCATCACTTTGCTGAAGACTGTATGCCTCAGGTATTGCTTGCGCATTTCGCCTATTCCATGAGGCACTCGAAAAAATTCAGGGAATAAACATTTGTTAAGAAGGTTTTCAGCGTAGTTCGATATAGTCGCTCGGCGTAGCAATTCAGGTAAAAGCCATGGGCTGGTTGGCGCAGGGTATTCACGTAAGTTACATAACCGCTGTAAAGGAGCATTACATGATGTCGAAAGCCGTCGCCTGGGCCCTGTTCATATTAGGTCTGGTCCATATCGTATTCGGTGTTCTCCGATTCCAAGCACCGCTTCTCGATGCGGTCGCTGCAGGATTCGTTGGCCAGTTCAATGACCCGCCAGTGCGGCGCACCGCATTCTGGTTCATCATGTGCGGACCGTTGCTCATGGTGGCAGGCCATCTGGCCATCCGTTCTGTGGCGGCGGGTGACTTTGCTGCGCTCAAGATCATCGGTATCTACGGACTCGTTGCATCCGTGGTCGGCATCGCGGCATTTCCAATGTCGCCGTTGTGGCTACTGTTCGGGCTTTCGCTTTTTCTGATTGGCGCCGGCTATAACTGGTTTCGGTAACAGGGGTCATGCAGGCAAGACAGACCGCGTCATTGCGCATCGCCGTGGCGACCACCGGCACCGGCGGCGACATATTGCCGTTTGTAGCTCTTGCGCAAGAGCTATCCAAGATCGGTCATCGAGTAGTCATGCTGGTGCCAGAATTCCATGAATTCTTGGTGCAATCCCACGGACTTGAGTACACAGTGTTTGGAACGATTGACGAATTCCAACCGCTCCTTGAGGATCCGGATTTCTGGGATGAACGTAAAGGATTTGGCGTTGTCTGGAAAGGGCTAGCGCGCACGTATAAGAAACAATAATAGAGGCCAGGCCGCGATTATCCGCAACACGTGTGTCTAAGTAGTGGCCTGGCCGGATGGGTAGATAATTAAAACTCCTTTAGCGATGCGCTTTCACGCCGACCTGCTGGCACATCTCCAACACCGGACAGGTTGAGCAGTGAGGAAGATTACCGGTGCAAATATGTTTGCCGAAGGGAACCAGCAATCGATTGAACTCGATCCAATAGCGGCGCGGCAGCATGGCCTCAAGCGCGAGCAAGGTTTTTTCGGGTGTGGCAGCGTGTACGTATCCCCACCGCTTGGTCACACGATGGACATGAATATCCACGCTGATAAAAGGCTCTCCGCAGGCGATGCCCAAGACAAGATTTGCACACTTGGGGCCAACTCCGCCAAACGAGAGCAACACTTCACGATCGCATGGGAGATTTCCCTGGAAGTCATCCATCACGCGGCGCGCGATGGCAAGAATCTGACTTGCTTTGCGCTCATGGAACGTACACGCAGCGATTAATTCATCCAATTCCTCATAGGTCAATTCGATCATTTGGGCCGACGTGCGGGCGCGATCGAAAAGCTTGCGTGACACGGGCAGGGTCACTTCGTCATAAGTGCGAATGGAAATAACACATGCCACCAGCTGCTCGAAAACGGATGTAAAACCCTCCTCGGCCAGCTGAAAAAGCGCCGCCTTCGGCCATGGACGAACGGCAGTTCGAATGCGCCTGATTGCCAAGTCAATATCAAGTGGCTTTTTCTCCATTGGGTTCACTTCCATTCCGACAAGGAGTTCGACTGCGGACACTCATCAATATAGTGGACAGACAACGATTCCATCGATTAGCTGCAATATTCAGATTTAATCGTGGTCCGGCCCCCACTGCATTCCGCGTTGAATCAAAGGGCTGACGAGATAGCTAGGCTGGAGTCCACACCTTCCTGGAGGACGGCGATTGCGTCGCCGCCTTCGGCGACCTACTCCGGAACCTATAGCTTGATGCCGTCCGATAGCGATTGGAATCGTGACGAGGAAATTGTGTTGGCCTATCACGAAGGCAGTCATTCAATAACAGCCATTGCAAGAGAGCTTGGGTTGGCGGTGTCGCGTGTGAGTAAGACAATCGCCGGAATGGAGGCCGAGGCAAAAGACGGTATTTGATCTGGGTCACGATGGCCCAATCACGCTGCTGCAATCCATTATTGCCGGCTATTTTGTCTTTGCCGCAAAACCATCTATGCTAGTCGCTACCGGAGCTGCAATACCTTCTAATGCATCGTGAATGATGACTCCTTCGACTGGATTGACCGGCCTGTCCCATGGCGCGGCATCGAGCATACGTTGAGCATCCGCATATCCGGCTTGCCAACGAGCGTCAATGCCGGCTGGCGTGAAATCAATATCCTTTCAGTGGTCTTCACCGGCAATCCCATTTGCCACCAGCCGGGCCACGTGCATGGTCGTTTTGCATCCCCAGGAAGTAAGCTCTTTGATTTTTTCCGAACTACGCACGTCCTTATCCATGGCTTTTGTTAATTCCTGAATGACATGTCGCAAATGATGTATTTGTTTCTGGCGTGCCAAATGGCTGCTGGTCCGACTCGTATACAAAATCTCTTTCTCCCTGCCAGCCACTTGCCAGAGTGTTTCCGGCACTGTCCCCTCGGGATTCCAGACGTCGATTGTAAAAATCAAAGAGTCACGCCGAGGATTGTCGTCAAGCACCGCTTCGATCGGCGTATTCGAATAAACTCCTCCGTCCCAATAAAAATCGCCGTTAACATGGACTGCGGGGAACGCGGGAGGATATGCGCTTGACGCCATGACATGGTCCATCGCGAGTTCCTCTTCACGGCTATGAAATAGGTCATTTCGCCGGTACGCACGTTGACCGCGCCAAGGGAAAGCCGGATGTGCTCTTCGTGGATATAGTCGAAATCAATCAGATCGGCTAGGGTCTGGCTTAAAGGCGCGGTTGTATAGTACGCGGCATTCTCAGTACCAACCCGTGCATGCTGACCAAACATGGTCATCGGATTGGGTATGAAGAATTTAGGGATCCCCCGCTACAACTGTTACCAGCTTGCTTACCGCGTTGTCGAAACCCGGAGTGAAACGGTTAGGCGCCTTGACTCCGAAATGCTGCTCGATATCTGCCCAGAATTTACTTAATTTTTCCATCCGCCAATCTGGTGGATTACCTGAAATGAGCGCACCATTCACTGCGCCAATTGATGTTCCAACGATCCAGTCCGGCTCAATGCCGGCTTCTTGCAAGGCTTGATAGACACCGACCTGATAGGCGCCCAAAGCCCCACCGCCCTGAAGTACCAGCACTACTTGACCAGGCAACTTTTGCTTGGCATCTATTTGATGTTTCTTCACTTGCGTACAACACTCATGGTGATCCTGTTTCTTTGGAGCGATCAAAATTCGTCATGGATCAGTAAGGAACATGGACAAAATAATTTCCCGATGTGTTGCCCGTCTGACGGGCGCACTGCTGCGTTGCCTCCCATCACACGTGCCCAAATCGGGATCTTTCTTATTCCGTCCATGTTCCTTAGTCGTGAGCGGTAAATAGAACCAAGGAAATACAGATGGAAAAACAATATTTTGAGCTGAAGAACTGGCGTGTGTCTATGCCAAAGCGAACGACATTTGATGTGCCTCGGAAAACAGTACCCGCCTCTCGCTGGCGGCGAGCTGAATCCTATCTGGAGAGTAACTATAGGGGCGGACATGGCCAACACTAAACCACGGGCCTTCTCTTTTACCTCCGACTCCCCGGCCCCACATTCAGCGGTAAATGGAGTCGGAGGCAAAAGCGGTAACCTGATCCTGCGGTCACTGCTCGTGCTCGAAAAAAAGTCATCCATTCTTGTTTACAATGATTACTTTTAGGTCTTTCTTTACGGGCTCATATTTTTATATCAAATGAATGAAGATCTGCAAACCCTTTTACCCGACAATGCTTTTCAAGCCAGGCAATGGATTGCCGACCTCAGTGCGCAACTAGCTGAACGGGGAATTTCGCTGCGTGAACCGCCGGAAGAGCCAACCAGTTGCTGCGGCCGTGGCTGCGAAGGCTGCGTGTGGGAGGGCTATCTGAGCGCGGTTGGATATTGGTGCGAACAGGCGCGGGCAGCTTTACGCAAGCAAAGCTAAAAACCAGAAAGTATTAAAGAGTCCAGGCTCGAGTTAACGTAAAGCCAGAGCGCGCGTGATGCCCCGGTTTGAAGTGATATGGGTAATGCCGTGCAGGCGGGACAGCAAAAAATCAAGCTGTAAGAAATATGCAAACCTGAGCCTGTCAGATTCAAGCCGCCGTCATCCGGATACAAAAAAGCCCGACTGCAGGAGTCGGGCCTAGATCGTAATGTACTGGTTATGGAGGCAGGCTTTCTGTCATGCCTAATGGACCTGCGTACCGCTTAAACCGGACTCGGTACCGTAAAACGCCTCGATTCCGCTCGCCCATGTCTGATCCGCCATGTCGGGCCAGTCGTCCTTATCGAAGCCGGGCGCATTTTTGAGCTGGTCTTTCTCCATATTAAGCATGAAGCGCTTATTTACAGTGTCAAGCTTAAGCGCTTGCCATGGCACCGCAAAAAGCTTTTCTCCCACGCTAAGAAAACCGCCGAACGACAGCACGGCATACGCCACGTTGCCGGTGTTCATGTCCAGCATGAATTCCTTGATGTCGCCGAGCTTTTCATCCTTGTTGTTGTACACGTCTTCACCCAAAAGCGTATGCGCACCCATCAGATGCGGACCGGGCCCTTTTCCGGTTTTCCTGTACATGCCATATGTGTCGCGACTTGCATCGGTATAACTCATGATCATCTCCTCGTGGAAATTGCTTGAGACAGTTAGACACCAATCTTCAAAAATCTATTCATCGCGCGACAATACATTTCTGTTAACGCCAATGGGAATTAAAGATGCCAGGCTCGAATTAACATAAAGCCGGCGCGCGGGAGGCCCTTGCTCGGAAGTGATCTGAACAACGAACGCGGGACGAACGCGGGGTCAGGCCGCAACTCTGGCGGGCCTCCCGGTGCCGCCATATCGCTTGCGAAGCCTTGCGGAATGCGGGTCTCGAGCCGCTGGCAGCGGCGATTTCGGCAATCAAGACCCTTCTCCTGAGCGCGTGCCGGAGCCGGCATGTTGTGGACATCCACAATAGCCAACGCTGGGCTAAACCGTTAAATTTCAGGCTCGTTCAATGACCTACATTTAGGAGACCGCATGAAATTCAATATCCTTTTGGCCGCCGCGCTGATGGCTGTGGGCCTGCAGGCGCAAGCCAATCCGATCGTCATCAAATACAGTCACGTCGTTGCGGACGTCACACCAAAGGGCCAAGCCGCCCTGAAGTTCAAGGAACTCGCCGAGAAAAAATTCCCCGGCAAGGTTGAAGTACAAGTGTTCCCGAACAGCCAGTTGTTCGGCGACGGCAAGGAAATGGAAGCACTGGTGCTGGGCGACGTCCATGTCATCGCTCCATCACTCGCAAAGTTCGGCAAGTACACCAAGCAGATACAGATTTTCGACCTCCCCTTCCTGTTCGACGACATCGCCGCAGTGGATCGCTTCCAGGCCAGCCCGACGGGTCAGAAGATGCTGACCTCGATGACCAGCAAAGGCATCATGGGTTTCGGCTTTCTGCATAACGGCATGAAGCAATTGTCAGCCCAGAAGCCGCTCGGCATGCCGGCAGACGCAAAAGGCATGAAATTCCGTATCCAGCCTTCCGACGTACTCGAAGCACAATTCAAGGCAGTCGGCGGCAATCCGCAAAAACTCGCATTTTCCGAGGTGTATCAGGCCCTGCAGTCGGGCGTAGTGGATGGCACCGAGAATCCATGGTCCAACATCTACTCCAAGAAGTTCCATGAAGTGCAGTCCTATATCATGGAAAGCAATCACGGCGTGCTCGACTACATGGTCATTTCCAATGCCAAATGGTGGGATGGTCTCCCGGCCGACATCCGCAAGGGCCTGCGCGAAGCCATGACGGAGTCGATCAAGTTCGGCAACAAGGTCGCATATGAAGAAGACGCAGCCTTCCGCGCCAAGGTCATCGCCGACAACAAGGCCAAGGTACTCCCGATGAGCAAAGAGCAACTCACGGCATGGCGCGAAGCGATGAAGCCGGTGTGGAAGAAGTTCGAAGATGAAATCGGCAAGGACGTCATCGAAGTCGCGATCAAGTCGAACAAGTAACGCTCGCTAGCAATATTTTAGAAATCGGGCCCCAGTCAAGCTGGGGCCTTTTCCTGAGCTTAAACTATGAAAATCCTCGACCATCTCGAAGAGTGGATAGTGGCCTCGCTGCTGGCCGCTATGACTCTCCTTACGTTTTCACAAGTCGTTCTGCGATATGTCTTCAACTCCGGCTGGAGCTGGGCGCTGGAGATGACGACAATTCTCTTCGCCTTCATGATTTTCATCGGCATTTCCTACGGCGTGCGCAAGGGTGCGCACATCGGGGTCGACGCGCTGGTCAAGCTGATGCCGCCCAAGGTGCGCCGCGTCAGCTCCATCGTCACCGTGCTGCTGTGCATGCTGTACTCCGGCATGGTGCTGTACGGTTCGTATCAATATGTATACAAAATGTGGGTCATCGGCATCGAACTCGAAGACATGCCGATCCCGATGTGGATGGCCCGGGCAATTCTGCCGTTCGGTTACGCCCTGCTGATGTTCCGCTTCGGCCAAGTCCTGCTGAATCTCCTGACCGGAAAATCCGATAGCCTGCATCTGGCCGATGAAGCCGCCGATGCATTGAAACTCAAAAGTCAGGGAGACCAACCGTGAATACCCTAATCCTGTTCGTCTGCCTGTTCTCATTCATCGCATTGGGCATGCCGATCGCCATTGCGTTGGGACTGTCCAGCCTCATTACCATTACCCTGTTTGCGCCGGACTCCCTCGCTTCGTTGTCGATCAAGCTGTACGAGACCAGCGAGCATTACACGCTGCTGGCGATTCCGTTCTTCGTGCTGGCCGGCGCACTGATGTCCACCGGCGGCGTGGCCAAGCGCATGGTGCGCTTCGCGATCGCCGCGGTCGGCCACATGCGTGGCGGCCTGCCGATCGCATCGATCCTCGCGTGCATGCTGTTCGCGGCGGTCTCCGGCTCCAGTCCGGCGACGGTGGTCGCGATCGGTTCGATCGTGATCGCAGGCATGGTCAAAAGTGGCTATACCAAGGAGTTCGCTGCGGGCATCATCTGTAACGCGGGCACGCTTGGTATCCTGATCCCGCCATCCATCGTCATGGTGGTCTATGCGGCGGTGACCGAAGTATCGGTCGGGCGCATGTTCATGGCCGGCGTGATTCCGGGCATAATGCTCGGCCTGATGCTGATGGGTGCCGTGTACTGGCGTTCCGGCAAACTCCAGGTCGAAAAGCCGCAGAAGGCAAGCACCAGGGAGGTGCTGGTCGCATTCAAGGATTCCGCCTGGGGCATAGCGCTGCTGGTGATCATCATGGGCGGTATCTACGGCGGCATCTTTACGCCGACCGAGGCCGCGGCGGTGTCGGCGGTCTATGCAGTGTTCGTGGCCGTGGTCATCTACAAGGACTTGACCATCAAGCAGCTTCCGGAAGTATTCGGCGAAGCCGGCAAGACCACAGTGATGCTGATGTTCATCGTCGCCAATGCGTTGCTGTTCGCGCATGTGCTGACCACCGAGCGGATTCCGCAGACCATCGCCGAACAGATTGTCGCAGTCGGCATGGAACCCTGGATGTTCCTGCTGGTGGTCAACATCATTTTGCTCGTGGCCGGCAACTTCATGGAGCCGACCGGCATCATCCTGATCCTGGCGCCGATCTTTTTCCCGATCGCGACGCAACTGGGGATTGATCCGATCCATCTCGGCATCATCATGGTGGTCAACATGGAGATCGGCATGGTGACGCCGCCGGTGGGGCTGAACCTGTTCGTCACCAGCGGCGTGACCGGCATGAGTATCATGCAGGTCACGCGAGCGGCGCTGCCATGGCTATCGGTGCTGCTGATATTCCTGATACTGGTGACCTACATTCCGCAGATCAGCCTGTTCCTGCCGCAACTGATGTTCGACTGATCCGATCGCTTTCCCGCAAATGGCGGGAAAGCGATCGAATACCGGTCCAGGCGCTGCTGCATGCGTCTGAACCGGCTGAAAAACGACCTGCCTCGGCTGGTCGTTTTTTTTTGAGATGCGGGATGGAGCATGCAGCGGCAGTTCGTGATGCGGCAGCCTTCTTCGCGTGCCGGCTCAAGCCAAAAACCACGATTGAATTGGACCGTCGTTGCGGTCCGCATTGTGCTGGTAAACGCCGGAACGTTGTATTCAAACAAAAATTCGACGCGATAGGCCACAAGCCCCGGCAAGTGTATGAAAATGCCTTTAAGCAATAAGCAATCCGTTGATTGCTTTTCAGTCAATATTAAAGGCATCTCAATGAGCAGCGATTTCGAATGGCCGACCCCACCTCATTTTGATCTGGTTGCCAAGCCAACCACAGGCAAGGGCGGACTTGAACCAGCGCTCGTCATCATGAATGACGGCCGTCGGCAGGTGGGCAGTATGGCCCGGCTGGACCCTGCAGCATCGATCCTGGAGTTTCATCCCGAGCGCGCGGCGTCGAATCTCAATATCGGCTTCTCCAGTTTTAAAAGCCTCAGGCTGACCGCGCCGGTAGAGCTGAAAAAACTTCAAATTCCAGATGCGTCGGCTCTCGAAGCGCAGCCGACATCAGCCAAACAGAAGTGCATCGTACATTTCAAGGATGGCGATTGCCTGATTGCGGAGACCGTCGGGTTCGTACCGCAACAATTCGGATTGTTCCTGTTCCTCGTCAGTTATGGAAATTATGTCCTGCGTATTTTTATTCCGACGGAATCCATCGCGAACTACCAGATCGGCGATCAGTTGGGGAAAATGCTGGTGGACGAAAAAATCCTTTCTGCCGACCTCATCAATGCGGGACTAAAGAAACAGGAGGAACTTCGATCGCAAAAACTCGGCGATTATCTCCAAAAGAATCACATCGTCACGCAGCAGCAGGTCGAGTCGGCCCTCCAAAGCCAACGCAGCCTTCCGCAGATACGCTTGGGCGACGCATTGATTCAGGAAAAAGTAATTACGGAGCAGCAGTTGAACGACGCGCTGCAAATGCAATCGAAGGACCGGAAAATGCAACTGGGCGAAATCCTGGTTGGCATGAATGCGGTCAGCAAGGAAGTAATCCGTCGCGTACTGGCCCAAAAACTCGGCATCCCGTTTGTAGTTTTGTCGAAATTCCAATTCGATCCGAATCTGATCAAGGCGGTCCCTGGCGATTTGGTACGCAAGCATGGCGTGATGCCCTTGTATCAAACCGAATCGCGCATGGTGGTGGCGATGGGAAATCCGTTGGCATCCGACGCGATACAGGAATTCGCGTTCTACACCAGGTTGAAGGTCGATCCGGTCATGGCGTCGCAGGAAGATCTAGACGCCGTCATCAAGCAGTTCTATGGAGAGCACGGCGACTCGCAGAATATTTCCGATCTGGTGTCGGAACTGGACGTCGGCGCCGAGTCCACCGCAGAGTCGGCTCTTTCCAGCACGATCACCGAGTCTGACAACACGCTGGTCCGCCTGGTCAACAAAATCATTCTCGATGCGTTTGAAAGAGGCGTATCCGATATCCATATCGAAACCGTCAAGGGAAACAAGCCGAGCCGGGTTCGATTCCGGAAAGACGGCGTCATGTCGCACTATTCCGAGATCCCGTTCAATTTTCGCAATGCGCTTGTATCGCGCATCAAGATCATGAGCCGCCTGGATATATCCGAAAAGCGGCAACCGCAGGACGGAAAAATCAACTTCGAGCAGTTTGGCCCCGCAAAAATTGAACTGCGGGTCGTCACGATTCCAACCACCGAAGGGCTGGAGGATATCGTGATGCGCATACTTGCCGCACCAAAAGCGGTATCCATCGAGAGCCTGGGCCTTTCTGCCTACAACCTTGAGGGATTGAAAAAACTTGCGATAAAGCCGCACGGGCTGCTGTTTGTTTGCGGACCGACCGGGTCCGGCAAGACCACCACCCTGCACTCCTTGCTCAGTTACATCAACACGCCCGACCGGAAAATCTGGACGGTGGAAGATCCGATCGAGATTACGCAAGAGGGGCTGCGGCAGATCCAGGTTCACGCGAAAATCGAATGGACCTTCGCCGCCGCCTTGCGCAGTCTGTTGCGCGCCGATCCCGACGTCATCATGGTCGGCGAAACACGCGATCCTGAAACCGCGCATACGGTGATTGAGGCATCGTTGACCGGCCATCTGGTTTTCTCGACCATGCATACCAACAGCGCCGTTGAAAGCGTGGTCAGGCTGCTCGATCTCGGCCTTGATCCATTCAATTTTGCGGATGCCTTGCTCGGAGTCGTCGGACAACGGCTGGCGCGTCGCCTGTGCACCTCGTGTCACAGGGCCTATTCGGCATCGGACGACGAACTGGAGATGCTCGCGCATGAATATTGCGCCGAAACCGATCTCGCACCTGCGGACGTGCTTGCGCAATGGCGCAAGCAGTACATGTTGGAAAGCGGGGGAATAACCTTGTTCAGCGCGGAAGGCTGCCCGAAATGCGAGGACAGCGGCTATAAGGGACGCGTCGGAATCCATGAGTTGCTCATCAACTCGGCGGGTATCAAAAGAAAAATTCATGCCAAGGCGAATGTGCCGGAGATTCTGCATGCAGCGATGGCGCAAGGCATGCGCACCCTAAGGCAAGACGGAATCGAAAAGATTTTTCAAGGACATACGAATTGGGAGCAGATCCGGACAGTCTAAGCAGGTCGTCCAAATTCTTTGGACATAAAATTCATTCATGATCTTCGATTGGAGGCTCACAACTTGAGGGTCAGTTCGTGCCTTCTGCCTCCACCCGGATTACCTATCGCGGACTTGCCCCTGACAAGTCTTTTATCGGCCCAAAAAAAATTGGTTGGCAATAGGCTGCGGTCACTGCGCCTGAATCAAATGGCAAGACTTGCACGCAGATTTTTACGACCGCAATTCTGGCACTGCTCCTGAAAATTTCCGGTCCTCCATGCGGCGCAAAACGGCAACGGTGTGTACACTACACGGCTTCATTTTCATTTCACCTGCGCCATGACCATCACTATCAATGAGGACCTCCGCGCCTATATCGATCCGCTGACCGAAGACGAATTCGCTTCGCTGGAGCGCAGCCTGCTCGCCGAAGGATGCCGCGATGCGCTGGTGTTGTGGGGCGATATTCTGGTGGACGGACACAACCGCTACGGCCTCTGCCAAAAGCACGGCATTCCTTTCAATACCCTACAGAACCAGACGTTCCAGTCCATGGACGATGTGCACCTGTGGATGATCGACAATCACCTCGGGCGGCGCAGCGTATCGGATTTTCAGCGAGGCGTGCTCGCACTGCGCAAGAAAGAGATCGTGTCCGCACGCCAGGCACAGGCGCAAGCACAGCGCCCGCCCGCGGACCCCGCCGGGGCTGATGGCCAGTCCGAGGCCGGGCCGCCGTGGACGCGCGAGGCTGTTGCGCGCGCGGCGCGAGTGAGCAGTGCGACTCTGGGCCAGATCGAGAAAATCCAGAAGACGGCTGCGCCCGAGCTGGTCAGCGCGGTAAGGTCGGGCGTGATATCCATTAACGCCGCGGCCGCCGTGGCTTCCCTGCCCAGCGAGAAGCAGGTAGCAGCTGTTGCCGGAGGCAAGAAGGAACTGCGCCAGGTCGCGAGGCAGCTACGCGAAGCCCGACTTCCGCCTAAGCCTGAACTGGCGCCCCCGCCTGACAACGCCACGCCCGATCAACTCACGATTCACCGCCTGACGCTACTGGTCGATGAACTCACCAACGAGCGCGATCAGCTGAAAAAGAAGGTACAGCACTTGACCATTGCGCTGGCAGAGGCACGCGGTGGACAATAGTTCGCTGTGTATTAGCGGTATTCAGGGGCAGACCACGTTTTCAAACCCCTGATACGTCGAAACCATGGTCCGCCGCGTAACACCGAATAGCGAATACCGCGCGTAGTTTGATCAAATGTGGTTATTTACACCAATGCAGGGTAGCCACATTCTCATTTTTTAATTAACATCACTGTTCGGCCAGCAATGGCAATTTTGAGTAAGGGAGTCAAATTGAACAAAGCAGAAATGATCGACCACGTCGCCGGTAAGGTAGCCATCTCCAAAACGCAGGCCAAGACTGCCATCGATGAGATTTTCGGCGTGCTTGAAGCCGATTTGAAGAAAACCGGAAGAGCGGCGGTAGCTGGCTTCGGTACTTTTTCAGTAAAATCGCGCGCCGCACGTACCGGCCGCAATCCACAAACGGGCGAAGCGCTCAAGATTAAAGCCTCCAAATCGGTGGGCTTTAAAGCCTCTCCGGGTTTGAAAGAATCCGTCAAGAAGTTCAAAGGCTAAGCCAGCACCAATAAAACGCCCCTTCCCCAGGGGCGTTTTATTGGCGGCTCCACTTCGGCCAAGATAGCGTCATCGAAGGATACTTGCCACCACTCCGCAACAAATTCTCGGCGTGGGCATTCGTCTGCTTGCCATTATTGTGGCGTTTTATGGCATGGTCCCTGTTTAGCTTGTTTGCCTTCTCCGGACCGGAGTCGCCTTACCGCAGCCAATCCGCCATACCCAACGAGAACACATTTAGGGGAAGGTCTTGTGTATTCCCCGTATCGTTAGTGTCTCGTGTGAGCAAAGTGATTGCCACAATGAATGGGGACAACGATGAGATCCGCCACCCGAGTTGAGACTTCAAGTTGAAGCTGTGACTTCTATTTTGATGAGCTTGTCGGCCGCACCGAGCCATTCTTTTCCATTACTTCAATTTCTATTTCTTTGCTGGCAATGTAATACGGTACATGCTCGTGGTTGGCAAAGAGGAGGCGAAGTTTATGTTTGCCCGGCGGCAGGTCAAGGACCGTTTCCGTTTCACCTTTACCGAAGTGCTTGTAATGCTGATTCGAATATTCGTTTGGCTTATCGAATGGAATTGGTTTTTTGATGTCAGCCGGCATAGGCATGTTGATCAATATGTGGTGATGGCCAGTTCCTTCGATCTTGCCTGCTTGTACCGGCGAGACTCCCATTCCTGAAACTACAAATGCAATCCTGAATGGAGACTTCACTTTATCTCCGTTCTTGATATTGACGAAGTAGGCAACCTTCTCAGCCACTGGGAACGGACGTGTCCGATCAAATGCGCTGATATCACTAATCACGGACTCCGTATTTATTGTCGCCGAGTTTGTTGACGCCGCCCCTTTTAACTCTGCTGCATGCGCCGCGCCGATAAAAAGAGAAAATGCCAGTGAACTGGCGACTAAGTAAGAAATATGACGAATGAAATGCATTTTTTCCCTCTTTTTATTTACGTTAAATTTGCGAAAAAACGTGATTATATTGACAACGCATTATTCGCATTTTTTTGATCTACATCATTGCATTATACAAAAAATAGGACCGGATCAACATTGTTGATCCTCTTCATTTTGGCAGTCGCTTTGCGCGCACGAGACACTAACGATAGGAGGAAAAAGGCGATCCGCTTCGTTCTTTGATCACGTCGTCGAACAGAGCGCATTCCACGATCCTATTCCTGCACAGGTGGGGGCCATAGATGGACGCCTTGTTGCGACAAAACTTTCTGCTTGCCGCGCGCGTCCCTTTGCTATCATGGTCCCCATGAGCCGAAGCCTTCACATCTACTCCAAACCACGCCAATGGGATGCGGCTATCAGACGTGAACTGGCGAGTTGGTGGTACATGGCGCTCTTTGGCGCAAGCGCACTGGTTATCGCACTTTTTCCATCCGCCCATAGCCGTACCAATCTGGTGGCAATGGCAAAACATATTTACACCAGCACCTGGCGAGTTTTGCCATGGTTCACGCTGGCGACTGCGCTTTTCAGTCTGGTGCTGATTCGAATCGTGTTGGTCACCGCACTGAGCTACGGCCTGTCGCAGTACGCGCTGGAGATGATGGTGCGCGTCCTGGTGCTGGAATTGATTCCGCTCGGTGCCGCGCTATTCGTGGCGCTACGTGCCGGACTTGCCTTCAATGCCGGAGCCGCAGCACCCGCCACCCATGCCGGACGGTCGAACGAACCCGTCGATTTCCACAACGACGTCGTGCCGGAAGTAATCGCGAGCGCATTCTCGGTTCTGAGTCTGGCCATGGTGAGCAGCGCGATTGTATTGGTGCTTGCCTATCTCAACGTGTATGGCCTGACGCTCTGGGGTCTGGTGGACTATACGCGCACCGTCGGCCGGGTGTTCGACCCCGCCGTCACTGCCGGTTTTGCCCTTAAAACCATCCTCTTCGGCCTGGCGGTGGCCGTCATTCCGATGGCGGCAATGCTTGAATTGTCACGACAGGAAGGCCGCACGCGTTCTGCCGCCTCTTCTACGGTACAGCCCGGCGCCATGCGTCTTTTTTTCATACTGCTCCTGATCGAAGCCGGATCGCTTGCAGTGAAGTACATCTAAGTAGCATTCAAACCGAGCCCACACAATGGAACGTCAGCCCGATTCTCCCTCCTCTTCCGTCCCCGCCAACGTTGAATTCAAGGCGGTTCTACTACTGATCTTGATGGCAAGCCTGATCGTCGGTTTCGTACTGTATGTCATGTACGCACGCGGCGTGTTCGAAAACACTCAGCGCCTGGTTTTGCTATCGGACGATTCCGAAGGCGTTATCGTCGGCATGGACGTCACGTTCTCGGGCTTTCCGATTGGCCGCGTGACGCGCGTCGAACTCGCCCCGGACGGCAAGGTGCGCATTCTGATCGACGTACCGGATAAAGATGCAAAGTGGCTGCGCACCTCAAGCATCTTCACGATGGAGCGCGGCCTGGTGGGTGAGACGCGCATCCGCGCTTTTTCCAACGTATTGGAAGACCCGCCTTTACCGCCGGGCGCGGAGCGCTCCGTGCTGCGCGGCGATACCAATGCCGAGATCCCGCGCTTGGTCGCCACTGCCCGCTCGTTGCTGGAAAACCTGCAAACCATGACGAGTTCGGATTCAAGCATCAATTCCAGCTTGGCGGATTTGCAGACTACTACCAAGCGGCTGAATGGCCGTTACGGTCTGCTGGGCGGCGCGCTTGGCAGCGATGAGGAAGCAAGGAAAGTCATTGCCGCACTGGATCGCCTCAACGCACTGTTATCAAAAGCGGACCAGCGTGTCTTTGGCAAACAAGGCCTCGTGGATGATGTTCAGGTCACCGTTGTCCAGCTTAACAAGGTGCTGGGCGGCGCACAGGCAACCCTGAAGAAAGTCGATGCCGTGCTGGCGGAGGCGCAGGCGGTCGGCGCCAATGCGCGCATCGCCACCGAAGACCTGGGCACTTTGCGCGCCGAGGTCGAGGTCAGCCTACGCAAGGTGACTACCCTGGTCGATGAAGTCAACCGCAAGTGGCCGTTCGCCAGCAACAAGGAAATCAAGCTGCCATGAAAATTTGTTCAAGCCGTTTGGCTATCATGTTCGGCGCCTTGCTCGCCGTACTCTTGACCGGTTGTGCCAGCACGCCGGAACCACCTGCCTGGCAATCCAGCGCGCATGGGTCGCTGCAAAGTTTTTCATCCGCTTACCTGCGCGGCGATACACGCATCGCCGACATCGAGTTTGCGCGCGCCCGTAGCGAACTTGCCGCGACCGGCCGCGCCAGTCTGGTTGCGCAGGCTGAACTGATCCGCTGTGCGACGCGGGTTGCCAGCCTGGAGTTCGATCCGTGCACCGGCTTCCAGGCCATCGCTGAAGACGTCGGCCCCGCCGCACACAGCTATGCCGCATACATTGCCGGACGCTGGCAAGGCCTCGACCCGGCACTGCTGCCGGCACATCATCGTGCGCTGTTGACCACGGCTGCCTCGACCGGCGCCAAGAGCCGGCTCTCCGGTATCGACGATCCGCTCGCCCTTCTGGTGGCGGCCGGCGCATTGCTGCAAAACGGACGACTCACACCCGCCGACATCGAGCTGGCAACCGAGACCGCGTCAGAGCAAGGATGGCGCCGGCCGCTGCTGGCGTGGCTCGGAGTGCAGGCGCAACGCGCACAACAAGCCGGTGCGCTCGATACCTATGCACGAATTCAACGCCGCATCGGGCTGGTGGGAAATATGCCAAAGTAGCTGTTTGCTTATGTAAAAAATCAATATCTGCCTCCAACTTGCGCGAAGCGGGGTCAGTATGGAAAGAATTCGTGTCCGCGCCTTTGTTCGTCCAATTCTATGGACTTAGAGCGTCTAGCAAAATAACCTGCGACTGTCATTCCAGGCGTAGGTACAGCAAAGGTTTCGTGGGGCACCGCCCCACGCCCGTCTCTGAACCGCCTTTACGGCGGCCAGCCTTGACGTGCGCATCAACGGGAATCTCAACCATCAGCGCTGCTGGGAACGTTTGAGATTCCTCGTCGCATTGCTCCCGTCGCCCGCGAGCGGGACGGGGATCGAAGGGAGAGTAAACTACAAGTGCTGCGGTATTTTGTCAAAAACCTTTTGTCTACGTGCTTAGATATCTGCCTTTCTCAAAACTGGTTCCTATGGATTCGCCGCAGATATATTTACCCCTTCGTCTGATGCGCCGCAATCTGCTCACGCAATTGTTCGCCGCTGAACTGCGTGTAGTCTTTGTTGATCTCCAAACTCACGACCGAGGCCAGCCGTTGGTCAAGCAGCTTGCGCAATACACCTAGAAACTCAGGCGATGCGGCCAGGACGATCTGCTGGAAGCGCCCCTCCTGGTAACCCTGCAGAAGAAAGTCGGCGACGTTTCTTGCGAACAATTCTGTCTGATGCTCGGCAGGAGTTTGGTTTGGTTGATACCCGCTCTGCGGTGTTGCCGCCCCTACGCTGTGCCGGCTCTTCGAGGCAGACCGCAGGCCTATATCATCTGTTTCGGTTTCGACCGTGCGCAGGCGTGCGGCGGTGTTAACCATGTCGTTGATTTCTTCCAAGCGTTCGGCAGAATTTCCTTGAGAAAAGAACCTCGCCCGACTTGCATTTGCTGAAACGATCCAAGCAGCGGTCATATTGTCCTCGCGAATACGTTGAAAAAAGTTCGATGCTCGAACGACCAGAAATGTTCCGCGCCTTATCGAGAAAGCTTCACAATTTAAGGGCCCCAATCAATGGGCCGGTTTTGATCACTTTGAAATACTGTCACCCGCCAAATGCCAAACCCGCTCACCATTTTGGTTTCGCCATGGCGGCTATTGCCCAAGAATCAGCGGCTTGCGTTAGCATGATGGCCTTAGCTCACGCTAAACGCCGCAGGAGCCTGGCCTCGGCTCTTCCTGTGGAACAGCCCCATCTCACCGACATGATCATGAAAAAGACGAAACACACACACGCCGCGAAAGCCGGCGCAGCGGCAGTAGAACAGGATGAAGTGCTGGCCAACCGACTGGTCAAACTGGGGCTAGAGGTGCGCGAGTCCGACGCCTACAACGAGCTCCCCGACACGCTGCAGAAAGCGCAGGCCGAGTTGCGCAAGGCGATCAGGAAATGCCTGCAGCAACAGCGCGAACAAGCTCTCGATGAGGCGCTTGAGCGTACCTTCGAGGAAGACGTCAAGGCGTATCGCGTGTTGCGTGAGAACGTGGAAGAGATGTCAGGAACCATCCTGCTGCGCCGCGACGAGGGGCCGGACGCGGAAGTGAATGCCTTCGTGGTACCGCTCTTCGTGCATACGATGGGCGGCCTGCGTAGCGAGCAGTGCTTTCAGGATGTGGAAGCGTTCGAACAATTGCGCGACAGCTTCAAGGAAGGCGGCCTGGAGAGCCGCACGGCGAGCGTGGTGCTGGTCAGCCATGCCTATCACCTCGACGAAATCGAGCGGATCGGCTACTGCCAGCTAAGCCAAATGGTGCATGAAGCATCCGACGCGATGACGCGCAAGAAGGCCACGGCGGCCGACGCCATTGCCGGCAGCATGCGCGGCTGGCCGCCATCGGACTTCGCACCGGACGACAGCGCGATGGAGCTGCGCTTCCTGCTGGGCTTTGCGCTGAAAACCATGGACGATCCGTTCTATCAAGTGCCGGAGAAGGAAGCAGCGGCCGACCGCTACTTCGAAGCGCGTGCCGAGCGCTTTCGGAACTGGTCGCAACAGGCGACACCGCTGCTGCGGCGCTGTCTCGTGACCGACGGACACGACGTGCAGATCGACTTCCTATATCAGGACTTGTTCCATGGCGGGAAAGAAGCAGCGCTGCGGGAGCTGGAAATGCTCCAGCTTCTGTCGGAAGTGCAGCAGGTGCTTGCGGCGCAAGCAATTGCGGCGGAAGATGCCAGAGCGATCGTCGGACCGATGGAAGCGGAGGATGACGAGGTGCTGCGGATAAGCCTGCACACGGCGGCGACCGAAGCCTCAATCGGAACGGTCGACAAGCCGCTCAGCCGGACCGAGACCGTGGAAGGCGCCATCACCGATATTGCGGACGGACTGGCGGCTGTCGGCGTACGAGATGTGCATATTGCGAAGCGGTTCGACTCGGAGGGCGCGCCAACCGGAGTCCGTGCATATTCGCCGCGATAGAATGAATAAGGAGGCTTAAAGAGCCCAAGACCCGAACCTGCATTCGCAATCCGACATTTCCAGATGAATATTCTAATTCCGTATTATTCCCGATCGGGCCACACTGAACGATTGGCGCTCACATTGGCCGCGAGATTGAGGTCGCTCGGCCATTGCGTCGCACTCGAAAAAATTTCCGTCCAAAGTGTGCGTAGCAAATGGCGTCTCGCCCTGCCTTTGTTGTCAACCCTGCCGGTATTGCCACTGTATCTGTGGAACACTTCTTTCCGGCGCTGGTGGCTGCAACGCTATCCGCAAGCGCAGCAATCGATCCAGGCATTGTCCTATCCTGATGTGTCGAGCTTCGATCGTATCTGTATCGGCGGGCCGAAGTGGCTATATATCGCGTATCCGGTGGCACGCTACTTGGAGCAGGTACAAGGCTTGGCAGGAAAACCGGTTGGTGCATTCGCTACTTTTTGCGGACCGCCGCTAGCCATTTTTGAATTGGAAATGTTGTTCACCCCGCTACGGCAACGCATTGAGCGCAAGAGGGCCCATTTGATATCGACCTTGGCCATCTCAAGCCATTTCCACGAATTTTTCTTTTTCAATGAAATGGAATATGTGTTTCGTTTGATTAGCCGGCTAGCCTTCAAAAAATCCTTGAGCTCTTATATGTTGGAGAGTCCCTGGGGTGAACGCGAAGTACAATTATTTTGCACCGCGCTATGTGCACCGTCTCTTCCGAAGAGCGCGAATCTTTGATGTCTCGAATGGTTTATTCGATTCGGAAAATTGGGTGTCATCGGCAACCCCCTGCTTCATGCATCACCAGTAGTTCGTCACGCTTCGACTTACGGATAACGAACGGATAGGCTCGGAGTCTCCCCTCCATTGCGGCGGGTAGACCCAGGTCCGGAGTCATTTGCGGGCCGCCTATGTAGCAACGGCGCTATGACACGGTTTTTCGCGAAGCCTCGGCATCATATTTTCGGCGCGTCGGCATTTGGCGCCGAATCTGCCTTAGGTCGGAAATGATTTGATGGCCGAGCGATTTGGTCATCGGGTCAGGATGCGTGGTCAACCTTGATGCTGCGCGGATTGCGGAATCCAGGAGTCCGAAATACGGGGTTCGACGGCGATCTTCGACAATCTGACTCATACGAACTCCCGATTTGAATTGGTCAATACCGAATACGAATTTTCGCCGTCGCCATGCGGCGACTTATCCGTTTGAATATTTTTGCATATGCGCATGCATTGTGCGCTCACGTTCTATTGATAGAACTCAAGCAATCAATGGAAATTACCGAACCGGGAATTGGTGTTTGCATACCCCGGCGCCGCAGCCTGCATGCACCATTGCCGGCCTTTGCGAAGTCCTGCTTCATGCAGCACTCGCCTCGCACGCGACGCTACGCAAGTACTGCGACCCGGCATGACCGAGTTCGGACTACCGTTGTGGCGGTTAGCCTTGACGTATGCGTCAGCGAGGATCCTCCCCTGCTTCATTGTGCCTTTGGCGCAGTACTGACCAGTTCACTGCGGATTTCGCGTAGTTTTTTCTTGATCCTTGCGGCGTTTTCATTCCCGATGCGCAGCATCAGCTTGTGGCCCGCTGAACGCGATTCCAGTTCCGGATCTGCGAACTTGTAAAAGATATGCGGCTGGACCAATGCAATCGGCCCTTCGCTCGACGGGGCGGCCAGCATGTGGTCGATCACCGCCACAAAGCGGTCATTGAAATAGCCTTTCGGGTAACCCATATCCCGGTAGGCTTGCTGAAACAGCGGATAGAGCCCGACGTACGCGGCCGAGAATGTCTTTGCGTCCACCATCTCGGCGAGACGGATAAAAGGAGCGTAGCGCTCGAAATTCGCTTGCGCCATGGTGAGCGTCTCGCCTTTGCCTGCGGTGCGCAACTTCCCGCCGACCGGCGTTGTCGGCTGCAACTGTGCCGATATCACTTCACGCGGAAGACTATCAATCGTGACTACGAAGCGCCGAATGACTTCCTGATGCAGGAAAAAGCGCTTTACGTTTTTTTTGCCGAATACATCGGCGAGCGCTGCCAGCGCTGCGGAATCGCTCTGGTCCAGCGGCGGAAGCGGCGTCTCTATGCTTTCCAGAACCGGATACCGAATCTCGGGTTCGGCGGTTGCAACGGGCGGCGGGGGCATATCCGTCGGCGCCGAGGCCGGCGGCTGATATGTCGGCCCTTGTTGCCAGAGGAAAAAGACAAACGCGGCCAAGCCAATAAAAATGACCACAAACAACGATCCAAACACTTTCTTCTTCATCTCCTTCTCCTCCTTATAAAACATGAAAATGGCTGCGGGTTCCAACTGCGCGCTTGAAAAAAACGGCGCGCGTATCTACGTTACGCCGTTTGCCCGGAGTGTCAACGCCTGTCATGAACGCTCGATAAAAATTTGAAGCTGCCTCTTTCTTCCCCTGCGCTGCGCCGCAAATGCGACATATGGTTGGGGACGAACATGGCTCGTATGGGTCGGGGCGACGACATACAAAGCTGTCATTCATCCGCGGTACGCGAGTTGCAGACGGCGTCAGGGTTTGCGTTTTGCGTTTGCTGGAGAAGCAAAACCTGGCACCCTGCTTTCGTTACTGGTTAATGCGGCAATGCCATGCTTGTCACATAGACATTACCCTTGCTCCGAGCATACGACGCGGAAATTTCTTGAGTTGCTTCTTGCCAATAAAATGGGCAAACTAAGTGGAAAATACAAAAAATACAATAATCTATCCGGGGAAGAAAGCAATGGAATGGATACGCAAATGGCTGGATCGGCGACGCGTAAAAGCACTGAAGCTTAAAGTGGCGCGCATGAAAATTGAAGCGGAAGCCGCGGAAGTCGAACCACTCATGCCGGCCGTCGAAACCATCAGTCACCGAATACGTCGGGAAAGGCTGGTTGTGCTCGAAAGAGCCATAGAAAAAATAGAGCTGCAGCAGACATCCGGCGCGCAATCCTCAACTTGTATTTCCAACACCGGCAAGATGTGACCGCTCATCCATATTGATGCCGCCGCCGTACGTAAACAAGTTTAAGGGAGTCAACCTGGCCCTGATTTTCTTCATTGTATTTTCCTGCGTTCGCTAGCGAACAGATCCAATTGAATAGCAGGTGCATTGTGCAGCTTCAACCCGGAATTCCGGGTGCTCGATACCTGAGCAGACGGAGCATTATTTTGCACCGAGCCAATCAAAAAGGACAAGTCATGAATATCAATCAATGTGTAGATAAAGCCTATGAAGGCAAAAGCTTCTTGGAACTCGCCGCCGCGCCGATCGATGCACTGCAAGGCGTCAGCGCAACGGATGCCGCGATGCTGAAGGAGGCTTTCAACATCTCCACCATCCGTGAACTGGCTGATCTGAAAGTGCTGAAGTGGGCTACCGCCATCGTCAGTCTTGCCGATGAAGTCGAGACTGAAGAAGACAAGGCGAAGGAAACGTTGCTGGACGACGCGCTTGAGATGTCATTTCCATCCAGCGATCCGATTTCCGTCAATTCCGGCATCACGAGAATCGAGGTCGCACCTGAAATGGTCGCCGCGAAGACGGACCACCAGAACAGTTAGGCAATCGAATCCGCCGGCGAAAGAGAATCGCGGCGGAAAAACAATTGCAATACGAACCAGGAGCCGGGTCCTGCCTTTTGCCCAGTGAGCGAAGGACAAAAGGCTGGGCCGGGCTCCCATTTTCCACACGTACCAAGTATCCGTATTGTCAAACACTTGATGCGCTTGCCGGATAGCGATCCGGAACACAGGATCGCTTCAGCCGGTTAAATGCCAAGCAGCTTCTTTGCTTCCTGCAGCGATTGCATGGACTCGCCGTGCTTGCCTGCCTTGTGAAACTTTTCGCCTTCAGCGCGCAGGCTTTTCACCTTGGTCATGTTTTCCGCACTCAGATCCTTCGATGCCTTCAGCTTTGCATCAATCGCTGCCATCTCGTTCGGACAGTTGTGTGCAAATGCCAGTGATGAAGCGGAAAACATCAGTACCATCAACAGGTTTTTCATGGAAGTCTCCTCGTAGAATGATCTTTAATTGGTAGGTAATGGAAAACTTTTCATTTTTTACTTAAGGCAAGAATTTTCGAGATGGTCTGCACGGATTTTTCAATGCTGAAATCTTCTTTTCCCGGAGCCCGGCCGGTCTGATCTCTCGCACCTACAAACCAGACGACATTATATGCGCACCGGGAGAAAAACAATGCAATGCAGCCAACACCGCATCCAGCTCCGACATATTTACAACGTTGAACGTAAGCTCGCCGCCATTCGGGAGATTGCCCGATTGAAGTTGCTGAGCCGCCTTGCCGGTACGGTAGCGGCGCTTGGTGTACCCTGAACCATGAACAGTGAAAACGAAATCCAGCTCAGCGGTCCATTCAGTATCTTTGATTCGTCAGGCCGGACCTGGGAAATCAAGGCTATTCGCATCTTCGATGAAAGCTACGGCATTATCGACGTGTATGTAGACGTCATCGTATCAATGGAAGATGAGCCTCTTTACGAGGACCCATTGGTGGTCAAGCAACTGCTTGCGCGGCTGCGATTCCTTGGTTATGCCGGCCCCGACTTCGGTCCTGGCGACCGTGGCCTGCAAGACGACAAACTGATCGTGCTCGAAGCGGGAGAGGAATTCGGTTCCTTTGCTGCAAGCAAAGGATGGAAAAATCTTGCTGAAGCGTATGTCGATGACGAGGACGCGGACGATTCGCACTCGCGCAACTTATTTTCTGCATTGATGCAAAAGTTGCAGGTAAAGTGATGGCTGAAAAAATTGGGGCCGGTTTGGATAGCGCGTCCGCGAACCATCCTATCCGCACCGGTGAAACAACAAATAGCGCCGGGCGTCTGCGCTTTGCATCACTGCAGATCCGATGGAGCCGTTCCTGCCAAAGAATAGCGGAATGGTTATACTTGCGCCCATGATTACTGTTCACCACTTGGAAACATCCCGGTCGCAACGCGTGCTCTGGTTGCTGGAAGAACTGGGCATCCCCTACGACATCGTGCGCTACCCGCGCGATCCAAAGACGCGGCTCGCGCCGCCGGAATTGGGGGCCATCCATCCGCTGGGAAAATCGCCGGTGATCGTCGATGGGGCGATTACGGTGGCTGAGTCGGGCGCGATTCTGGAATATCTGGTCGAGTGTTATGGCTCGCAAGCCAAGGGCGATGCTGCCAACTTGCAGCCACGGCCAGGTACGCCGGAGCATCACCAGTGCCGGTTCTGGATGCATTATGCGGAGGGCTCCCTGATGAACTGGCTGGTGATGAAACTCGTGTTCATGACCATTCCCAAACAGCGCATGCCGTTTTTTGTGCGTCCCATCGCACGGCAATTATGCGGTCAGGTACAGACCAGGCTGATCGATCCCAACGTGGGCGCGGCGCTCGCGTTCATGGAAAGCCATCTTTCCAAGCATGCGTGGTTCGCCGGCGATCAACTGACCATTGCCGATTTCCAGATGAGCTTTGCCGTGGAAGCCGCATTGGCGCGCGGCAAAGGTGCGAGCAACTTCCCTCGGTTAATTGCCTATAAAAAAAGAATGGAAGCAAGGCCTGCATACCAGCACGCACTGGCAAAAGGCGGACCGGTCATCATGCCGGCTTGATCCAGGCTGAACAATCACCCGGCACGCGAATATATTGCGGCAGTTCCGCAAAACCATAACGATGCCAACCATGCCGGCCGGGTATTTCCGCCGGCCTCGCCAGACGCCGGCAAACAGACCCTTCCTGTAACCAAGCTGCCCACTCTAATTTTTCGCTATTTCCATGACTGAATCCCACCATCCGTTTGATCGCGCAATTGCGCTTACTCCGGAAGCCCCCAATCTGTTTTTTGGCCGGACCTCCGATGACTACTGGAATGCGATTTCGCCCTACGGCGGCGTGACCGCCGCCACAGTCCTGGAGGCAGTGTTGCAGCATCCGGATCGTATCGGTGACCCGATTTCGATGACGGTTAATTTTGCAGCTGCGATACAGGGCGGCGAGCTGATCGTACATGCTTACCCGGCGCGAACCGGCCGTTCAACCCAGCACTGGCAGATAGAAATGACTCAACCCGGAGACAAACAGCCGCTCGTCACCGCGACAGCGGTGTTCGCCATCCGGCGGAAAACGTGGGGCGATATTGAATCCAGAATGCCAAAGGCGCACGGCCCGCAAGCATTTCAGCGATACCTTTTGCCAAAGCCGCTTCCTTTCCTGGAAAGATACGATATTCGCTATGTCGACAGCAGTCCTTACGCCACAGAAGAGGAAAGCGTTACCCAATGCTGGATCAGCGATGTCCCGCCACGAAGATTGGACTTCCCTTCGATAGCCGCCTATTGTGATTCGTTTATCCCTCGCTTGTTTGTCCGGAAAGGGATAGCGTCACCGGTATCGACCGTAAGCATGAGCATCAATTTCCATATCGACACGGCCTCGTTGTCCGCGGCGCAAGGAACCTTCGCCTTCGGCCAAGCTCGGGCGAACGGTTTCAATAACGGCTTTTACGACCAGGAAGGAAAACTGTGGTCCGAGGATGGGCTGCTCCTGGCGACCACCCATCAGATGGTTTGGTTCAAGGATTGACAGCTTCCGCTATCAACAAAGCAGCTTTCTCAAGATCTCCTTGGCTGAATATATCCGGACGCGGCAGGAATTCACATCAACGTGAAGCGATTTGATCCAAAACACACGAAGCGACTACGAACTTCAAAATTAATTTTCCGGGTGGTGGAATAAAGTGAGGGGCTCGGCTGTTTAGTCATTGTATATCCTTGGGATGTACACTATTTCAACCATTTGAGTGAGGCTCGTATGAAGACTTCTGCATTTTTTGGCATTTTCCTGACATTGATTCTGACCGCCTGCGCATCGATGGCATCGCCCCCGGCAGCCGTGAAAGAGACGGCTGGCGCACTCACCAACGCGAATGGCATGACCTTGTATACTTTCGACAAGGATGCCGCAGGCAAGAGTGCCTGCAACGGCCCATGCGCCACCAACTGGCCCCCGCTCCTGGCATCGGACAGCGCGCAGGCTACAGGCAACTATGGAATTGCCGTAAGGGACGACAGCAAGAAACAATGGACTTATAAAGGAAAGCCGCTTTATACATGGATCAAGGATCAGAAACCAGGCGACACAACGGGCGATGGCGTCAACAACGTCTGGCATACCGCCAAACCATAGGATCCAGGCCCGTTTATGTCTGACTTCGCCCAGGACTTGACATTGCAGATTCCACGCTTGCGCCGGTATGCACGAGCGCTGACGCATGACTCAGCCTGGGCGGACGACCTGGTACAAGACACCATGGAGCGCGCATTGGGGCGCCGTTGGCTGTTTCGAGCCGACAGCAATCTGATCGCGTGGCTCTTTACCATGCTGCACCGGCTGTACTTGAATGACGTATCAAGTCATCGCATGGCACGTGCCGTATCGGAGGATAGCGCCCCGGAACTCGCCTCCTCGGGGGACATGGCAACACAGCTCGATTTGCGACGCGCGCTGGCTCAGTTGAACCCGGAGCATCGCGCAGTGATCGTGTTGATCGGATTGGAACAGCTAAGCTACAAGGAGGCTGCGACGATACTTGACGTACCGATCGGAACGGTGATGTCGAGATTGATGAGGGGACGCGAGAAGCTGCGCGCCTTGCTATCGGGCGAAACCGAGGGACTCGCGGCCGCCGCAACACCTTTTTTAACACGGATTAAATAACATGAATTCCCCGCCGATTCGTGAAACAGACTTGCATGCCTACGTGGATGGCCAGCTCGACGCGAGCCGTCGAGCCGAAGTCGAAGCATATTTGGCGGAGCATCCGGCAGCGTTCGAGCAGGTACAGCATTTTCGTGAACAGATACAAGGGATTCACCGTGAGTACGATGATGTATTGAATGAGCCGATCCCGCTTCGGCTATCGCAAGTATCGCACCGGCGCAGCTGGCCACACGGCCTTGCCGCGGGCATTGCCTGGCTGGCATGCGGAGCGGCGGCGGGATGGTTTGCGCATGCGACTGTCCAGCCGCAAAACATCTCTGTCTCGCCGAGTGCTTTTGCAAGAGATGCGCTTGCGGCACACATACTGTTTGTCGGTGAAAAACGCCACGCGGTGGAAGTTCCGGCGGAGCAGGAAGCGCACTTGATCGCTTGGCTGTCCAGGCGGCTGGATACGCCGATCCAGGCGCCTGATTTGCACGGCCAGGGATTTTCGCTGCTCGGCGGTCGGCTATTACCTGGCGGCGACGCGCCTTTGGCGCAGTTAATGTACGAATCAAAAATCGGCGAAAGGTTGACGTTAACCGTCAAACATGCGGCGCAACGTACGGATCAAACCGGGTTCGAGATATTGGAAAAGAACGGAATCAGCGTTTTTTACTGGATCGATCAGCGATACGGCTATGCCTTGTCCGGCAATATCGATAAGCCAAGGCTGTTGTCGGTAGCGCAAGCTGTTGAAATTCAGTTGAAGCGCCGATGAAGGATTCATCGGACGCCGGAATTCCATGGCGTTCCGCTTTTGCCCATATTAATTCTCGATAATTGGGCCGAGCTCGGCTACTGCATCGGCGATCGTGTTGGCCCGCGCCAATTTCCAACCATCACGCTCTTCCGCTATATCTCATATCAATATGCATGGCGCTATAATCAGGCCAGCTCTTTTTCCTGAGGTAGGCCGTGCCCCATCGTTTTTCCGTATTACACCAATATCTTTTGCCGAAGCAGGCACTGACCAAACTCGCCGGACGGATCGCGGGCATCCAAGGAGGCCGCATGTCGCCTCACCTGATCCGCTGGTTCGTACGCCGCTATGGCGTGAATATGGACGAAGCCCACAATCCGGACCTTGCGAGCTATGCCAGCTTCAACGAATTTTTCACGCGGGCACTATGCGAGGGCGCCCGCCCGCTGGCCGAGAGCGACTTCATCTGCCCGGTCGACGGGGTGATCAGCCAGGTCGGCGCGATCGAGCACGACCAGATCTTTCAGGCGAAAGGCCACCGCTACTCCATCACGGCGCTGGTTGGCGGGGATAGCGCACTGGCAGCGCAATTCGAACATGGCAGCTTCGCTACGCTTTACCTGAGCCCGCGCGACTACCATCGCATTCACATGCCTTGCGACGGCAGGTTGACACGCATGATCTATGTGCCGGGCGCGCTCTTTTCGGTGAACCCGACCACGGCGCGCGGCGTGCCGGGTTTGTTCGCACGCAATGAGCGCGTGGTGTGTGTGTTCGAGTCGGAGCATGGTCCGTTCGTGCTGGTTCTGGTCGGCGCCACCATCGTCGGCAGCATGGCCACCGTGTGGCATGGCGTGGTGAATCCGCCGCGCGGAGGCTCGGTGCGCGAATGGCGCTACGACGACCAGGAAATCGTATTGAAAAAAGGTGAGGAAATGGGCCGTTTCCTGCTCGGTTCCACGGTCGTGATGCTATTTCCGCGCGGCGTTCTGGAGTTCAATCCCGAGTGGACGGCGACGCGGGCGATCCGCATGGGTGAGGCAATGGGCCACAAGCCTGCCGCGTGAAGTCATCACACCCGTTTGCTTCCCCCCAACCGGCGCGTCCTCGAGTTTTCCGCATCCGTGTGCGGCACTCGCAACAGCGCGGATGCGGTTGCGGGAGTCGAAGGAAGGAGCAAGGTCAGATGCGACACATTGTCGAGCCAACGACATCAGATATTGCCTTTTATCCCGATTAAAGAGGGTTGACATCGTCTTCACGTCGATGCCGAAAACGATAAAAATATAAACCGATTTTGTTTCCCATGATTTGCATTTAAAGAAACCTGCCAATGAATATGAATACCAAAAACTGGTCCGACATTTCCTCCGACCCAATTTCTGAGGAAACCATTCGTGCCCTGCATCGACCTCAAGAGAACTTCAAGTTGTATACAAATACCTATGAAGCCGGAAAAAGTTTTTCCGCCAAAGCCGGCCATATGTTTGTTTTGTATGTATTGACGGGAAGCTGCAAAACCACGGTAGGTGACAGTGAAGTGACCTTGCATCCATCTGAATTTATTACCCTGGAAAAGGGAACATACGCATTCGACGTGTTGGGTAGCGAAGAACTGAAACTGGTGAAGGTATTCAGTCTGTCATAATTCGCCGCTGAAAATTACAAATGCTTGCCGCGCCTGCCTGCGGCAAGCAGCCATACGCGCATCAACTATTTCAGGCACCTTTTGCGCCCTGCGCACCTCACTACTGCCGACAATGCTTCTGACCAAGAACGATGAATCCTTTAACAAGCTCGGCGGCACCTTGCCGGATCCTATTCCTGCGCACGCCGTCGATGCTGCGGAAAAGCATCTTCGCGACGTGCTTGCGATTGCGTTCGAACATGCGTATCCGCGATCTGCGGTGGTGGTTTTCGATGCGCGCTGTGATCTGGCAATTGCGCTGACAGAAGCTTACCGGCGCTGTATTCCGGACGCGGTATTTATCGATTTCGATGCTGTCTCGCCCGAGGCCGTGACTGATGCTTTTGTGCCTCTTGCACCTTCCGATCTGGTGGTGCTGATCCAGTCAACCAACTTTCGCCTGGATGCCTATCGCATTCGCGTGGAGCTTTTCAAACGCGATCTCAAGGTGATTGAGCATCCGCATCTTGCCCGCATGCCGGGAATGCAAGCGCTCTATTACATCGATTCTCTGGCCTATGACCCGGCGTATTACCGTGGCGTCGGCAACGCACTGAAGGCGCGTATCGATCGCGCGCGCTGCGGCGCCATCGACAGCGGCGGAGAGCGCCTGGTCTTTGCATCCCCGTTTGAGTCGGCAAAACTGAATGTCGGCGATTACAGCAACATGAAGAATGTCGGCGGTCAGTTCCCCATCGGCGAGGTTTTCACGGAAGCGCAAGATCTGGAAGCGGTTAACGGGCGCGTGCGCATTTTCGTTTTTGGTGACACGTCGTTCTCGGTCAATCGTCCGGAAAAACCGATCACACTGGTTATCGCTCAAGGAAGAGTGACCGGCGTGGTTGATTCCACGCCTGAATTCGACCAGGTGCTGGTCAATATCCGGGCCGATGAGGGCGAAGTCTGGTTGCGTGAACTGGGCTTCGGCATGAACCGTGCATTTTCCAAAGACCGGATGGTCGATGATATCGGCACCTATGAGCGCATGTGCGGCATCCATCTGTCGCTCGGCGCCAAGCACGGGGTATATAACAAACCCAATATCAGGCGCGCCGGTGCCAAGCATCACGTTGACGTCTTCGCCGTAACGGAGGCGGTGTTCCTTGACGATGATGTTGTGTATGCCGACGGCGTCTGGCAGGTTTGAAGAAAATCATCCTCGAAAAATCAGCGTTTTCGGGCCCGCCGCCAATCCTGCTGCGGTGTCGCGGCCGACAAAGGTCACATCGTTTTTGCGGTCTGTGAGCGGCGGTGCATTCGCGCAAAACGTCGTCAGCGCGGCCGCAGAAGCATAGTTATTTTTCACTAGCATGCACTTGTCCCCATCGGTATAGATCCTGCAAGATGGGCTTCAAGGTGGCGCCGCGCTCGGTCAAAAAATATTCGACTCTAGGCGGCACCTCCGCATAAATCGTTCGGCTGACGATTCCATCCAGTTCCAGCTCGCGCAACTGTTGAGTCAGCATTTTTTGACTTACCAGCGGGATATTTTTTTTCAGTTCACCGAAACGCATCGTGCCTGCCGAAAGCATATGCAAAATAATCGGCTTCCACTTCCCGCCGATGATGTTGATCGATGCCACCATGGGGCAGTTGACGGAATTCTCCATATGCCAAGTTCTATTCACGATAGTCACCTTTTTGTAACCAAGACACTTATTAGTGCGTACTTGTAGTAGCGCCGCGCAAGCAGCATCATAGTCTCCTGCGCAGCACCGCGTTGGTTTCCACTAGAAAGAAAAACGATTATGACCGTACAAAAAGTATCGCGTATTTCCATCCTGCCGTTCGGTCTCGTGAATGCGCATATCGTATCAACATCAAGCGGATGCATTCTTGTCGATACCGGATTGCCCGGCAGCGAAGGAAAGATCGGCAAGGCATTGTCGGCGTTGGGTCTGACGTTCAAGGATATCAAGCTGATTATCGTTACGCACGCTCATGTGGACCATGCCGGCGGCGCAGCGCTGATGCGGGAACTTTCCGGCGCGCCCATCCTGGCGCATGCAGGGGATGCAAAATATTTCAGGCGCGAGGCTGCCATGACTTTTTGCACTACCGGCTGGTTCGGCCGTTTATTTATCAAGACAAATTTGATGTTGGAGCCATACGTCGGATTTGAGCCGGATATTCTTCTCAATGGGAACGACGCTCTCGATTTGAAGCCATACGGCGTGGAAGGCATCGTCAGGCACACGCCGGGGCATACCGCCGGATCCATCTCCATATTGCTTGCATCGAATGAAGCGCTGGTTGGCGATTTGATTGCATCGGGAATTCTTTTGGGCGGCTTAATCATGACGAACAAAGCCAAGAGGCCGCCTTTCGAAGACGATGCGCTTACCGTGGCCGCCGAGCTTCGTGGCATGGTTGGAACAGGGATGACGAAGTTTTTCATGGGACATGGAGGCCCATTGGACGCAAGCGAGGTCGCCCGGCATGCGGATCGTTTGGCTGCCGGCGCAATGAGCGACAAGAACATTCTCGACGTATCGGCCAATGCGTGCTCGTGCCCCCGCATTTCCAATGACGGCCTGCGTCTCGACCATCGCCAGGCCAATTACGGATGCGCCTCCGCTGAAGGCAATTGAATTCGTTGCCGGAATTTACACAGCTGTGTTTAAGCGCAGTAAAAGGCGTGCAAATCAGGAACAGTACAATTCTAAAGAAATGAACGGAGCCAGATCATGCAATCATATATATTCGATTGGAAACCTGACTCCGCCCTTCGCTACCGATCCCGTTCTTCGTTACTTGCGCAACTCAGGGGCATCCAACAATGCCTGCTGCATTTTCAACAGAGCATCCTGACTTGCACGTTTGGCGCTCAAGGAAAAATCCGCCTTGAATTCAGAAAATTCTGCCGCGCCGGTGCCTGAAACATTTTTGCTGATCACCGGATTGCCTGCCGCATCGGCGATGTTGCAGGTCAGGTCCACGCTGAACTTCGTCGGTGGCCAAGTGAACGGGCTCGGTGAAGATGAGTCGGTGAGCAGTTGCGGCGTAATCACATAGGCGATGTTGTTTTTACTGATCGCATCCGCGTCTTTCGGCGTTTTCAATTTGGTGACGTTGCCGAACACGTTGGTCAGCATTTTATAAAAAGCGGTTTCAATATCGCGGTAGGGTTGATAGCTGACTTTGTCGCCACCGCCGCCCGGCGTGATCACTTCCTTGATGCGCACATCTTCGGCGATGTAATAAGCGACATTTTTCTTGATGGGCTGGCTCGTGGCGGCCGGCTCGATCTTGCCGATATCCGGACTCATGATGATCGGATGGGCGCATCCCGTGAGAGCTGCGACGATGATGGCTGAAGAAAGAAGTTTAGTAATACGCATGTGTTTTCCCTGTGGTTGTAAATCTAATTTTTATTTAGAAGTAATGATTATTTCAAAGCCTCGATGAAGGCCTTATCCGTATAGAGCTGATTGAGCAGCTTCTGTACCGCGACCGGGTATTCCAGGATGGCTGTTGGTATCGCAACATTGGCGGCAAAAGACGACGGAAATTCATGCTTCATCGATTTCACCTGGTCGTACCGCAATTGGCCGTTGCGCTTCACGATAAAGCGCGCTTCGACTTGCGCCCAGCTCATGGACACGCCGGAGGTATCGATATCGTTCTTCAGGACGGTGCCGGAGATTTCCACGTTGGCATCCTGCGAAAGCTTCTTTGCAAGCGATAATTCCTGTTTGAGGGCCGCGGTCAGATAGCTGGCATAGGAATCGTCGTACGGTGAAGCCAGCGATACACTGCGAATACTGATCGGGTTGGCATAGGCTTTGTCTTTGCTTGCCTGGAATTCAGCGACTTTGGCTGTGGAGTTACCCGAATCTTTCAAGATCTGGACATTCTCCAGTGATGCTGTGTATTGCGGCGCCACCATCGCGCAACCGGTTCCGAATACGCTCAGTCCAAGCGCCAGCAATGCAGTCGTTAAACGCTTCATGGATCTTCTTCCCTGAAATAAAATTATGGTTGTAATTGGTGTAGCGCTTCGAAAAAAAAGATATATTCTTCGCTTGTCTCCTTGACTGCTGTTGCCAGACGCGCCGAGTCATGCTTCGGTGTTGGAATTTATCATTTGGCTCCTTTTTTTCCATCCCATACTTATGGGAATTGAGCGAATTATAATCGCAAGGACAGATTATCCGAGTCAGGCAGACCCCTATAATTCCAACTACGTGTTCAATTACTTTCTTACGCCGACAATGCTGCCCGCATTTCAAAAACCGTGACGTTCGACACTTCACTCAATCGTGATATAGCGACGCGCCGCTTTTCGCGGTTGAGTCGTGTGCGGAACACATTGGTTCAAGGCTAGCCGCATGCTCCGCGCCGTCATTGGCATCTGTGCCGCAGTAGTCCTCGTGTATGCAGGTTTGTGCGTCGCGTTATTGGTTTTCCAAAGATCCTTGATCTATTTCCCGCAACCCAGATCCATGGGCAACGACGACGCGATAGCAACTCTTCAAACACGAGATGCAAACCTGACGCTGACCGTCAGGACTATCCCTGGCGAAAAGGCTTTGATCTATTTTGGCGGCAACGCCGAGGATGTTTCTGCCAGCTTGCCGAGTCTGACTGCGGCATTTCCAGAGCACGCCCTCTATTTGCTTCACTACCGCGGTTACGGCGGAAGTTCCGGAAAACCCTCTGAAGCGGCTCTCCACCGTGACGCGCTCGCGCTGTTCGACAAGGTATATGCCGAGCATGCCAGGGTCACTGTAGTCGGACGCAGCCTGGGCTCCGGCGTCGCAATCCGGCTCGCCAGTGTGCGCCCCGTGACGCGACTGGTCCTTGTATCGCCTTACAACAGCATCCTGGAGCTGGCGGCCCGGCAGTTTCCGTACCTGCCGGTACGATGGCTGCTGCTGGACAAGTTCGAGTCATGGCGCTACGCCGCCGCGGTCCAGGCGCCCACGACGCTCGTTGTTGCCGAACATGACGAAATCATTCCTGCGGCAAGCTCGTTGCGCCTGCAAAGCCAGTTCGCCAAGGATGTGGCGCGGTATCAGGTTATCCCCGGGGCCGGCCACAACACGATCTCGAATAGCCCGGCATACCTGCAGGCACTGCGAGGGGCTCAATGAACGAACCGGTCTTTTCATCGCGCAATATATCGGATGAAGCTCGATGATTTTTCAACCGGTTGTGTTGCGATTGTGTTGTTTAACCACGGGTTGCGCTTCGAATTTGAACTCGCGAATAAAAATACCCAATTGCGCAAGTCAACAATCACAGGACGGGATGTGATAACCGCGTAAAAAGTGATATTGTTCATTCCGGAATATCAGCAAAATTGCGTTTTGTTCTTGGATTGAAATCACCATCGATTTTTTGTGCCGTCAGCGCGTCGACGGTCTCTGGAGGATTCACTTGGATCTCAACTTCGGCATGCGGTTCTCGCAACTTTACAATCGCGAAGGGCTGCTTGCGCTCGACGCCTGTTTTTTGCATGAACTGGAGTCCGCCGCTCCGGAATTGTCCAGGCAATTATTGGCGGCAAGGCTGAACCCGGATGCGTTGACCGCGCGCGAAGAATCCGCCTTGTTGATAGAAGTCGGTCCGTATGTCGAAGACTTCATTGCGAGGCTTTTCGGCATCGAGGCCCAAGTCGGCGCGCTGGCTGCGAGCCACCACGTGTTGGCTCCCCTGTATGTCATCAAGCGCCAGTTCGTACAGCGCACCGCCGCAAAGAAAATAAGCCCCGAAGAAGCGGAAGCGTTTGACGGACCGGCCTTGCGTGTTCAGCTTACGGAATGGTTTGGCGGAAAGTTCGATGAGCTCGGCTTCGCCAGCCATGTCCAAACATGGCTGGCGGACGAGGCTGCGCATGCAGAGCAACTGGACGTTGCCAAACGTTATGCGGCATGGGCATTCCATACCGCCGCCGGACAAGCCGCCCATCGCGGCGACATTCTGTTTCGCGAAGCACACGATGTCCACGCCGAAAACCTGGTGCCGACCGCGCAACAGACCCGGCACGACGGTTACAGCACTTACACTATCCAGCCTTCCCATATCCGGCGCCGCACCGGCTTTGCACTGACCGATGTAGGCACCGACTTGCGCGGCGCGCTCGACCAGGCCAACTATTGCATCCTGTGCCATGCGCAAGGCAAGGATTCCTGTGCCAAGGGATTGAAGGAAAAAATTCCGAAGGATGCCGCACCGTCGACCGGTAAAGCTGCTTACAAGAAGTCGGTTTTCAATGTGGTGCAGGCCGGCTGTCCGCTGACGGAAAAGATTTCGGAATTCCATACGTTGAAAGGCACCGGTCACGCGGTTGCTGCGCTGGCGATGATTACGGTCGACAATCCGATGGTCGCCGCTACCGGCCATCGCATCTGCAACGATTGCATGAAATCATGCATCTTCCAGAAGCAGGAACCGGTCAACATTCCGCAAGTCGAGACGCGCACGGTCAAGGATGTGTTGGACCTGCCCTACGGTTTTGAAATCTATTCGTTGCTGACGCGCTGGAACCCGCTCAATTTGCGGCGCCCGTATCCGCGTGCCCGCAGCGGCTATCGCGTATTGGTGACCGGACTCGGACCGGCCGGCTACACGCTGGCCCATTACCTGATGAACGAGGGTCATGTCGTGGTCGGTATCGACGGACTCAAGATTGAGCCCCTGCCTGCATCTATTTGCGGCGTACGCAACGACGGCAGCCGCACTGCCTTCGATCCGGTGGCAAGCATAAGCGACTTGAACGAACCACTGGAAGACCGCGTCCTGGCCGGCTTCGGCGGCGTTGCGGAATATGGCATCACGGTGCGCTGGAATAAGAATTTCCTGAAGGTGATCCGCCTGTTGCTGGAGCGGCGCGCGGAATTTTCCATGTTCGGCGGCGTTCGTTTCGGCAGCACGCTGACGGTCGACGATGCGTTCAAGCTGGGCTTCGATCACATCGCGCTGGCGATGGGCGCCGGCCGGCCGACCGTGCTGGATATTCCCAATGGCCTGGCGCGGGGCGTGCGCACCGCTTCCGACTTTTTGATGGCCTTGCAGCTGACCGGCGCGGCCAAGGCCGATTCGCTGGCCAACATGCAATTGCGATTGCCGGTGGTGGTGATCGGCGGCGGCTTGACCGGTATCGATACCGCGACAGAATCGCTGGCCTACTATCCGGTCCAGGTCGAAAAATTCCTGCAGCGCTATGAAACTTTATGCGTCGAAAACGGCGAAGCGCAAGTGCGTGCGAGCTGGAGCGCCGACGAAGCTGAAATCGCCGGCGAGTTCCTGCAACATGCGCACGCGATTCGCGCCGAGCGGACACGGGCTGCTGCTGCCGCAGAGGCGCCGAAGATTCTTGAACTGCTGCAAGCCTGGGGCGGCGTCACGCTGGCTTACCGCAAGCGCATGATCGACAGTCCGGCCTACACGCTGAATCACGAAGAAGTCGAGAAGGCGCTGGAAGAAGGCATCGTCTACGCCGAGTGCCTGAGTCCGATTGCGATCGAAGTCGATGCAAGCGGTGCAGCCAGCGCGATGCGCCTTGGCACACAGGTGCGCGACGCCGACGGAAAATGGTCCGCCGGCAAGGAAGTTACATTGCCGGCGCGCTCGATTTTCATCGCCGCCGGAACCCAGCCCAATACCGTTCTGGCACGCGAAGATGCATCGCACTTCCGGCTCGATGGACGCTATTTCGCCGCCTGCGATGAGCAGGGGAACAAGCGCGCGCCGGAAAAGGAAATTTCAAAGCCGGAGCAGGCTGACGTGTTGCTGAGCAAAAACGACAACGGAAAATTCATTTCTTTCTTCGGCGATTTGCATCCTTCATTTTTCGGCAATGTGGTCAAGGCGATGGGATCGGCCAAACAAGGTTATCCGATCGTGTCGCGCGTACTGGCGCAGCATCCGCCCGCCAACATCGGTTCGGACGACGCTTTCTTTGCGCGCCTGAACGCCGGCATGCGCGCCACCGTGCATGCAGTCAACCGTTTGACGCCGACCATCGTCGAGGTGGTCGTGCACGCTCCGTTTGCCGCAGCGCAATTCAAGCCGGGACAGTTTTTCCGGCTGCAGAATTTCGAAGCGCTGGCGCCCGTCATGCGCAACACCCGCATGGCAATGGAGGGCCTTGCGTTGACCGGCGCCTGGGTCGATGTGGATCGCGGCCTGGTAGCCTGCATCGTGCTGGAAATGGGCGGCTCGGCCGACTTGGTCGCAGCGCTGCAGCCGGGCGAACCGGTGGTGCTGATGGGACCGACCGGCACTGCCACGCATGTCGAGCCGAACGAGACCGTCATGCTGGTCGGCGGCGGGTTGGGTAATGCGGTGCTGTTTTCAATCGGCGCCGCTTCGCGCGCCGCCGGTTGCAAAGTGCTGTATTTCGCCGGCTACAAAAAACTGATCGACCGTTACAAGATTGCCGAAATCGAAGCAGCGTCCGACGTGATCGTCTGGTGCTGCGACGAAGCGCCCGGCTTTGCGCCGAGCCGCTCTCAGGACAAGACGTTCGTCGGCAATATCGTGCAGGCGATTGCCGCGTATGCCAGCGGCGAGCTGGGCGAGCGGCCGATTGCGACCGAAACCGTGGACCGCATGATCGTGATCGGTTCCGACCGGATGATGGCAGCGGTCGGAGCGGCGCGCCACAATCAGTTGCAGCGTTTCCTGAAAGCCGGCCATTTCGCGATCGGCTCGATCAACTCGCCGATGCAGTGCATGATGAAGGAAATCTGCGCGCAATGCCTGCAGCCGCAGCGCGATCCGGTGAGCGGCGAGGTTACTTATGTATTCTCATGTTTCAATCAGGACCAGCCGCTGGACAATGTGGATTTCAACGGCTTGAATGCGCGCCTGCGGCAAAATTCGCTGCAGGAAAAATTGACTGTGCAATGGATTGCAGGTTGCGTGAATGAATTGCGGCGGGACCGACCTGTCGTTTAGGTAAACGAGCTATGAACATATCAACCGGTGGAACAGAAACGAGGAGCGCATAACCATGCAAGACATCCTGGAGTTGGCGGCAAAGGCAGGTCGCGTCTTACAAGAAAAAAATCTGCTCCTGACCACGGCAGAATCCTGCACTGGCGGCGGCGTCGCGCAGGCGATCACCGAAGTCGCAGGATCTTCCGAATGGTTCGATTGCGGCTTCATTGTCTACTCGAATTCGTCCAAGATCGATTTGCTCGACGTTCCCGCCGCGCTGATGGCGCAGCACGGCAATGTCAGCGAGGAGATTGCCGAAGCGATGGCGCAAGGCGCGCTCGCGAACAGTGAAGCCCATGTCACCTTGTCCATCACCGGCATCGCGGGGCCAGGCGGCGCAGTCCCGGGGAAACCGGTAGGCACCGTATGTTTCGGGTGGGCGATGAAAGATCGCACCCACACGGAACGCTTGGTATTCACCGGCGACCGCCATGCGGTGCGACAGCAATCCGTCGTGCATGCACTACAAGGCTTGCTGCGTTTTTTGGAACAAGTGTGATCCACGTCGCAATGGCCTCCTAATCAAAGATTGATGTTCGGAGTCCGGAAGTGTAGTGGTCTAAATTGACTATCTTTAAACGGGTCCCAGTAGACTCTTATTTGACGACCTCACGCAGATCGGCGACCGGCTCCTGCCCGAACTGTGTGCTCAGCAGGTAATCGACCACCTGCCTGGCGCAGTCTCCAGGATCGGAAAGTTGACCGTCGCGCTTTAATCCTTCAAACCTCTCGCGCAGCGGAAATTGCTCCAGTGGAGTTGCGCGAATTTCTGTCTGCATATCGGTATCGATGACACCCGGAGCAAGACTGCAGATGCGCACGCTGGATGTCTGATCCAGCACCACAGCGCGCGCGTGATGGTCCAGCGCCGCTTTCGTCGCGCAATAGACGCTCCAACCAGGGAAAGCGTTGCGTCCCGCACCGCTGGATACATGCAGGATGCGCGTGTCGGTTGCATCACGGCTGACCGTTGCCACTGCGGCGGCCAGCATCATCGGTGCCGCGACATTCAAACCGACTGCTTGCGCAATCGTGACCACGTCTTGCGTCTCGATCGGCCCGACCGGTTGCACTATTCCCGCGTTATTAATCAGCAGCACGGTCTTGCAACCCGCAACGAAGCGTCGCAATATGTCACCGGCAAGCCAGCCCGCAAGCGCAGCGGAATCGGCCAGGTCGATCTCTGCTTGTTCGAGCGTGGATGAAAACCGTTTTTCGAGTTCGATGTTCCTGTTGCGTGATACGCCGAGCACGGCGATATTCCGCGACAGCAGATCCTCCGCGATGGCGGCGCCGAGGCCGCGGGTATGTCCGGTAAGAATTGCTTTCATCATTGCCCTTCTGTTTGGGAAATCGATGCGCCGCGCAGCCTATGAGCGCGAGACACATGCCGAGCCAAGCGATTGCGGCCCGCATGCCATTATGCCTTACGTATCGTAGCGGGCTCATCGGGCTCGGCAGTTGATCTACCTCTACGGACGACGGCAATCAGGCAACTTTTCATTCGTGAACTCCTCGTAGAGGAATCGTTCGTGGAGACGGCACCGGCAGTAACCAGGATAAGCAACGCCACCTGAAGATGAAAACCGCGACCTTCAATCAGCCGCCGCAGACTTCGTTTAAAACGCGCCGTAGCGTATTGAACTTATGCCTTGCGGGAATTGCCTCTGGACTGACCGGCTTCCGGGCAGAGGCGCAGCAGGTGCTCGCGCGACCATTGGACGTTCCGTACGAGCCGTCGCCTCTGCCGGTGGTCGACAGGATGCTGGAGATGGCCAAGGTCGGAAAGGATGACCTGTTGTACGACCTTGGAAGCGGGGATGGACGGATCGTGATTGCGGCCGCGAAGAAATACGGCGCGCGCGGTATCGGCATCGATCTTGATCCGAAACGGGTAGACGAAGCAACAGTCAATGCAAAAAATGCCGGGGTTGAAGACCGAGTGCAGTTCATGGTCGGCGATCTGTTCAAGTCGGATTTTTCCGACGCGAGCGTAGTGACTCTATATCTTTTTCCGACTGTCAATCTCCAACTGCGGCCCGAATTATGGCGGCAGCTGAAAGTCGGCACGCGCGTGGTATCGCATACTTGGGACATGGGTCCGGAGTGGCCACCGGAAAAGACCGAAAAAATCCAGGGAAGAACGATCCATTACTGGACGATTACCGAGGCGCAAAAAAGGGCGATCGGGAAATAGCACGAGCACCAGAATCGGGTATTGCTCCGCTTCGTTCCATCCGAGCTATTATTTTTGCGACTCCAATTCCGTCCTGTTTCTTCCGCCCTCTTTGGCCCGATAGAGCGCCTGATCGGCGCGGTTGATCAGTTCAGAGATGGTTTCCCGCGAATGGTACTGGGCAATGCCGGCCGACATGGTGACGCGCAACTCCGGCGGTAAATCTTCGAACGAAGTCACATCCAGTTCTTTCCTGATCCGTTGAATGCAAATGGTCGCCATCTCCAGGGACGTCTGCGGCAAAAACAGTAAAAACTCCTCTCCGCCATAGCGTGCAACAAAATCGGAGTTGCGCAACATCCGTGCGGTAGTGCCGGCAAACGACTTCAGGACGATGTCTCCGCCGTTATGGCCATAGGTGTCGTTTATCTTCTTGAAATGATCCAGATCGAGCAAGCAGACGCAAAATGCTTCGCCGTTACGGTCGCTCCGATCCTTTTCATGCCCCAGCATATCCAACAGCCAGCGCCGATTATAAAGGCCGGTCAACTCATCATGCGTCGCCAGTTCGGTCACCTTTTCAAGCAATCCCTGCAACTCGGCCCTGTTGGCGGTGAGCTTTGTACGCAGGCTGCTGATACTGCCGGCAAGTACTGACAAAAATGGCATAAAAACCGAGAAACTCGTCCAGAGAATGAGTTCCACAGTGAAATCGAAATGTTCGGCGTCGACTGCATGTATTACTGGAATGGTTGCCGCGTAGGCAACGCTGGTGATTATGCTCATCAGCAGCAACTGCCTGGTGTTCAGCCTGTAGCAGCCAAATACGAAAATAATGAACATGGCCATCAAGTACGCTCCGCGCACCGGCCCGGCGTAAATCTGGGTGTACAGCGTTGTGGCAATGCCCAGGGACATTTGCGGAATCGTCAGGCTCGGGTCCTTGAAGCGCTTGTTATAGCCCAGTCTGAAAGCCAGGTAGAACAGACTATTACCCGACAATGCCAGCACGATCCAGATGATCAGCAGGTGTGCCGGCGATATACCGAAGTAAACCGTCAGGCTGAGAGGAACCATAGACAGCAGGTACATGGAAACACTCATGAAAAAGCGCTTGATGCGCAGGTTCTGAGCAGGTTCGTTCTCGGGATAGAGGCTGATTGACATTGTTTGTAATATGGTTTCGACCCGGAACCTTCCCATGATATTTCGCTGGCAAACCTGCGGAATAGCGGTTATTTTCATGTTCAAGATGACGCCTACCTCTATGTTGCCGCAGCCATCCGTGATGGCCAAGCCGCGCAGAAGAGGCAATGCATGCACAACGGATCATACCTTGCCTTATCCCATTTCGGCCCGCTACAACGGTATTGGACAAGACTATACTGGTCGCCAACGGCCCGGGTTTTACCATTCAATCAAGCCGTCTTCAATCCTTGCATTGCAAGTACAAGCGCGTTCATTGGCGTAGACCCCCCTAAAAAACGCAAACTTGCACATGTCGCTACAATGACGGCAGCCGCTTCCGGTTTTTCATTTCATTCTCATTTTCAATGATCATTGCTACTCATTCAGGAAAGTTCCATGCCGACGATGTTTGGGGCGTGGCGGTACTCGACCTTGTTTTTCCCGGTTGCACGCTGGTACGCACCCGTGATCCGCAGAAAATTCGCGAGGCGGATTTTGCGGTCGATGTCGGCGGCATCTGGGATCCGCAAACGGGGCGCTTCGACCATCATCAAAAAGGGTTCGAAGGCGCCCGGCAATCGGGCGTCATCTATGCCAGCGCCGGCCTGGTATGGAAGGAACATGGCGCGCGCTGTGTCGCAAAAATCGCGGAGAGCCACGCCGGATACCAGATTTCCGCCGAACAGGCGCAGCAGATCGCCAGCGCCATCGACGGCGACCTGGTGCAATATCTGGACATGTCGGATACCGGTGCCGCCAGAAATGCTCCCGGAGGCTATGGCTTGTCGGCGGTGATTTCCGGCTTCAATCCAACCTGGATCGATGAACAGGAAGCAGGCGATGCCGCGGCTGCCGACGCATTGCGGCTGCAACAGTTTCGCCGTGCGATGGAATTCATTACGGATATCGTGGCCAATGCCGTCAAGTATCGGGTGGGAAGCATGCGTGCCGTCGAACAGGTGCGTCAATCGGAGCGGCTGGAAGATGGAAGCCTTTTGTTCCTGAAGAACGGCGCCCTCCCCTGGGCATCGATAGTACGCAACGAGATGCCGAAAGTGCTGTTCGTGATCAGCTATCACAGTGACGAACAGCGTTACATGATCCGCACCGTCCCGGCAACAACCGATACCTTCGAGGCCCGCAAGGATTTGCCTGAAGCGTGGGCTGGCTTGCGTGATAACGAGCTTGCCGCAGTCACCGGCGTACCGGACGCGGTTTTCTGCCATAACAACCTGTTCATTGCCGCCGCCAGATCATTTGAAGGAATAATGAAAATGGCGCGGATGGCACTGGACGAAAACATCGTCACGGATACGCAAGCATAAAAACCAGGCACGGTGTCATTTCGGGAGCAGAGCAACGAGGAATATCAATCCCGCTGCACCTGCGTCCGGACGACCAAGTGCGGACTCGTGGAATAAAGCCCGGGAAAATAATCAGAAGATCAGTCTTGGCATGAGCGTATCATCGGCAGCAAGTCGGAATCACAATCTCCTGGAGAGGAAAACGCAGTGGAAGACAGTTTGACCAAAGACCAATTGGACGCGCTTGCGCAAATCAGCCAGTCAAAAAAGAATGAGCGCGTGAGCGCATGCGTGGCACGAAACGCCAAGACCCTGACCGGCCTTAAATACGTTACGCACGGGAAAGACGGTCATCTGGCACTCACCGACAAAGGTCAGCAGACATTGTTCGTCAGACGTTGTATCGACGGGCTGCGTGCCGTTGCGAACGATGGGCTTGCGGCATTGGATGCTGATGTCGCCACGTTCCTGCTCAAGAAAGGACACATCACGCCCCGAGCATCGTCGCCGGGGTTTGACATCAGCCAGCGGGGAAGTGAATCCCTGAAAGACATTGATTCGACGGCCAGCTAGTTGACATCCGTCGCCGGCTGCGGCCGGAGGGCGGCTTCCCGTATCGTTCCCGGCCCGAACCCCGATATACTGCACCAACCATCCTCTGCGAAGCGGTGCGCGTACCGCACCCACCCTGCCAATGACCTACGAAGAATACCTGGATGAAGTGACGACGCTCTTGACCGAGCTGTACGACATGAGCGACGAAGATGCGATCAAGCACGTAATGCGCGCGCAAGCCGCGGATTTCTTTACCTTGCATGATGACGATCCGGCGATGTGTACGCTGGAACGCGCCAGGGAAGACGCGAAGACTATCTTCGAACAGAAAAACAAGTCACGCGTGCATACACCGCCCAAGCGGCCTGGCAAACCCAAAAAGTGACCGGCGACAGGGGCGGCGCGCTACTCATGAAAGAGCGGCGCCGCCCCCGGCGGCCCTGATCACTGGCGCTTCATTGCTTCTTTTTTGACTTTCTTGGCATCCTTTTTTTCCTTTGGAGTCTTGGCGGGCTCCTTCTTGGTCGTCTTCTTGGCGTCCTGGCTCTTGCTCATGATATTTGCTCCATTTTAAAAAAATTGAAAACCGTCTATTAGCTGAACGACTTGCTGATTATAGACTTGCCTGCCGTGAAGAGGCGATTGCTTCTTCACAGCAGAAATAGGCCAAGCTTTCAATTGTCGTTTTATTGCTGAATTCGAATCAGCCGCACCCTTCTCCCTCGAATATGGGATGTCCAAAATCTTTCCTGATGATAAGTTCCGGTTGGAGCAGTGCGGGAATTTTTAACGAACAGACCAGCATCGATCTGGCAAAACCGCTGCCTGATCAAGTAAGAGGGGAAAGAATACAAAACATATCAATGTCGCTTTCTTTAATCGGGCATGGCATTTCACGCAACTCATTGCCCGCGATGAGAAGTACCCGGGTTCAACGCTTATATGGCAATCCATGTTTATTACATGCTGCCATTCATGGACAGGGACGTGGTGTATGAATCGGATTAACGTGAAGATGCCGAAGGCGTCCGTCAATTTGCTCAGACATTCTTACATTGCAGTCCTTAAAACAATAACGTGCGGTGAATTCTCATCAAACCGCAAATCGAAGGAGGGAATCACATGGCGTTAAACCTGCGCAAAATGGTCATTCGCAATGCCGTTGTCAACATGACTATCTGTTTCGTGCTCAGCATCGCCCTTGCGCTGTTTTCGGATGCCGTTGCTTTTAAAGGCGCCAATCTGGGATGGCTGATTGTGCCGGCACTTGGAATAGGCCTGTTCAGCGGATGGCAAACCACGGCCAAAATCAAAACCGGCATCCTGAAATCGATTTCGCATTCATTCAGCTACGTGCCGCTTGCGCGCGAAGCATACGCAGGAAACGACACGCCAGGCTGGGGAACGATTGACGATTATGCGATTCAGCTTGAGACGCGCGGTTTTTCAAAACTGGGGGAATACACTCCCTACCCGCCACCGAAACATTTTTCCGGTGTGGTGGCCTGCTTTATCGATGCCTCGGCATCGACGCTCGTAGAAGTGCAGTACATCGGAGTGCCGGCACCTTCAGTTCCCGGAACGAGCTCCAACCTGAATGGCGTACATTTTTCGATAGCCTCCGTGGTCGGCGGTAATATTCGCGTGACCACCACCGACCATACCGCAATGGCTGCGAACTACCTTATCCGGGGCGATAACGATGTCGTTGCATGCTACCCGGACATGGGGCTTTTGGCGTTACTGGGAAAACATGAACAACTGCTTGGCGTATTGCGTCAGCGCACCGGGAAGGATCTCAGCAGCGGCCTGACCATGGAGCGTTATATTTTGATGCAACGCGAAAGCTTCCGGCAGGCTCGCCGCCGCGTCGAAAACACGAGCGGATATGAACTGGCAAAGCTGGTCGATGCATTCGAAGCAAAACCGTTGACCAAATGGGCACCGCCGGCTTCAAGACTTGCCGCGCTTCCGGACGCCGGATTAGAGAACTTTGATACAAGTCCCGCCGCCCAAGGCCAACCGGCGATTATGCAAGCATTGACGCCGACAGGCTCGCCCTCGATTTCAACTGTGATCGACAATGCCGACAATCCCGTTCCGGATGCCGCCGTCAGCCCGGCGGCTATACCCGACACACTTCAAAACAGTGCGTAGCCTCTTGCCTGGAATAGGACCTGGAAGATGGAAATCAAGAAAAATCTAAAGCATGGACATCAAAACCGACGGACTGAAGCAGCGTGTATATCTGATCGATTGCGTATCTTACGGCATCTATTCAATGGCACTGTTTCATTGACGCAGCGTCCTTTTCATTAATCGAGAAAACATCAGGCTTCCATGAAACGCGCACTTTTTCTTTGTAGCCAGAACCGGCTAAGAAGTCCGACCGCGGAGCAGGTCTTTTCAAGCTGGCCAGGCGTTGAAACGGATTCTGCCGGGTTAGGCGCGGACGCGACCGTTCCGCTGTCGGCGGAACAGATTGAATGGGCGAACATTATCTTTGTGATGGAAAAAGCGCACAGAAGCAAGCTGTCCGGCAAGTTCAAGCGCCATCTGAATGGGAAAAGGGTAATCTGCCTCGATATTCCGGACGAATATGCCTATATGCAGCCAGAGCTTATAAAACTTTTAGAAGCGAAAGCCGGGCGCTTTTTGAGACCGACCTAAATTGCAATTGAACCGCAGCGCCAACGGCGAACGTTAACCCAGAACCGACAACTTCAATCATGCTGAAAAAATTGCGTTCCTTGTTTGGGGTTACCTCGCAAAAGCCATCCGATGCCTCGGCATTCATTCTGCTTGACCAAGTGCCTCCAAAAGAAATTTCTGTCGATGGGCACAACCCCTTTCCGATTGCAAACCACCTGACTTCACATCATGGTCTGCCGGTCATGGATTGGGTTCCCGTTCAATCATGGGTCGATGCCATTGCATCCGAAGAATTGCAGGCGCAGGCATGGACTGCCGCAGAGCAGGCGTGGCTGCTGCATTTCCGCGCTGCATTGGGAGCGAAGTATCAGTTGATGCAATCCGGGACTGCAGCCTTGCTATCGCCGCTGGATAAGAATGTGGCCGTTGCCACGCTCGAATATATGAACCGGACTTTGAGGCGTATTACGACTGTATTGGAAGGCGTGGCCGAAGTCGCGCCGCGGGGCCTTGATCTTCTGATTGTTTTTGAAGATGATGAGCGATATTACGACTACGTGTCGCATTACTATCCCGATGCCGGTGAGTTTGCATTCAGCGGCGGCATGTTCATTGATGCGGGATGCGGCCATTTTGTCACGGTGCAGGCTGATCTTCGGTCGGTTGAGCCGGTGATAGTTCATGAGATGACCCATGCTTGTCTTTCGCATCTACCTCTGCCTTTATGGTTGAATGAGGGACTGGCCGTCAATACCGAACAACGCCTTACCGGAAAACCTGGCTGCATCTATACGCCGCAGCAGATGCGGGTGAAGCACCTGGCGTTCTGGGGCGAAAGTGAAATCAGGGAGTTCTGGTCGGGAGATTCATTTGCGCGCACTGACGACGGCAATTTACTTTCCTATGATCTTGCGCGCATCATTGTTGAACAAGTCGCGAAAGACTGGAGCCAGTTTAAAAATTTTGTATTGGCCGCCGATTGGCATGATGCCGGTGCCGCTGCTGCCGTAGAATATTTGGGAATCAGTCTTGGTGATATCGTTTCATCGCTGCTGGAAAAACCGAACTCCTCTGGGTGGGAGCCGCCCGTACGGCCGATGGAAAATATCGATTCCGCATCGGCAAGATCGCCGATCCGGTGCGCCGGCGCAACTTGGCCAGACGCCATGCATCGGCACTGAAAGTTAAACGACATGAGCATCCGGCGTCACAATATTCGCGATACAGTCATTGGGCTTGTGGTGATGGCAATTCCATTGGCCGCATTGACATATAAGCTTGGAGTTTGGATATCCATTTTTGTATTCTTCGGTATCGTTTTCTCCTATCTGTTCGCCCGGCTCGCGTTGTTTATGTTCGCCAAGCGAAACCCGGGCGCGAAAGGATTTGCTATCCTGATTTGTCCGGAGCTGGTATTCATGTTCTTTTTACCCAGGCAACTGAAACTGGAGCTGGCGGAATTGAAGGAGAAAGCACGCTCGTCTTCCGACATGCGCTCGAAGAATGGAGACGCATCAGCACCGCCTGCCAAGCTTGACGACAGGTCTTGATTAAACCGGACCCGCAGCCGCGCTCGTAATTGCCAGACACAAATTAAGTCACCCAATAACAACCACAGGAGTATGTGCCATGGAAAATCCCGATCATCTTGAGTACGCCGGCTTCTGGGTACGAACCTGGGCAGCGCTGATAGATTCCGTGCTGCTGATCGTCATACTCTTTCCGCTGCTCACCGTGATATACGGCTGGACCTACTGGGAAAGCACGAAATTTGTCCAGGGCCCGGCCGACTTCCTTCTCTCCTGGATCGCTCCCGCAATAGTCGTGCTGGTGTTTTGGGCAGTCAAACAAGCCACGCCGGGAAAGATGGCCGTCTCTACCCGCATCGTCGATGCGAAAACCGGGGGCAATCCCACGACTACACAGCTGGTCATAAGGTACCTTGGATATTACGTTTCGATGATCCCTCTTTTTCTCGGAATTATCTGGATCGCGTTCGACCGGCGCAAGCAAGGCTGGCACGACAAGATCGCAGGCACGGTGGTGGTTCGGCAGAAAGGCGGCTCGACCGAGGCGGTGAAATTCAATCACAACTGACGCCTCCATCGCACCCATACACAATGTTGATCTGTCGCCTCGTCAATGAAAGGACAGGCGCTTGAAAATCTACGGCGACCTCACGTCCGGCAACTGCTACAAGGTCAAGCTGTTGCTGGCGCAACTCGGATTTCCTCACGAGTGGGTCCAGATCAGCGCACTTGAGAGGGAGACCCGTTCGCCGGAGTTTCTCGCCAAGAATGCCAACGGCAAGATTCCGCTGCTGGAGATTGCGCCGGGCCGGTACCTCCCCGAGTCGAACGCGATACTTCACTACCTGGCCGAAGATTCCTCGTTCCTGCCTGCGGAAAAATTCGAGCGCGCTCAAGTACTGCAGTGGCTTTTTTTCGAGCAGTACAGTCACGAACCATATATCGCCGTATCGCGTTATATCATCCGGTTCCTCGGCCGCCCATGCAACCGTGAGGGAATACTGCAAGAGAAAGTGGCTCCCGGTCATGCTGCATTGCGCGTGATGGAGCAACACTTGGCGGACCGCTCTTTCTTTGTGGCCGAGCGCTACACGATCGCCGATATCGGCCTCTATGCATACACGCACGTTGCCCATGAAGGCGGCTTCGATCTCACACCGTATCCCGCCATACGCTCGTGGCTTGATCTGGTGCGGAATCAGCCCGGCCACTTGACCATCGATGATGCACTCCGTCAGGAAATACACTAATGCGCGGAGCTCGATAAACTCATGACTTTTTTCAGCCGCAGAAAATACGAATAATCGCTTGTCGAGCTTTGTATTCATGAGCTCCGGCGAAGCCGGCTCATCATTTCCGGCACTACCCTCCGTTGCCGCGAGAAGCAAGGCATTCCTTAAAGCATGCCATCCGGGTCATGCATCCAAGCGTTGAACTTTCCTTGCCGGCGGCGTCTACTGTTATATCGGAGGCCACGGCAAGGCGGTTTGCCATGCACGTTGCAGCAATGATCTTGAGCAAGGAAACGAGCATGGATGATTCGAATGACTTGAACAACCGATTGATAGACGCGGTTACCCAATGTGACGCCGACACGGCACGTAACTATTTGGCGCAAGGCGCCGATATAAGCACAAAAGATGAGAACGGCTGGACGCCGCTGCATTTAGCCGCAGGTTGCGGCCATGCCGAGATCGTCACCCTGCTGCTGCAGTCGGGCGCCCATCCCAATGAAAAGGCGGCGGACGGCAGTACGCCCCTGATGATTGCCGCTAATATCGGCAACATCGATATTGTCAGCGTGCTGCTGGCCGCCGGTGCAAGCGTGTATGACCACGACGAAAACGGCGGCACTGCACTGCTGTATGCGGCAAATAACGGCCATGCCGACACTGTGAGGCTGCTGCTGCGCTCGGGCAGCACCGTGCGGGAAAAGGAAAGCGATGGCATGACCGCACTGCATGTCGCCGCCATCAGCGGACATCCGGAAACCGTCCGGATTCTGCAGGAAGCCCGAAGCGATATCGACGAAGAAGATGTGTACGGCATGACGCCGTTGCTGTTGGCTGCGGGAAACGGGCATGCGCATGTGGTCGAATTGTTGCTCAACACGGGCAGCGATGTGCACGTGCAAGACCAGCTCGGCTATACGGCCCTGCACTGGGCGGCAAACTATGGCAATACCGATGTGGTCAAGTTGCTCCTGGATGCCGGCGCAAGCGTGGATGCTTTGGAAAGCGATGGAATGACCGCATTGCATCTGGCCGCCAACGCCGGACATGCCGACATCGTCAGGCTGCTGCTGGCGGCGGGCAGCAACGCCAATGATCAAGACGGCAGCGGATGGACGGCACTTCACTTTGCGGCGGGCAATGGACGCACGGACATCGCAAGACTGCTGATGAATGCGGGCGCACGCGTGCAGCCTAAGGGGTTGGACGGCTGGACCGCATTGCATCTGGCTGCAGGCAACGGCAATGCGGAAATGATGCGGCTTTTGCTGGATTCGGGCAGCAACGTGCACGACAAGGAAGGCAGCGGTTGCACAGCCTTGCACCTGGCGGCCGATGCCGGTCATCCGGACATCGTCGGCATGCTGCTTGAAGCCGGCGCCGACGTCGCCGAAAAAGAGGGCGACGGCATGACGGCGCTGCATTTGGCTGCGTTCGATGGCGGCACGGAAACAGTCAGGCTGCTGCTGGCTGCCGGTTCGGCCGTCGATGCAAAAGGCGATGAAGGCTGCACCCCTCTGCACTTTGCGGCGAGTGAAGGACATGTCGAAATCACCGGCCTGCTGCTGGAGGCCGGTGCGGATGTCCATCAAAAAGACCATGATGACTGGACTCCGCTGCACTTTGCCACCGGGTATGGCCATGCCGATGTCGCGCGACGATTGCTGGATGCCGGTGCCTCTCTGGAGGAGCCGGACAAGCAGGGCGAAACGCCCGAAATGACCGGCGGCGACGATCCTGACATGGCGGCTCTGATTGCGGCGGAAAAAACGCGGCGTGCGGGGGCTCCTTCGCTCGGCACGTCGGAGTGACGCAGTCATTGCGCGCGAAACGAGAAATCCGCAGCGCTCCGAAAGCGGATTCGATTGAGATTATATGTGCCGATCGACATGCCAGGCCCGCAATGCTTTTTGATTCAAGCGAATTAAAAACGGAAATTCCTCATGGACAACTTCATCGATTCTTCTTCCCTGCTGAAGGAAATCTATAACAGCACCTATGACTATGGGATTTTCACGTTCAACCTCGACGGCAAGATCACTAGCTGGAACGTCGGTGCGGAACGGATCATGGGATTTTCCAGCAAGGAAATGATTGGCCGAAGCACCGCGATCATGTTTACGCCGGAAGATCGCGCGCGCAATGAACTGCAGCAGGAAATGAATATCGCGCGAACCAAGGGCCGCGCCGAAGATTACCGTTGGCATATGCGCAAGGATGGTTCGCGATTCTGGGCCGATGGCGTTTTGACGATGATTCGCGATGCGGCGGGACAACAGACCGGCTACTTGAAGATACTGCGGGATATCACCGATCGGAAGATTACCGAAGCAGAAATATACCGAGCAGCCAATAACGACAGGCTGACCGGATTGGCTAATCGCTATTCATTTGAAGTGCATGCCGCCGAGCTGATTGCAATGGCCTCGCGAAGCGCTCAGCGAATGGCCTTGCAACTGATCGATCTCGATCATTTCAAACAGGTGAACGACGGTCTCGGCCACCATGCGGGCGACCTGCTCCTGCAGCAGGCGGCGCAAAGAATGCGCGAGGTGCTTCGGTATAGCGACTTCATTGCCCGGCTGGGCGGCGATGAATTTGTAGTGCTTCAGCCGAACATGCCTTCGATGCAGGCAGGCGCCGATCTGGCGAACAAGATACTCAAGGCGCTATCGCGCCCATTTGACATCAGCGGGCATGCCGTCCAGATCAGCGGCAGTATCGGGATAGCAGTCTGCCCGCACGATGCAGGCGACCTTGACGACCTGTTGAAGAAAGCCGATCTCGCGCTCTACAGGGCCAAGGAAGAAGGTAAAGGAAAATATCATTATTTCACGGAGGCGCTGGACTCCGCAGCGCATAAAAAAACCATTGAACTTGCCGACTTGCGGCATGCAATTGAAAAACGGGATTTCTGGGTGGAGTACCAACCAAAAATTTCCCTCAAGACCGGGCGAACTGTCGGCGTAGAAGCACTCTTGCGCTGCTCCAGCCCGGCCTTTTCCGGGTATATGATTGAAGACATCGTCGATCTCGCGCTTGATGCCGGCTTGATGAAAGATCTCAGTTATTGGGTATTGCGTGAAGCATTTATACAACTGCGTAAATGGAAAGAAAGCGGCTTGTCGGATATAAAGCTGTGCGTCAATTTATGCTCACAAGACCTGACCGACCGTGAAACGCCCGACTACATCGACGCGCTTGTTTTCGAAATGGCGTTGCAGCATAGCGATCTTGAAATCGAGCTTACGGAGCGGCAGGCGCTGGAGATTGAAAAATACGGACTACCGATCTTGAATGCACTTCGGGCGAGAGGCATCGGTATTGCCCTGGATGACTTTGGTACAGGCTATTCCGCGCTTAGCTACCTGCGGAATTTGCCGGTCACCGCAGTCAAGCTGGACAAGAGCTTCTTGATCGACATTCCGCAAAACGCGCAAGGCCGCGCAGTGATCAGAGCCGTTATCGATCTTTCACAGGCGCTGGGATTGGAGGTCATCGCCGAAGGTGTGGAAACGGATGAACAGGCGGCTTTTCTTAAAGAGAGTAACTGCACAAGCTTACAGGGATTTCACATATCGAGGTCATTAACCGCGGACCGCATGACCGCATGGCTGCTGGATGGAAATAGAACAGCCCACTGACCCAGGTAAAAGGTATGGAGGCGCTGTCCCTAATATTTAATAATTATTTCCATACAGCAATAATTTCACCTACAATGCCATTTCCGGTTTCATAAAATTGACGTCAAAACCGTTCATGTCACGGATGCGATTTGATATCTCTACCAATACCGCCAAAGGCGAAATTCAGCCTGTAGGATAGTTTATGAACGCTACCGCCATACTGCAAAGAACAAGCCTTGGCCTGGAGACAATAAAAACCAAATCGGTCAGGCTAACCCAGAGCGAACGATTGATACTCATCGTGGTAGACGGTGTAACGCCTTATGCTGCGTTGCGCGACAAAGTCTGGGCGTTGTCGATGGAGCGTTTTGTTCGTGCGCTGAATACCTTGCTGGCAAAGGATTTGATATTCGAGGTATTGCTTCCGGATGAAGCGCAGCAACCGGAGACGCTGGATTCAGCGGTAGTGGATCATTTTTTGCAACAGGATACGCTTGATCCGGTTACCATTATTTCAGTTGATCCGGAAGATCACTTCGGTATGGATCTGATAGCGGAAATGGGGCATGTACTTCCATCGCCGGCAATTGAACCTGCCGTAAAAACCCAGCCGCTTCCGGCGCCTGTGACGTTTATCGCTGCGCCACCGCTCTCTTCCGATACATCGGACGGCAAATCACTCCCTGCATCGGATCTTCAACTCAATCCGGATTTGATAAAGGCTGCGCAAGCTGTTTTGCCATTGCGAGAAAATAATCCGCCTTCGGGAATTCAGGCACCTGCCGCCGTGGTTCGCGTCGCCGCCGCGCACCCGGCAATACGAAAAGTATCGATCCATTCCGCTTCACGAATGAGATCACATGATTATCTTGATGAGTTGAGTGGGGACGAGCCGAAGAATCAGTCTGTCGATATTCTGAAATTATGTTCCTGGACCGGCTTGATCAGCGGGCTCGGAATTTTCATGTTTTTGCTTTTTCAATACTACTACCGCGCGATCGCCTGACTGCCCTTTTACCCGTTTGAAGAACCCGCTGTTTGCGCCACAAATCGGTGGAAATACCAGCGCGGGACAATACCGCCACCTTGTTCGTCATTCTTGAACAGAAATCGCTCTCGCGCCCGGCAGTGCATTGTGCGGGCGCGAGGAGCTATGTGCCCCGTTACGGGCAATTGCCGATCACATAATAGCCGGCTGATGTTTGCGCCAGGGCGGTGGTATAGAACACGTTATTCAATCCCATGTTTTGATTGGACCCTTTTGCCAGCGCATAACCGCCGCTGTTGTACGCACGCCCTGCCGTCACGTGCGCGTAGTTGCTGCTGGTCGTCTTGGTGCAGATGAATCCCGATGTTGTGGTTGCATTCACGCTGCTCGACAATGCGCTTTCACGGCCGGAACTATATGACGACACGGCATAACTGTATGTGGTGCTGGCTGCCAGACCGCTGTCCGTATAGCTGGTTGCCGCAACCGGGCTTGCCGTGACTTTCGTGCCGTTGCGATAGACGTTGTACCCGGCCGCACCGCTGGACGCGCTCCAAGTAAGCGATACGGAGCTGCCGGTGGTGCCGCTTACCGAAAGGTTGGCCGGCGTTGCCAATGGCGGCGGATTCCCGGTGGTGCTGGCAATGACCGAAGCCGACGCGGCGCCGGTGGCGCCGCTGGAACTGGCCGCCTTTACGGTATAGCTGTAGCTGGTGCCGGACAACAGGCCGGCATCGGTAAACGTGGTGCCGGCGATCACGCTACTGTTGACCTTGGTTCCCATGCGGTAGACGTTATATCCCGCAGCACCGGATACGCTATTCCATGCCAGCGAAATGGTAGTGTCGGTCACGCCCGTGACCGACAAGCCGGCAGGTGCAGGCAACGGATTGAAGCCGCTGGCGACCTTGGTGACCATGCCTTTGATCGCGGCCATCTGACGTCCGCTCTTCTTTGCATAATTCGGATCGTCGTAGCCCCACCAATCCCAACAGCCGTTCGGATTGCCCGAACTGCTTGGCGCGGTTTGCGGATACATCACGACGATGTTGTTGCTATCGGCCCATTTGTTGTAACCGGTATTTTTATAGAACTTGTCCTGGACCTTGGTTGGGTCCTGCTGGCATCCGTGCAGCGCCACATGCAGTTTGCAGGTCTGGTTGCTGCCGCAACTTGCGGGTACGTAGAGCCAACCGGTATTTGCCATTCCATGCGTGGTCGGGCTGGCGATAAAATCAGATTGATTGAACTCGACGAACGAACCGCTTAGCGTGCCCGTGTTTTTGGGGTTCAGCGGTCCGTAGATCCACTTCAGCATTTCCCCTGCCAGGTCGAAACTGCAATTATTGATATAGGGGCTGGCTTTCACACTGCATGCGCTACCGAAATAATCGGTCACCATTGCATGTTCCGACGCGAGATTGTTTTTGTAAAAAACGTTGGCGCTGTTGACGAAGTTCCGGTAGTAGGTGTTCGCCTCGTTCATGACCAGTTGCTTCACCGTGCTGTCGATCGTGCCGGAGTATAGATAAACCTTCGAATTCGTGAGATTGCTGACCGGGTCGATCAAACCCTGGTTCGCCCAGGAATTAGTGGTCGAAATCAGTGTCGATGTGGCCGGCTTGCTGTAACTGCTGGCAGCCATGCAAGGTCCTGTCGCGGTCGAGACGCTGCCCTGCGCGCAGTAATACGGTCCGCCGGCGACGATGCCCGCACCGGCCTTGAATGTCGATGAAAACGCGACATGCAGTTGAGCTGCCATGAAACCGCCGGACGAGAGACCGGATATCGATGTTTGATCGACGTCGACGTTATAAGCGGGCAAGGTGATTGCGGCTTGCGCATGCATACCGCCATACAATAAAGCGATTGCAAAGACGGCACGTACAGCGCGGCTTTGCCCGCGGCGAAGCGAGATGATGTTCATCGTTCTTGTCTCCTGGCTATTTTGGTTTTTGCACAGTCATTGCCGCGCAATCCTACGAACAAGACAAACCCAAATAGCGAATTGATCAAGGCCGAAAGGTCATTGGATATTAGAGCCAAAATGCAGCATGTCAATGAAACTGGTATTTCTACCGTATCGGTGATCTCATGCGTAGCGCCATAGATTTGGTTGGGCCGATCGGATGAAACAACGATCCATATCAGGGAATCCGCACAGATCATTTTTCGCGCGCATGTTGCGGTGCCCGGTCTCTTCGACGAGACCGCCGCACCGACCATCCTTGCGCAGGAAAGCGGCGCATTCAAAACCGGAAATGAAAGGGCTGGCAAGACGCCGGGATTTTTTGCCATAATGCCGTGACCCGGCGACATGAGCGCGAAAAATGATCCGTGCGGATTGCGTACAAGCGCCCCGCATCGCCGCAACAAACCAAAGCCCGGCCTGGACCGCAATCATGAATCTTCAAACATTAAAAAAACTTTGCTCTACCCTGCCGGGAGCTGTTGCGACACTTCATGGCGAACCGAGCAACGTGCTCGTGTATTCGGTTGGCGGAAAATCGTTCGCGTACTTCAAGACCAGCGATCCGGAAAAATGGCGATTCAGCATTCGAGTGGCGCCCGATCGATTCCTTGAATTGACCGACACGCCCGGCATCAAGCCGGCCAGGTACATGGGACGATTCCATTGGGTGACGGTGGTGAAGATCGAACGCATGCCCGATGAGTATTTTATCGAGCTGATCACGTGGTCGTATCAAAAGGCTTTTTCTTCGCTAACCAGGAAAAAGCGAAATGAGATTGGTACGCCGTAACCGACCGCGTGTCTTGCAAGACTATCGTTTATCCATTGTGTTACCTACCTTCATTTGGTACGGCGGTCCTGCCGCCGCCGCTCCATCAGATCCCATCCGATTTCGTGCCGGATCTGTTGTGGATCGTGTAGCGGCGAGCGGGAGTTCTGACGCCGTTCAGTCTGTCGACGCTCCATGTACTTCCTCGCATTTTCCTTGCCTTGTTTGGATTCATCCATTGCGTTTGTTTGAATTGAGGTCTTGAAATACCAGGAATGGACCGGATCGATTATTTGTATAGATCCGGGAAACAGTCGCGCCCTGCCCCGGCAGGAAGCGCCCCGGGATGCAGGTGAGAAGCGTGAAAATCGGCATCAATCCGGAGACTCGTTCGCTTATTCCGATGGTGGTACCGCGCGGTCTATCGATGGCTTCAACTTTGCATTGTCTTTCGCGTCTTGCTCGTCCTGCTGCAGCGTTTTTCTCATCGCATCGGGAGCAGAGGTTCCGCCATGGTGATCGGCACTCGTGTCCTGCGGCATATGTCCTATGTTTCGCGCCGCATCGGATTGCTGATCAAAACTCACCTCTTCCGCGATGGAAAACCGTCCGTCGTCGGCACTGCCGTCATCCGACGGCCTGGACAATGAATAATCGGACTGCGTCGATGCGTTTATCTGCGGATTGCCTTCTCCTGCATCGGAGGGCGATGGCGCCGGCCGACGCGATACCGATTCTGCGAAATCATCGCGCTGCTCCGCCGTCATCCGGGATGACGATACGACCGGCGCCGCCGGATCTTCATCGCCGGACCAGCCTTCGGAGCCTGCTGCATATCCCGATGCGGCAGCCGGCGCATTGCCGCCATTCTCTTGCTCTTGTCTTTTTGCATCGCGGTCGCGCATGGTCACTTGCGCGTCATGCACTTCGCCGCGCCAAGCACCGGTTGCCGATCTGCGTGCCTCGATAAAATCTTTCAGGCGCGCCAGGTCCTGCTTGAGCCGCTGCGCCATTTCCTGCTCGTTATTGCCGGCCGGCGAACCCGCTGCCTGCAGCGTGAAGATGACGCGCGACGCGTTCGAGCCCGCGGACTGCACTTCTACCTTGCCTGCGCTGGCTGGATCGCTGATGTTATGCCACGCGATGCAGCGATCCGGTTCCTGTTCGGTAATTTCCGCATCCCATTCGACGGAGTGGTTCGACATGACGGTTGTCCAGTGCAGATGCGTATCGTCGATCTGTTGCACGGCTTCAACGTTTTCCATGAAACGAGGATAATCTTCGAACTGGGTGAGCTGGTTGTACGCCGTCTGTACCGGAACTTTGATTTCGATGGATTGCTGAATCGTTGCCATGGTGGATCTCCTTGTCTCGTGCCGGTCTTTATCGGCTAGTAGTTCGTCACGCTTCGATTTGCGGGTAGCGAAGCGGTCTGCCGCGTTGATCGAGGGTGAGTGCAAGGCGGCGAGCACAGACAGGGCGTTCCCCTGTCGCGCATCGGCAACGCCGCAATCGCCTTCGAGCAATGTGGCAGAACCCGTAAATTGGAGTGCGACGGACTACTAGTGTGCAGTGCCATTCCAGCGGCGCTGCACAGAATTAATTGTCGTTATCATTCAGAGCGCAAGTTGCGTCACAAGTTGCGATTTTTCGAGATATCTTGAATGCGTCGCCGATGTGTAAACAATCAGGATCGGAACGAACGACTGGAAAAGCTCGGCTACCGGGTAGACGATGCATGCGGATCCGTTAACGTCTATGCCTGCACTTTCACGGTGCGCGATCTCTATAAAATGCGCCACGCCAATGCATACCAGCCCACTTTGATGCACAAACAGACAAATCGGTCTCTCCATTGAACGGAGCCACACTGGCTTTCCGCATGACTCGGCAATCAGTCCGTCAAGATTTTCCTTCGCCACGCTTGCCCTTGATAAACAACACGATCGCAGCCGGAACATGCACGATGCCGAATCCAATGGCAAAGGCCAGCAATTTCGGCAGATCGCTGCGGACATAGGCGGCGGCCGTCAGTCCGAATGCGATGCCGACCAATATAAGAATCGCGCGCGCAATCCTTATATTGGTGCGGCCTTTGGTGAATACCGGAATTTGTTTTTGTGCGTAAGCGGCGGCTGCCAGTAGCAGTAGCGCCAGAGTTGCCTGCATCAAAATATCCATAGGCTTGGCGTCTTTGTCCCGAAGATCAATTTCCGTGGCGGAGTATCGGCCTCATTCCCTGTTGTCGTAGCGGGCCGCGGACGCGTCATGCCGGCCCGAACCGGATTCAGCGTTATTCGATTGCGGAAGACTGGCTCGACCGCTTCATGCTTCGCAAGCTGTTTACCGCTTTGCCCAGAAGCCGGTACGCCCTGCCTTCCGCGCGTTCGACGTCATGCAGCAGCCATTGCTTCATCAGACGGATGCGGCCTCTGACTTCCATTCCGAAAATTCTTCGCGCATGCGCAAGGGCATGCCAACGGCTGCGATAAATGTCGAGATGGATCAAGTCCTGCCTTTGCGCAAGCAGACGATATTTGTATCCGTATCTGCCCTGCAGCAGATGGAAATTCTTGGCACCTCGTGCAATGCTCTCGCAAATCGTATGGTAGTAGCAGAGAATGCCGAGACTGTAATCGTTGAATTTGACGTCATGCGCGATCACGTGCATGAAACAGTTTTCTCCCATGCGGAATCCGATCGCGCCGGCACAGACACGGCCATCGACTGTGGCAACGCCCACGATCCCGCATTTTTTCGCAAAATCGACGATCCATTGCGTTTCTTCTTCATTGAAACGCGGCACGATGTTCTTGCTCTTCATTCGCGTGCAGCTCAAGGCAATGATGTCGCGGATATGCTGCTCACTGACTTCAGCCTCCAGGTAAAGCCGATAGCGGTACGAGGGGAAGTCCTTCACCAGCGCATTCGTGTAGCGCTTGATGTTCCTGCGCATGTTTTTTCCGACAGCCGTCTCGTATTCCTTCACCGTCGGCGGCAAGGTAACGACCATGTCTTCGGTGCAGGTTACGGCATGCCATGGATAGGCGAGGTCATGAATCGCTGCCTGCAGTTTCCTGAAGGAGACGACCTTGACCGGCTTGAAGCTGTTGAAGACCCAGTCCGCAAACCGGCGGATTTCCTGTTCATCAATCTTCACGTAATCGCTGATGACCGTCACTTCATTTTCCGACCGTTTGTACAACAGCATCGCAACCGGGTCGTCGCCCTTCCGGGCGACATACGTGCTGGCGCCGGCAAGCTCGTTCGCAACTACAAAATAGGAGGGTGAACAATACAGGTGTCCGTACAGACGGTCGATTTCCGGTCCGGCAAATGCAGGCACCTCATTGTCGTAATGAGAAATCCGCACCTCGTCCGGGTAAGCGGGATTTTCATTCAGTTGAATGAATTCCGGCACGTTCGTTGACTGAATCCGCGTCTCCATATGCTTACTGTGCCCTCGTTGAAGTCGGCAACGTGCCTGCGAGCTGATTGAACTTCTACTCTTTCTGAAGCGACGCCGGTTCCACTACGGAGGCGTGCCTGCGCGCACGCCATCTGGCTACGGTGCGTTTCATTTTTTTCAGATTATTCAGGAAATGAAATGCCAGTTTTCCAGAAACGGTGGAATTGTCCATCCTTCTCATTTTGAGTTCCATCCAGTCTCTCGCGCCGTACATGCGCCCGTTGTAAGCAAGTTTCAAAGCGTCGCGGCCGTTGAGAAACATATGGAGACGCGACCGGTAGATCGCCAGATGACTGAGATCGCGCTGTATTCCGAGAAGCCGGAACTTGTACTCATACCTGCCCCAAAGGAAGTGGTACTCCTTGCCCTTGCGTGCGATGCATTCGCAAATGGTGAGGTAGCAGCACAGCGTGCCGAGGCCATATTCGTCATACGCGGGGTCGTGCGCAATCACCTTCAGGAAATAATTCTCGCCGAAGCGGTAATTGATGGTTCCCGCGCATACGCTGCCGTTGATTGTGATCACAGTCACAAGGCCGCATATCCTGACCAGCTTGATGAGCCTTTCCGTTTCGGCGTCATCGATGTAGGAGGATGTGCACCTGTTTGCCATCCTCGCCCGGTTCAGGGCACAGATGTCGCGGATATGCTGCTCACTCGCATCGTGGTTGCCATAAGTTTTGCAGGTCATCGATGGAAAGTCGCGCTTGAGCTTGTTTTGATACCGCTTGACGTAGTTGCGCGTCGATTTTCCGAGGCTGTGCAAGTACGCTTCAACCGATTCCGGCATCGTCAGTACGATGTCTTGCGTGCAAAGGGATTGCTGATACGGAAACGATAACCTGCTAATTGTATTTTCTATTACCGGAAAGGTAACAACGTGAACGGATTGACAGGTGTTAAAAATGTAGTCGGAAAACCGCTGGATTTCGTCCGCCTCGAGCCGCAACTGTTCGTTGAGCACGCGCAGCTTTCCATTCTCGATGCAAAATAAAATCACCGCGACGATCTCTCCATTCTTTCGTGCAACATAAGTACTCGTGTCTTGCGTGATATGGCCGTATATGCCGTGATACGCAAGGGACGAGTGCATGTGCTGATAGAGCTGATCCATCGCTCCATTCACAAAATGAGGAACCGAGTTGGAATGCAGCGAAATGGCGATGTTTCCCGACTCCATAAACCCCCACTGAATTCTGCATTGGCAAAATCCATTATGAAGCCATATTTTTATGGATGGTTGCGCTCGCCCCCATGACTGCGCGCCGGTTTTTTGATCGTACTCAAATTTACCTGTTTCACTATTTCTTACGGCTCATGAAATGGCGGAACCTTGTAATCAGATCAAGTCGGAATTTCCGCGGTCAACGCGTGCTGCACCTTGTAAGCCAGATCGTTCAGTTGAAACGGCTTGCGCAAAATCATATCTGTATCGATGACTTCGTCGATGGCACGCATATCGGCATAGCCGGTCGCAATGATCGCGGGCAGCCCAGGGATCTTCTTGCGCGCCTGCCCGATCAATTCCGCACCGGTCATGCCGGGCATCAGAAAGTCGGTAATCAATAAATCCGGGCGCGCCGACTCAAGTTTGTCCAGACCCGCTTGCGCGTGATCGGCCTGCACCACTTGATAGCCGAGAATTTCCAGGCATTCGACAATGAATTGCCGAACCTGCGGATCATCCTCAACCACCAGGATGCGCGCACGCTTGCTTTCCGATCCGACGCCGATGTCGCCTCGCGGAGGCGATCCTGCGGCTTCACCGCACTCTGCAAATGGCAGCCATATCTCAACCGTGGTGCCGACGCCGACCTCGCTCTTTATCTTCACGGTGCCGCCCGATTGCTGTGCGATCCCATATACCTGGCTCAACCCCAGCCCGGTACCCTTGCCAAGCGGCTTGGTCGTAAAAAATGGATCGAATACCTTGGCAATGATTTCCGGATTGATTCCTTCACCGGTATCGATCAATGAAATGACGGCATAGTCGCGCCCGGAAGCCAGATCGGCCGGCGCGGGATGTACCGACGTACGTATGATGACCGTGCCGCCATCGCGCATCGCGTCCTTTGCGTTGATCGCCAGATTCAGTACCGCAAGTTCAATTTGATTCAAATCCGCTTTCACGTGTGGAATGCCGGGTTCCAGTTCGAACTGGATGCGGATGCCGGAGCCAAGCGATGCAGCCAATAAATCCTTCACGCCTTCCAGGGCCATATTCAGATCAATGGCTTTCAGGTCAAGCCGTTGTCCCCGCGAAAATGCCAGCAATTGGCCGGTCAGCTTGGCGCCTTGCTCCGCTGCCTTGCGGATGGTGGTTGCCATCTGCTGCAGGCGTTCGTCGGTCGAGACTAGATGCACCAGTTCGGCGTTGCCTTGTATGACACTGAGCAGATTGTTGAAATCATGCGAGATACCGCTGGTCAGATGTCCGAGCGCTTCCATTTTCTGGGTTTGCACCAGGGCCATCTGGGCGCGCTCGCGCTCGGTCATTTCGCGCATCAATCGGTCATTGGCTTGCGCAAGTTCGGCGGTGCGCTCTTCTATGCGGCTCTCAAGCGTCGCATTCAGATGCAACAGCGCTTCCTGGCTTTCGCGCAATCGCCATTCCGATTCACGCCTTTCAGTGACATCCTGGGAGACGCCCACCAGTTTCGTTGCCTGACCGTGGGCATCGCAACTCACCTTGCCTTGCACATGCATCCAATGCAGGCTGCCGTCCGGCCAGAAAATTCTGTACTCGACATTGAAATCGGAAAGCGTATCGACTGCATTCCGGACCGCGCGCAATTGCCGCTCGCGGTCTTGCGGATGAATTGCGGCAACCAGATCGGCATAGTCGAATCCCGAATTTTCCTCGCGCCCGAAGTTCTCTTTACATGTTCTGGAGGCATAGAACGCGCGGTTCGCAAGGATCAGTTCCCAAGTACCCAGACGTCCGGCTTGCAGCGCAATGTACAAACGTTCTTCGGAACCGATGCGTTTCTGCAAGTCGCTGCGCGCCTGATACTGCCGCCTGCGTGCGCGCAATGCCGATGCAACTGCGCTGCGAAGCGTCTCCGCGTTGACCGGGCGTTCCAGCAAAACCACATTGCCCAGGCTTTTGAGTACGGAGCGCGCCGCGGTACCGGCCTGCGCGGCGCGTTGCGACACCAGAACCACGAAAGGAAAATCGGACCACGACGCCTGCCGCGACAGCCAATCGGCCAGCGGCGCCATATCTGCGCCATGCAACGCTTCTTCTGCAATCAAAGCGGCGCCGGCCGGCACATTGATTTCTTGCAGCATGGCCGGATAATCGACGCATATCGTGCAATGCACGCCGTCGCGCCCCAGCACTTGCTCGATTACCTGCGCATCCCTGCCCCGCGGCGCAAGTACGAGGATGCGCTCTTCGTCGGCGTGTTCAAGGTACATTCGTTTCGCCTTGAGTGCTCAACATCGGCGTAGCGCCGCGATAAGTCGGCAAGCCCGTGAGGACGCCTTCGAATCCTTCCAGTGCTTCACCGATTTCGACGCCGTCCTTGCCCAGGCGCAGCTCATGGATCGATTGCGCATGAGCGTTGGTGCGGCTTTTGATCACCGTGACGGCCCGGCGCAACCGGCCTTTCGCTTCGAAGAAGCGCAGCAATACCGTCGCATCGCTGAGATAGCTCAAGTCGACATCGCTTCGCACTTCACCGATCAGACCGTGCTGTCCAAGCACCAGGACCGTCGTGACGCCTTGCTGGTTCAGGTAAGACAGCAATTCATGCATTTGCAGCGTTAGAAATTTTTCGCCCGGCATCGCCTGAAGATAGGCATTCAAGCTGTCGATGGCCACAAATGTCACGCCCGTAAGTTCAACCGCATCGCGCAGCATCTGCGCAAATTCGCCCGGAGCAAGTTCCGCCGGATCGATATGGTGAATTTTCAGTTGCCCACTAAGGATAAAGGGATGCACATCCATACCAAGTGCCGCGCTGCGGGCGAACAGCGTATTCAGGCCCTCGTCGAACAGATAGAATGCGGCCTGCTCACCCCTTTCGAGCGCGCTCAATGCGCAGCGGATCGACAACGTGGTCTTGCCGATACCCGATGGCCCGACAACCAAGGTACTGGTGCCGGGCACCAAACCGCCTCCCATCAACTGATCCAGGCCCGTGGAACCGGTGGAGCAGACAGCCGATGAAAACTGGCGGCCATGCTCAGCCGCGATAAGACGCGGAAACACCCTGATCCCGCCTGTATCGAGAATGAAATCGTGATAACCGCCTCGGAACTTGATTCCGCGCATTTTGACGATATTCAAACGGCGGCGTTCCTTGCCGAATTCCTGGGCAAGCTGTTCAAGCGTGATCACGCCGTGCGCAATACTGTGCAATTGCTGGTCTCCCGTCTCGGACGTCTTATCGTCGAGAAGGATCACAGTGCATTTCCTTGTCGAGAAATAATTCTTTATCGCCAGAATCTGACGCCGATACCGCAACGGATTCTGGGCCAGCAGACGCATCTCGGACAGGCTGTCGAATACAACCCGGGACGGCGCCAGTCGATCGACTTCGCGCATCACGCTTTTGGTGGTCTCGCCAAGTTCTATCTCGGAAGGATGAAGGATCGACTGTTCGGAGTCCGAATCGAGGCCGGCGTCGTTGACGAGTTCAAACAGCGAAAGTCCATCGATCGACCAGCCGTGGCTACCGGCAATTTCCTTGAGTTCGTCGACCGTCTCCGACAAGGTGATATAAAGCGCTTTTTCACCATGCCGAATGCCTTCCATCAGGAATTGGAGAGCCAAGGTGGTTTTGCCGGCGCCGGGAGATCCCTCGACAAGATAGACGCGATTCTGTGTCAGGCCTCCGCATAAAATATCATCCAGTCCGGGGACGCCGGTGCAGGCGCGGGAAGATTGGAATACGGCGTTATCCGAACGAATATCATTGTTCATGGCCATAGCTATTGTGCATGGTTTATGGAAAAGGTCTAGCCTGGAAATGGCTAATCGATGTGTCTGCCGAAGAAATTTTCCTGAGGAAATATTGACGTCCCTGATAACTTGGCACGGCCTGACCAGGTTGGCGATGCGGAAGGAACCACGCGCCAGGATCCAGTTGCAATTGCGAAACCTAATTCTTGCGAAGACAAATCGACAAAAATTATAACTGGAAAAAGGCGGTGAGGCGGATCGATTTTACCGATGCTCCGGCTACGTTGTACGCGTCCCGGCCTTCATCGAACGCCGAGATCCAATCCCGGCTGCGCCTTTACTGTTTGCTGCCGATTGCCCGGGGAGCTTGATTGTTACCGCCCTCAAGATATTGCGTGTAGTTTAAAGCCACTGTTGGCCTTGCGTGATGGCGAAGCTTGCCGTGTCCGGCTCCACGGCATCGATCAACGCGAAGTGAGTCATCGCCGGTGCGATCGCGCGGATCGCGAAACTGCAAGGGTACGCGCCCGACATTGAGTTCCGTCAATTTTCTTTGACGACACCACGAGTACAAGCGCGCCCGCTTCCGGTATCAACTCAGGATGTACTCACGTCATGCCGGACAGCTTCCATAGGCGTAATATCCGGCCGAGGTCCGCCGCACGCTTGTATAGGCGCCCGTCGAGTAATACCCGAGATATTGATTCGAATTCACCGCATACGCACTGCCTCCGGATGCATACGCCCGTCCGTAGTACACATGCGCATAATTGCTGCTGTACCAGTTTGCGCAGGTATGCGGCGCGGCAGCGTTGCCGCTGACGATGCGATCGATCATGGTCTTGATCGCGACCATCTGGCCACCGCTCTTGGCCGGGAAGTTCACATCGTCGTAACCCCACCAATCCCAACAGCCGTTCGGATTGGCAAAGGTGGTATTTGCCTGTGGATACAGCACCACGATGTTGTTGGTATCGGCCCAGCGGTTGTAGCCGGTGTTCTGATAAAACTGCGTGCCGACGGTTGCAACATTCTGCTTGCAACCGTGGAAAACCACATGCAGTTTGCAGGACTGGTTGGCCGCGCAGTTGGCGGGCACATAGGCCCAGCCATCATTGGCCATGCCGTGGCTGGTTGGATCGGCATTGCCCCAAAACGACTTCTGGTTGTAATTGACGAAAGTTCCGTTGAGCGTACCGGCGTTCTTCTGGTTGAGCGGGCCGTAGATCCATTTCAGGATTTCACCGGCGGTGTCGAAGTTGCAGTTGTTGATGAACGGGCTGCCCTTGTAGCTGCAGGCATTGCCGTAGAAGTCAGTGGCGACGGCATGCTCGGCGGCGAGATTGTTCTTGTAGCTGACGTTGGCGCTGTTGATGTAGTTGGTGTACATCGAACGCAGATCGTTCATGACCGGCTGTTTGACTGTGGAGTCGATGGTGCCCGAGAACAGGTATACCTTGGAAGCGGCCAGGTTCGAAGTCGGGTCGATGTAGCCGTTGCCCGACCAGGTGTTTATCGTCGAGAGAAGGTAAGGCAAGTTGCGCGATCCGGTATCGGCCATGCATGGACCGGTCGCGATGCTGACGTTTCCTTGGGAGCAGTAGACCGGACCGCCCGCGATGATGCCGGCGCCTTTCTTGACCGTCTTCGAGTACGCGAAATGCATCTGCGCCGCCATGTATCCACCCGACGAGATGCCGGATACCGACACATTATCGAAACTGACGTTGTATTTTGGAAGGGTAACCACCACCGCGGATGCGGCAGTGGACAGGATAAGGCCGCAAGCGACCAACGCAGCACGAACGGCTGCGCCCTTGAGTATGACCATGTTGTCTCCAGTATCGGTTTTATTGCATGGCACATAGCCATGTCTTCTGAAGATAAACCGAATCACAGCCAAGTCAAGGCATACAGTATTTCTACGGGGGCATAGAAGATGCGTTGAGAATGTACAAGGCGCTCATGGCGAAGGCTGGCATGTCGAACTCGAACCGTTCATGAACCATGATGACCGCTCTCATCAATGACGTCCGTGATCATATTCCAGCGGGAAAATTCCGGCTCAAAGTCCGACAAGGTCAGCCAGCCCATGCATGCCTGTGCACCAACTTCGCTGATTTCCTTCCTTGCCAGACGCCGTGCCAGGAGAATCGCAGCCATACAAGGAATTTCCGGGCCGTGATCATGATCGGCAGCGATATGCCATGCATGTTGAACCGGCATGTCCGAGGCGTTGATCCCAGTGACGCGGACAACCATGCCTCCCAACGCTGAACCGAAACAATCAAAAATTTTTGCTGTCGCATTCAAAAACCCGGCAAGCCGTTCCGGTCGTTTTATCAGGCCGGCGCGGCGAAATGTCGACAGCACCGACATGGTCCTTTGGGTTAACCCAATTTCGAGCGCTGCGCGAAACATGACCGACCGTACATCGCGATACCGCTTTGGAAAAAGTTCCAGATCGGGGATATCGCACAGTGCCCCGATGCGCGGACCAAGCCGCGCAAACTCGACGCGCTGCGGATTCGCCCAGCCGTAACGCGTCACCCATTCCCCGTCCTGCCACACTCGTATCGGAGCGCCGCAATAGTTAAGTACTCCGGCAAAGGTTGCGACGCCGCGCGGCGCGGTCTGTGCCGGTGCAATGCAATAATCGATCTCATGAATTTGCTTCCACCCTTCAGCCAGATGCTCAATGACTGCAGATGAAAGCGCAGGTACGGTGCTGGCTCCCGATATGGCAATTCGCCCGCTACTGCGGAAAGCATCGTTCAATGCGTGTGGAAAGTCACAGACAAAACGCCGGCCATCTGCAAGGTCGATGTAATGGGCACCGGCAGATGCAACAGCCAGCGGCACCTGGTATCCCTGCTGCTGAAAAGGCCCGGCGGCATGGATCACCAACTCTGCACCGATATTACGTAAGCTAAGCGCCAAATCGCCTTGAGCGGCATCGATGCGCAAGTAGCTTGCTCCACTGCCCAATTCTGCGCAAAAATTAGCGGCACGATCGGCATCCCTGCCGGCGACTACGATTTCGATTTCCGGATCATTGTTTAGCGCGCGGCAGATCCGCGCTCCGAAATTACCATATCCTCCAAGAATCACTGTCTTCAATCGGCCCCCTCCAGCTTCGTACCAGACCAATCGAATTATAGGGCAGCAGGACAATGGAATGAAATTCTCCTCTGTGAATCGGCGCGCATGCCGACATCTCTGCCTGGCGTATCCGATGTCGTATGGAGAGAGGTACCTTCCATTGCCCTACACCTGCACCTGTTTGCACAACGCATGCCAACAGGTCAACTGGTCAACCCGAAGGCTCTACTTTTTTTGTACGCGCTTCAACCAGCAGATAGACCAGCGTCGCCAGCACAAGCGGCGCGAGATAGTAAATAGCGCGGTAGGTAAGCATCCCGGCCAGTAGTTCATTCACGGGAACCTGATGCGACAGCAATGCGACGAACACGGCTTCGAGCACACCCAAACCTGCCGGAACATGCGTGATAACGCCCGCGATCGCAGCCACGAGCAGCACCCCGAGCACAGTTGGGAAAGCGATCTTTTGCTCCAACAGCGTATACATGACTCCCGCAATCAGCAGCCAGTTGGCCGACGACATCGACAACTGCAAAAGTGCGAGCCGCAGCGACGGCAAGCTCAGTTCATGGCCTCTGACAGTCCAGGTGCGACGGCGCGACAATGCACACATCAACAGATAGGCGATGGCGGCGGCAAACAACACCATGCCGAATATGTCCAGGCCAAAGGCATCGATCTTCCAGCTGGGCGGCGGTGAAATCGGCGCCCACCAGAACGCAAGTCCGGCAAGAAAAATATAGCCCAGCCAGTTGGTCAGCATGCTCATGGCGAGCACACGCGTAATGACTTCAGCGTCGAGGCCGTGCCGCGAATAAAGCCGGTAGCGGAAGGCGAAGCCGCCCACCAGCGCGCCGAAGTTAAGATTGAATACGTAACTGATGAAGGTAACCGTCATTACCTTGCGCGTGCTCATGCGATGGCCGGTGATGTGGCGGCCCAGCAGGTCGAAGCAGCTATACAGCGTAAAACTGCCGGCGGCCAGCACTGCCGCAATCAGCAATCCCTCCAGCGGGCGCCGGCGCATCGTCTCAATCACTTTTCCCCATTCGATCGACAGCGCCTGGGTCACCAACAGGTAGGCGACCGCGGCGAAGAACGCCCAGGTGAACAGACGTTTCGCCCACGGCCACCAGCGCTTTGATGTGATACCGCGCTTTGGTGATGCGCGCGACGCTGTACTCATGAAGCCGCCGTCTCGTTCAGCCGGTCGGCGCCGTCCGGAATTGCGGAGGGCCGCAAGGATGCCAGCTTGGGGGCATGGGCCGGCAACCAGCCGGCCCATGCCGGGAAGCGGCGCAAGATGTGAAACAGGAAGAAGCCGCGCACTTGCTGCCACGTCTTGGATTCATTCAGATCGCCCGCTTCAATTTTCTTGCAACTGCGTGCGATCAACGTCTGCAGGCTTTCGCTCAATTGCCGGTTGAATTCGCGATCGAGGATCATGACATTGGCTTCGAGATTGAGCGCGAGGCTGAGCGGATCGAGGTTGCTGGAGCCGACCGTTGCCCATTCCTCGTCGACTAGCGCCACCTTGCCATGCAGCGGTCGGTCGCGGTATTCATAGATCCGCACACCGTCCAGCAACAGATGCTGGTAAAGCATGGAGGCGGCCAACTGGACGATCGGCATGTCCGGGTTGCCTTGCAAAATCAGCGACACTTCGACGCCCCGGCGGGCCGCCCTGCGCAAGTCTCTCAGGAAAGAATAGCCGGGAAAGAAATAGGCATTGGCGATTATTATTCGCCGACGCGCCAGACGGATTGCCACGCGGTAGTTGCGTTCGATGTCAGTCCTGTTTGCGCAATTGTCGCGCCAGACGAACATGGCTTCGCCGTTGGTTGCCGCGGGGCGCGATTTGGCGGCGTGCACGCCATTACGCCGGCGAAACCAGTGCCGTTCCGGCTTTTCTTGCTTGATGGCCGCGCGCATGAAGTCTTCAATGTATGCCGCTATCGGACCGTCAATCTCGACCGAATAGTCCTGCTTGGCCGCCGGCCCGAAATCCGCCAGATGGTCGGCCGAATAGTTGATGCCGCCGACAAAGGCGCGCTTGCCATCCACCACGACCAGCTTGCGGTGCATGCGGCGAAAATAGTTGAGACGTCGAAACGGCGCCGGTGCCGGGTCGAATACATGCACCCGCACGCCTGCGTCCACAAGCGCGGAAACAAACTCTTCGGAAAGATCAGGCGATCCCCAGCCGTCAATCGTCATGTCGATCCGCACACCGCGTCGCGCCGCCGCCAGCAACACCGCATGCAGTTGCTTGCCGACTTCGTCTTCGAACAGGATGAAGGTTTCGAGCAGCACTTCGCGCTGCGCTGCGGCGATTGTATCGAACACGCGCGGGAAGAACGCCTCTCCATTTTCAAGAAGCGAAAATTTGTTTCCACCAATCCATCGTTGGCTCACTACTCTTTTTTCCTTTTCAATTGTGCCGAATCCGATGCGCAAAGTGTCAACTCGTTCCTTGGCGGCACGAATAAAACGATTCGCAAGAATGGAGATGCGGGACGGTTCCGGAATGAACCGGAACATTGCCGCGAGCGGCGGCCAGAAATTCGTTCCGCTGATATTGACGCCGCTTGCTTACGCTTCAGTATCTTGGGAAAATTCCGATGCGCGTTGCAGTTGATCAATGAAAGGATTATTTGAAGCGGAATTTCACTCCACACCCGATGTAGTATCGCGCTCGCCTATTCGATCCATTCAAAGCCTTGGCGTGCCAGCAACGCCGCGGATGCGTCCGGTCCCCAGCTGCCCGCCGCATAGTTGTGGGGGCGTTCGCCGAGTTCTTGCCAGCCTTCCAGTATCGGATCGACCCATGACCAGGCAGCCTCCAATTCGTCGCGCCGCATGAAGTGCGTCAGCCGCCCGCGCACCACGTCGATCAACAGCCGCTCATACGCTTCGGCTCGCCGCTGCGAAAAAGCCGACTCCAGATCGAGGTTCAGGTTCACCGGCAGCATGTGCATGCCGCTGCCCGGCTGCTTTGCCATCAATTGCAGCTGGATCGATTCCTCTGGTTGTAATTGAATCACCAGGCGATTCGCACGGGTGCGCGGCGCATCCGGAAAAATCGAGAACGGCGGATTGGCGAACTCAATGACAATCTGCGACAGGCGCTTCTGCATACGCTTCCCGGTACGGATAAAGAATGGCACGTTGGCCCAGCGCCATGCATCGACATACGTACGCAGCGCAACGAAGGTTTCGGTGCTGCTGCCGGCCGGCACGTCGAGCTCATTGAGATAGCCTTTGGCCGACTCGCCGTTGACCGCGCCGCCGACATACTGGCCGCGCACCGTGTCGCGTGCGATGTCGCCCAGGGTCATGCGGCGCAGCGAGCGCAGCACCTTCAGCTTCTCATCGCGTACCGCATCCGGGTCCAGCGACACCGGCGGCTCCATTGCGATAATGCACAGTAATTGCAGGATATGATTTTGCACCATGTCGCGCATCGCGCCGGTTTCGTTATAAAAACCGGCCCGGCTGCCGACCCCAACGCTTTCGGCCACGGTGATCTGGACGCTCACGATATTGGGTGCGCGCCACAGCGGCTCGAGAATTCCATTCCCGAAACGCAACACCATGAGATTCTGGACCGTCTCTTTGCCGAGATAATGATCGATCCGGTAAATTTGCGATTCGCTGAAATGCCTGCCCACGGCGATATTGATTTCCTGTGCGGAAGCCAAGTCGTGGCCCAGCGGCTTCTCCAACACCACGCGGCTGGCGCTGTCGATCAGACCGCACGATGCCAAGTTGTCGCAAATGCTGGTAAACAGGCTCGGGGCGGTCGCGAGATAGAAGGCGCGCTCCACACCCTGACGCGAGACGCGGGCCAATGCCGCGTATCCATCGGGATCGGTGGCGTCCAGACAGACGTAATCCAGCATTTGCAGGAATTCCTGCCATGCTTTCGATTCGAAATTCTTGGCATCAATGAAGGGTTGCGACTGCTGCTGGACAAAATCGATATATCCGGCGCCTTCATAGGCATGGCGTCCCACGGCAATGATGCGCGTCGACGGCGGCAGGTTTCCGTGCAGGTGAGCCATATACAGGGCCGGCAACAGCTTGCGGATCGACAAGTCGCCCGCGCCGCCGAAGATGATCATGTCCAGTGGAAGGGATGGTGCAAGTGTATTCAAGGAAGTCGACATGTTGAGTGAGCGTGGTGGCATGGAATGTTTTTGGGTTCAAATTATTGTCGCCGGGATCATTATTGCCGTTTTACGTTGCCGGAATCAAGGCCAATGCAGTGCATAGGCACAGCATTCATGCCGGATCGGTGCGGAACGTGAGATTGACCCTGCGTCACCGGCGCGTCCGTGGGCACAAGGCCCGCAGGGCGACGGCTGCCCACCGCGGGTGAGCAGATGCGGGCATCTGCGAAAAATCATATATCAGACGCTACCTGACGACGTTGGCGCCAGCTCGCCACGCAAACTTCAGGCACTTTTCTTATATGTTGCGCAGCGTCCTTAACGCACCGCCCCACGCGATCACCTGGTCGATCATGCTGTTGACCGAGGCCTCGTGGCGCTGCACCGGTTTAAAGGTGCTGAAATTTTCAAAATCGGTGAACAGCGACAGCATGACCTGGGCGCGCACGTCGGCTACTTGCAGTTCGCCCATTACCAGCCTCAGCTGTTCGACCGCACGCGTGCCGCCGGCGCTGCCGTATCCGACAAACCCCGCAGCCTTGTTGTTCCATTCACGATACAAATAGTCGATTGCGTTCTTGAGTGCGCCGGAGATGCCGTGGTTATACTCTGGCGTGACGAAGACATACGCATCGAAAGCATCTATTTTTGCCGCCCACGTCTTGGTATGCGGCTTGCTGTATTGGCCCATCGAGGGCGGAATCGGCTCATCGAGCAGCGGCAGGTTGAAGTCTTGAATATCCACAAGTTCTACATCGACATCGTTGCGTTGCCTGGCGATTTCATGGACCCAGCGCGCCACAGCCTCGGCCTTGCGTCCGGGCCGCGTGCTTCCAATGATGATTGCGAGCTTGATAGGCATTTTTGTTCTCCTTGAATTGACGTCGGAAAAATTTCTGGCATTTCCGTGACAGCGCGTGCGCGACGAGGGCATCCGCACCGCATAATCAACCTCAATGAGACGTTTGTCTTCCTGTGAAGGTTCACTCGGTGCTTGCCCGCGACGGTTCTCTAGTTTGTCCGTCGGCAATTCCCGCACGATGATGCCGGCATTCACCAAAAATGCGCAACACAAAAATAGATTCTCTTTGCTAGCATTGCACCAACGCGTCGCCCGCATGGATTGAACCGGATACTGCCGTCAGGAAAGGATCGTTGCGAGAGGTAGCGCCGCCAGAATTATGTTCACGCGTATATTTATGAGTGAATTCCGGAATACACAATGCACCAACAAAGAAGGCTTACCAATCATGCTTAAACCAAAGTTGAATGAAGACGGCACAGTCGGTCTGTCGATAGGGAATGAATCGCTATCCTTTACCGCTCAAGAGCTGGATGAACAGATCGCGCGCCTGGCGCGGATTCGCGCCCAGATGGCGGAAAAAGTGCCGGAGAAACCGCCGGCGGTTGAAACCGTAATATTCAATCCGCAGTATTTCATCCGGACCGACAATATGACGAAAGCCGCGCTACTGTCTATTCGCCACGGCGGATTCGGCTGGCTTAACTTTGAGCTGCCGCCTCAGGAAGTACTGGGCATGCGCAGGACCTGGACTGATATTGTCGACAAGCTGGAGCTCGATCCATCATCGAACTTTTATGAAGGACCGGAACGACGGTCTGTAAAACCGCATTAGGACTGGCACTTTTCCTGTACCGTGCGCATCGCTGCATTCGAATCCGCCGGACTACCTGCCGATGAGTCCGTGTGAAGTGCTCAGCGGTGCGTGCTCTTTACTCGGCTTCAGTGTCGACCGTGCGGACTCGACGTCGACCGTTGCCAAAGTACCGATCAAGCCAGGGCAACCGCCGATAGCCTTTCTCATAGATCCAAAGTGCAAGCAGCAATGCGAGCGGCGACGCGATCATGTGAAACAGGACCGCTGCAAGGCGAGGTTCTCTCATATGCGGCACAGTCAGGCGTGCGCGCATTTCATCATTCAGATTCTGCTCCGTCTGGCTGTCCTGCTCGCGATACTTCCTGAGCGAGACCTTGCCGTAAGTGCTTTCGAGCGCTGATATCTCGTCAAGAAGGCGCTCATATTCAGATTGCGTCGCTCCAGCCGGAATGGCAACGGCCCGACCAGTCCGTTTCGCCGTCAGCGACCGGAACTGCAGTTCTTCGTATTGCTTCGCCGCTTGCAGCAGCATGCGGTTGCCCTCCTCGCCTTTCCGCTTGTCCTGTTCGTGCGCTGCAAGCTTTGCCTGATGGGCTGCTTTAACACGGTCGCCGAACAAATGGTATTCGACACCGTACTTCAAGTCGTGGAACGACATGTTCAGCATGATAAGCACCCAGATCGTGGATGCGATCGCCCACCACATACGCATTCTTTTTTTCATCGTCCCCCCTGCCTTGGCACGCTTTGCGCCGGGTCATAAAAGAACGTTTCTTCCACAATACGCTCGTCCTCCCAACGCTGGTACGCAAGCTCCTCCATTTGCGTGACGCTTCCATCAAGCCACTCGAAGCGGAATATCCAACGAATCACGACCTTGTCGCCATTTACGAATACCGGGCGAACACATTGCGACAACACCGACCTTGCTCTTCCCATAACCTTGCGCTCGCTCGCAACGTGCGCGTCGCGTCCGATACGCGGGGCAGACTGGTTTTCCTGCATCGACGAATTCAAAGCATAAAATTCCTCGACGGCTTCCACATGCGCATTTTGTTCGACTCGCGCGATGAATCTTTCAAGTGTTTCAGATGTGGGCATATACGGTTCCGGCAGAAGTGTTTGGATCAGCACTGTGCAACGCTGTAGAAAAAAGAAGCGTCATCTTTTTTGCATTGTAAGGCATTGATTTTATTGGAACGAAAATTTTTAAGAATGGCGCTTGTGGGCTGTGCCCATGGCTTCGACGCGGAGGCGGGGGCCGCCTCGCATGACGGCGTCGCAGCTGTGACAAATTGTCATCTCGAACAATGCATTCGCTCTCACGCCGCACCGAGAACGGACTGAATCGCAGCCGAACCGGCGGACGTAAACATCCAGGCGAGGCCGCTACAATTCAGAACGACAGTGAACCAGAAAACAGCTCGAAACGGTTGTTTTCTCGATTTATGGCGAAGCATTGATTGCGCGGCCGCGGCCCCTGGCCAGCCGCCGATCAAACCTAGAAAATGCAACGTGCTTTCCCGAGTTCTCCATTGATCGTTTTTGGCGGCTGATTTGTCGGTCGCATAAACAATGAATGTCGCCGCGCTGGCAGTCAGATAGAGGCCAAGAATTGATGCCGGTAATTTGCCAACCAAGGTTGCCGTTGCCAGGAAAATGAGAAACAGAGCAGAAAATATCATTACGGTGCTATTCATAAATGTTAACACCGCATGAACCGGCGCACTTGTGTCCCTGTGTCGAATATTTCAATAAAACTCCAGAATAGTGTTTATCCGCCGCGTTGCGAAGGACGTCCAAGCACGCTGGCCCAACCGCGGCGGATAAACACTGTTGGACCGCACCGCCATCACTAACCGTGGTTATGGGGATTGTAAGCCGCGATGCAGTTGTTCCGGCAAGAATATGCGGCGCATATTGCGTGGTAACGGAAGATTTACAACAGTCTAAGGCGGTCCACTTCACCGTCGACATGAACGCATCAACCGATCGATCACCGCTGCATCACATGTGCCAAAAACAGAAATTTCGATCCGCGCACTACCGCGGCATTGAGCAAGCCGAAGCGGGAACCTTGCCCGGTCATTTGAACTCTTCAGCTGTAACCGGAACCGGAAAGTTCATCCATGGAAAAATTCCTGATCCAAAATGAGTTCGGCCAAAGCCAGGAGTTGCTGGGAGAAGAAATCGTGATTGCCGGCTTCGAAGAACTCCAGTTTATTCTGCACAGCTGGCTGTATGACACTCGCGGAGGCTGGGCAGTCACGGAACGTTCTTCAGGAAAACGAATTACCAGCGGACCCGAGGGAACCGAGCATATGGCGCGGGAACAGCTGGAAAGGCAATTGCTTGCACACGGCAAGGACGCGTTGATGCGGGTGCTTGGCCAAGGGCGTTTGTCCAACTGACTTCGCTTCCAGTGGCGGGCCTTGCACCGTCATGGCGACTATCCGACCGTGACCGGGCACATGGTATCGCACGCAATTTTTGCGTATCAACTGCCCGTACACCAGTTTACCGATCAGGTGGTTTTGATGAAGCAGCGCGCTTTGTCAAATTTTTCATGCTCGAAGTCGCTTGCTCTCTCAGCGCGTTCCAGAGCCGACATGACTCACAAACGCTGTATTTCCAACCCATTCCAGGACCGTCGCAGCGGATCCATGGGCTGCATCAAACGCTTTCTCAAGCGCCCGGTTACCGCTACGGTCATATCGGCGTCAAACGGCATCAGGTCAACAATGCTATCTTACGTACCTCTGATCTTTTCATCGAGGGGCTTATTTGGAACCGGTTATCTCCATCCGCGCGCTTACCAAGACCTATGCGTCGGGCTTGGCTGCGCTCAAGAATATCAACCTGGATATTCACCGCGGTGAAATATTTGCGCTGCTCGGACCAAACGGCGCCGGCAAGACCACGCTGATCAGCGTCATCTGCGGCATCGTCAATCCCAGTTCGGGTGTCGTGCTGGCCGATGGCCACGACATCATCCGCGATTTCCGTGCGGCGCGAGCCAAGATCGGACTGGTGCCGCAGGAACTTTCCACGAACGCGTTCGAGAACGTCTGGACTACCGTAAAGTACAGCCGCGGCTTGTTCGGCAAGCCGGCAAACGACGTCTACCTGGAAAAAGTATTGAAAGATTTGTCGCTGTGGGACAAGCGCCATGCGAAGATCATGGCCTTGTCCGGCGGTATGAAGCGCCGCGTGATGATCGCCAAGGCGCTCAGCCATGAGCCGCAAATCCTGTTCCTGGATGAACCCACCGCAGGCGTCGACGTTGAACTGCGGCGCGACATGTGGGAAATGGTGCGGCAATTGCGCGAGAGCGGCGTGACGATTATCCTGACCACGCACTATATCGAAGAGGCCGAGGAAATGGCCGACCGGATCGGCGTGATCAGCAAGGGTGAACTCCTGCTGGTGGAAGACAAGGCTGTGCTGATGCAAAAGCTCGGCAAGAAACAACTCACGCTGCATCTGCAGAGTCCGCTCGACGCGGTGCCGCAGGAACTTGCGGGCTACCGGCTGGAACTGTCGGCGGACCGCAACCAACTGCTCTATACATTCGATGCCGACGGCGAGCGGATGGGGATCGCGGAACTGTTGCGGCGGCTCGCCGAGCATGGCATCCACTTCAAGGACTTGCAGACCAGCCAGAGTTCGCTGGAAGAAATTTTCGTCAGTCTGGTCACGGAGCGGCAATGAATCTGCACCCAATCAAGGCAATTTATCTATTCGAGCTGGCGCGCACCTGGCGCACGCTGTTGCAAAGCATCGCGTCGCCGGTGATCTCGACTTCACTGTATTTCATCGTATTCGGCTCGGCCATCGGATCGCGCATGGCGCAAATCGACGGCGTGAGTTACGGCGCATTCATCGTGCCGGGGCTGATCATGCTGGCAATCCTGACGGAGAGCATTTCCAATGCGTCTTTCGGCATTTACCTGCCAAAGTTCACCGGCACGATTTATGAAGTGTTGTCTGCGCCGATTTCGGCGCTTGAAATCGTGATCGGCTTTGTCGGTGCGGCGGCGACCAAGTCGATCATCCTCGGCATGATCATTCTGGCTACCGCCCGCCTGTTCGTGGATTTTTCGATTGCGCATCCATTGTGGATGATCGCCTTCCTGGTGCTGACGTCGGTGACGTTCAGCCTGTTCGGTTTCATCATCGGCGTCTGGGCCGACGGGTTCGAGAAGCTGCAGGTCGTGCCGTCGATGATCGTAATGCCGCTGGCCTTCCTCGGCGGCAGTTTTTATTCGATCAACATGTTGCCGCCGGTCTGGCAGACCATCGCGCTGTTCAATCCGGTGGTCTACCTGATCAGCGGCTTTCGCTGGAGTTTCTATGGCGTCGCCGATGTCAGTGTGGCTATCAGTCTCGGCATGACGCTGGCATTCATGCTGCTGTGCCTGGCGGTGATCTGGTGGATCTTCAAGACCGGTTACCGGCTCAAGGCATGATGGCGTCCGATGCCGTCAAAATCGCCTGAAAAGGACCTGTCAGTCTGGATGCGGCGAACAAACCTGGCGCGGCTGACAAAATGACTTGTCATTCCGAGGAGCAAAGCGACGAGGAATCTCAAACGCTTGCACATGTGTGGCCGTTGAGATTCCCGCTGCGCGCACGTCAAGGCTTGTCTCTGGACCACCCTTGTGGTGGCTGGCCTTGACGGTTTCGCCTGCTACACCTACGCTCGGAATGACAGTCTTGGCTTATTTTGTTGGACGCTCTCAGTCGCATCCCACCAACCGATCGTCCGCATACAGCAGGCGCCGCCCCTCCGCAAAGCGTACAAATACGCCCCCGCTCGGGATCGGAACATCGGCCGCGATCTTGGCGCGCAGCCGTTGGCCGTCCAGGTCGAGCGCAACAATCCGGAATGCGCCTACGCTTTTTACGTCGATCAGGCGCACCGGCAATCCGCCGTCATTCGCGGACGCAGATAGCGTCACATATTCCGGCCGCACGCCGAATGCAAAACGCGTTTTTTCCGATGCCGCAACCTGCTTATGCCCGGTAAAGCGCAGTTGCTGATTGCCGATGCGGATGCCATCTTCGGACAAGCGGCATTCCAGCATGTTCATCGCCGGTGATCCGATGAAGTAGCCGACGAACGAGTCTTGCGGCTGCTCGAACAGTTCTTGCGGCGTGCCGACCTGCACCACCCGTCCATGATTCATCACCATCACCTTGTTGGCCAGCGTCATCGCTTCCGCCTGATCATGGGTAACGTAAATCATCGTCAGGCAGTAACGCTGGTTCGCCTCCTTGAGCTTGCGCCGCAACTCGAATTTGAGCTGCGGGTCGATGACGGTCAGCGGTTCATCGAACAGGATCGCGGCCACGTCATTGCGCACCAGTCCTCGCCCGAGTGAAATCAGTTGCTTGGCGTCCGCGGTCAAGTGCAAGGCGGAGCGATGCAACTGGCTTCCGAGGTTGAGCAGGTCCGCCACTTCGTTGACCCGCGTGCGGATATCCTGCTCCGCAAGGCCACGGCATCGCAGCGGGAAGGCCAGATTCTCGAATACCGTCATGGTTCGATAAATAACCGGAAACTGAAATACCTGCGCGATATTGCGCCGCGCCGTCGGCAACGCGGTGACGTCAAGCCCGTTGAAACGGACCGTCCCTTCGCTGGGGCGCACCAGGCCTGACATGATGTTGAGCAGCGTGGTCTTGCCGCAACCGGAGGGGCCGAGCAACGCATAGGTCTGGCCGTCTTCCCATGTGTGCGAAAAAGGATGCAATGCATATTCGCGCTGTGCAGCACCGGTCTGGTAGCTGTGCGCAAGATTGTCGAGTTCGATGCGGGCCATGAAATTATCCTTGATCAGGGAGCCGGCGCGGCAGCAAGCGTGCCGTCGGCTGCAAATGCGAAAAGCCTGGAACCGTTGATCGCCGTTTCGACATGGTCGCCAGGGTTATAGCCGTGTACGCCGGCCAAATGGAGCACCAGGTCGGCATTGTCCCGGCTGACGTGCAAATAGGTTTCGGAGCCATTGATCTCCGCCAGATCGACCCGCATGCCGATGCCGCGCGAGGTCAGCGACAGATCGCACGGATGGATGCCGAAGGTGTAGTTGCCGTTTTGCAGACGATTGAAATGACCCGGACGCGGCAACCGTACTGCGTGGTTGATCAGGATTTCGCCGGCGTCCAGCGTGCCGCTCATCAGGTTCATCGGCGGATCGCTGAAAATCCGCGCAACGTCCACGTTGGCCGGATTGGCATACACCTGTTGCGCCGGACCGGATTGCAACAGCCTGCCCTGGTGCATGACCAGCACATTGGCATCGAACAGTAATGCTTCGTTCGGCTCGGTGGTGGCATACACCATGATCGCGTGATCGCGCTGCGCGAAAAGATTGAGGAACTCATCGCGCAATTGCTCGCGCAGCTTGTAATCAAGGTTGACCAGCGGCTCGTCGAGCAGCAGCAAATCGTCATCCTTGGCCAGTGACCGCGCCAACGCCATCCGCTGCTGCTGGCCGCCCGACAGCGCGGTCGGCATGCGCTCCAGCAGCGGTGCCAACGCCACCATGTGCGCCGCCTGCCGAACCTTCCGGTCTACCTCGACCGCCGTCATGCCGCGACGGCGCAAAGGAAAGGCAATGTTGTCGTATACCGAAAGGTGCGGATAATTGATGAACTGTTGATAAACCATCGATACGTTGCGTTTCCATACCGGTACCCGGTGCTGGTCGCGGCCGTCCAGCGCGATGCTACCGGCGTCCGGGGCATCAAGGCCGGCCAGTGCGCGCAGCAAGGACGTCTTGCCGGACAAGGTTTGTCCGACCACCACATGGAAACCGCCCCGCTTCAAAGTGCAGGACACATTGTCCAGATGCGGTACGCCGTCGACGTGCCGTGTGAGATTGGATGTAGTTAATGCCATGGCTGCCTTATTTGATTGCGCCGGCGAGATTGCCGCGTGACAGAAAGCGTTCCAGCACGAACGCCACCACGATCAGCGGCGCGACCGATATCAGTGCCGCCGCCGACAGGCTCCACCACGGCGTCACCGAGGAATTCAGCGCCACCACAGCCACCGGCAGTAGTTGGGTATTGGTAAACGTGAGCGTGAAAGCGAAGAAAAAATCGCTCCAGCCGAAGATGATGCAGAACAAGCCGGCAACCACCAGGCCAGGCTTGGAGTTCGGCAGGATCACGCGCCAGAAGGTCTCCAGTGGACTGCAGCCGTCGAGCATTGCCGTCTCATCCAGTTCGCGCGGGATATTGTTGAAAAAATCCACCATCACCCATACCGCGATCGGCATCAGCAGCGCGATGTACACCACGATCAGGCCGAGTTCGCTGTCGAGCAGGCCGAAGAATTGCAGCATCAGGAAGAACGGAATTGCCAGCACCACCGGCGGCATGATGCGTTGCGAAATGAAGAAGAAGGTGATGTCCGCATTGCGGATGAACCCAGCCCGGTAGGTAAAGCGCGACAGTCCATACGCCGCGAGCGTACCGAGTACGAGACTGATCGCGCTGGAGCACAAGGTCACCACCAGGCTGGAGGCGTATGGTCCGACGATATCGATGCCGCTGCCGTCGCTGCGAAACAGCGAGCGCCAGCCTTCGATCGACGGTTCGTATTGCAGCCATGGCAAATAGGTCGGCCCCGAAGTCACGCCGTTCGACGTCTTGAACGAAGTGGTCAACGCCCACATGAAAGGCGCCAGAACAAAGGCCGACCACAACAGAATGGCCGCGTATTTCAGCGTGCGGTACAGGATGATCATGCGGTTTTATCCTTGGGTAACATGGCGCGCGCGAGGAATTTGGCGATCAGCGTCAGCGCGACAATCATGATGATGAGATAGACCAGCGAGTGCGAAGCGGCGTAACCGATCTGGAACTCGCGCAAGCCCCGGATGAAGATGTAATAGCTGGGCGTTTCGGTGGCCGTGCCCGGCCCGCCGGAGGTCATTGCATACACGGTCTCCATCAGCTTGGATGCTTCGATCAGACGAATCATCAATGCGCCGATCGAGATCGGCGCCAGCATCGGGAAGGTGACTCGCAGGAAGGTGCGGATCGGTCCGGCGCCGTCGATCGCAGCCGCCAGGAAAGGTTCGCGCGGCAGGGACAGCAAACCGGCCAGCAGCAGCAGGAACATGAACGAAGTCCATTGCCAGACTTCGACGATCACGATACTGACGATCGCCGTCGCGCCGTTGGTCAGCCAGGCTTGCGGCGCAAATCCGAGCAACTGCGCCAGATCATTGGCCGGTCCGAGCGATTCATGAAAAAAGGTGCGCCAGATCACCGACATGATGACCGGCGTGGTCATCATCGGCACCAGGAACAACACGCGGAAAAAGCGTTGAGCGCGCACCTCGCGCCAGAGCAGCAATGCCAGCGCCAGACCGAGCACAAATTCGAGCGTGACCGAGGCCAGCGTCAGCAACGCCAGGCGCGCCATTGCCTGCCAAAAGCGCAGGTCTTCCCATAGGCGCGCGTAGTTGGCGCCGCCAATCCAGTCCAGCCCGGGCTGGGAAACATCCCATCCTGAGAAACTGACGCGAATGGTAAACAGCAAGGGAAACAGGATGATCGCCACCAACACGGTCAGTCCCGGTAAAAGAAAGAGCCATTTGGCTCGATGGGTAGTCAATGGGAATCTCCAAAATAATTCTTCGATATTGTTGTGGACGGAGCGCGTGACATCACATATGGCCGTGCGCACGGCACACGCTACGCTGACTGCTGTCCGCGCACCGTCGCCGCTTACTGATTGTCCTCAAGCGCCACCACCCTGGCATACGCATCGCGCACCTTCTCTTTACCCACACGCGCGACAATCCGCTTCCATTCCTTCGCCACATCATCCAGCGCCTGCCGCGACGGCTTCTGCCCCGCCATCGCTTCCGCCACGCCGGCCGCGAGGGAGGTCATGAACTGGTTGACACCAGGCACGCGCAAATCGAATACACGATTTTTGCTGCGATCCATTTCCGACAGCGTGTTGACATAGGACGTCGCGACCGCCTTATCCCAACCCAGTTTTTCAGTCCAGAACGCCGGTTCGAAATGCGTGCTGCGATAAGGATTCACGCCGAAACGGCCGATCTGCAGATCGTGCTGCGCATTGGCCTCGTTGCTGAAGAAGCAGAGATAGTCGAACGCCACATCCTTGCTTTTCGAGGCTTTCGATACGCCGGAGGTCCAGCCCCATGTTACGTAAGGCGCGCTGTTCGGCGCGGCCAGCTTGTCCCATTTCGCGGTCTTGCGATTCCAGACTTCATTGCTGCCCGGCAGCGGCGCGGCGGCCACCTTGTTGCGGATCTTGCTGTCGGATTGCTGCGCCTGGATGAACGCGTCATCCCACGAATAACTCAGCAACGCTTGGCCGCCGCCAAAGGAAAAGATTTCATCGCCCAGGCCGAAGCTGTTGCCGCCCGGCGGAAAAGACTTCTTCGCCGCAATGAACATGTCGAGCGCCTTGACGAAGCCCGGCGAGTTGATCAGCGGCTCCATCGTCTGCAGGTCGAAGTAGAAACCGCCCTTCACCCCCGGGTGTTTCGCATAGGCAGCCGCACGGCTGATAAAGGCCGAGAACATCAGGTCGTCGCGCTTGGTGATCTCAGCCGATCCGTAATGCACCTGCCCGTCTCCGGCCCAATCCCAGCCGTTGAAGAATGCGGCGACCTGATCGTATTCTTCCCAGGTCTTCGGCACTGTCAGTTCGCGCCCGGTCTTTTCCTTGAACTTCTTCCTGTTCGCCGCGTTCTCGAACGCATCCTTGCGGTACTTCATGTAATGGCGATCGCCATCGATCGGATACTGGAGCATCTGGTCGCCCCAAGTGGCAACCGCGCGATAGTTGGTGGTGAGGTCTTTCATGCCGGGCGTGTCCAGATAGGCTTTCGGCACCGGTTCCAGATAGGGATTCAGATCGCCGATCCAGAGCGATCCGTAGAACAGCACGTCATACGCGTTCTGTCCGGTCTGGAACGGGATCATGATGCGCTGGAACAAATCGCCGAACGGCACATGCACGACATTGACCTTGGCGCCGGTCAGCTCCTGGAACTGTTTGGCGTGCAGCGCGGTGGGTTCGCCGATCACCGGTACCGCGTGGGTGATGATGTTCAGCGTGCGGCCCTTGTAGTCTTTTTTCGAGATCGATTCGTACGAGCAGGCGCCCGGAATGTCTTTGTCGATGCCGTATTTTTTCCAGTCCTGCGCCGATGCGGACTGGCTGCAGACGAGCGCTGCGGCTGCGATGTGGAACGCTGTAAATTTCAGTAACTTCATGGGATGTCTCCTCCGTTTTTGATTCAAGTGAAGTAATGCCGCGTGGTGAAAAGTATCTGGTCAGGGAATCAGGACGGCGCGTCCCTTGATTTTTCCGGCATGCAGATCATGCAAGGCCAGATTGGCTTCGGACAGCCGGTATTCGCGCGTGGCCAAGGTGACGACGCCGCGGTCTGCCAGCGCCATCAGTTCCACCAGTTCGGAATAGGTGCCGACCAGGTTGCCGATGATGCTTTTCTCGGATGTGACCATGTCGATGGTGGGGATGTCGACTTTGCCGCCGTAGCCGACGATGTAGTAGGCGCCGTCGTTGCGCGTCATCGCCAGTCCCTTGGCGACAGCATCGCCTTCACCGACGAAGTCGATCACCGCCTCAGCGCCCTGGCCGTTGGTCAGCGCCAGCACTTGCTCGACTTCATCGACGCCGCCCTTGACCAGATGGTGCGCGCCCGATTCCTCCGCCAGCTTGAGCGCCATGTCGGAACGATCGACCGCGATGATTTCCGCGGCGCACAGTGCCTTGAGCACCTGGATGCCGATATGGCCCAGGCCGCCGGAACCGATGATCACTGCGAACTGGCCCGGCAGCAGATGGCGCGATGCTTTCTTGGCGGCGCGGTAGGCGGTCAGCCCGGCATCGGTAAACGGCGCGACATCCTTGGGGCTCAGGGTCTTGGGCAGCTTGATCAGCGAGCGCTCGCTGCTGAGCAGGTATTCGGCATAACCGCCGTCGGCGTTGATGCCGGGGAAACGGCTTTCCGCCGCATGCATGTCGTTGCCGCGGCGGCAGGCCAGGCAATGTCCGCTGGTGACCAGCGGATGGCAGATCACGGTGTCGCCCGGCTTGAAAGCGGTGACGCCGGAACCGACCTCCTCCACCCAGCCGGCGTTTTCGTGGCCCATGATGTACGGCAGCGCGATATCGGATTTTTCTTTCCATTGCCCTTCGACGATATGCAGGTCGGTACGGCACACGCCGGCGCCGCCGATACGCACGATGATGTCGTTGGGGCGCTCGATGCGCGGATCTTCAACGTCCTGGTAGCGGACGAATTGGTCGCCGCTCAACGTCGGATCGTAGGCGTGCAGAACTGCTGCTTTCATGGTGTCTGGTCCTTTGTGGTGTGATTGGGCCAGCCTTATATCCAAGAAGCGTGCCATGCAGCAATCAGCGCACAAGCGATTGATTTTGTTGATTATTTTTTAATGCGCGGTAGCGCCGCGTGTTCAGAAAATGAATTCAAATGCGGCCTGCTGTTCAAATTTTGAATATTTACTTGGCATGGGCGATCGGTTAGCATCGACAGCAACGAACGGGCAGGCATCGCCACGCTGTCCATAAAAAAACGGAGACAAGCATGCTAAGCAGAACCGAGCGCACATCGCGGGCGCGTCTCGCGCTCGAACGCAAGGCGGTCGTTGCCGAGAGCCTCTTGCCGCGCGAGATATCGGCGAGCTGGCAGCGCTGCCTCGATGCCGGCCTCGATCCCAGGTCGGTTCCGGAAATAAGCGTGCTGGAAGCACCGGAGCTGCGGCGGCGGCAGGAAGGCAGCGGCCATGTTTATCCATTGGCCCGCGCCGAAATGGAAATGCTTTACCACCAGATTGCCGGGTCCGAATTCATGATTGCGTTTGCCGATGCGGACGGCGTGGTGCTCGACACCTTGTCGGATCAGGCGTTCGGCGCCAGCAGCAACGGGCGCCAGATCATGTGCGGCAGCATGTGGTCGGAAGCGGTCGCCGGAACCAATGCGCTCGGCACCGCGGCAGCGATGCAGCAGTCCGTCATCATCCATGGCGCGGAGCATTTCTTTTCGTGCTATCGGCCGATCAGTTGTGCGGCTGCGCCGGTACGCGACGCCGGCGGACGCATGGTCGGCTTGCTGGATGCATCCTCCAATTGCGCATCACGCCAGTCGCATACGCTGGCGCTGGTGCAAATGGCCGCGACCCATATCGAAAATGGCTTGTTCGTGCGCGAAATGCGCTCCCATGTGGTGCTCGGCATCCATCCCCGTACCGAATTCCTCGGCACGATTTCGGCGGGCATGATTGCAATCGACGAGCATGGCACTATCCGCGCGGCCAACACCAGGGCGGCGATCCTGCTGGCCGGCTTGAAGCTGGCGCCGGGCACCCATTTCGAGCAAGTGTTCAACGAGCCCTATCAAGCCTTCCTGGCGCGCCTGTGCGCGAACGACCGCTTGTTTTTGCGCGATGCGCTGGGCAGTTCCCACGCCATCGCATGGGCCAATCCCAACAGCGCGTTTCTATCATCGCGCCAGCGCCACGCGCTGCCGCAGCCAGTCCCGGTATCGGACAAGCGTTCTACCGTCATGCCCGCCGACGCGGATTTCGTCGCCCAGGATCCGCAACTGCACGCGATCCTTGCGCAGGTCGACGCCGCCGCACGTCTGCCTGCGCCGATCCTGATCTATGGCGAAACCGGCAGCGGCAAGGAGATGCTCGCGCGCCATGCCCATGCGGTCAGCGGACGCCGGGGTGAATTTGTCGCCATCAACTGCGCTGCGATCCCGGAAGAATTGTTCGAGGCCGAGCTGTTCGGCTATGAGGCTGGCGCATTCACCGGCGCCCGCAAGAACGGCAACGCCGGCCTGATCGCCGGTGCCGATGGCGGCACCCTGCTGCTGGACGAAATCGCCGAGTTGCCGTTGCAATTGCAGGCCGCACTGCTGCGCTTTCTCGACGACCAGCGAGTGCGGCCGGTCGGTGGCCGTACATCGCGCCGCATCGACGTGCTGGTCCTGGCCGCCACCAATGCCGACCTGCGGGCGGAAGTGGCTGCGAAGCGTTTCCGCGCCGATTTGCTGTATCGCCTCGATATCGTCCAGGTGACCTTGCCACCGCTTCGTGCGCGCAGCGATTTCACTGCGGCGGCGCGCTTTGCGCTCCGACGTATCAACGAACATGCGACCATCACCGACGACGCTATCGCAAGGCTGCGGACCTACCACTGGCCGGGAAATTTCCGTGAACTGTGCACGATATTGACGCGCGCCCTGCTCGCTTCGCCGGACGACGCGATCGATGCGCAGCAGGTAGCGGACGTCCTTTCCGCACAGGCCGGCGCGGCACGCGTCGCACTGCCATCGAGCCTGCGCGAAAAAAATGCCGAAGCGGTATTGCGCGTCTTTCACGAAACCGGCGGCAACATCAGTGTGACTGCGGAAAAGCTTTCGATTGCCCGGAATACGGTTTACCGGTATGTACGCGAAGCGGCTGTTCCGTCCACCGACTCGTCACGCAACAATACACTGGAATCCCGCTTCAAGCCGGTTCAGGAGGATTAATACCGATGTACGTTCCCGATACTTGGAGCATCTGAAAAAATACGTAGACCTTTGAAAGAATCCGGCATCAAGCGCCCCTTCAGACCGCTCACCACACGATTCCGATCCTCGGGAGATAATATAGCCGCGCTCGCCCCGCTCCAGCCATACGGCATGACAGCAGGAAACGATCTTGCCGAACCCTCTTGAGACGATATGACCTTCACAACCTGGATCACATTCTTTTTTGCCGCCTGCATCATTGCGGTTTCGCCCGGCTCGGGCGCGGTGCTGTCGATGGCGCACGGTCTGTCCTACGGCGTCAAAAAAACCACCGGCACCATTCTAGGCCTGCAGGGCGGTCTGCTGCTGGTGCTGTTCATTGCCGGCGCCGGCGTCGGGTCGATCCTGCTGGCATCGGAAGTCGCTTTCAGCATCGTCAAGATCGCCGGAGCACTGTACCTGATTTATCTCGGAATAAGCCAATGGCGCGCCAAGATCGAGCTGCATCCGGATGTAGCGGCGCAGGCTGCGACCCAAGCCGTGGCGCCCGGATTCCGAAAACGTTTCCTGCTCGGTTTCCTGACCAATGCCACCAATCCGAAAGGCATCATCTTCATGGTCGCGGTGCTGCCGCAATTCATTGCGCACAACGCCGCGCTGCTGCCGCAACTACTGATTCTGGCAGCGACAATGTGTGCGGTCGATCTGGCGGTGATGCACGGCTATGCGTTTGCCGCATCGTCGATGCAGCGATTCTTTCGCGATGCGCGCGCGGTGCAGAAACAGAATCGCTTCTTCGGCGGTGTGTTGATGGCGGTCGGTGCGACGCTGTTTTTCGTGAAGCGCAATCCGACCGCATAGAACCTGCCGCGACAGGATAGCGCACACTACCGGTTGTTACGCACTTTTTTTCAACCTGTTTCAAGGAACACGAATGATACGCAGACATGCACTGATTGCACTAACGACGATGGCACTGCTGGCATGCGGCGGCGGTGACAGCGACAGCAGTTTTGCGATTGCGCCCGACTTGACGCTCACCGTCAGAATCGACGGTGCGGATGCGCCCGGCCTCGCCGCTACGGTTGGTCCGAGCGGCGCGAGCATTGTTCTTAATTCCGGGCAGCGACTAGAAATCGGATCCAGCACACCGGTCGTTTTTTCCGCGGGATCGAGCAGCGCGACAAGCAGTATAAGACTGGTCACACCCCTGATCTGGGACGCGGTCGTCAGCAGCCCGGTCAATACTTCATTCACACTTACCGCCACATCCGCCGTTGACTCAACAAAAACCGTTGCACTCGCGATCACTGTGCTTGCAAGACCATAAGCATCTCCCTGTTTGCTGAAGGGATGGTGTCGCAATCTCACCTTCATGGTCCCGGCACCTTGGATATACAGCTGATTTTTAAAGATAAACGGTTCGCCGGCAGAATCAAGCACTCGACCTTATTCGATCATCAATATCGCGCCTGCACGGCGGCCGACGTGCTGCGGACTTCCGACATGGACGGGGACGAGATTCCATGAGCGCCACAACCTGCTACGCTAGCGGTAGTTTGAAAAATGAAAATCGCCGATTACAGGGAGGCATACCATGTTGATGGGTCATTACTCTAGCGCGCTTGTTGCAAAACGCATCGCTCCTTCTCTTTCCCTTCCATTACTTTTCGTCTCGTCCCAATTGATCGATTTTTTCTGGGGCATCCTGGTCTTGTTCGGCATTGAAAAGCTTCATGTCATCCCGGGTTTCAATCCATCCAATCCTCTGGATTTGTATTTCATGCCGTATACCCATAGCCTGCCGGCAGCCATCATCTGGTCCGGCGGCGCAGCGGTTCTGTACTATCTATTTGCAAAAACGCCTGTGCATCGGGTCCGCAATGCCCTCCTGATCGGTGCGGTCGTCGGCTCCCACTGGATACTGGACTTCATTGTCCATCTGCCGGATCTGCCGCTCTGGTACGACAGCTTCAAGGTCGGATTGGGTTTATGGAATTTCCGTTACATTGCACTCGCGCTGGAACTGCTTCTGGTATGGGGGGCAATCATCGCTTGCCGCAAAATTGCCGGTGAAAACCATTGGCGCTATGTGCTGATGGCAATCGTGATGAGCGCGGTTCAGATATCGACCTTGATCATGCCGCCGCCATTGACCGGCACGTCCGTTGTGCTGCAGTTGCTGGCGGCCTATATGGCACTGACCATTCTTGGCCATTGGGCAAGCAAGCCGCGCCAAACCGAATGAGCTGCATTGACATTGCCTGAGCACGAAAAAAGGCCGGCATGCCGCGGGGTTTTCCCGCGGCATGCCGGCCCATCCATTTCGATCCCCGAATTATTTTTTCTTTACCGTTTGATCCATCGGCTTCACCGAACCGCAGTCAGCGGCCAGCCATTTGCCGCTCGACTCCTGATGATGATTGACCGGCTGACCGCGTGACGTACCCTTGAAATCATAAGTCGAATTGAAACGCTCGCTACCGGAATAAGCGCCTTTTACCTTCCCGGTACCTTTCATGTCGGGTCCATCGCACACGATATCGAGGGAGTAGGCATTGCCGCTGCGCTGAAAATTCTTGCTCTCGCAACCGGATTCCTTTTGATTCATTTGCGGCGTATCGTTGCGCTCCACCATTTCCTTGGACATGCACACTTGGGTGACCATTCCGCCATCCTGCATCTGCGGCATATTGATGCCCATCTCGCGCATTTTTTTCATCTGCTCCGGCGGTATCTTCGGTATGTTTTTCATCGCATCGGACTTGATGGTCATTTCCCACAAACCCGGCTTGATCTGGCTGGCTGCCCATACGCTGGCAGACGAACACAACATCGAGAACATGAATATTGAAACGGCTGTTTTGCGCATCGCGCCTCCCTGGAAGTGAGTTCGAATGCTACTACCGATCAGGTAGTTGGGCAACCGGACCGGTTTGTCGTCAGCGACGCAGGAGCATAGCGCTCAAGCCTGCCACACTCCGTATCCGGCGTCTCTCAAACCGATCGCCAATTCGACTTCCATATCGCACGCGCCGCCGTATGGCATCGGGTTGTACATCGCATAGAGTTGCGGCAGCAGACGCAGTCCGTACTCCAGCACAAACCGGTTCGACTGGATTCCCGCCTTGTGTTTGTCGAAGCGCACATCCGGATTCAATCCCGTCATGCCGACATAAACGCAGGGTTTGCCGGCGACATAATCGGGATTGGCTTTTTTGAAGCGCGCTTCATAGAGCACATCTTTCGACAGTTCAACCACATAGACGTGATGATGATAACGGCGCGGCATCGCAAATCTTCTGATAAGGGCTGCCGGAGCCCGGGTTCGGCTTGCAAGATTAGCCCGGCAACAGCATGATAGCGAAAATTTCAACAAGAAAGGACCTTGAAATGTTGCGTAAAATCATTATTGCATTGCTCGTACTGGTCTTGGTATCGGTGGCCTATCTGACGCTGGCGCCTGTGCCTGTTGAGCCGGTGGCGTGGCAGGCGCCCAAGGATGCAGGCTATGTCGGGCCTCATGCAGCCAACGAGCTTCTGGTCAATCTGACGCCTATTTCAATCGGTAACGAGACCGGACCGGAGCATGTGGCAATCGGCAGGGATGGCAAGCTGTATGCGGCCGTGGACGGCGGCAAGATACTGCGCATGAATCCCGACGGCTCGGCGATGCAGGTATGGGCCAACACCGGCGGGCGCGTACTGGGCTTCGACTTCGATGCAAACGGCCGGTTGATAGCGGCTGATGCGATGCGCGGCCTGTTGGTAGTGCAGGAAGGCGCCGGACTGGATAACTCGCCCGATGCCGACAGAAAGATCGAAGTGCTGACGGACAAGGTGATGGTCGATGGCGTGGAAGACCCCATCCGTTACGCCGATGCGGTGGCAATCACCAAGGATGGCAAAATGTACTTCACCGATGCGTCGCGGCGCTTCGGTCCGAAGAAATGGGGCGGCACATTCAACGCCAGCGTGCTGGATATCATAGAGCATTCAGCCACCGGACGCGTGCTGGTATATGACCCGGCGACGCGCCAGACACAGCTTGTGATCGGCGGCTTGTCGTTTGCGAACGGGCTGGCGCTGTCGGCCGACGAACTCTCGCTGTTTGTGGTCGAGACAGGCAAATACCGTGTATGGAAAATCGATATCGGGGCACGCGGACTGAGCACTGCGAACGACCCGAACAAGTTGCCGCAGGCGCGGGTCTTGCTGGATAACCTGCCCGGCTATCCGGATAACCTGATGCGTGGAATGAACGGCCGGATATGGCTCGGTTTTACCAAACCCCGCGGCGCGGCCATCGATAAAATGGCGGACAAACCATTTCTGCGCAAGATGACCATGCGCCTGCCAAAATCGATGTGGCCGGTACCGCCTGCGTATGGTCACGTCATTGCATTTAAAGAAGACGGAAAAATAGTCGCCGACCTGCAGGACCCCAGCGGAAAATATCCGGAAACCACCGGCGTAACGGAAACACCGGAGCGGCTTTATATTCAAAGCCTGCACGCGCCGGTACTGGGCTGGATGGAAAAAGGAAAATTGTAAGCAATTTACCCGGCGGTCTTTTACAGGGCGCAACAGACGTATGCTGTGCGCCAGGCGATTTAATAACGATGCACTTCGACAGCCCTTCCCTAACTTCAGGCGCATATGCAACAACTTGAATTTCCCCTTGCCGGTGAATATGTCGAACTCAATCAATTGCTGAAGCTGGTCGGCATATGCGATAGCGGCGGCGCAGGTAAAATGCTGGTCGCGTCCGGTGCGGTATCGGTCGACGGCAAGATCGAACTGCGCAAGACCTGCAAGATCCGTGCAGGTCAAACAGTGACGCTGGATAACGTCCGTATCCGCGTGACTGGCCCCGCATCCGCATCCAAAGAATAGTCCGCACGACGGTCCCGACGCGCATGGCTAGCGGTCATCGCCGTCGCTTCGGGTTTTCACCGCGATTTCGCGAAAAATCGCCTTGGCAAGCTCTGCTTTGCGCGATGGATCTGCATCGTTTGCGATCTGATCGAACTTCCTGAAAAGACGATGCACAACAGTTCGATTGTCGATCAGCGTATCCAGCCCGGAATCATCTAGTGCGGGGCTTGCTTTAGTTTGCTGTGGAATATGTTTTGCCATGGAATTGCAGCCTGTCGCCGAACTTGATGCAGAAGCAAAAAGCAATCGCCGCGCCGAAACCAATGCTTATGCCGCATTGCATTGCTGCACAACAAGCTCTCTTGTGAGGAAGTTGCACAACGCCAGACCGCGCGGCCAGATAGAAAGTTCCGAACAAGGGCCTGTCTTTTAACGGATATCGATTCAGCGGCGTCCATGTGAGTTTTACCGGCATTGCGCCGGATTTACAAACATGGAAAACCAATCGGTTTTCCGGTTATTTTTATATGTATTTTTGTACGTTGCCGCCAAACCGGGCGGCAACGCAACCAAAAAGGATACGGCGATGAAATGGCGAGGCAATCGCGAAAGCGACAATGTGGAAGATCGGCGCGGCAGCCGCGGCATCGGATTGGGTGGCGGGTCGATTGGGATCGGCACGATTGCCATCGCGCTGGTGGCGTCCTATTTTTTCGGCATCGATCCCGGCGTCGTGCTGAGTATGCTGGGCGGCGGCCCGGCATCGGTACAGCAGGCGCCTGCGCGGCAACCTCCGGCCGATGATGATATGGCCAGATTTGTTGCGACCGTGCTGGCCGATACCGAAGATACCTGGAGCGCCATTTTCCGCGACGGCGGCGCAAGCTATCCGAAACCGAAACTTGTGCTGTTTTCCGGCCAGACGCCTACTGCCTGCGGCACCGGGCAATCCGCAGCCGGCCCGTTTTATTGCCCCGGCGATCAAAAAATCTATATCGATTTGAGTTTCTATCGATTGATGCAGCAGCGTTTCAAGGTTTCCGGTGAATTCGCACAGGCTTATGTGATTGCGCACGAGGTGGGACATCATGTGCAGAATGTGATGGGCGTCATGGAAAAAGTGGACGGCGCGCGACGGCGCACATCGCAGGCCCAGGCAAATGCGTTATCGGTACGTCTGGAGTTGCAAGCCGACTGTTTTGCAGGTGTATGGGCCAATCATGCCGACCGCGCACGAAGCATCCTCGAAACGGGCGACATTGAAACGGCACTGAATGCCGCGTCGGCGATCGGAGACGATGCATTGCAACGGCAAACCCAAGGCCAGGTTGTGCCTGATTCGTTTACACACGGAAGCTCTGCGCAACGCGTGCGATGGTTCAAGCGGGGAATAGAAAGCGGCAAGGTAAGCGCCTGCAATACCTTCGAGGCGCAAGCGCTTTAAGCACGGTCTGAAAGACATTCGTCGGAACCTGGAATGCGTCAAGCATGGCGGCTCTTGCTTGCAATATAAAAAATACATTAAAAACAAATGGAAGTTGCCAAATTTACATCGAAAATTGAGTAAAACGTCGTTTTGTCAACCGATTATTTCATCAAAATGTACGCGCTTTTGCTCGATGTCAAGACTTGAGGTGTATGCATAACTAAACTGATCAGTCTTCCCATTGAAGTAATGTGCACACAAGGATGATTATCATGACACGCCCTGAAACACCCTATGAAGCAGCAAGTTACGATCTGAACCAGTTCAGAGAGCGCCGCATGGCGGACCGCCGATTCCAGGCACGCGACACGGCGGATCGTCGAACCACGCCGATGGGAAACCGGACGGCTATGGATGAAAATCGGAAAGACACCACTGTTAAACCGAATGCAAATTGAAATTGACCGGCCGCAAAAACGGCTACGGGCAATGAACGACAAGAAGGTACTGCAATCGAAACGAGGTGCGCTGCTTGCCAATCGCCTTCGATCATAATCTTGCCACTGTATCGATGCATGGACATTTCCTTTCCTTATGATCAACCAGGGATTTACTCGCTGAATAAATCCGTTGTGTTTCCCGCAATCGTGGACGGCAAAAACGTCAGTTGCGAAATATCCGAAGAAGCCCTGGAGCAGCATTTCAAAGGCCGCCCGCCTCCCGATTACACCAAGGTGGAATACGATGCGGCGATGCTTTCCGCATTTGAAGCGGCACGCGATCGAATAGAAACCGTCGCTGCAAGGCAGCTTGAAAAAAATCGGGGCGGCGCATGTTTTTTGCGTCCCGAAGATTTTTGAGCTGCTTTTTTATTTTCCCCTGATCCCCCCTGCCCCTCTCGACTGCTTGTTGAACTGACCGGCATTCGGCGCACGCCGCAAAATATTTTTGCAAAGCATGAACTTGCTCTGCGCGCGGCTGCCATACGACACGCGCATGCGACTTCGATGGAGATGTGATTGTTGCGGTCATCGATCGCCGGTTGCCCGGAAAACGCACTGCCTCTGAAAAAAATGCTCGGCCTATTGACGACATGACAAACTATGAAAAGCTGGTTTTTATCGATCTGGAAACGACCGGCACCAATCCTGTATTGGACCGCATTACCGAAATAGGCATCGTCGAAGTTGGTGCAACGGGCGCGGTTACACGCTGGTCGACACTGGTCAATCCGGAAATATCGATTCCGCCTTTCGTTCAAACATTGACCGGCATCGACGATGCAATGGTGCGCAATGCGCCTGTCTTTTCCGAGATTGCGGAAGCACTGGCGGCACGCCTGCAAGACAGTCTTTTCATTGCACACAATGCGCGGTTCGATTATGGGTTTTTGCGTAATGCATTCAAGGCGGCGGGCGGCGGTTTGCGTTGCGAAGTGCTGTGCACGGTCAAACTATCGCGCAAGCTTTTTCCGGAAGAGCCGAAACACAATCTCGATATCCTGATTGAACGACACGGGCTGGTGCCGGATGGGCGCCATCGTGCATTGGCCGATGCCGATCTGCTGTGGCAATTGTGGACCAAGCTGATTGCCCGCACCGCGCCGGAGATTTTCGAGCAGACGGTGAAACTTTTGCTGCAGCGGCCAAGCCTGCCAACGCATCTGGCGCCAGAGTCGCTCGACGACATACCGGATACGCCCGGCGTGTATTTGTTCTACGGCGAAAACGGCATGCCGCTTTATGTCGGCAAAAGCGTGCATTTGCGGCAGCGCGTGCTGTCGCATTTCAATGCCGACCACCGCCTGTATAAAGACATGCGCATGTCGAGCCAGATACACCGATTGGAGTGGCGCGAAACCGCTGGTGAAATCGGCGCGCTTTTGCTCGAAGCGCAATTGGTCAAGGATATGCAACCGATTCACAACCGGGTGCTGCGCCGCCAACGTGAACTGTGCGCGTGGCAGTTGCGTACCACGGCAGCCGGGCATCTGCAGCCGGTACTGGCGTATGCAAACGAACTCGACTTCGGCCGCGCGGATCGCTTGTACGGTTTGTTCAGTTCCCGGCGCAACGCGGAAGCCACCTTGCGTGAGTTGGCCGAGAGTCATCAGTTATGTCTGGTGACCCTCGGACTGGAAAACCGTACGCAAGCAAACAAACCGTGCTTTGGGCGCCAGTTGCGACGCTGCCATGGCGCATGCGTAGGCGGTGAAGAAATCGGCATGCATCAGGCACGGCTGGAAACGGCGCTCGACAGCCTGAGAATAAAAACCTGGCCGTACAAGGCAGCAGTGGGCCTGATTGAATCCGGCGCCGATGGCCGTCATGATGTTCATGTAATCCATAACTGGTGCTACCTGGGTAGCGCACGCTCCGAAGACGACCTTTGGAACTTGCTGAGCAAGACACCGGCACGGCCCGCGTTTGACATGGATACGTACAAGATCCTGTCGCGAGCCTTGGAGCGGCGTCAGCTACAGGTGCGCGTGCTGCCGGAATCACGCCGGTTGGCCGCCGACGCGGCCTGACCCATACCGGGCGCTTCAGGCTGCGTCCTGCTGCGAACAACTACGGTTGCGCGCTCGTGCGGCTCATCAAATCGCCCTGACGCCGCATAACTTCATCGGGCGGCATGTCTTCCTTGTGAACGGCGATCCACCATTGATTGCCGCACATATCCTCGATTCCCGCGACACGATCGCCGTAAGATTCATCGACAGGCTCGCGCAATGACGTCGCGCCGGCCTGGATCGCACGCTGATATACAACATCGACGTCGTCGACATACAAATACAGCATTCCCGGCATCGGTTTGAATTCACCTCGGGCATCGCTCAGCATCACCACGGAGTCGCCGATCCGCAGTTGCGCATGCGTGATGCTTTCATCCTGATCGGTTGTGCGATGGACTTCGTTTGCTTCGAACGCCTGTTTCAGAAAATGTATCAACGCGGAAGTATCCTGCACCACGAGATAGGGTGTTACGGTATGAAATCCTTCGGGAACTGATCGAGACGTCATTGCGGCTTCCTCCGTTGAAAGTATCTTTGGTTCGATACATTTTTAGCAGCGAAGTTCGGACCCGGAGAATGCGACAGGCATACGCAAATCCTGCATCGCCGTCGGTGTCAAGTGCCGTAAAAAATACTTATCCGGAAACCCATGCGAGGTGTTGACCGGATCGTGTCCGGTCGCACCGACGCACCGCTCAAATGGAAAAACCGGCCCAGATGTCGCCTCTGTCCCTCAATGCGGGATGTTGCTTATCGTAGAAGGCGCCGAGAACAAAAATCTCTTGATAGACATCGAATGGAAAACCCTGAGAACCGTCCTGCTCTTTAGTGAGCAACAACTTGAAATAGGTTCTGGCCTTGTCAGGCGTTTGCCATACCGAAAGAATCCTCTTCACGACATGCGGAAAGCCGGCTGCCAGCCGATGTGGAAAAGGCTGTCCGTGATGCGCCAGCAGAGCTCGTAATTTTTCAGAGCCATTCTGCGATTCGATTTTTACAGCGCGAGTGACGTGCATGGTATCCCCTTGCCTTGCATGAGAAAACGGAGCATACGGCAACATTCGGTTTGTCCCGCCGATCAAGCCAGTTATTCGTTTGCGGGATTACCCTTATGCAGTAATCGCCACGAATTTTTATTGCCAAAATGGTAACACAAAGAAATTGATTTGAGAATTGGCGCCGGCATCTGACCTTTGCCTGTTTAACCAACAATTGATTCAAACCAGACAATCAATGTTTTTAAAAACGAAGCTTGTGCGCTTTGTTAAAGTCAAATATCCGAGGAGTTTTTCGTTGATTTAAGGCGCACGAATTGCCATAATGAAAACATTGATGAAAATCAAATCAATTTCACCGAGCCCCGGTATGATCTTTATAAGTGCAATAAGGCAATATTAATTAATATTTAAATTAGTATTGGGAATCACGCTGAATCAATCACGCTGATTAAATATGTAAAGCGGCAGTTCGCCGCTTTTCGCAATTGTTATTGGAGAATTGAAATGGATGATGTCGTAATCGTTGCGGCAATGAGAACAGCAGTCGGTAAATTTGGCGGAGCGCTCGCAAAAATTCCTGCTGCCGACCTCGGTGCCCATGTAATTAAGGGGCTTCTTGCAAAAACCGGCATCAAGCCGGAAATGATCGATGAAGTGATTCTGGGGCAGGTACTGACCGCCGGCGTCGGACAGAATCCGGCGCGTCAGGCGCTAATCAAAGCGGGCTTGCCGGATATGGTCCCGGCATTTACGGTCGGCAAGGTTTGCGGCAGCGGTTTGAAAGCCACCCATCTGGCAGCGCAGGCGATCAGATGCGGCGATGCCAATATCATCATCGCCGGCGGGCAAGAGAACATGAGCGCTTCGCCGCACGTACTGAATAATTCGCGCGACGGTTTCCGGATGGGCGATGCCAAGCTTGTCGATACGATGATTGTAGACGGCCTGTGGGACGTCTATAACCAATATCACATGGGAGTCACTGCCGAGAACGTCGCGAAAAAATTCGACATTTCGCGTCAGCAGCAGGACGAATTTGCGCTCGCATCGCAATCCAAGGCGGAAGCCGCGCAGAAAGCCGGCAAGTTCAAGGATGAAATCCTGGCGCTGGAAATCCCGCAGAAAAAAGGATCGATCACTTTCGATACGGACGAGTATCCGAAACACGGCACCACGCTTGAATCCTTGTCCGCTTTGCGTCCGGCGTTCGCCAAGGACGGCTCGGTCACAGCCGGCAATGCATCGGGTATCAACGATGGTGCCGCCGCGGTCGTGATGATGTCCGCGAGAATGGCGAAGGATCTGGGGCTGACTCCGCTGGCCCGGATCAAGGCATATTCTTCGGCCGGCCTCGATCCAAGCGTGATGGGAATGGGGCCGGTGCCTGCAGCCCAGTTATGCCTGAAAAAAGCGGGCTGGACCCACAAGGATCTCGACCTGATGGAAATTAATGAAGCGTTCGCCGCTCAGGCGCTTGCGGTGAACAAGGAAATGGGCTGGGATACCAGCAAGATCAACGTCAACGGCGGTGCGATTGCATTAGGTCATCCGATCGGCGCATCCGGTTGCCGTGTGCTGGTCACCCTGCTGCACGAAATGGTCAGACGCGATGCTAAGCGCGGACTCGCCAGCCTGTGCATCGGCGGCGGCATGGGCGTTGCGCTGGCAGTCGAACGATAAAAATCATTCGCGGTTTGTTGTGATCGACGAGATCCAACCTTTAGGAGATGGAAATGGCACGAGTTGCATTAGTTACAGGCGGTATGGGCGGTTTGGGCGAAGCGATCTGCATCAAGATGGCGGCGCTCGGATATCATGTGGTCACCACCTATTCGCCCGGCAATACCAAGGCGAAGGATTGGCTCGCAACGATGGAACAGCAAGGGTTTAAATTCCGTGCCTTCCCTTGCGATGTGGCGGATTACGATTCGGCGCAGCAGTGCGTCGCGCAGATCGTAAATGAAATCGGGCCGGTCGATGTGCTGGTCAACAATGCGGGCATTACGCGCGACATGACGTTCAAGAAAATGGGCAAGACCGATTGGGACGCCGTGATGAAAACCAATCTGGATTCGGTGTTCAACATGACCAAGCCGGTCTGCGACGGGATGACCGACCGCGGATGGGGACGGGTAATCAATATTTCGTCGGTCAACGGCCAGAAAGGCGCTTTCGGCCAGACCAACTACTCCGCCGCCAAAGCCGGCATGCACGGCTTTACCAAGGCGCTGGCGCTGGAAGTGGCGCGCAAGGGCGTGACGGTGAACACGATCTCGCCGGGCTACATCGGCACCAAAATGGTCATGGCAATTCCGCAGGAAGTTCTCGAAAGCAAAATCATTCCACAAATTCCAATGTCACGCTTGGGTAAACCCGAAGAAGTGGCCGGACTGGTTGCCTATCTGGCATCGGACGAGGCGGCATTCCTGACCGGCGCGAATATCGCGATCAACGGCGGCCAGCATATGTACTAACCATTCGTATATACGCTGCAATGGCGTTGACAAGGCCGCGGACAAGCGGTGTTGTCAACGCCATTTTTTTGCCGGACTCCGGTATTAATGCTACGCCTTCTGTGCTGTCAGTTCCTGAACACGTTCCAGCAGTGTCTCGGCCTTGGTATATCCGGAAATCACCAGCGCCAGTTCTTTTTGATATTCGATCAGCACGGTAGGAAAGCCGGAGATTCCCCAACGCTGGGTGCGAATGAAGTCGTTGCGTGTTGCGGCGATGCTGGCCTCTTCCGACCATTTGCCATGAAAGGCCGCCGCATCGACTTGAAACCCTTGTCTCGTCAGGGCCGCCGATGCGACATCCGCCAGCGCTTCGCCCTGCGTGATGTCCACTCCTTCCGCATAAAACGCGCGCTGGATTGCATGAAAAATATCGAGCTGCGCATGCGGTGCAAGATCCGGCGCAAGCAGCCGTGCAACGACGACCGCGCGGCACGCCGGCTCCGTATCGTAGACAAAGCCGGCGCGCGCTATCGCGGCATCGGAAAAAGGCAGGCCGCTTGCCCCTTCCACATGGCGCCAATGCGACACCAGGGTCGCCTTCAGTCGCCCATCCATCTCCTCGGTGTTATAGGCACGCAATCCGCCGACGACAATTTCCAGGTCCATGCCGGGTATGGCGTCGAACAAGCCTGACAATTCCGGGCCGAATCCGTAGCACCATGAGCACATCGGATCGGCGACATAGATCAGCCTCGCGGTCATGAACGCTGACGCGGTTCGGTGCGTCTTGTCATCCTGCGTTCGGATGGATGTGAAAAGAGCCGGAATTCCAGATTCATGATGCCGATCGATCCGGTCGGACCACACACGAAATCAAAGCCGTTCTTGACCGGAAATAAAAAATTATCCATCAGCAAGACATCGCTTCTGCAAGTCGGATTGCCGTTATACAACTGCGGCTTGATCTCCTGCCATACCTCTTCGGTGATCCAGCCGTAAAGAAATAGCTGATTCGGAAACAGCGAGCTATCCATATGCATATAGCCCTTCTGGCTATTGAGCAGCATCGGATGCGGCGGCGGTGCGTCGCCGACAAAAAGATTGACCCACCCCTCCCCGATTTCATAAGTTTTTTCATTTTGATGCAAGGAATAGGTCAATAGCAGATTCCATTTGCAATTAAGCTCGATCCGTTTTTCGAGTCCGCATTTGTCGGTCCACATCGAATGACCGTCGCTGACAGTGAATTGCGTGCTCATCACCTGTCCCGTCAGCGTGGGCTCCAGCTTTCGGATTTCATCAAGGTTTTCATGCATGTTCCAGAACAGCCATTTGGCCCGTTCACCCTCGGACATATCGGATAACTCCGAGAATAACTTCAACCCGTAGGGTTCAAGGGTTTTGATGTACTCCCTGCGCAATTTTTCATTGAGATCATCAAGTTCGAAATGCGCTTTTTGACTGCTTTCCATAGACCGCTCCTGAAGGTTGACACTGACCGGATCCAATTACTGCATTCGTTGCTGTATATCCATGCTCGCGATTGGTAAGGATTGGACAGGCTTGTGTTCGAAGATATCCCGCATCCTGATTATTTAGAACCCCAGCATGATTTTTGATTGAATCCGATATACCGTCAATGTCCCAAAATCTTGGATAAAAAATCGCGGCTGCGCTCATTTTGCGGATGCTGGAAAAACTCGTGCGGCGTATTCTGTTCGACAATCTGCCCTTGATCCATGAAGATCACGCGATCGGCCACTGCCTTGGCAAAACCCATCTCGTGGGTAACGCACAACATGGTAATCCCCTGCTCCGCCAGTTCGACAATCACGTCCAGCACTTCCTTGATCATTTCCGGGTCGAGTGCCGATGTGGGTTCATCGAACAGCATGATTTTCGGCGTAAGACACAATGCCCTGGCAATCGCCACGCGCTGTTGCTGGCCGCCGGAAAGCTGCAAAGGGTATTTGTGCGCCTGTTCCGCAATCTGCACCCGTTCCAGCTGTTGCATGGCTTTTTCTTCAGCTTCCTTTTTAGGCATCTTGCTTACCCACATCGGCGACAGTGTCAAATTTTCCAGCACGGTCAGATGGGGAAAAAGATTGAATTGCTGAAACACCATACCGACCTTCTTGCGTACCTGATCGGTCGCCTTGACGTCGTCGGAAAGCTCAATGCCATCCACGATCAAACGGCCTTGCTGATGCTCCTCGAGCCGGTTGATGCATCGGATCAGTGTCGACTTCCCGGACCCTGAAGGCCCGCATATCACGATCCGCTCCCCGGGTGCGACCTGCATGTCGATATCGCGCAGCACGTGAAAATCATCCCCGTACCATTTGTTGACTTTATCGAAGGTAATGATGGGTTCGGACATGGAATCGCTCAACGTTGATTTCCCTTGTTGACCTGTTTTTCTATCCACCGGCTATAGCGCGACATCGAAAAACAAAAGACGAAATAAATGAGCGCGATGAATAGATAGCCCTCGATCTTGTACGGCCGCCAATCGGCATCGGAATTCAGTGCCAGGCTCAACGCGCCGGTCAATTCGTACAGGCTGACGACCGTCACCAGCGACGTGTCCTTGAAGGTCGAAATAAAGCTGTTGATGATGCCCGGCACGACGATCGCCAGCGCTTGCGGCAGCACGATCTTGCGCTGGGTTTGCCAATAAGACAAGCCGAGCGTCGCCGCAGCCTCGACCTGGCTTTTGGGAATTGCCTGCAAACCGCCGCGTATCACTTCAGCCAGATAAGCAGCGGCAAACAGGGTAATCCCGAGCAGCACGCGCACCAACACATCAATGCTCAACCCCGGCGGCATGAACAGAGGGAACATGAACGATGCCATGAACAATACCGAGATCAGCGGAACGCCGCGAATCAGTTCCACGTAGATGGTGCAAAAGCTGCGGATCGCAGGAAGTTCGGAACGGCGTCCGAGCGCAACCAGCACCGCCAGCGGAAAGGCCATCACAATCGACAACGAAGACAGCAAAATTGTCAGCGGCAATCCGCCCCAGCGGTCGGTTTCCACCTTGGTCAATCCGAATGCATTGCCGTACATCAGCCAAAAGAACACCGACAGCACCGCGATCCACAACACCGCCAGCGATGGACGCCAGAACATGCGTGTGCAACTGGCGATTAACAACGCAAGCATCAGCAGGGTTGCCACCAATGGCCGCCATTGCTCGCCGAACGGATAACGGCCAAAAATAATGATGCGGTATTTTTCAGCGACCACCCCCCAGCATGCGCCAACGCCAGCCGCATGGCAGGCATCGGCATCGGGCAGCCACACTGCTTCGAATACTGCCCAATTGAAAAACTGCGGCAGATACCACAGCAGAATTGCACCGATCGCCAGCGTTGACAGCGTCGTCGTCCTGCCGCCGAACAAATTGGCCCGGATCCACGCAATAGCGCCTCCGGTCTTGACCGGCGCCGGACGAGGCGGAATCCGCTGAAAGGTTTGCGCAGTCATATCGGTCAACGTTCCTTGATCGCCGCACGTGCGTTGTACCAGTTCATCAAAAGCGAAGTGGCGAGCGAGAGCGTCAGGTACACCAGCATCACGATGGAGATGCATTCCACCGCGCGCCCGGTCTGGTTGATCGCCGTATTGGCGATCGATACGACATCCGGATAGCCGATCGCCACCGCAAGCGATGAATTCTTGGTCAGGTTCAGATATTGATTGGTCAACGGCGGAATGATCACGCGCAGCGCCTGCGGCAACATCACCAGGCGCATTTCCAGTTTCCGGCTCAAGCCCAGGGCGGATGCCGCCTCGCCCTGCCCGCGCGGCACCGACTGGATGCCTGCGCGCACCACTTCGGCCACAAAGGCTGCGGTGTAAATGCTCAACCCGAACAGCACCGCCAAAAACTCCGGGGTCAGCGCGCCTCCTTGCTCGATCGAGAAGTCGCCTCGGAAAGGGCGATTCATTTGGGTCGGCGCGCCGCCGAGCAGCCAGCCCGCCAATCCCATGAACAGCACAATCGCGAGCGGCAACCAGAGCAGGCTTCCGGATACGCCGGTTTCTTCAAATTTTCTGATAGCCCATTGCCGATATAGCCAGGCCAATGCGACGCCGGCAGCAACTCCGATGGCGGTCCATGCATGTCCTGCGGCCCAGATCGGGATCGGAAAATTCACGCCACCCTTGCTGAGAAAAAAAGGCCCCGCCTGCCACGCTTCGGAGATGCCAGGCAGCAGTTCGGTAAGAATCAGGTACCACATCAACAGCTGCAACAGAATCGGAATATTGCGGAAGGATTCCACATACGAAATGCACAAGCCTCGCACCAGAGCGTTGCGCGAGAAACGGCCCAAACCGACGAGCGTGCCGATGATCGTGGCGATAACGATTCCGGCGATGGCGACGCGCAGCGTGTTGGCGAGACCGACCAGAAACGCACGCCAGTAAGGCTCTGCCGAATCGAACGGGAACAAGCTTTCACCGATGTCGAAACCCGCGGTTTGAAGCAGGAAATCGAAACCGCTCTGGATGCCGCGTACCCGCATGTTGGCCATGGTGTTATAAACCAGGAACCAGATCACCAGGCCGATCAATCCGAGCGCGAGCGCCTGATAGATCAGTCCGCGAAAACTTCGGCTGCGCCAAGACCATTTATTCTTTTTTCGCAGGCGGACTTGTGTCATGAGGCCGCAGGCTCAACGTATGTACCGTCCGAACGCTGTGCTGCCCGCATGGCAGCACGGCATCGGAGGTGATTCGGCATCGCCATCTTGTGCATTCCGACTGTATGGACTGCGCTGCTCTCGACCAGAACTCAGCGAACCGGATAGGCGTACATCAAACCGCCCTTGTTCCATTGATTGTTGAGGCCGCGCGGCAAACCCAGCGCCGATTTCGGTCCTACGTTTCGTTCGAATATTTCACCGTAATTACCGGAAGTCTTGATTGCGCGACCCATCCAGTCCTTGTCCAGGCCCAGGAGCTTGCCGGTATCCTCGCTGACGCCCAGCAGGCGCTGCACGACCGGATCCGGGCTGGATCTCATCTGCTCCACGTTGGCTTGCGTGACGCCATATTCCTCCGCCTCAAGCAAACCGTAAATTACCCATTTGACGATCGCAAACCACTCATCGTCGCCACGGCGGACCATGGGACCCAAAGGCTCCTTGGAAATCAGGTCGGACAGGATCACGTGTTCGGCAGGATTCTTCGCTTCCTTGTTGCGCACCGAAGCAAGACCGGACGCATCCGTCGTGTAGGCGATGCAACGTCCTGAAAAATATGCGCCGGTGGCGGCTTCAAGTTTTTCAAATACGACGGGCTTGATATTGAGCTTGTTGGCTTTGGAAAAATCAGTCAGGTTTTTCTCGGTCGTGGTGCCGGACTGCACGCATACCGTTTGTCCCTTGAGCTGCTTGGCACTCTTGAGATTGCTCTTGGCGGGCACCATGAAACCCTGGCCGTCATAATAAGTGACGGCGGTCACGTGCAGACCCAGTGATGCATCGCGCGTCAAAGTGAATGTCGTATTGCGCGCCAGCATGTCGATTTCGCCGGATTGCAGCGCAGTTAACCGCTGTTGCGCATTCAACGGCACATATTTCACCTTTTCACCATCGCCCAACACCGCAGCGGCTATCGCGCGACACGTATCCACATCGAGGCCGGACCACTTTCCGTTTGAATCGGCTGCGGAAAAGCCGGCCAGCCCCGTGTTGACACCGCACACCACCTGTCCGCGCGCTTTGATGCTGTCGAGCGTCTTGCCGGCGTGCGCCGGGGCGATAAGTAAAATGCCCAATGCCGCCATGGCCGCTGCAGCAAATTTGACTTTGATAATTTCCATCGAAGTGTCTCCTCGTTAAACGGGTTTTCCTCAATCCCGAACACCGGTTTCCGATACGGCCGACCGACGGAATCGCTGCGCGGATCTTTTGCGACGACGGCGCTAACCATCATCGCCGCGACATATTCCCGTGACTGTTCTTGTTTTTACGAGTCACCGTTGGATGGTACGCCAATTATGTTGTTTTAGAAACGTGCGTAACTTGATAGGCGTCATGAGCGGCGGCAACTATGCAAATCCGGCTGATCCGATCGGGATGCAGAGAGGTAGGAAAGACAACATCCGCGGATTTGAATCAGCGTTTATACATTTTGAAACTTTACTACATCAAGAAGAAAAAACTCATCTCATCGTCAGGCAACGATTCCTTCAAATGATGTGAAAATCTTATCGCATTCATTTGCGCCGAATCATGATCGATAAAAAAATTTCACGAAGAATACTAAAATCTCCTCATTTCATACTATCCTTTGCATTAGAAGAATATTTGCGAAAGGCAAAATCGAACGTTTCAGGCCGCTAGGCGAGCGGCGGATGTTGACGGGTATTTTTATATGGAGACAGGCATTTTGGATACACATACCAAGAGCAACTACACCAACATGGCGCGACTCAAGGAATTGATGACAGCGCCACCGATGACAGCCGAACAGCATGCAGCGATCACGCGCAAACGCATCAAGGATCGCCGCATGATCGAAGAGGCAAAAGAACTGAAGACAGAAGAAGCCGATCTGTTTTAATCAAACTTTGATGCGGCACGATTGGATACGGGCCGCATCCATTCACTTGCAGAGTGCGCTCCGGCTTGCGGCCGCGATCAACGTAAATGAACCACGTTCTACGAACGTGGTTTTGCCTTACGCCCCCCAGAGGGGGGCACACGAGCGGACCTTCATAGAAGGCCCGCTAGCCCGGTCTCAATTGCAGTTCCTGTTGATGC
>Ga0156087_1104_pt1 | contig 115717 bp, 117 predicted proteins | sample RifCSPlowO2_02_FD_107740 | JGI IMG/M metagenome (GOLD analysis project Ga0156087, IMG submission 107740) | Burkholderiales bacterium RIFCSPLOWO2_02_FULL_57_36 | reverse complement strand
GTCGACCATGGCAAGACCACGCTGACGGCGGCAATCGCCACGGTGTTGTCCAAGAAATTCGGCGGCGAAGCCAAGGCGTACGACCAGATCGATGCAGCGCCCGAAGAAAAAGCGCGCGGCATCACCATCAACACCGCCCACGTCGAATACGAAACCGCCAACCGCCACTACGCGCACGTCGATTGCCCGGGCCACGCCGACTATGTCAAGAACATGATCACCGGCGCCGCGCAAATGGACGGCGCCATCCTGGTCTGTTCCGCCGCCGACGGCCCGATGCCGCAAACCCGCGAGCACATCCTGCTGGCGCGCCAAGTCGGCGTACCGTACATCATGGTGTTCCTCAACAAATGCGACATGGTCGACGACGCCGAATTGCTCGAGCTGGTCGAAATGGAGGTGCGCGAACTGCTCTCCAAGTATGAATTCCCCGGCGACGACGTACCCATCATCCAGGGTTCGGCCAAGCTCGCGCTCGAAGGCGACACCGGTCCATTGGGCGAGCAAGCCATCATGAAGCTGGCCGAAGCCCTCGACACCTACATCCCGACGCCTGAGCGCGCCATCGACGGCGCCTTCCTGATGCCGGTTGAAGACGTATTCTCGATCTCCGGACGCGGCACCGTCGTCACCGGTCGTGTCGAGCGCGGCATCGTCAAGGTTGGCGAATCGATTGAAATCGTCGGCATTCGCGACACCCAGACCACCACCTGCACCGGTGTGGAAATGTTCAGAAAGCTGCTCGATCAAGGGCAGGCGGGCGACAACGTCGGCGTGCTGCTGCGCGGCACCAAGCGCGAAGACGTCGAGCGTGGTCAAGTGTTGGCCAAGCCGGGTTCGATCAAGCCGCACAAGCATTTCACCGGCGAGATCTATGTATTGTCCAAGGATGAAGGCGGGCGTCATACGCCATTCTTCAACAACTATCGTCCCCAGTTTTACTTCCGCACCACGGACGTGACGGGCTCGATCGAGTTGCCGAAGGACAAAGAGATGGTCATGCCGGGTGACAACGTATCGATCACGGTGATGTTGATCAATCCGATTGCGATGGAAGAAGGCTTGCGCTTCGCCATCCGCGAAGGCGGTCGTACCGTCGGCGCCGGTGTCGTCGCGAAAATCCTCGACTAAGCCGGTATCGGTTTACGGACGTTTAATGAATTAACATTGCCGCGAGAGGTACCCTCTCGCGGCTCGCTCTTTAAAGGAAGAACCATGTCTGCGCCTAACCCAAAACTGAACCAGAAAATCCGTATTCGACTCAAAGCATTTGACTACCGTTTGATCGATCAGTCGGCACTCGAAATCGTCGATACAGCCAAGCGCACCGGCGCTGTTGTCAAGGGGCCGGTGCCGCTGCCGACTCGTATCCAGCGCTTTGACGTGTTGCGCTCCCCGCACGTGAACAAAACGTCGCGCGACCAGTTTGAAATTCGCACCCATGTGCGTTTGATGGACATCGTGGATCCGACCGACAAGACGGTCGACGCCTTGATGAAGCTGGATTTGCCTGCAGGCGTCGATGTAGAGATCAAACTGCAGTAAATTCCGCGACAGAGACGCGCAATTTACCTAATTGTGTGTTGTGGAAAAAGAGTTCTGACGTTATAATCTTCGGCTTCGGTCTGGTTTTGTATATTCAAGCCCAGATCTTGTTAAGTGGTACAAACATCAGCCCTGCCCAATCGTAGGCGGGAATGGAGAAAACAATGAGCCTAGGCCTTGTTGGTCGCAAGGTTGGTATGATGCGCATTTTCACGGATGACGGGGATTCGATTCCTGTAACCGTGGTGGACGTATCGAACAACCGTGTGACACAAATCAAAACGCCTGACACAGACGGTTATTCCGCTGTCCAGGTTGCATTCGGTCAGCGTCGCGCCTCGCGTGTGAACAAAGCTGCTGCCGGCCACCATGCTAAAGCAGGTGTCGAGGCGGGGACCATCCTCAAAGAATTTCGTATTGATGCTGCAAAGGCTTCGGAAATGAAGGCCGGCGATATTGTTGCTGCCAGCCTGTTCGAAGTCGGCCAGAAAGTGGACGTGCAAGGCGTGTCCATCGGTAAGGGCTATGCGGGTGTCATCAAACGTTACAACTTCAGCTCTGGTCGCGCTACTCATGGTAACTCGCGTTCGCACAATGTGCCGGGCTCGATCGGTATGGCGCAGGATCCGGGTCGTGTATTCCCTGGTAAGCGCATGACCGGCCATATGGGTGACGTCACCGTTACCACGCAAAATCTGGAAATCGCACGTATCGATGGCGAGCGCCAGTTGCTGCTCGTCAAGGGTGCGATTCCCGGTGCGAAAAACGGTCAGGTGATTGTTTCGCCCGCCGTAAAAACCAAAGCCAAGAAGGGAGCCTAATCGATGGAACTCAAGCTCCTGAATGACCAGGGTCAAGCGTCTTCCAATGTTGCTGCACCGGACACGATTTTCGGGCGCGACTATAACGAAGCGCTGATTCATCAGGTTGTGGTTGCATATCAGGCGAATGCGCGTAGCGGCAATCGCAAGCAAAAAGATCGTGAAGAAGTGCATCACACGACCAAAAAGCCATGGCGCCAAAAAGGTACGGGTCGTGCTCGTGCTGGTATGTCGTCGTCGCCTTTGTGGCGTGGCGGTGGTCGGATTTTCCCGAACTCGCCAGAAGAAAATTTCTCGCACAAAGTCAACAAGAAGATGTATCGGGCAGGTGTCTGCTCGATTCTGTCGCAGTTGGCGCGCGAGGGGCGGCTGTCCATCATTGAAAATTTGTCGGTTGATGCGCCCAAGACCAAGCTTTTGTCGCAAAAGCTGAAGGGCATGGGTCTGGATTCCGTGTTGGTGATCACCGACAGTCTGGATGAAAATCTGTTGCTGGCTTCGCGCAATCTGCCGAATGTGCTGATTTGCGAGCCGCGCCATGCTGATCCGGTGTCGCTGGTCTTTTACAAAAAGATCCTGATCACCAAGCTGGCATTGGCCAAGATCGAGGAGATGCTGGCATGAATGCGATTGTAAAATACAGCGAAGAGCGCTTGATGAAAGTGTTGCTGGCGCCGGTCATTTCCGAAAAGGCGACATTTGTTGCCGAGAAAAACGAGCAAGTCGTCTTCCTCGTGATGCCGGATGCAACCAAGCCGGAAATCAAGGCTGCGGTCGAAATGCTGTTCAAAGTTGAAGTCGAGTCGGTGCAGGTCGCAAACCGCCAGGGTAAAGAAAAGCGGACGGGTCGTTTTACCGGTCGTCGCAACCATGCCCGTCGTGCATTTGTGTGCTTGAAGCCCGGCCAGGAAATCAACTTCACCGAGGAGGCTAAATAATGGCACTCGTTAAGGTTAAGCCAACATCGCCCGGTCGTCGCGGCATGGTCAAGGTCGTTAATGCCGACCTGTACAAGGGGCGGCCTTTCGCGGCTCTTGTGGAAAAGAAATCCAAGACCGCCGGCCGGAACAATAATGGTCATATCACCACCCGTCATATTGGCGGTGGACATAAGCAGCATTACCGTGTGATCGACTTCCGTCGCAACAAGGATGGTATCGCCGCGAAAGTAGAGCGGATTGAATATGATCCGAACCGTAGCGCCAACATCGCGTTGGTATGTTATGCCGATGGTGAGCGTCACTATGTGATTGCCACCAAGGGCATGTCGGTCGGCGATCAGTTGATGAGCGGCGCAGAGGCGCCGATCAAGTCGGGGAACTGTCTGCCAATCCGTAATATTCCGGTCGGTACGGTCATTCATTGCGTCGAAATGCTGCCAGGAAAAGGTGCGCAGATGGCGCGTACCGCCGGCGCCGGCGTTGTGTTGATGGCGCGCGAAGGCACCTACGCGCAGGTTCGCCTGCGTTCTGGTGAGGTTCGTCGCGTGCACATCGAGTGCCGTGCAACCGTTGGCGAAGTCGGCAATGCCGAGCATAGCCTGCGCAAAATTGGTAAAGCTGGTGCAATGCGTTGGCGCGGTGTTCGTCCTACCGTTCGCGGTGTGGTGATGAATCCGGTGGATCATCCGCACGGTGGTGGTGAGGGTAAAACTGCAGCCGGTCGTCATCCGGTATCGCCATGGGGCCAGCAGACAAAGGGCAAGAAGACGCGCAGCAACAAGCGCACCACTTCGATGATCGTCTCGCGCCGCGGCAAGAAATAAGGGATAACTCATGACACGTTCATTGAAAAAAGGGCCGTTTTGTGACGCCCACCTGGTGAAAAAAGTCGAGACCGCGCAAGCGATCAAAGACAAGAAGCCGATCAAAACCTGGTCGCGCCGTTCTACGATCATGCCGGACTTCATCGGACTGACCATTGCGGTGCACAACGGTAAACAGCATGTTCCGGTGTATGTATCGGAAAACATGGTCGGTCACAAACTCGGCGAATTCGCGCTGACCCGTACGTTCAAGGGTCATGCTGCTGATAAAAAGGCAAAGAAATAAGGTCCCATGATGGAAACTAAAGCTACCCTCCGTGGCGTGCGCCTATCGGCTCAAAAGGGCCGGCTGGTCGCCGATCTTATCCGCGGCAAAAAAGTCGACCAGGCCCTCAATATCCTGACCTTCAGCCCTAAAAAAGGCGCGGTCATCATCAAGAAGGTGCTGGAGTCCGCAATTGCGAACGCCGAGCATAACGATGGCGCCGATATCGACGAGTTGAAGATAACAACGATATATGTCGAAAAAGGGTCGGTCCTAAAGCGCTTTACCGCGCGTGCCAAAGGTCGCGGCGATCGCATTTCGAAACAATCCTGTCACATTTACGTGACTGTCGGAAACTAAGGAGTCACGATGGGACAGAAAATACATCCAACCGGTTTTCGCCTAGCCGTCACACGTAACTGGGGATCGCGTTGGTATGCGGGCAGTGCAAATTTTGCCACGATGCTCAACGAAGACCTCAAGGTCCGCGACTACCTGAAGAAGAAGTTGAAGAATGCTTCAGTCGGCCGCGTCGTCATCGAGCGTCCTGCCAAGAACGCGCGCATTACCATTTTCAGCTCGCGCCCCGGTGTCGTCATTGGCAAGAAGGGCGAGGACATTGAAGTCCTGAAATCCGCGCTGACGAAAATGATGGGTGTGCCGGTTCATGTCAATATCGAAGAAATCCGCAAGCCGGAAACCGACGCGCAACTGATCGCCGATTCGATCGCGCAGCAGTTGGAAAAACGCATCATGTTCCGTCGTGCGATGAAGCGCGCAATGCAAAACGCGATGCGTCTTGGCGCGCAAGGTATCAAGATCATGTCGTCGGGCCGTTTGAACGGCATTGAAATCGCTCGTACCGAGTGGTACCGTGAAGGTCGCGTGCCGCTGCACACGTTGCGCGCTGACATCGATTATGGTTTCGGCGAAGCGGAAACCACCTACGGCATCATCGGTATCAAAGTTTGGGTCTACAAGGGTGATCGACTCGCAAGCGGTGAAGCGCCTACCGTCGATGTCGCATCCGATGATGACAAGAAGCGACGCGCGCCTCGTCGCGACGATGGCAAGCCAGGTGCTCGCCCTGCTCGTGCCAAGCGTCCAGAGGGTCAACCAACAACTACTGCTGCACCAGGCGCACCGGCGCCGGCGGCTAAACGAGTTCGCGCCAAAAAGCCGGACGGTGCCGCTGCAGCGCCGGCTGAGAAGGCAGGAGAATAATCATGCTGCAACCAGCACGCAGGAAATATCGTAAAGAACAGAAGGGCCGCAACAAGGGCATTTCACACGAGCGCGGCACTGCCGTATCGTTCGGCGAGTTCGGTCTGAAAGCAATCGGTCGCGGTCGTATCACGGCGCGCCAGATTGAGGCGGCTCGTCGCGCGATGACTCGTCATATCAAACGTGGCGGTCGTATCTGGATTCGTATTTTCCCGGACAAGCCGATTTCGCAAAAGCCTGCTGAAGTTCGTATGGGTAACGGCAAGGGTAATCCGGAGTACTATGTGGCCGAGATTCAACCGGGTAAAGTGCTGTACGAAATGGATGGCGTCGACGAGACACTGGCGCGCGAAGCATTTCGCTTGGCCGCTGCTAAACTGCCGCTGTTGACTACGTTCGTCGTTCGTCAAGTCGGCCAATAATTGGAGTGAATCATGAAAGCATCTGAACTCCGCGGCAAAGACCAAGCGGCCCTGACAAAAGAAATGAATGACTTGTTGAAGGCTCAGTTTGGCTTGCGCATGCAAATTGCAACGCAACAGTTGAACAACACTTCGCAACTCAAGAAAGTGCGCCGCGACATCGCGCGCGTAAAGACGGTCATGAATCAGAAGGACGCCAAATAATGAATGATCAGGTAAAGCCAGCGCTCAAGCGCACATTGATTGGCAAGGTGGTCTCCGACAAAATGGACAAGACTGTCACAGTACTGATCGAGCGTCACGTCAAGCATCCGCTGTACGGCAAAATCATCATGCGCTCGAACAAGTATCATGCGCACGACGAAGCCAACCAAGCGAAAGCCGGCGATGTTGTCGAGATTCAAGAAGGCCGCCCGATTTCGAAGACCAAAGCATGGACGGTGACGCGCGTAGTGCAAGTTTCGCAGGAAGTGTAATTAGTCGTTGCAAGTTCAAAGATTTGCTGCGATAATCTTTGGCTTCGCGCGTGCAGCCGGAAGTTTGTGGCGGCAACAGAAATGGATTACAGGTTATTCGTAGCAGCAAGTAGTTTTGGAAGTCGTCCACCCAATCGGCTTATCTCCCGGAGATTTGCTGACGGGACCAAGACTGACCGCGAACCCGCATTGTGCGGACCGGCGGGTTAAGTTGGGAAAGAAAATATTATGATTCAAACTGAAAGCCGGCTCGAAGTGGCCGACAACACTGGTGCGCGTGAAGTCATGTGCATTAAGGTTCTTGGTGGTTCCAAGCGCCGCTATGCGGGAATTGGCGATGTAATCAAGGTTACCGTCAAAGTGGCCGCGCCGCGTGGTCGCGTCAAGAAGGGTGAAATATACAACGCCGTCGTCGTTCGTACCGCAAAAGGGGTGCGCCGCCAGGATGGATCGTTGGTTAAATTTGATGGCAACGCCGCAGTGTTGCTGAACGCGAAGCTGGAGCCAATCGGCACCCGTATTTTTGGACCGGTCACACGTGAACTGCGCACTGAGCGCTTCATGAAGATCGTGTCGCTCGCGCCTGAAGTTCTGTAAGGAGTCGTCATGAGTAAGATTCGAAAAAGCGACGAAGTTATCGTCCTGAGCGGAAAAGACAAGGGCAAGCGCGGCGTGGTAAAGCAGCGCGTTGATGCCGATTACGTCGTGGTTGAGGGTATCAATATCGCCAAAAAGGCGACCAAGCCGAATCCGATGACTGGTGTAACCGGTGGCATCGTTGACAAGCTGATGCCGATTCATGTGTCTAACATTGCGCTGTTTAATGCTGCAACTGGCAAGGCGGATCGTGCGGGTTTCAAGAACGTGGATGGCAAGAAGGCCCGCGTTTTTAAATCCAATGGTGAAGTCGTTAAGGTTTAAGAATCATGGCCCGTCTCCAAGAGTTTTATAAAGAAAAAGTCGCTACCGACCTAACCGCGAAGTTCGGTTATAAATCGGTAATGGAAGTTCCGCGCTTAACCAAGATTACCCTCAACATGGGATTGTCGGAAGCGGTCGCGGACAAGAAAATCATTGAGCATGCGGTTGGTGATCTGACTAAGATCGCCGGTCAGAAGCCAGTTGTTACCAAGGCGCGCAAGGCAATTGCGGGATTCAAGATCCGCGAGGGCTATCCGATTGGTTGCATGGTCACGCTGCGCGGTGCGCAAATGTATGAATTTCTCGATCGTCTGATCACCGTTGCGCTGCCTCGTGTGCGTGACTTCCGTGGTGTATCCGGTCGCGCGTTTGACGGTCGCGGCAACTACAACATCGGCGTGAAAGAGCAGATCATTTTCCCCGAGATCGAGTACGACAAGATTGACGCGTTGCGTGGTCTGAATATCAGCATCACGACAACAGCGAAGACCGACGACGAAGCAAAAGCGCTTCTCGCCGCATTTAAATTTCCGTTCAGAAACTGAGGTTGCCATGGCAAAACTGGCACTGATTAACCGTGAACAAAAGCGTGCAGACCTGGTAAAGAAATATGCCGGCAAGCGCGCCGAGTTGAAGGCAATCATTGATGATCAATCGAAGTCGGAAGAAGAGCGTTACGAAGCTCGCCTGAAATTGCAGGCGTTGCCTCGCAACTCTGCTCCGACACGTCAGCGCAACCGCTGCTCGATAACTGGCCGTCCACGCGGTACTTATCGCATGTTCGGGTTGGGCCGTACAAAACTCCGTGAAACCGCCATGCGCGGTGAGATCCCGGGTATGACTAAAGCCAGCTGGTAATAGGAGAATATGCAATGAGTATGAGCGATCCTATAGCCGATATGCTGACCCGCATCCGCAACGCGCAAGTCGTCCAGAAGACTACGGTTGCAATGCCGTCGTCAAAAGTCAAGGTCGCGATTGCCAACGTCTTGAAGGACGAGGGTTATATCGAGGATTTCGCAATAGCCGAAGCATCGGGCAAGGCGGAATTGAAGATCGGATTGAAATATTATGCCGGACGTCCCGTTATTGAGCGCCTGGAGCGCGTGTCCCGTCCAGGGTTGCGCGTATACAAAGGCAAGGACGACATTCCGAACGTGATGAACGGCTTGGGAGTGGCGATCGTTTCGACCCCCAAGGGTGTCATGACAGACCGCAAAGCGCGCGCAACCGGTGTCGGTGGCGAAGTTATTTGCTACGTGGCCTAAGGAGTTCAATATGTCTCGTGTAGGTAAAATGCCGATCGAACTGCCAAAGGGCGCGGAAGCGACCATTACGGCAGAGCAGATCACAGTAAAAGGTCCTTTGGGCTCGCTTTCCCAGTCCCTGAATGGGTTGGTCAAAATCGAAAACAATGCCGGCACTCTGAAATTCGCCGCTGCCAACGATAGTCGTGAAGCAAATGCGATGTACGGCACGATGCGCGCACTGGTCAATAACATGGTCAATGGCGTCACCAAGGGTTTCGAGAAGAAGCTGAACTTGGTCGGAGTGGGATATCGTGCCCAGGCGCAGGGTGACAAGTTGAATTTGTCTCTTGGTTTTTCGCATCCGGTCGTGCACCAAATGCCGGCAGGCGTGACATGTGCAACGCCGACGCAAACCGAGATCCTGATCAAGGGTATCAGCAGGCAACAGGTCGGCCAGGTCGCTGCCGAAGTGCGCGCTTACCGCAGTCCTGAGCCCTATAAAGGCAAAGGCGTTCGTTATTCGGACGAAGTGGTCGTGATTAAAGAAACCAAGAAGAAGTAATAGGGGTTGACGATGGATAAGAAACAATCACGTCTGCGCCGCGGACGCCAGACTCGAGCGAAAATCGCTGAGTTGAAAGTGAATCGCCTGGCCGTGCATCGTACCAACACGCACATCTACGCGAGCATCATTAGTCCGGACGCCAAGATTCTGGCATCGGCCTCGACGCTGGAAGCGGATGTTCGTCTCGAGTTGGCCGGCAAGTCGGGCAAAGGTGGCAATACAGCCGCTGCAGCGCTGGTAGGCAAGCGCGTCGCGGAAAAGGCTTTAAAAGCCGGAATTGCTGAAGTCGCATTCGATCGTTCGGGTTTTCGCTATCACGGCCGTGTCAAGGCAGTGGCTGAAGCGGCGCGCGAAGCTGGTCTGAAGTTCTAAGGAAGAATCGTCATGGCAAAAATGCAGTCGAAGATGCAAAGCGAGAAGCCGGATGACGGCATGCGCGAGAAAATGATTGCGGTCAACCGTGTGACCAAGGTGGTCAAGGGCGGTCGTATCATGGGTTTCGCAGCGCTGGCAGTAGTCGGTGATGGCGATGGCCGCATCGGTATGGGCAAAGGCAAGTCGAAAGAGGTGCCGGTCGCCGTTCAAAAAGCGATGGAAGAAGCGCGTCGCAAGATGATCAAGGTTACCTTGAAAAACGGCACGCTGCAGCATACCGTTACCGGAAAGCATGGCGCATCTTCGGTGTTGATGACGCCGGCAAAAGACGGTACTGGCGTAATTGCAGGCGGTCCGATGCGCGCAATTTTTGAAGTGATGGGTGTGACGAACGTGGTGGCGAAATCCAACGGTTCGACCAACCCTTACAACATGGTTCGCGCGACAATCAACGGATTGTCCAAAATGAACACGCCATCGGAAATTGCTGCCAAGCGCGGCAAGTCCGTTGAAGAAATTTTGGGCTAAGGTGATCGACATGGCAAAGACAACTGCAAAAAAAGTCAAGGTTACGTTGGTCATGGGCTTGATCGGTACGCGTGAAACTCATCGCGCGACGGTTCGCGGGCTTGGATTGCGTGGCATTAATTCGGTCTCTGAATTGGAAGACACGCCGTCGGTACGCGGCATGATCAATAAAGTGTCCTATCTCGTGAAGGTAGTGTCGTAAGCCCTCGGGTTGCGAACGGAGCAAATCATGGAATTGAATAACATTCAGCCGGCAGATGGCGCAAAACATTACAAGCGCCGTGTAGGTCGTGGCATCGGTTCGGGCTTGGGTAAAACTGCAGGGCGCGGTCACAAAGGTCAGAAGTCCCGCTCTGGCGGATTTCACAAAGTGGGCTTCGAGGGCGGTCAGATGCCATTGCAACGTCGCTTGCCAAAGCGTGGCTTCAAGTCGTTGGCAACGCCTTACAAGGCTGAAGTTCGTTTGTCCGATCTTGAAAAATTGCCGGTAACGGAAATCGACATATTGGCTTTGAAGCAGGCTGGAGTGGTATCGGAACTGGCGCGTGTCGTGCGGGTTATCCTGTCCGGCGAGATCACCAGGAAAGTGACCGTTAAAGGTCTGATAGCAACTAAAGGCGCCAAAGCCGCAATTGAAGCCGCTGGCGGCTCGGTTGCGTAGATTGACGGCGTAATCGGAGTAAATATTGGCGACTGCTCCTCAACTGGCAAAAAGTGCAGCAAGCGGATTCCCATGGAACCGCCTGTGGTTCTTGCTGGCGGCATTGGTGGTTTTTCGGATTGGCGCGCACATACCTGTGCCTGGAATTGATCCGGCGCAGCTGGCGGAGTTGTTCAAGCAAAACCAAGGCGGCATTCTGGGCATGTTCAACATGTTCTCGGGCGGCGCACTGTCGCGATTCACTATTTTTGCGCTTGGAATCATGCCGTATATTTCGGCATCGATCATCATGCAATTGATGTCGGTGGTCTCGACGCAATTGGCGGCGTTGAAAAAAGAGGGTGAATCCGGGCGGCGAAAGATCACGCAGTACACGCGTTACGGCACGTTGTTATTGGCAACCTTTCAGGGGCTCGGAATCGCGGTTGCGCTGGAGTCGCAAGCCGGTTTGGTGATTGACCCAGGCATGGCGTTTCGCTTTACGGCTGTGGTGACTTTGGTTACCGGCACGATGTTTTTGATGTGGCTTGGAGAGCAAATCACCGAGCGCGGCATAGGTAACGGTATTTCGATCATTATTTTCGCCGGCATTGCAGCAGGTCTGCCAAGTGCCATTGGCGGCCTGTTCGAGTTGGTCCGAACCGGTTCGATGAGTGCATTGGCCGCAATCTTGATCTGTGTGGTAGTGGCTGCTGTGACGTTTGTAGTCGTGTTTATTGAGCGGGGTCAACGGAAGATCCTGGTCAACTATGCCAAGCGTCAGGTTGGGAACAAGATTTATGGCGGTCAGAGCAGTCATCTGCCGTTGAAGCTGAATATGGCTGGCGTAATTCCGCCGATTTTCGCTTCGTCGATCATCTTGTTTCCCGCAACCATTACCAGCTGGTTTACACAGGGTGACACGACGAATCCGGTAGTCCGGTTCCTTAAGGATCTGGCGGCATCGATGTCGCCCGGTGAGCCGATTCACGCTTTGTTGTATGCGGCAGCAATTATATTCTTTTGCTTCTTTTATACGGCGTTGGTATTTAACAGCAAAGAGACTGCCGATAATCTTAAGAAAAGCGGCGCATTTGTTCCTGGCATACGGCCAGGTGATCAAACCGCACGCTATATCGACAAAATCTTGACGCGGCTCACGCTGGTTGGCGCGATATACATCACCTTGGTTTGTTTGTTGCCGGAGTTCTTGATAGCACGATGGAAGGTGCCATTCTATTTCGGTGGAACTTCGCTCTTGATTATTGTTGTAGTGACGATGGACTTCATGGCGCAGGTGCAGAATTACGTGATGTCGCAGCAATACGAATCGCTACTCCGTAAGTCGAACTTCAAAGGCGGAATTTCGACGCGCTGAGCGATCGGGAAGACGATCATAACGAATGGCAAAAGACGACGTTATCCAAATGCAAGGCGAGATTCTGGAGAATCTGCCCAATGCGACGTTTAGAGTCAAATTGGAAAACGGGCACGTGGTTTTGGGACATATTTCGGGCAAGATGCGTATGAACTATATTCGCATCCTGCCGGGCGACAAGGTCACTGTGGAATTGACACCTTATGATTTGAGTCGTGCGCGTATCGTATTTCGCACTAAATAGTATTCAAAGTAACCAAGAACTGAAAGAGAGAGGGCAAACATGAAAGTGCTCGCATCAGTCAAGCGGATCTGCCGCAACTGTAAAATCATCAAGCGCAAGGGCGTGGTTCGTGTGATATGCATCGAACCGCGTCATAAACAGCGCCAAGGTTAATTAACGTTATTGATCGAGGAATAACGAATGGCACGTATTGCAGGGGTTAATATCCCCAATCATCAACACACCGTTATCGGCTTGACTGCGATTTATGGTGTTGGCCGCCCGCGCGCGCAGAAAATCTGCGACAAGACGGGTGTTTCGACCACAAAAAAGGTCAAGGATCTGGACGATAACGAACTGGAAAAGCTGCGCGATGAGATTGGTAAATTCATCGTAGAAGGCGATCTGCGTCGTGAAATCTCGATGAACATCAAGCGCCTGATGGACTTGGGTTGCTATCGTGGTATGCGTCATCGTAAAGGCTTGCCTTGCCGTGGTCAGCGTACTCGTACCAATGCACGTACCCGCAAGGGCCCGCGCAAAGCAGCACAATCGCTGAAGAAATAATCCGGATTAGTCGGGATTCAAGGAAATCATCATGGCAAAAGCTCCCAATAACGCCGCTGCAGCACGCGTGCGCAAGAAAGTAAAAAAGAATGTTGCTGAAGGAATTGCGCATATCCACGCATCTTTCAACAACACCATCATCACCATTACTGATCGTCAGGGTAATGCGCTGTCTTGGGCAACATCGGGCGGTGCGGGCTTCAAGGGATCGCGTAAATCGACCCCGTTTGCTGCGCAGGTAGCGGCAGAGGCGGCTGGCAAGGTGGCGGTTGAGTACGGTGTAAAAAACCTCGAAGTACGCATCAAGGGCCCTGGCCCAGGACGCGAGTCGGCGGTTCGTGCACTGAATAATCTTGGCATCAAGATTACGCAAATTCAAGATGTGACACCGGTGCCGCATAACGGCTGCCGTCCGCCAAAGCGTCGTCGCATCTAAGCTTATTGCAGCTGCAGTATCTGCAAGTCGCCCGCCAAAGACCTTGGCGGGTTTTGTTCTTAAGACCACCGTTTGATTGAAGGCAAATCAGACTAGCGCCTAGCGAACTTGGATATAACCAATTCGATTCGCCTGAGGCGTCATATTTAAAGGAAATTTCCGTGGCACGCTATATTGGACCGAAAGCAAAACTCTCCCGCCGTGAAGGCACCGACCTATTCCTGAAGAGCGCGCGTCGCTCGCTGGATTCCAAATGTAAACTGGATTCCAAGCCGGGTCAGCATGGACGCACGTCCGGTGCTCGTACCTCCGACTACGGCAACCAGCTGCGCGAAAAGCAGAAGGTCAAGCGCATGTACGGCATTCTTGAGCGCCAATTCCGCCGCTACTTTGCGGAAGCGGATCGCCGCAAGGGCAATACGGGTGAAACATTGTTGAAGCTGCTTGAAGCACGCCTCGATAATGTGGTTTATCGGATGGGATTCGGTTCCACCCGTGCAGAAGGACGCCAGCTGGTATCGCACAAGGCATTCACGGTTAACGGCAACGTTGTCAACATCGCTTCGTATCAAGTCAAGCCGGGTGACGTGGTCGCCGTTCGTGAAAAGGCCAAGAAGCAGGTGCGTATCGTCGAAGCGCTGTCGCTCGCCGAACAAATCGGTATGCCAATCTGGGTATCGGTCGATTCCAAAAAGATGGAAGGCACGTTCAAATCGGCGCCTGATCGCAGTGAAATCGCCAACGACGTCAACGAATCGCTGATCGTCGAATTGTATTCACGTTAATTTTGAAGCCTTGTCCGTCTGCTTGCAGACGGATATTCCCGTAATGCCATCAGCCTTATCGGTGTAACGAGCCGAGGGTATTGAAAAGGACATTTCATGCAAAACAGCTTGTTGAAACCCCGTATTATCGAAGTCGAAGCACTTGGCGCCGGCCATGCGAAAGTCGTGATGGAACCGTTCGAGCGCGGCTACGGCCACACTCTCGGTAACGCATTGCGCCGCGTACTGCTTTCTTCCATGGTCGGCTATGCGCCGACTGAAGTCACGATCGCAGGCGTCGTGCATGAATATTCTTCTCTTGACGGGGTGCAGGAAGACGTCGTCGACATGCTGTTGAATCTGAAAGGCGTTGTGTTCAAACTGCACAACCGCGATGAAGTTACGCTGACCTTGAAAAAGGAAGGCGAGGGTTCGGTTCTTGCATCCGATATCGATCTGCCGCACGACGTGGAGCTGGTGAATCCCGATCATGTGATCGCGCACTTGACCGCGGGCGGCAAGCTGGATATGCAGATCAAGGTTGAAAAAGGCCGCGGCTATGTACCGGGCAATGTACGTCGCCTGTCGGAAGATGCGAACAAGACCATCGGGCGTATTATTCTCGATGCATCCTTTTCGCCGGTGCGCCGCGTATCCTATGCTGTGGAATCGGCTCGTGTTGAACAGCGTACCGATCTCGACAAACTGGTCATCAATATCGAAACCAACGGCGTGATTTCACCGGAAGAAGCGATTCGCCAATCGGCGCGCGTGCTGGTCGATCAATTGAATGTATTTGCAGCGCTGGAAGGTACCGAAGCAGCGGCCGAAGCGCCATCGCGTGCACCGTCGGTCGATCCGATCCTGCTGCGCCCAGTGGATGATCTGGAACTGACAGTACGTTCGGCAAATTGCCTGAAAGCGGAAAACATTTACTACATTGGCGATCTGATCCAGCGTAGCGAAAATGAGTTGCTCAAGACACCGAATCTGGGGCGCAAATCCTTGAACGAGATCAAGGAAGTATTGGCATCCCGTGGATTGACTCTGGGCATGAAGCTTGAGAATTGGCCTCCTGCCGGCTTGGAGAAGTAATTCGGTTGGAGGCATTTGTGTGCCTCCAATTATTTAGATTGTATTGCAGCAAACCATTTTCACCGGCCCGCGACTTTGCAGTGCGCATTGTCGATAGAAGAGCTGGATTTAAAACTGAAATCAGAAAGGAAATATCATGCGTCACCGTCACGGTCTTCGTAAATTAAATCGTACCTCATCCCATCGTCTCGCAATGCTGCGCAACATGACAGTTTCGTTGCTGCGTCACGAAGCCATCAAAACCACGCTGCCGAAAGCAAAAGAATTGCGTCGTGTAGTCGAGCCAATTCTTACGCTCGGCAAGACGGATTCTCTGGCCAACAAGCGCCTTGCGTTCAGCCGTTTGCGCGATCGTGAAATGGTAGTCAAGCTGTTTGCCGAACTCGGCCCACGCTATGCCGCCCGTAACGGCGGCTATTTGCGCATCTTGAAGATGGGCTTTCGCCAAGGCGACAATGCACCGATGGCATTCATTGAGCTGGTCGACCGCCCGGAGATCACGGAAGCAGTTGAAGATACGAGCGCTGATTAAGCAAGCTTCGTAATCTGAAGATAGTTGTACCGAGAGCCAGGCGATGCCTGGCTTTTGTTTTTAAACTTTCATTCGTTTTTGGCAAACTAACCAAATTCGCGCCACTATTGTTTGCATGACGCAGCCATTCATCCTGTCGGTCCACGATGTGTACAAGTCTTATGGCCGGGGCGAAGCCAAAGCGGTTGTTATCGACGGCTTGTCTTTCGCATTGCGGCGCGGCGAATGCTACGGGTTGCTTGGCCCGAACGGCGCCGGCAAAACCACAACGCTGCGTTTGTGCTTGGGGCTTACCGCGCCAGACAGCGGCCGGATTACGCTGATCGGCAAGTCGATCCCCGCTGATGCGCGACCGGCTCGCTTGCGAGTTGGTGTTGTGCCGCAAAGCGACAATCTGGATCCGGATTTTACAGTTGCGGAAAATCTAATGGTGTTCGGGCGCTATTTCGGAATTCCCGATGCTGAAATTGCCAACCGTATTCCAAAGCTGCTTGAGTTCTCAAGCCTGACCTCCAAAAGAAACGCACGAATCGACGAACTGTCCGGCGGCATGAAACGGCGGTTGACCCTGGCTCGCGCGCTGGTCAACGATCCTGACCTGATCTTCATGGATGAACCGACCACAGGCCTCGATCCTCAAGCGCGGCATATGATTTGGGAGCGATTAAAACGCCTGCTAGCTGACGGCAAGACCATATTTTTGACCACCCACTTTATGGATGAAGCCGAACGATTGTGCGATCGGCTCGCAGTGATCGATCACGGTCGAATGATCGCAGAAGGATCGCCGCGCGATTTGATCAAGCAACATATCGAAACGCAAGTGGTCGAAGTCTATGGAGAAAACGCGAAGAAATGGAATGACGTGGAAGGGCGCAGGAAATCCGCTCGCATCGAGATCAGCGGCGAAACCATTTTTTGTTATACCAACGATGCACAGCCCTTGCTGGATAGTTTGCAACTGGTCGACGGCTTACGCTATATTCATCGACCGGCGAATCTGGAGGACTTGTTTCTGAAGCTGACAGGAAGAGAAATGCGGGATTGAAATGACAACAGCAACGAATTACGCATTGCCGGGATTTTCAAGGCGGTTTTTACCGATCTGGAGGCGCAATTACCTTGTTTGGAAAAAACTCGCAGTTGCCAGCGTTCTGGGAAATATCGCCGATCCTCTGATCACGTTGATTGCGTTCGGATACGGACTCGGCAGCTTGCTTCATAATGTGGATGGAATTCCATATATCCATTTTTTGGCGTCCGGTTCGATCTGTATGTCGATCATGATGGCATCTTCATTCGAATCCTTGTACTCGGCGTTTTCACGGATGCATGTGCAAAAAACCTGGGACGCTCTGCTGAATGCGCCATTGGCGCTGGACGATGTGGTGCTGGCGGAGATGCTGTGGGCAGCCACCAAGGCATTGTTTTCAGGAGTCGCGATTCTAGGCGTGATGTTCATGCTGGGTATCGGACTGCATCCACATACCATGCTGGTGGTACCGCTCTTATTCCTGATCGGGATGACATTCGCATCCCTGGGTTTGGTGGTCAATGCCGTCGCGCGAGGATATGACTTTTTCACTTATTATTTCACCTTGGTGTTGACGCCCATGGTCTTCCTTTCCGGCGTCTATTATCCGATCGCGCAGCTTCCGGGATGGTTGCAGGCGATTTCGAGTTTGCTGCCGTTAAGCGCGGCAGTCAGCTTGGTGCGACCGTTGATTCTGGGCGGGTGGCCGGCGACGCCGTTGCTTGATATTGCGATTTTGTCTGCATATTGTGCGCTTGGGTTTTATGGGGCAACGATACTGACGCGCCGCCGACTTTTAAAGTAAGTGCTTGGTTCTATAATAGGCTGCTGCCATGGAGCAATTTATACTGGTTATAACCAACCTGCCCGACGCATCCGTTGCATGTGATTTGGGACGCCAGTTGGTGGAGAAAAAGCTGGCTGCCTGTGTCAATCAATTACATGGTGTGCGGTCGATCTATCGCTGGCAAGGTGCAATTGAAGAAGCGGATGAAGTAACTTTGCTGATCAAGACCACGCAGACGCGTTATGTGGAACTGGAGGCGGCAATCAAGCTGCTGCATCCATATCAAGTGCCCGAAATCATCGTACTGCCGATCGTCGGCGGATCAAAGTCGTATCTTGACTGGATCGCGCAAGAAACGAAAAAGGATCTAGATGTTTAACAAGTTAAACAGGATCTCCGTCATCTCGATAGGGACCGCAGCCGCCGTGTTTTTAATTGTGCTAATTGCGCTGTTAGCCAATACGGCAGCACATGCTGCGGATGACTATCTGGAACCGGAAGTGGCCTTCAAATTTTCCGCCAGGATGGCGGATGCCGAAACCATTGAGGTCAGGTACACGATCGCCGATGGTTACTACATGTACAGGGAACGCTTCGATTTCAAGACGGTGGATGCACAACTGGGCATGCCGGATATCCCTCCCGGCAAGATCAAGTTCGACGATACCTTTCAGAAAGACGTGGAGACCTATCGCAAGAGCATCACAATCAAGCTGCCCGTGAAAACGGACGGTCCTTTTACCCTTACGGCAATCAGCCAAGGCTGCGCCGACAAGGGATTGTGCTATGCGCCGATGGAGTCACAGGCGAAGTTATCGTCAACTGGGAGCGGAATGCTTACCACGATACAAGGCGCATTAAATACCGGTACTTCGATAGATCCGCCCACGGCCCAATCAAGTGCGTCATCCATTCGGCGTGGCAGTTCTTCGATTGCGAGCCCGGATTCTGAAATGGGCATGATAGAGGCATCGCTAAAGAGCGGTAAATTGCTTGCTATTTTGCCGTTATTTTTCTTGCTCGGCCTCGGTCTGTCGTTTACGCCGTGTGTATTGCCGATGGTGCCAATTCTCTCGTCGATTATCGTTGGCGAAGGCGTGCGAGCAAGCCGTAGCCATGGTTTTGCGTTGGCGGCGGCATACTCACTTGGCATGGCAGTCGTTTATACGTCGCTAGGTATCGCTGCCGGCTTGATTGGAGAGGGATTATCGGCAACGCTGCAGAATCCGTGGATATTGACGGCGTTCGCCTTGCTGATGGTTGCGCTCTCCTTGTCGATGTTCGGTGTATACCAATTGCAAATGCCTGCGTTTATTCAAACAAGGTTGATGCATGTTTCAGAAAAGCAGACATCTGGAAAAATGCTCGGCGTGTTTGTCATGGGGGCGCTTTCGGCATTGATCGTCGGACCATGTGTGGCCGCACCGTTGGCCGGTGCACTGATCTATATCAGTCAGACGCGCGATGTCGTAATTGGCGGCAACGCATTGTTTGCAATGGCGGTCGGCATGAGCGTACCGCTGTTATTGGTCGGTGTGTCGGCGGGAGCCTTGTTGCCACGCGCCGGCGCGTGGATGGTGGCGATCAATCGGTTTTTTGGTGTGTTGCTCTTGGGGCTGGCATTGTGGATGATTTCCCCTGTCATTCCGACGGCAGTGCAGATGACCGGTTGGGCGGCATTGGGCATTGGATATGGTGTTTATCTACTATGGGCGACCAAGTGGGGTTGGTTCGCAAAAATATCCGGCTTGGTCTTTGTGATCCTTGGACTGATGCAGTTGGCTGGCGTTACGACAGGCGGGCGCGACGTACTGGCGCCGCTGGCGCATTTTGGTAGCGGAACTATCAGCAAGACTGAGTTTTTGCGTGTCAAGTCCACGGCTGAACTGGACACGATTCTGGCCCAGGCAAAGGGTAAAACCGTCATGCTCGATTTTTATGCGGACTGGTGTGTCTCTTGTATTGAAATGGAGCGATTTACTTTTTCGGATCCTCGCGTGCACTCACAACTCGCCAACATGGTGTTATTACAGGCTGATGTAACCGCGAATGACGCCGACGACAAGGCACTGTTGAAGCGTTTCAAATTGTTTGGTCCGCCCGGCATCATATTTTTTGATCGACAGGGACAGGAGATCGAAGGCAGCCGGGTAATCGGCTACCAGAACGCCGACAAATTCTTGCGATCCTTGGCATCGGTGACGCAGTTTTAAGAAGTGCTCTCGGATTATTTCATCGCGGAGTTCGACAAGAAAATCGTATTTTTGTATGACATGATTCGGATGAACCATTCGGAAAAATGATCACCTTCACTGGATTTGGCATGCAGCAAAAAAGACAGCGTGGTCAGGCTCCGTGCTTCAGAAGTCGCGCGACATCGCGGGCGAAATAGGTAAGTACGCCATTCGCGCCGGCACGCTTGAATGCCAGCATCGACTCCATCATAGCCTTGTCATGATCAAGCCAGCCATTCTGGGCTGCGGCTTTGATCATGGCATACTCGCCGCTGACTTGATATGCAAAAGTTGGCACCTTGAATTCGTCTTTGACCCGCCGCACGATATCAAGATACGGCATGCCGGGTTTGACCATCACCATGTCGGCGCCTTCGGCAATGTCCAATGCTACTTCACGCAAGGCTTCATCGCTATTGGCCGGGTCCATCTGATACGTGCACTTGCTGCCTTTTCCCAGATTTGCCGAGGAGCCTACCGCTTCGCGAAACGGCCCGTAGAATGCCGATGCGTATTTGGCCGAATATGCCATGATCCGCGTATAAATATAATGATGCGCTTCCAACGCATTGCGGATCGCACCGATGCGTCCATCCATCATGTCGGATGGTGCAACAATATCGACGCCGGCTTCCGCTTGCACCAAGGCCTGTTTTACCAGAAGGGCGCAAGTTTCGTCATTAAGGACATAACCGTCAGCATCAATCAGCCCGTCCTGACCATGGCTGGTGTATGGATCGAGCGCGACATCGGTCAATATGCCCAGTTCAGGAAAGCGTTTCTTCAATTCGCGTACCGCACGCGGCACCAATCCATTGGGGTTGGATGCCTCAATCCCATCCGGAGTCTTTAATGTTGGATTGATTACAGGAAATAAGGCCATAACCGGGATGCCCAATGCCACGCAATCTTCCGCTACGCCCAGCAATAAATCTACCGACAAACGCTCTACTTCCGGCATTGAAGAAATCTTCTCGCGCTGGTTTACCCCATCCAGGACAAATACGGGATAAATCAGGTCCGCCGGCGTCAGCACATGTTCGCGTACCAAGGCACGTGAAAAAGCGTCTTTGCGCATGCGGCGCATCCGCAATGCCGGAAATTGGGAAGGTTTCAAAAAGGTAGCCATATAGGGTTACAGGTAGGTGTTTGAAATAAGATATAAATTAGTGAACTTTTCCCATAAAACGATCTCTTATTCACAGGCGATCTATTCGCCTCCCGCTTCTCCTCCCTGAGCGGGGCCGAATCGTATTGACGATAAGGCGTTACTGCCCTGGAGATACTCCCCTTTCTCCGGGGCTTTTTTTATGCTTTGCATGCATCATTATTTTTCGCTCTTTTCATCAGAATGATCTTGAGCGCCTGCATCCTGCAGCTCTGAAAGGCCGAGCAATTCGATGATTCGATCATTTGCTTCTTCCAGTCCGGTCCGCTTCAACGCGGAAAACAGTTGCGCTGTAAAGGGGAAAGGTTTTCCTTCTTCATCAACATAGCTGCTCAAAATGGAACGCGCAAGCCGCAATGCATTGGCGGCGTCGTTGCGATTTAATTTGTCAGCCTTGGTCAAAATACAGTGAATCGGCTTGCCGGTTGGCGCGAACCATTCGAGCATCTGGATATCAAGCGCGGTAAACGGCCTGCGCGAATCGATGATCAGTACCAACGCGGCAAGCTGCTCGCGCTTTTGCACATAATCGCCTAACAGTTCCTGCCAATGCTGTTTTGCCGAACCGGATACTTCCGCATAACCGTAGCCCGGCAAGTCAACCAATAGCGCGCGGATTTCATCAACCTTGGCTTCGTCCTTGCGATGTTGCCCGACGTGAGCCCCGCCGAGCGAAAAATAATTGATATGCTGCGTGCGACCAGGTGTTTTAGACGCGAATGCAAGTTTTTTCTGATTGCAAAGCACGTTGATTGCAGTCGATTTGCCAGCGTTCGAGCGGCCGGCGAAAGCAATTTCAGGCACTTGCGTATTTGGTAAATCACGGAGATGGTTTGCCGTAGTAAAAAAACGCGCTTGCCAAAGTAGGGACATAGCTTGACCAGAAAATGTAGCGAAGGGGCGAAAATGCCGGAAAGCTATTGTACAATAAGGGGTTGCGTGCTGTGACGCCGCATACATGCGCGCAGAAAAATGAAATGACCATCGCCAGCACGGCAGAATTTTAAAATCAAGTCTCAGGGTGTTTGAATGAATCGAACGTTTTTACCGTTTGCGAAATCCTTGTTTGTCGCAATGTTGGCTGTTTCTTCCATCGCTTTTGCAGCGGAAGAGAAAAAAACCGTTAAAGCTGATCTTGCCAAAGGCGAGGCCTTTTATAACAAGGGCGATGCCGCGCGTAATATTGTGGCTTGCGTAGCCTGTCATGGTGCGGCCGGCAATTCCACTATTGTGCAGAATCCGAAACTGGCCGCACAACACGAAACTTATATTTACAAGCAACTTGCCGATTTTAAATCACCGGAACGCAACAATCCGATCATGACGCCTATCGTGAAAGGTCTCGCAAGTGAAGAAATGAAGAATATTGCGGCCTATCTCAATGAGCAAGCAGCAAAACCGGGTGCTGCGAAGAACAAGGATACGGTTGAGGCAGGAAAGCAAATTTACCGTGCCGGTATCGCCGGCATAAATGTTCCGGCCTGTGCTGGATGCCACAGCCCGACCGGCGCCGGAATTCCGGCACAGTTTGCTCGCTTGGCGGGACAGCATTCGGAATATACAGCGGCCCAGTTGACCAACTTCCGTTCCGGCGTGCGCAAGAATAGTACGCAAATGGCGGCAATCGCCAGCCGCATGTCCGACGATGAGATAAAAGCAGTATCGGATTATATTGCCGGTCTGAGATAGTAAAAAATAAATAAAATAGCAAAAGGGGCGGCTAAGGCCGCCCCTTTTGCTGCGCGAAACGGATTCGTCGCCGAAATATACTTCGATGAAGGAATTTGGAAGACAATTCGCAAATATTCAAATTGCTCAATCCAGAATTATTGATTCCAGTGCAAATAACTCACTTTGCTCCTCGCGTCTGCGAATCAAATGGACGCGATCGCCGTCAACCATAACCTCTGCCGCGCGACCGCGGGTATTGTAATTGGATGCCATGGTCATGCCGTATGCTCCTGCCGACAGGATCGCCAGCAAATCCCCCGGCTCAATTGCCAACGAGCGTGAGCGCGCCAACCAATCGCCCGATTCGCACACCGGTCCAACCACATCATAGGTGGCAGGAGGTTTTTCGCGCCGGGTGACTTCTTGTACACCCATCCAGGCCTGGTACATCGCGGGACGCATCAAGTCGTTCATCGCTGCGTCGACAATGCAAAAATTTTTCTCGGTCCCTGGCTTAACGTACTCAATTGTCGTCAATAGTATTCCCGCATTGCCGACGATTGAACGGCCGGGCTCAAAAATCACCTTGATCGGCTTGCCGTGGTGATTGGTATCACGCCATTGCGCGATTCGTGCAAAAACCCGGCTTACATAATCCTGCACCGCAACCGGTTTTTCGTCCGCATAAGTAATACCAAGTCCACCACCAAGATCGATGTGATGCAATGGGATATCTTCTGTTGCCAAGGTATCGATCAGTTCGATGAGTTTATCGAGCGCTTCCAGTAGCGGTGCATCATCCAGCAGTTGTGATCCGATATGGCAATCTATTCCGATAACGTCAAGGTGCGGCAGCTTGCTGCCTGTACGGAAGGTCTCCAGTGCATCTTCAAAGTCCACACCGAATTTATTGGCTTTCAACCCGGTGGCAATGTAAGGATGGGTTTTCGCATCGACGTTTGGATTGACACGCAAACTCACAGGCGCAACTTTGCCCATCTCGCCTGCAACTTCGTTTAGGCGATGCAGTTCGGCGACTGATTCAACATTGAAGCACAGTATGTCGTGCGACAGTGCCAGCCTGATCTCATCGCGCGATTTCCCCACGCCGGAAAAAATGCATTTTGCCGGATCGCCGCCTGCAGCAAGTACCCGCAGCAATTCTCCACCCGATACCAAATCAAAACCGGCGCCGTGTCTTGCCAGAAGGTTCAGAACCGCAAGATTGGAGTTGGCTTTCATCGCATAGCAAATCAGCGCATCACGTCCCTTGCATATGTCAGCATAGGCGAAAAAATTTTCCAAAAGTGCTGCTTTGGAATATACATAGGTCGGCGTACCAAATTTTTTGGCAATATCGGCTAGCGCAACGTTTTCGGCGTAAAGCTCGCCATTTTTATACGGAAAATACGACATGTCGGGATAGGATTATTTTGAAACGGGGGTCGGAGTGCCTGTTGGCGGCAATGGCATTACGGTCTTGGCGGGAACGCTTGCAGGTGCGGGCTTGGCCGGCAGGTATAGCGGCCCGGTCTGACCACACGCGGCCAAAAGGCCGGCAAATGCAATTGCGATTGAAATGGCAAAAAATTGCTTCACGTTCAGGAGCGGCTTCACGATTAAAATGACGGATTATGGAAATTTCTCGGAGTGTAGCATGACAGAATCGGAATTCATCGCCTTGGCCGAGGCAACACTTGATGACATTGAGGTTTCATTGGAACGGGCTGCACTAGCGAGTGACTTGGACATTGAATGCAGTCGCAGCGGCAATGTGCTGGAAATCGAATTCATTGATAATGGTTCAAAAATTATTATCAACAGCCAAGTGCCAATGCAGGAAGTGTGGATTGCGGCCAAATCAGGCGGTTTCCACTATCGACGAGAAGGCCTGCAATGGATCAACGCACGGGATGGGTCGGAGCTGTATTCTGCGTTAACCAGCATGGTCCGCTTGCAATCTGGATGCACAGTAGTCTTGCATCCAGATAGTGAGCGTCAGTAGATATACGACGTTTCTGCCATTATAATTTTCTTAAGATCTTAAGAAATTACAGGCCAATCGGCAGCGCCACTTTTATCTGAGACTTGCCTTTGGCGGGCGGCATGATCAGAACAACTCGTTTTTGACCTCATCCTTCGTCTTGTTTACTTCCATTGTCGGATCGCCTAGCAATCCTTCGTCAAGTCCGAGATTACGGATACCCACACCCGGCGGATATTCCGCATAATAGTATTCACCGGCTACTTGAATCAGTCCTTCAGGTACGGCGCGCTCTTCAATTGGGGCGTCTTTCAACATCTTTTGCATATAGCCAATCCAGATGGGCAGCGCCGCGGCCCCTCCGGTTTCCTTGGCACCGAGATTTTTGGGCTGGTCAAAACCTACCCATGCAATGCCTACTATTTTAGGTTGATAACCTGCAAACCAGGCGTCCACCGAATCATTGGTTGTCCCGGTTTTTCCGGCAAGATCCGGACGCTTCAGAACCAACGCCTTGGTTGCCGTTCCGAATTTGACGACGTCTCTCATCATGCTATCCATCACGAATGCATTGCGCGCATCAATTACGCGATTAGTTTCATCGCCAGCTTTGTCGGGGTCAACCTGTGATAGAACATTGCCAGCGCCATCGGTAATCTTTGAGATAAGGTATGGGCTGACCTTGTATCCGCCATTGGCAAATACGGCAAATGCGCCGGCCATCTGCAGCGGCGTAACTGCGCCCGCGCCCAATGCCAGCGTGAGGTAAGGTGGATTTTTGTCTGCATCAAAGCCGAAACGGGTCGCATATTCTTGGCCATATTTCGCGCCGATTTGATGAAGAATTCGAATTGAGACCATGTTCTTCGACTTGCTCAAGCCCTTGCGCACCGACATCGGGCCATCGTATTTTCCATCATAATTTTTCGGTTCCCATGCCTGTCCACCGGTTTGTCCGGCATCAAACCGGATCGGCGCATCATTGATGATCGTCGCGGGTGACAATCCTTTTTCAAGCGATGCAGAATAAATGAACGGCTTGAATGATGAGCCGGGTTGGCGCCAAGCCTGGGTGACGTGGTTGAACTTATTACGATTAAAGTCAAAACCGCCGACCAGCGCGCGAATCGAACCATCGTCGGTATTGGCTGCAACGAACGCAGATTCGACTTCCGGCATTTGAGTGATGTTCCACACTTTGCCCTCCAGTATCACACGGATAATGGCGCCTCGTTTGATACGGCGATTAGGGGCAGTCTTGTCGCTTAACGCTCTTGCCGCAAAGCTCAGGCCCGGACCACTGATCATGATCTCTTCGCCGGATGCCAGAACGGCACGGACGCTTTTTACAGATGCTTCCAGCACTACGGCCGCAACCAAGTCATCGCTATCGGGATGATCGGCGATTTCGGTTTCAATAGCATCTTCAGCTTCTTCCTTTGCGGACGGAATATCCATATAACCTTCCGGTCCGCGATAGCCATGACGCTTTTCATAGTCCATCACGCCGCGCCGCAGTGAAAAATAGGCTGCATCCTGATCCGCTTTGGTGACGGTAGTAAAGACGTTTAAACCGCGTGTGTAAGTCTCTTCCCTGAATTGTTCATAAACTAGCTGACGTGCCATTTCAGCGACGTATTCCGCATGTACACCAAATGCGTTACTGTCCATCTTGATTCTAAGTTCTTCATCTTTTGCTTCGAGATACTGCGCCTCCGTGATGTAACCAAGATCTCGCATGCGCAGCAAAATATATTGCTGCCGTACGCGAGCGCGTTTCGGATTTACTACTGGATTGTTGGCGGATGGCGCTTTTGGCAAACCAGCCAGCATCGCTGCTTCCGCAATGGTGACCCCAGACAATTTTTTCCCAAAGTAAATTTGCGCAGCCGATGAAAACCCGTATGCACGCTGCCCCAAATAAATCTGGTTCATGTAAACCTCAAGAATCTGATCCTTGGTCAGATTCTGCTCGATTTTCCATGCTAAAAGGATTTCATAAAGCTTGCGCCGCAGCGTTTGTTCGCTGGACAGGAAAAAATTCCGCGCAACCTGCTGCGTGATGGTCGAAGCGCCTTGCTTGGTTCCGCCTGAAAGATTGTGCAGTGCGGCGCGAGCAATTCCCAAGTAATCAACTCCACCATGCTCATAAAAACGGTCATCTTCAATGGCAAGCACTGCCTTCTTCATTAAGTCGGGAATCTCATTAAATGGCACGACATTTCGCCGTTCTTCGCCAAATTCCCCAATAAGTACATTGTCCGCAGAAAATATTCGAAGTGGAATTTTCGGGCGGTAATCTGTCAACGAATCCAAAGGAGGGAGATTTGGATAGGCCATTACCAGCATGAAGCCGAGCAACAGCACGCTGAGTAAGGCAAGTGTTGCAAAAATGCCAGCAATGCCGGTCGCTACACGTGCAAACATGTTGTATTGTCGCTTCGACGGTTTGGGGGGGGAGCCATTCCTGGAGTGAGAAGATGTCATGCGTAAAAGTAAAGATTCTGGATGAAAATAATGAATTCTCCATTATAACGGTCCGCGGCGAGAGCCTTTCATTACATCAAAGAAACTCTTAAAACCACATCCAAGGCCAAAACAGCGTTGGGCTTTGACAACGGATTTACAAATTACTACACGGAAATTGCTTTACACCGCTGGAGCCTTATTGCTACGATTTAATGTAACGTTTTATAAGTGTCATCTAAACATTGGTTTTTAAACAGATTTTTTCTTTGCGCCTGCGCCATAGCAACATTGGACCATTGAATTTTTGGTGCGTTCGCAGGAAAAAATCATGTTTTCGAGGGGGGACCGCACTTGGCTTTAGAACTGGGATCTTTATTCGGCAACAAGAACGCCCCGCTGATTGGATTGGATATCAGTACGTCCGGTGTGAAACTGGTCGAGCTTTCTGAAGTCGGAAAAAATGAATTGCGTCTTGAACGCTATGCAGCCGAACCTTTGCCGAAGGGGGCCGTGGTAGACGGCAATATCGAAAATATCGAGCAAGTTTCAGAGGCGGTCCGCCGGGTTTGGAAAAAAAGCGGCACTCGAGCAAAATTGGTGGCCTTGGGTATGCCACCTGCATCCGTTATTACCAAAAAAATCATTCTTCCGGGCGGATTATCCGAGGAAGAATTGGAATTCCAGGTGGAGTCCGAAGCAAATCAATATATTCCATTCGCACTGGATGAAGTCAGTCTCGATTTCGATGTGATCGGACCGGCACAAAATTCTCCAGAGGATATAGAAGTATTGCTGGCAGCAACCCGCAAGGAAAAAGTGGAGGACCGGGTGGCGGTTGCGGAGGCTGCGGGATTGAAGCCTACCGTAATGGACATTGAATCTTATGCCGCGCGAACCGCGATCGATCGCATTACATCCCAATTGCCTCAAGCCGGACAAGGCCAAATCGTTGCGCTGTTCCAGATTGGATCGCAAGTAACCCATATATCCGTGTTGCTGGATGGGCAGCCGCTTTATGAACGCGAACAACCTTTTGGCGGCAATCAACTGACTCAAGATATTGTCCGCGCTTATGGCGTGTCTCAAGACGAGGCAGAGGCAAAGAAAAAATCCGGGGATTTGCCCGATGGCTATGAACGAGAACTGTTGGAGCCGTTTTTGGAGAGCGCGGCATTGGAAATAACGCGTGCCATACAATTTTTCTTTACATCCACGCCTTATACACGGATCGATCAGATATTTCTGGCTGGAGGGTGTGCAATTATTCCCGGCTTGGTGGAAATTATCGCAAGTCGTACTCAAATATCGACGTCGATTGTGAGCCCTTTCAAGGGAATGCAGCTAGGCTCGACGATCCGCGAAAAACAGTTACGGATGGATGCGCCTGCTTACTTGATTGCATGCGGCTTGGCGATGCGGAGGTTTGATTAATGATCAGAATTAATTTACTGCCGCATCGCGAGGCCAAGCGAAAAGAACGCAAGAACGCGTTTTTCGCAATGCTGGCCTTGTCCCTCGTTTTAGGTGGCGTAGCCGTATTGACGGTCGCGGGGTTCATCGAACACAAAATTTCGAATCAGAATCAACGCAATGAATTCATCAAAGCCGAAAACAAGAGGCTTGATGTGCAAATTGCGGAAATTGCCACGCTCAAGCAGGAAATTGAAGCGCTCAAGGCTCGGCAACAAGCGGTGGAAGATTTGCAGAGCGATCGCAATCAGCCGGTCTATCTGATGGATGAATTGGTCAAGCAGGTTCCTGAAGGAATATATCTGAAGTCATTCAAGCAAACGGGCCAAGATGTAATGCTTAACGGACATGCACAATCGAATGAACGCGTATCCGAATTGCTGCGGAACTTGAGCAACAGTTCACCGTGGCTTGAACGGCCCGATCTGATCGAAATCCGCTCCACAGGGGCCGGACAAGGCAGAGACGCTAAAAAAGTATACGAGTTCAACGTCAAAGTCGGTATCAAACGTCCGCGTGACGTTGATGCCGCTGCCGCGAAACTTGCGCAAAGTGGTGTGGCGCCGGCTGCCGCGACAAAAATCCCTTGATATGAGAGACGCGTAATGGCAGATATGAAAGATATGGGAGGAGCACTCAGCGCCCAGTTTCGCGGCTTGAACGGGCGTCATCCTGGGCAATGGCCTTTGATACCGCGCATCCTGTGTGGGGTCGGGGTATTTGTCGCAATAGTTGGATTGGGCTGGTACTTTTATTGGAATAATCAATTAGAAGAACTTGCCCTTGGCGAACAGGAAGAGGTAAAGCTCAAAGAAGCATACAAGGGCAAGATTCAGCAAGCGGTAAATTTGGAAGGATTGCGCAAACAGAAAGCGCAAGTGGGGGAGTACGTCGCTTCGCTTGAAAAACAGTTGCCCAGTAAAGCGGAAATGGATGCGCTATTGTCCGATATCAACCAAGCGGGCATCGGACGCGGATTACAGTTCGAATTATTTAAGCCTGGACAGGTAGTTGTAAAAGACTATTATGCAGAGTTGCCGATCAGCATCAAAGTCACAGGCAACTATCACGACGTCGGTGCGTTTACCAGCGATATAGCCAATCTTCCCCGTATCGTCACACTAAACAACATGAATCTGGTTACGCTCAAGGATGGGGTGCTGACGCTTGATGCTGTGGCAAAAACCTTCCGTTATCTTGATAAAGACGAAGTGTCGGCGCAACGCAAGGGAGGCAAAAAATGACAAGATCTCGTCTCCAAGCGATGATAATCCTATCCCTCGTGGTCGGATTGCAAGGTTGTAGTGGCGATGACGCTAATCAGGAAGTCCAGCAATGGATGAACGATATCAAACGTGAAACCAAAGTATCTATTCCAAAATTATCAGAGCCCAAGAAATTTATTCCGTTTATTTATGGCGCACAAGGCGTTGTTGATCCATATAATCCGAACAAACTTACGATAGCGCTTGCCAAGGCGCAAGCCAACTCTAATAGCGGCTTCAAGCCGGATCTTGAGCGTCGTCGCGAGCCGTTGGAAAGCTATCCGCTTGATACCTTAATCATGGTAGGAACGCTGCAGAAAGCAAGTTTGAGCTACGCGATTCTAAAGTCGGACAAAACAATATTCCAGGCCAAGGTCGGCAACTATGTCGGGCAAAATCTTGGAATGATCACCAAGATCACGGAAACCGAAGTGGACATTAAAGAAATTGTACAAGATGCGGCCGGCGATTGGGTCGAACGTAAAGCGAAGCTAGAGCTGCAGGAGACTAAAAAATGATGATGCTTAAAAACCAAAAATTGGCGGTGCTTGCACGTCGATTCGTACAACGAAGCATTTTTGTTTGCTTCGCAGGCGTTCCCGTTTTCGCGATGGCGCAAGAGAATGCGATCGAGTCGATCAGCACGAACCAGCAAGGTGCGAATGTAATCGTAAAAATCACCCTCAAGAGGCCGGTTGACAAACCGCCAATCGGATTTTCAATCGCTAACCCGGCGCGTATTGCCCTCGATTTTTCGGGAACGGCAAACGCTACCGGAACCACCGCACAGGATATCGGTTTAGGGGATGTGCGCAACGTTAATGTCGTGCAGGCCGGCGCGAGATCGCGAGTGGTTTTCAACTTGAAGCGGCCTTTAAACTACGCGACTGCGATTGAAGGCAATTCGGTCGTGGTGACAATCGACGGGTCGGGAGGCGTTGCAACGGCAGTTAATTCGTCCGGGGTGCCGATTCCTTCCGCGCCAGTGGCAGCAGGTGTACAGAATATCCGCGATATCGATTTTCGACGAGGCGGCAGTGGTGAAGGGCGCGTTGTGATCGACCTGCCAAACAATCAGATAGGCGTTGATGTACGTCAGCAAGGGCAAACCATCCTGATTGATTTTCTCAAGGCCGGCTTGCCGGACGTACTGCGTCGCCGTATGGATGTGACCGATTTCGGCACGCCCATACAAACGATTACGACCTCGACGCAAGGTGAAAATGTACGGATGGTGATTGAGCCTAGGGGTTTATGGGAACACAGCGCCTACCAAAGCGATTCGCAGTTGGTCGTAGAGGTCAAGCCGGTCAAGGAAGAGCCGAACAAGTTGACTCAAGGCACTCAGGGGTATCGCGGCGAAAAATTATCATTGAATTTCCAAAACGTCGAAGTCAGGGCAGTGCTGCAGGTAATTGCGGATTTCACCGGTTTGAATATCATTACCAGCGATACCGTTGGCGGCAACCTCACGCTTCGCTTGAAGGATGTGCCTTGGGATCAAGCGCTCGATATCGTGATGCAGGCCAAAGGCCTTGATATGCGCAAGAATGGTTCTGTGCTGTGGATTGCGCCAAAAGATGAATTGCTGACCAAAGAAAAGCTGGAGTTGGAACAACGTTCACAAATCGCAGAACTTGAGCCGGTACGGACCGAGACATTCCAGCTGAATTACCAAAAAGCGGATGCGTTCAAGTCGATCCTGGATAATGCCGGAGGCGGGGGGCGCAGCATTTTGTCAAAACGTGGCAGCGCGGTAATCGATCCTAGAACAAACCAGCTCTTTGTCACTGATATTGGCTCAAAGCTGGAAGAGATACGCAAGCTGGTTCAGAAGACTGACATTGCGAGTCGACAGGTGTTGATCGAGGCCCGCATTGTGGAGGCGAATGATACCTTCAGCAGAAATCTGGGAGCGAAACTTGGTTTTGGAGCCCAAAAAATACGGCGCAATATTAGAGAAATTGGAGGAACGCAGAACACAGAGGCAGATGCAGAAGGCTTAAATTCAGATGCATTGCAAACTGTTAACGGCAACCAAGTGAATTTGCCTGCAGCTGGTCTGAATGGTGCATCCCCCGGGTCAATCGCCTTGGGACTATTTAATGCTGCGGCGACGAGATTTATCAGCCTCGAGCTGACTGCCTTGGAGGCCGACGGCAAGGGCAAGATCCTTTCCAGCCCTCGTGTTGTTACGGCTGACCAGCTTAAGGCTACGATCGAACAGGGCACCGAGCTTCCTTATCAAGTCGCTACAAGCAGCGGCGCCACCTCGCTAGCATTTAGAAAAGCAAATTTGAAGCTCGAAGTTACCCCACAGATTACCCCTGACGGAAATGTGGTTCTGGATGTGGACATCAATAAGGACAGCGTTGGTCAGGCAACATTGCAAGGATTTGCTATCGATACGAAACATGTCAAAACCCAAGTGCTGGTAGAGAATGGTGGAACAGTTGTGATCGGCGGCATTTATATACAGCAGGATCGCGATACGGTAACCAAAGTCCCTTTATTTGGTGATATTCCGGTATTGGGACATTTATTCAAGACCACCGCGCGCACAAATGATAAAACTGAGCTATTGATTTTCCTTACGCCGAAGATTCTTAATGACAAAGTCGTCATAAGGTAATCAGACTTGAGCCCGTAAATTTCAGGCCTTGTCCTTTATAGTTGGATGAGGAAACCTACAGACGTGTCACGAAATATTTTCTTAGTCGGCTTGATGGGCGCAGGCAAAACCACGGTTGGCCGCGCCCTGGCAAAAAGACTCAACAAGCGTTTTATTGATTCGGATCATGAGATCGAGGCTCGCACGGGGGCTTCGATTCCGCTGATTTTCGAAATCGAAGGCGAGGAAAGTTTTCGCCAGCGCGAAGCGGAAGTTATCCGTGATCTCACCGCTCAGCAGGATATCGTCCTGGCCACAGGCGGTGGCGCTATCCTCAATCCGGAAAGCCGGGCTCTTCTGAAATCGCGCGGGACGGTCGTCTATCTGAGAGCTAGCGTCAATAGCATTCTGCAACGCACCAGTCACGATAAAAGTCGGCCTCTATTGCAGGCAGCCGATCCGCGTAAACGCATCGAAGAACTGGCGCGCCAACGCGAACCGTACTATCGTGAGGTTGCTCACGTTACCATCGATACCGGGCGCCCTAACGTACAATGGCTGATGCAAAACATTCTGACGCAACTGGAACTTGTCGCAGGGGGGGCTGCCGATGGCGGCTCTGCGAATCAATGGACTGATACCGATTCATCAACATCCGATACAAAGATGCTTCAACCTGCCTACATTACTTTATCGGTAGACTTAGGTGATCGCAGTTATCCAATTGCAATTGGCCATTCCTTGCTGTCGAATGCTGAGATCGCCGGCCGTTATGTCGCCGGTGAGCGAGTCGCCATTGTTACCAATACCGTGGTGGCTCCGCTTTATCTGGAAACCCTGACACGCACGCTGACAACGGCGGGCAAGAAAGTGGCGACTATCGTATTGCCCGATGGCGAAGAAGAAAAGAATTGGGCAAATCTGATGCGCATATTCGACGTGCTATTGGCTGAAAAATGCGATCGGAAAACGACATTGATCGCTTTGGGAGGCGGCGTCATTGGAGACATGACCGGGTTTGCGGCCGCAACTTATATGCGCGGTGTTCCCTATATTCAGGTACCGACCACGTTACTGGCGCAAGTCGATTCGTCGGTTGGTGGCAAGACCGGCATTAATCATCCGCTTGGGAAAAACATGGTTGGTGCCTTTTATCAGCCGCAGGCCGTGATTGCCGACACTGCAACCCTTAATACCTTGCCGCTGCGCGAATTATCTGCCGGACTTGCAGAAGTCATCAAGCACGGCGCAATCATTGATGCGGCTTTCTTCAGCTGGATCGAGAGTAATATTGAAAAACTGATGTCGAAGGATTTCGAAGCGCTTTCGTATGCGATTCAACGGTCCTGCGAAATAAAGGCAGATGTGGTCCGGAAAGACGAGCGTGAAAGCGGTTTGCGCGCGATCCTCAATTTTGGCCATACTTTCGGTCATGCAATCGAAGCGGGGTTAGGATATGGAAAATGGCTGCATGGTGAAGCTGTCGGTTGCGGCATGGCAATGGCGGCCAATCTGTCGCATAGACTGGGTTTTGTTGATAGCCAAACAAAGGATCGTGTTCGCGCATTGGTGCAAGCGGCCGGATTGCCCGTGGACGCACCGAACCTGGGTGTGCAAAGGTGGCTGGAGTTGATGGAGGTCGACAAGAAAAATGAAGGCGGCCAAATCAAGTTCATCCTGATGAAGCCGTTGGGCTCGCCTGTCATTACCACTGTGCCGGCAGAGATTTTGCTGGCGACGATCGAGGATTGCGTCGCCCTCTGAGTATGGATCCCGAAACGCACTTAGCTCCCTATGCCGCCCATTCGGCGCACTCGCGAGGCCGCCAGTTTTCAGAACCTTCGCCATCACTACGTTCCGAATTTCAGCGTGATCGTGACCGTATCGTTCATTCCACCGCTTTTCGCCGGCTTGAATACAAGACGCAGGTTTTCGTCAACCACGAAGGGGACCTTTTTCGCACCCGCCTGACGCATAGCATCGAGGTTGCACAAATTGCCCGCTCGATCGCCCGCAATCTGCAATTGAACGAAGACTTGGTTGAAGCGATTTCACTTGCCCATGATCTGGGGCATACGCCGTTCGGCCATGCCGGCCAGGAGGCGCTCAACGCTTGCATGAAGGATCATGGCGGCTTTGAACATAACCTGCAAAGCCTGCGCGTGGTCGATTCACTGGAAGAGCGGTATGGCGCCTTTGACGGTTTGAATCTGATGTTTGAGACACGGGAAGGCATTCTGAAGCACTGTTCCCTGACAAACGCAAAAAAACTCGGTGATATCGGGCAGCGCTTTATTAGAAAAAAACAGCCGACCCTTGAGGCGCAACTCGCCAATCTCGCAGATGAAATTGCATACAACAATCACGATATCGATGATGGCCTGCGTTCGGGATTACTGACGATTGGGCAACTGGATGAGGTCGACTTTTATGCGCGCCATAAGGCGGCGGCCGAGAAAGAATTTCCCGGCATTGCCGGCCGCCGCGCAATTAATGAAACAGTCCGGAGAATGATCAACACGCTGATCGTTGATTTGATCAATGCATCAAAAGTGCGGATCGGAGATGCGCAGTTGAAAACGGTCGCTGACGTACGAAGCGCCTCGACCCTGATTACTTTTTCCGAAGACGTCGCCCGGGAAGCAATATTCCTAAAGAGGTTCTTGCGCGAAAATCTGTACCAGCACCATCAAGTCAATCGGATGACCAGCAAAGCACGCCGGATTGTCACTGAGTTGTTCAATGCATTCATGACCGAGCCAAGTCTGCTTGCGCCGGACTATCAGATCAAGCATGCGGAGCAAGCGGGCAACCTGCCGATCCAGGCACGAAAGGTCGCCGATTATATCGCCGGGATGACAGATCGTTATGCGATTCGCGAGCATCGCCGTTTGTTTGCCGTGGATGAGATTTAAACAGTCGCCTAACCAATTCATCTATCTTCGCCGGGAATCGCAATATTCCTTCTACTTCAGCTCCCGTAACGGATGAGCATATTCCGGCCAGACGGAAGCGAAAAAGGACGAAATCAATTCCTGATCTACAGCTTCCACTGCCGTTGGCGACCAGCACGGCGAGTTGTCTTTGTCGATTACGCGTGCGCGCACCCCTTCCAATACTTCGCCATGCTCAAAGCAACGGCGCACCAAAGTACGTTCCATGCGAAGGCATTCCGCAAGGCACATTGTGGCCCCACGTCGCACTAGCGCCAGCGTTACGCACATCATCAAGGGCGAGCGTTGCCGCATCAGCATCACGGTGTTTTGCGTAAATGGACCGGCATCTTGCTTTAATCCTGTAATGATGGATTGAATATCGTCCGCGGCAAAATGCCGATCTATCAAGGTGCGATGTTTCGCGAGCATGCTATCGGCCGGGTCTGCCTGTTCTCGGAATGGCGCTGCAAAAGCAAGAATTGCGTCGCGTATTCCGGGTTTTGTGGTCAATTCCAGCATCGCTGTTAATGCGGGAAGTTGCTCTGTCGGTATGAATACATCGGCCAAGCCGGCATACAAAGCGTCCGCTGCGCCGATTGTTTCTCCTGTGACTCCGAGATAGGTGCCTATATGCCCGGGAACCCTTGATAAAAAATAGCTGCCGCCGACATCCGGAAACAATCCGATATGGACTTCCGGCATCGCCATCCGGGTATGTTCCGTGACGATCCGCACTCGACCTGCCGATGCGCACTGTGCAATGCCCATGCCGCCGCCCATAACGATGCCATTCATTACTGCGACATACGGTTTTGGATAGTGATGAATCAAATAATTGAGCGCATATTCTTCAGTAAAGAAATCTTCCAGCAAGGCGCTGCCGCCTTGTGCGGTGGCCCTGCCGCGTTCATGGAAAAAGCGAACATCACCGCCAGCGCAAAATGCCTTTTCACTGGTGCTTCTGATGACTACTGCGAGAACGCCCGGATTATCGCGCCACGCCAACAACGACTGCGTTATGGCGCGGACCATTTCCAATGACAGTGAATTGAGCGCCTTCGCGCGATCAAGTGATATAAAACCAATCCGGTTTCTAACATTAACTTGGACATGCTCGCTCATGGATGGACAATGCAAAATGGAAACAGCAATAGTGTAATCATGTTTGTCAATTCGGACAGTATGCTATCCGACAATTTGAAACTTCACGCTGAAACAAAAAAGAGCGCATACGATGCGCTCTTTGACGGAATTGCCGATTCGTCCGGCAAAATATTTTGACTACGATGCGGCTGCGTCACCTTCCGGGAGAACGGATTCGGGCATGCGTTTGATTGCATCGTGCTGATGATTCTGAATTTTGCTCTTATATTTGAGAACCTGACGGTCGAGTTTGTCGATCAATGCGTCAATAGCGGCGTACAAGTCATGTGCGATGCTTTCCACATGCAGATCTTTTCCTCGCAAACGAAGGTTGATTTCGGCTTTTTGACGTTTTTCTTTCTCGGAGAGTTTATCGATAGTCAGAATGACTGCAATATCAATGACATGATCGAAATGGCGTTTGATGCGTTCCAGCTTGCTTTGCACGTATTCACGGATGGCGGGTGTCAATTCGAGATGATGTCCACTGATGGTGAGATTCATACAACGCTCCTATGGATATTGTTGCTGGCGGTTCCAAACGAAAAAGCGATCGCGGGCCAGCAACATGAAACGAACTCCAAAAACTACAAGGACTTACGCAGATTGACCGGTGGAATTTTCAGGGCTTCTCGATATTTGGCGACGGTACGACGCGCAACTACCATACCCTGTTCCGCCAGCATGTCTGCGATTTTGCTGTCAGAAAATGGGGTTTTTTGGTCTTCAGCTCCTATCAATTGTTTAATGAGTGCTCGTATTGCTGTTGATGAGGCTTCGCCTCCCGATTCGGTGGCAACGTGACTACCGAAGAAATACTTCAATTCAAACATCCCATGCGGAGTAAGCATGTATTTTTGGGTTGTTACACGTGAGATAGTGCTTTCGTGTAAACCTAGTGTATCAGCTATTTCACGCAAGACAAGGGGCCGCATGGCGACCGCACCATGTGAAAAAAAGTTCCTTTGCCGATCGACAATAGCTTGCGCTACGCGAAGGATGGTATCGAAACGCTGGCGCATATTCTTGATAAGCCATTTAGCCTCCTGAAGCTGCGAAGTGAGTGATCCCTCACCTTTGCTTTGCTTCAAGATATTCGCATACATTGCATTTACACGCAGACGAGGCATGACATCATGATTCAAAACTACTTGCCAGCCGGCTTTTGTACGTTTGACAATGACGTCCGGAACTACGAAATCAGATGCATCGGTCGCAAACACGGCGCCGGGATGGGGATTGCATTGGCGGATGACGACCTGCGCTTCACGCAAATCTTCGTCATCGCAGTCCAATGCTTTTTTCAATTTGTTAAAGTCACGTTGTGCAAACAGACTCAAATGATTTTCAACAATTGTCAGCGCCATGCGCCGGGTGACCATCGGGATTTTCGGAAATCTTTTGATTTGGAGTGCCAGGCATTCCGACGCATTCCGTGCGCCAATGCCGGCCGGGTCGAAACTTTGCATCAGTTTGAGCGCGATCGACAATTCATCGATGTCGATTTCCAGTTCAGGCGGCAAACGCTGATGAATTTCTTCAAGCGATTCTTCCAGATATCCATTGTCGTTCAACGTTTCAATCAATAGCTCGATCAACGCGCGGTCTCGCCGATTGTCTACAGTAACGCAGAGCTGCTCCAACAGATGTTCGCGCAATGTAGATTCATGTGCCTCAAGCTGAGGGCGGGCATCCTCGTCTTCAGGTACTTTTGAAGTTCGGGCGACATCGTCGAAACTCCATTCGGCTTCGCTTGAATGCGATGCATCCGGTGCATCGCCACCGTCAAAACCACTTTCCGCCTCGCCTGAAGCGGTGCTGGCGTCTGTTCCTGCGCCATCAGGTACGGAGGATGCCGCTTCGTGACCAATCACTCCATCGGCCAGCAGGCGCACGGAATGATCGAGTGGATCATCCAGTCGTTCCAGTAGCGGATTGTCGGCCAGTATCTGTTCCAGCTCTTGATGCAGTTCCAGCGTAGACAGCTGCAGCAGCCGAATCGACTGTTGCAGTTGCGGCGTCAACGCAAGATGCTGCGAGACGCGGAGCTGAAGTGTTTGTTTCATGCTGATTCGTTCTCGCTACATCCGGAAGTGTTCGCCCAGATAAACCCGGCGAACGGATTCATTGGCGATAATGTCGTCGGGGCGGCCACTGGCCAGGACAGCACCTTGATTGATGATATAGGCATAGTCGCAAATACCCAGCGTCTCGCGTACGTTATGGTCCGTGATCAAGACGCCGATATTACGTTCCTTGAGAAAGCGCACAATGCGCTGGATCTCGATTACCGCAATCGGGTCAACGCCGGCGAATGGTTCGTCAAGCAAGATGAAGCGGGGGTTTGTCGCCAAGGCGCGCGCAATCTCAACCCGCCGCCGTTCACCGCCGGACAGTGACATGGCTTGATTTTCACGCAGCTTTTCTATTTGCAAGTCCGACAGCAGTGTGTTCAGGCGTTTTTCTATTGCGCCTTTTGACAAAGATTTCCCATTCTCACGCTGCAATTCGAGCACCGCACGGATATTATCTTCCACCGTTAATTTGCGAAATACGGATGCTTCTTGCGGCAAATACGATAATCCCAATACCGCACGGCGATGAATCGGCAATCTGGAAATATCAACCCCATCAAGATCGATCTGTCCGGCGTCGGACGGCACCAGGCCAACAATCATGTAAAACGAAGTCGTTTTACCGGCGCCATTAGGGCCGAGCAAGCCAACCACCTGGCCACTTTCGACTTGAAGCGATACGTCACGTACCACTTGCCTTGCGCCATAGCTCTTTTGTAAGCCACGAACAATCAGCGTGCAGGACATGTCAGTTACCTTTTGTTTCTTTGCGAGGCTGTATTGTTGCTCGAATACGGCCCGCGCCCGGCTTGCTGTCGCCCGTTGGTGTGTTATTGACTGAATAGAATTCAGCACGGCTGTCATAAGAGATGAATTCGCCTTCCACTTCATCGGTAGGCTGCGTTCCGTCAAGCAACTTGATCTTTGCCTTGGAAAATAACTTGGCAATCTCGGTTTTCCCATCGTACTCAATTCTGTCGGCAGCCTGTCCTTCGATCCATAAATTGGGGCCTCCATCACGCTTTTGCCGAAATGTTGCCAATCCGCCCGGACCCGCATACAGAGTGGCGAATTGATATCCTTCCGGACTCTGAGTGACAACCATTTTTTCCGCTTTCATGATAAGGGTGCCCCGGGTCAAAACTACATTGCCCGTAAAGGTATTGATTTGCTTGACATCGTCATAAGCCAATTGATTCGCTTCGACATTCGTGGGTTTGTCGGCATCCGCTTTCTCCGCGTATGCATTGAAATGAATTGTCATGCATGACATCAATAAAAAAAAGCAATACAGTCGTCTCATCTGAAGTCTCTAAGGTGATGCATTCGTTTATACATACATGAAGTGATCAGCTATCTTGCCAAATCCGGTATGGGGGGTTGATATGTTGCATGTACATTACTGGATAACCGCAGTTCACCGGTGGCATTGTTTGCATACATTCCACTGCCCAGCAGTTTCGATGTGCCAAGAGTTATATCAACCGGCTTGTCAGATTTCATTACATCGTCATCAGGTAATAACAACAGGTATTCCGATTCAAGGCGGAAGTGCTGCGATGCAGGAGTGGCAGGGCGATCAACTTCTACATTGTTATACAGGTGTACCCTGCTGTAATCCTGCTCTACCCATGCGCGTTGTGCTGTTGTAGTCATAGGCGGCCGCTTTTCGCTGCGGCTGTTTACGATGGGCAGCTCAATTTCAAATGAATCGTCTTTCGGGTTATGGACTAGCCGTCTGCCGGATATCGAATATTGCGCGTCTCCGGATTGCGATATTCTGACAAAGTTGAATTTTTCGACATAGATGTCCGGCTCTGTTCTTTGGGCGTCGGGCGCTGCGTCGATGATTCCTCGACGCATGACTTCAAGTACCCAAAAACTCCCTAGTGTGATTGCCGCGCCCAGCGCAAGCACTACAACCAAGCGAAACCGATTGGCGGATCGACCATCGATCATGCCAGATACGGCGCCAGAGCCGCCTCATAATTCCCTTGTGCGCGCAGAACAAAATCGCAAATCTCGCGTGCCGCGCCACAACCGCCTTGGGCTTGCGTCACATAATGTACGCGTGTTCGCACTTCAGGATGACCGTTGGGAACACTTGCGGCAAATCCTGCGCGCATGAGAATCGGTAAATCAATGATATCGTCGCCAGCGAAGCCGCAGAAATTGGCATTCATTGCATTATGCGACAACAATTGTTCGAAGGCGACACGCTTGTCATGCACGCCTTGGTGTACCTGGGTGATCCCGAGATCCTCGGCGCGGCGCGCTACGATCGGCGACTGGCGCGCGCTGATGATCGCGACGGACACGCCGGATTGCTGCAGCAGTTTGATGCCGTGGCCATCCAGGACATTGAAACGCTTGATGATTTCGCCCTCTGAACCAAAGTACAAACCTCCATCGGTCAAAATGCCGTCGACGTCGAAAATCATTAGCCGAATACGGGCCGCTCGTGCAATCGCATCGGTATTCAGTGTTGCTTGCATCAAATCACCTTGGCGCGCGTCAGATCGTGAATATGCAGCGCGCCGACCAATTTGCCATCCGCATCGGTAACCAGCAATTGATTGATCCGATATTGCTCCATCAACTCCACCGCTTCGACAGCCAATTGGCCCGGTTTAACCGAGCGTGGATTGGCGTGCATTACGTCGGCAATCGAAAGCTTGGTGAAATCCTGAACATGCTCAAGCAACCGGCGCAGATCGCCGTCGGTAAATACACCGATCGGACGATAGCCATCGTCAACGATTGCGGTCATGGCGATGCCTTTCTTGGTTATCTCCAGCAGCGCTGCCGACAGTGACGTATTCACGCTTACAGCGGGGATTGCGTCGCCTTGGCGCATGACGTCGTAGACATGTGTCAACAAACGACGGCCAAGTGCGCCGCCCGGATGTGAGCGCGCGAAATCCTCTTCACGAAATCCGCGCGCATCCAGCAGTGCGACTGCAAGTGCATCGCCCAAAGCCAGCGTTGCCGTAGTGCTTGCCGTGGGCGCCAGATTAAGGGGGCAAGCTTCTTTCGCGACACCTACATTCAGATGTACATTGGCAAGTCCGGCCAGGCTGGATGCGTCATTGCCGGTCATGGAAATCAGCTTGGCGCCCATGCGCTTGATAAGAGGCACAATCGCCATCAGCTCGCTGGTTTCGCCAGAATTTGAAATGGCGATGAAAGCGTCATTTTCGGTGACCATGCCTAAATCACCGTGCGCAGCTTCGGCTGGATGCATGAACAATGCTGGAGTGCCGGTGGAGGCCAGGGTCGCAGCAATTTTGCGGGCGATATGGCCGGATTTGCCGATTCCGGAGACCACCACGCGCCCGGCGCAATTGAGCAGCAATTCAACTGCCTGCGCGAAAACATCGTCGGGACGATTGGAAAGTCGGCTTTTCAGTGCAAGAATTGCGTCAGCCTCAATTTGCAGCGTCTCGCGCGCAAGCTCTAATGCGCGCTGTGCATTTTCAACATTAAAAGCTTTCGACAAGTTTTTTCCATGGGTTACACTCATGCCGAAAGTATAAACGAATTACTTAAGCAAAAAACCTGCCAGACATAACAAAAAATCATGCCTTGATTCAGGTCAATCCCGGCAAACCTAAACAATCGACTTCGCAATATGTTCTCTGCCCTTGAGCTGACGTTGCTTTTACTCGGATCCGCTGTCCTTGGCGTGGTGGCTTTTCGCATGTTGCATTTGCCGCCGATGCTGGGATATCTGGTGGTCGGCATCCTGATCGGACCGCATGCGCTGGGCTTGGCGGAAGATAACGCAACCACCCATACCCTCGCTGAATTCGGGGTAGTGTTTCTCATGTTCTCGATCGGGCTGGAATTCTCGCTGCCCAAACTGTTGTCGATGCGCCGCACCGTATTCGGTCTTGGCATGGCGCAGGTATTTCTGACTATCGCGGCGACGATGGCGTTTGGCTGGGTCGTCGCCTATGTCATGCCGCAGTTGGTCAACATCAGTTGGCAAGCAGCATTCGCCTTGGGCGGCGCGTTGGCAATGTCGTCCACCGCGATCGTGTCGAAGATACTGACCGAACGGCTCGAACTGGAAAGCGAACACGGCCGACGCATCATCAGTATCCTGCTGTTTCAGGATCTGGCGCTGGTCCCGCTGCTTATTCTGGTTCCGGCAGTGGCCCATCCTTCCGGCAACTTGCTTGCGACCTTGGCATGGGCCGCGCTCAAGGCAGTTTTCGTGCTGATTCTATTGCTGGTAATTGGCCAAAAATTGATGCGAAGCTGGTTTCACATCGTCGTCAAGCGGCGTTCACAAGAGTTGTTCATGCTGAATCTCTTGCTGATTACGCTGGGAGCGGCATGGATTACCGAGCGTGCCGGGCTATCGCTTGCGCTCGGCGCATTTATCGCCGGCATGCTGATTTCCGAGACCGAATACAAGCATCAGGTGGAAGAGGACATCAAGCCATTCCGCGATATGCTGTTGGGTTTGTTCTTCATCACGATCGGCATGCTGCTCAATGTTGGTTTGGTGCTGGAACACTGGTGGCTGGTTCTATTGCTTTTGATCGGCCCGGTACTATTGAAGTTCGGGCTGATTGCGGCATTGGCCAAACTATCAGGTGCTCCGACCGGTGTTGCCTTGCGTACCGGTCTCGCGTTAGCGCAAGCCGGCGAATTCGGTTTCGTGCTGCTGAACCAGGCGGGCGGGCTGCAGTTGGTCGATCCGCTGATCATTCAACTGATCCTGGCTTCGATGGTGCTATCGATGTTGATTGCACCTTTCATACTGGACAATGCCGATGCAATTGTAATGAAGTTGTCAGCGAATGACTGGATGGTGCAATCACTTGCGCTGACTCAAATCGCGACCCGCACCATGGCCACGCAAAAACACGTGATCATTGCCGGCTTCGGGCGCACCGGCCAAAGCCTGGCCATATTACTCGAGGAAGAGAAAATTGCTTACCACGCGCTGGATCTCGACCCGGAACGCGTGCGCGAAGCACAGGCGGCTGGCGCCAATGTCTCCTATGGCGATGCCGCACGCCGCGAAAGCCTGGTCGCAGCCGGTATTCACCGCGCTTCTGCATTGGTCATCACATATGCCAGCACGCGGTCGGCGCTGAAAGTGCTGCATTTTGCGCAAGAGCTTGCACCTGCGCTGCCAGTCATCGTGCGCAGCTATGACGATACTGATCTCGACCAGCTGCGTGCCGCAGGCGCTGCCGAGGTCGTGCCGGAGGCGATCGAAGGCAGCTTGATGCTCGCATCGCACGCACTTTTGACACTTGGCGTGCCGCTGCGGCGTGTGGTGCATCGCGTACAGGCTGCACGAGACGAGCGCTATGCGTCGCTGCGCGGCTATTTTCACGGAGCGAGCGATGCATCGGATGATGCGGAACATTTGCATGTGCGATTGCATTCGGTGCCGATTTCCGACAATGCAAATGCGATTGGAAAATCGCTGGCGGCACTTAAGCTGGTTGAGGCCGGCGCCGAAGTTACCGCGGTAAGGCGAAGAAAAAGCCGTATCGATGTGAGTCCGGAAACGATTCTGCAAGCCGGAGATATTGTCGTGTTGCGCGGCGCGTCGGAGGGAATCGCGCGTGCCGAGGCAAGATTGTTGAAATCGTAGCCGGGAAAATATGCTGTTCGCATTCATCCCACCAGACCTGTTCTTACGATAAAAGTGACCACTGATGGAAATATTTGAACGTATTGCCGGCATCATCCTGCCGGTGTTTATCACCATCGGTGTGGGTTATGGATATGCGCGTTTTCGTGGGGACAGTGTGAAGTCGGATATGGCATCGGTCAATCGCATCAGCATGAGCGTGCTTTGTCCGCTCTTGGTGTTTACCGCATTGGCCGCCAAGGATTTCGATGTGGTCCACAACAGTACGCTGATTCTGGCCGGCCTCCTGATTTCCATTGGTTCCGGCATCCTGGCATGGCCCGTCGCACGCCTGTTCGGTTATGACGTTCGCAGCTTCATACCGCCGATGATGTACAACAATTGCGGCAATATGGGTTTGCCGCTTGCGATCCTGGCATTTGGCCAGTCAGGATTGTCGGCGGCAGTCGCGCTATTCATGGCCTGCAATCTGGTTTATTTTTCAATCGGTATCAAGATCATCGAAACCGGCAGGAAAGGACCGCGGACTCCTTTTCTGGGCTTTCTTCGCAGTCCGATGATGCTGGCGATGATGTTTGGAATCGCTTTTTCAATCGCGCATATCAGCTTGCCGGCACCCTTGTTCCAGGCATTGAAAATCCTCGGTGAAGCGTGTATTCCAATCATGCTGTTCGCTCTTGGCGTACGGATGCTGGATATTAATTTCAAAAGTTGGCATATCGGCGTGGTTGGTGCGATCGTATGCCCGGTTGCCGGCCTGATTGTCGCCTGGATGCTCGATGGAGCGCTCACATTGACGCCGGATCAGCGCGGACAGATGTATTTGTTTGCTGCGCTGCCGCCGGCGGTATTTTGCTTCATGGTGGCGGAGCAGTATCAGCAAGAGCCGGATAAGGTGGCTTCAATCGTATTGCTTGGCAATCTGGCTGCGCTGGTGTTCGTGCCGGCCGGATTATGGCTGGGATTGCGCTAGCCGCAAGATCTCATTCGGTCGGCAGGATCTCGAATCTGCCGGTCGCTACAATCAAATCGGCCGCGTCGGTAATCGACACTGCATGTACACGCGCGTCGGCGGGGCCGCGCCGTGCCCAATCGGTTATCTGGTCGAGGGCGTTAGTTGCACCGGCAACCATTGCTTCGACCGAACCGTCGGCCCGGTTTCTCACCCATCCGGAAAGCTTGAGCGCCGCCGCTTTTCTTGCAAATGCAGCGCGATAGCCTACGCCCTGGACCACACCGACGATATGAAGATGTTTGGCCAACTTTCTTCCTTTCTGGTCGCTACAACAATAGACGCCGACATTTCGCTTATTTTTTCTGCAGCATGGGCGCCAGATATTTTCCGGTAAAGCTGCGCGGATTTTTTGCGACATCCTCTGGTCTACCGCTTGCAATAATTTCTCCGCCTCCGGCACCGCCTTCCGGTCCAAGATCGATCAGCCAATCGGCGGTTTTGATCACGTCGAGATTGTGTTCAATGATCACCACGGTATTGCCTTGATTGCGCAGTCGATGGATCACTTTCAACAGTAGATCAATATCGTGAAAGTGCAAGCCGGTTGTGGGTTCATCCAGAATATATAGAGTGCGCCCTGTGTCGCGTTTCGATAATTCCAGCGACAGTTTCACGCGTTGCGCTTCGCCGCCGGACAAAGTGGTGGCACTTTGTCCGAGGCGGATATAGCCGAGTCCGACATCGAGCAGCGTATGCAGCTTGCGCGCAATGATTGGAACCGGTTTGAAAAACTCATGCGCTTCTTCGACCGTCATGTCCAATACTTGAGTGATGTTTTTCCCCTTGTAATGGACTTCCAGGGTTTCCCGGTTGTAGCGCTTGCCATGGCAGACATCGCAAGGAACATAGACATCGGGCAGGAAGTGCATCTCGACTTTAAGCACACCGTCGCCCTGACACGCTTCGCAACGCCCGCCCTTCACGTTAAAGGAAAAGCGGCCGGCGCTATAGCCGCGCTCTTTTGCTGTCGGAACTGTAGAGAACAGGTCGCGGATCGGTGTAAACAGACCGGTGTAGGTTGCCGGATTCGAACGGGGGGTGCGGCCGATCGGCGCCTGATCCACCGATATCACCTTGTCGAAATGTTCCATGCCGCGAATCGACTCATGGTCGGCCGGCTCTGCCTGCGAACCGTACAGATGCCGTGCCATCGCATGATAAAGCGTGTCATTGACAATGGTGGACTTGCCGGAACCGGACACGCCTGTCACGCAAGTCAATAGGCCGACAGGAACCGTGAATGTCACATTCTTCAGGTTGTTGCCGCTTGCACCGACGATTACCAGTTGCCGCTTCGGATCTGCCGGCGTGCGCTTTTTTGGCAGTGCAATTTCCAATGTTCCATTGAGATACTGCGCAGTAAGCGATTTTTTGTTCTTCAGTATTTGTTCTAGCGTGCCTTGGGCGATGATCTCGCCACCATGCACGCCGGCACCGATTCCCATATCGACCACGAAGTCGGCGCAGCGGATCGCATCTTCATCATGCTCGACGACCAGTACGCTGTTACCGATGTCGCGCAAATGTTTGAGCGTAGTAATCAGCCGGTCATTGTCGCGCTGATGCAAGCCGATCGACGGTTCATCCAGCACATACATGACACCGGTCAGGCCAGAGCCGATTTGCGAAGCCAGTCGGATACGCTGTGCTTCACCGCCCGACAGTGTGTCGGCGCTGCGCTCCAGCGATAGATAATCGAGACCGACGTTGTTCAGGAACTTCAGCCGTGAAATGATCTCCTTGATGATTCGGTCGGCGATTTCTTTCTTCGCGCCTTTTAACTTGAGCTTTTCGAAAAAGGCGAGCGTTTCGCGCAATGGCGTTGCAGCGACTTCATAAATGGCGCGTTGCTGCGCACCGGTGCCTACCTTGACGAAGCGCGCTTCTATTCGAAGCCGTGCGCCCTGGCACGATGGACACTCTTTTTCATTGATGAATTTCGCAAGTTCTTCCTTGACTGCCATTGAATCCGTTTCGCGATAGCGCCGCTGCAGATTGTTCACTACGCCTTCGAACGTGTGTTCGCGGATGACCGTACGCCCTCGCTCATTAATATACGAGAATGGAATCGCCTGACGGCCGGAGCCGTACAAAACCACTTGCTGCGACTTTTCCGGTAGTTTTTCGAATGGAATGTCCACATCGAATTCATAGAATTCCGCAAGGCTCGACAGCATTTGAAAATAAAACTGATTGCGGCGATCCCATCCCTTGACCGCGCCGGAAGCCAGCGATAGGTTGGGAAATGCGACGATGCGTTTCGGATCGAAAAATTCGATATGGCCCAATCCATCGCATTCCGGGCAGGCGCCCATCGGATTGTTGAACGAAAACAGGCGCGGCTCCAGCTCTTGCAGCGAATATCCGCAGGTCGGACAGGCAAACTTGTTGGAATACAGATGCTCCACGCCGCCATCCATTTCGAATGCGATCGCGCGGCCATCGGCCAGGCGCAACGCGGTTTCGAAACTTTCGGCCAACCGCTGCTTGATATCTTCCTTTACCTTCACGCGATCAATGACAACGTCAATCGTGTGTTTTTCAGTCTTTTTCAGTTTGGGAAGATCATCGACTTCGTAGATTCTGGCCTTGCCGGTTCCGCTTTGAATGCGGAAGCGCACGAAACCTTGCGCCTGCATCTGCTCGAACAGATCAACGTGTTCGCCTTTTCGGTTCGCCACGACCGGAGCAAGAATCATCAGTTTCGTATCTTCCGGCATTGCCAGTACCGCATCGACCATTTGCGACACTGATTGCGCGGCGAGCGGGTTTTCCGGATGGTCTGGGCAATAGGGTGTGCCGACGCGCGCATACAGAAGACGCAGGTAGTCGTGGATTTCAGTGACCGTCCCGACCGTCGAACGCGGATTATGCGAGGTCGCTTTCTGTTCGATGGAAATCGCCGGTGACAAGCCTTCGATCAAGTCGACATCCGGCTTTTCCATGAGTTGAAGAAATTGCCGTGCATAGGCGGATAAAGATTCGACGTATCGGCGCTGTCCTTCCGCATACAAGGTATCGAATGCAAGCGAGGACTTGCCGGAACCGGACAGGCCGGTAATCACGATCAATTTGTTGCGTGGCAGGTCGAGATTGATATTTTTCAGGTTGTGGGTGCGCGCACCGCGAATACGAATTTCTTCCATGAACTACCTTTGGCATCAGCCTTTACAGCGCTCGCAAAATTATAGCAACCCGCGAGCAGGTTAAATCGGGTCAACCTGATACTATAACGGGTTTTGAAATTCATCGTAATAAGGTGATTTGCTCTGCCTCCAATTCTTATATGCCCACCAATATTGATATCAAGCCAAGTGCAGGCATGACGCGCACCGAAATTCGCGCCAGTGCCTCACTGGCTTCGATCTTCGGGTTGCGCATGCTTGGCTTGTTCTTGATCTTGCCCGTATTCTCAATCCATGCGCACTCAATACCCGGTGGCGAGAGCGCGACGCTGGTCGGTTTGGCGTTGGGAATTTATGGGCTGACGCAATCATTCGGCCAGATTCCCTTCGGTGTCGCATCCGATAAATTCGGGCGCAAGCGCATCATCGTCATTGGCCTGGTCCTGTTTGCGATTGGATCATTCATCGCAGCGGTCGCCACCGATATCGTCTGGGTAATCGTCGGGCGCGCGGTGCAAGGCGCGGGCGCCATTTCGGCGGCGGTGACGGCATTGATAGCGGATTCGACCCGCGAGGAGCATCGCACCAAGGCAATGGCCATGGTGGGAGTGTCGATTGGCCTTACATTCGCAGGGTCGATGGTTGCGGGGCCGCTCCTATATAACTTTATCGGGATGAGCGGGTTATTCATGCTGATCGGCTTCTTGTCCTTATCGGCGATTCTGGTTGTCTTGCTTATCGTGCCGGACGCACCGGCAATCACGCCGCAGCGTGTATCGTTTTGGGAGATCTTGGGCAATGCCGAGCTGATGCGTTTGAACTTCGGCGTGTTTGCATTGCATGTCACTCAAATGGCAATGTTCGTCGTGGTACCGGTTGCCTTGGTGCAAACGGCGGGAATTCCTCTTTCTGCTCATTGGAAAATTTATCTTCCGGTCGTCGTGGCATCGTTCCTATTGATGTTGCCGCCGATTTTCATCGGGGAAAAGCGAGGCAAGATGAAGCAGGTATTCGTCGCTGCCATCGTATTGCTGTTGCTGGTGCAAATCGGTTTATCGGTGGTTCTTTCGCAGGCGGCGCCGCATTGGTTGGCTCTTGTCACGCTGTTACTGGCATTTTTTGTTTCTTTCAATATTTTGGAGGCAAGTCAACCTTCATTGGTTTCGCGTTTTGCACCTGGTGCCGCACGAGGCGCCGCATTTGGCGTATACAACACATTGCAAGCGCTGGGCTTGTTTTGCGGCGGCGCTCTCGGCGGCTGGCTCGCGCAACATGCCGGGGCATCGTCGGTATTCGTTTTAGGCGCAGGACTGACAGTTGCCTGGCTTATAATTGCAATCAGTATGAAAAATCTACCGCGTCGCAGCCCATTACAGAAGGCTGCCGTCGCTTAATAGGAGAACACATCATGGCATCTGTTAATAAAGTCATTGTTGTCGGCAACTTGGGTCGGGATCCCGAAACGCGCTATATGCCAAGCGGTGACGCAATGACAAATATCGCGGTCGCCACAACAGACAAGTGGAAGGACAAGGCTTCGGGCGAGCAGAAAGAAGCGACGGAGTGGCATCGCATTGCTTTCTTTGGCAAGCTTGCTGAAATAGCCGGACAATATTTGAAAAAAGGATCGCAGGTATATATCGAAGGAAAACTGCGTACCCGGAAGTGGACCGACAAGGATGGCGTGGAGAAATACACAACCGAAATCATCGCCGATACGATGCAGATGCTGGGTAGCCGCCAAGGCATGGGCGGCGGCACGCAAGCGGATGAGGGTTATGGCAACAGCGCTTCCGCACCGCGGCAAACCGGCGCAGCGCCTAGTGGTGGCTCAAGCCGGCCGGCATCGAAGCCGGCTCCGAATTTTTCGGATATGGACGACGACATTCCGTTTTAGCCGGAATTAGTGGTTCGCTGTTAAAGCAGGCCGGAAGTTTTTATTGTGATTAAAGTTCACCATAAGAACTTTCGGCTTGATTTTTATGTCCATTCCAGTCTCGCGCGATCTTCCGGCAAGTGCGTTTAGCCGATCTTCAAGAGAGCGCGTTGTCGAAACTATCCTGTCCGACCGATGCGAGAAACTCTTGCCCGCCAATTCTTGATGCATGTGAAGAAGAGATTCTGAAGTCGCATCAAGATGTCGAAGGCGGCAATAAATCAGCTGATCCCGATGACATCGATTCTTCATGTTGACGACGAGAGGTTGGGCGAAGATATATTGTATTTCGTGACACGATGCTTGTAATGCAGGTTCGAATTTGAAAAGTGAAGAAGATGGAACAAAAGAATTCAAGAAGACATGATGACGACGACGATATGTCGATTTGGGTGGTGTACGAAGCGCCGCCGGATTTTCCTGAGCAGTATGTTGCGCGCAGGTGTCGGTCATATGTCGCAACAGGTGAATACATCGTGGGAGACACGCTTGTCGACCTGCGGGCAAAACTGCCGCCTGGGTTGATACGGCTGGAGCGTAGCGTACACGACGACCCCATGGTCAGAGAGTCCTGGATATAGGCCGTTAAGCCGGTTCAAATCGGATGCATCGATTGGTTTGTGAGTAGATGGCTCATTGACAGGCAGTCGCGCCGGTTCTCGTCGGATTCGCGCGTGGCCCTCGTCGGCCAACTATTTTTGGCGCAGGCATAACGAGCGGCCGATCCTGCCTGACGAGCCGTACGTGTCGAGGAGTGGAAACAGCATTTGACGAGATTGTCTTGAAATAGGGACAGAGCCATCAGTCCACTATAATCGTCGGTATTGTCGCTATTCCTGAAACTGATTATGGCCCGTCTACCGCGTTTGGTTGTCCCGCATCAGGTCCATCATGTAATTCAGCTCGGCAACAATGGGCAGGCGATTTTCCGCGATGATGCGGATTGCAGCGTTTTCCTGGGTTGGTTGCGTGATGCTGCGAAACAATTCAAGGTAGCGATCCACGCCTACGTATTGCTGCCGAATCAATTGGATTTGCTGGCGACACCTTCGGATGAGCAAGGATTGGGCCGCCTGGTGCAGTGGACCGGACGCCATTACGTTCCGTACTTCAATCGGAAATACAATCGTTCAGGAACCTTGTGGCAAGGGCGCTACAAGGCTACTGTCGTCGATGCGGAGCGATATTTCATGATCTGCTCACGCTACGTCGAGCTTAGTCCGGTCCGACTTGGCATTGTGGCGAGTCCAGTGGAGCATAAGTGGTCGAGTTACGCGCATCACGCAGGCCTCAAGCAGGATTCACTGGTGGTTGATCATCCGTTATATTGGGGATTAGGCAATACTCCTTTTGATCGGGAGGCGGCATATAAAGCACTTTTTGAGCAAGCTCTCACTGCGGAAGAGCTTCATCTTGTAGAAGATGCAACGCTCAAAGGTTGGGTGCTTGGATCTGAAAAATTCAAAGCCAGTCTAGCAAAAAGCATCAGCCGCCGTGTTAGTCCGGCAAAGCGCGGGCGGCCTGCCAAACAAAGATCAATCTTGTCGGCAACATAAAACCCCAATATGGCATACGCGGTTTTTCGCGCAACTTAACTCTGTCCCTAATTATTGATCATATTTTTGTCAATCGAAATAAATTCAACTCTGACCCTTTTTGTTCTAATTGAATAATCTACACTGGTGGACTATTCTTCGGATTCAATCCTCATAAAGTAGTGGAGAACGGCTATGCACGCTCAAGGTCTGTACGACCCATCCAATGAACATGACGCCTGCGGCGTCGGTTTCATCGCCCATATCAAAGGCAAGAAAAGCCATTCCATCGTTGAACAAGGCTTGCTGATCCTGAAAAACCTGGATCATCGCGGCGCCGTCGGCGCAGACAAATTAATGGGCGATGGCGCGGGTATCCTGATCCAGATTCCGGATCAATATTATCGCGAGGAAATGGCCAAGCAGGGCGTCAAATTGCCGCCACCCGGTGAATACGGCGTCGGCATGGTGTTCCTGCCCAAAGAGAATGCTTCCCGGATCGCCTGTGAGCAGGAAATCGAGCGGGCAGTCAATGCCGAAAGCCAGGTCGTGCTCGGGTGGCGCGATGTGCCGGTCGATATCGAGATGCCGATGTCGCCCACTGTGCGCGATAAAGAGCCGGTGATTCGTCAGATATTCATCGGTCGTGGGCAGGACATCATGGTCACCGATGCGCTCGAACGCAAACTGTATGTGATCCGCAAATCGTCGGGCCACGCGATTCAAGCGCTCAATCTGCTTCACGGCAAGGAGTTCTTTGTTCCGTCGATGTCGGCCCGCACCGTAGTGTACAAAGGGCTGCTGCTGGCCGATCAAGTCGGTGTTTACTACAAGGACCTGCAAGATCCGCGCTGCATCTCGGCGCTGGCGTTGGTCCATCAGCGGTTCTCGACCAATACTTTCCCTGAGTGGCCGCTTGCCCACCCCTATCGGCTGCTCGCGCATAACGGGGAGATTAATACCGTCAAAGGGAACTTCAATTGGATGCGCGCACGCGAAGGCGTGATGAAATCCGCCGTGCTGGGCGACGATCTGAAAAAGCTGTTCCCACTGATTTACGAGGGACAGTCCGACACCGCCTGCTTCGACAATGCGCTTGAGCTACTGGTCATGGCTGGCTATCCAATTCCGCAAGCCATGATGATGATGATTCCGGAAGCATGGGAAAACCATACGCTGATGGATGACAATCGTCGCGCTTTTTATGAGTACCATGCCGCAATGATGGAGCCGTGGGACGGACCTGCAGCAATGGCATTCACCGACGGTCGCCATATCGGCGGAACGCTGGACCGCAATGGTTTGCGTCCCGCACGGTACATTGTCACGGATGACGATCTGGTGGTCATGGCATCGGAATCCGGCGTGCTGCCGATTCCAGAATCGAAAATCATTCAGAAATGGCGTCTGCAGCCGGGCAAGATGTTCCTGATCGATCTGGATGCCGGTCGCATCATCGATGACAAGGAACTCAAGGATACGTACGCAAACGCAAAACCGTACAAACAATGGATTGACTCGGTTCGCATCAAGCTCGGCGAAATAAAAGCGCAAGCGGAAGAAGCCAAGTCGACTGTCCCACTGCTTGATCGCCAGCAGTTGTTCGGCTATACCCAGGAAGACTTGAAGTTCCTGATGTCGCCCATGGCGGTGCAAGCCGAAGAAGCGACCGGATCGATGGGTAACGACTCGCCGCTGGCGGTCATGTCCAACAAGAACAAGACGCTGTATCACTATTTCAAGCAACTGTTCGCGCAAGTGACCAATCCGCCGATCGACCCGATCCGCGAAGCGATGGTGATGTCGCTGGTATCCTTCATCGGACCGAAACCGAACCTGCTCGACACCAACAACATCAATCCGCCGATGCGCCTTGAAGTGTCGCAGCCGATTCTCGACTATGCCGACGTGGCGCGTCTGCGCAACATCAGTGCGCATACCGGCGGCAAGTTCAAGTCGCATGAATTAAATATTTGCTACCCGGTCGCATGGGGCAAGGAAGGCATTGAGGCGAGATTGGCATCGTTGTGCGCGAAAGCAGTCGATGCAGTCAAATCAGGCCATAACATCCTGATTATTTCAGACCGAAAAGTCGATGCCGAACAAGTCGCAATTCCTGCCTTGCTCGCCACTTCGGCGATCCATTTGCATCTGGTCAGCAAAGGATTGCGTACGTCGACCGGCCTGGTCGTCGAAACCGGATCGGCGCGTGAAACCCATCATTTTGCGCTGCTCGCCGGATACGGTGCGGAAGCGATTCATCCCTATCTGGCGATGGATACGCTGGCCGATATGGCCAAGGGATTGCCGGGTGAGTTATCCGCTGAAAAAGCGATCTACAATTTCCAGAAAGCGATCGGCAAGGGCTTGCTCAAGGTAATGTCCAAGATGGGCATCTCGACCTACATGTCGTATTGCGGCGCCCAGATTTTCGAAGCGATCGGCTTGAACAAGGCACTGGTCGACAAGTACTTCAAGGGCACTGCATCCAATGTCGAAGGCATCGGAGTTTTTGAAATCGCCGAAGAAGCACTGCATTTGCATCGGCTGGCTTTCAGCAATGATCCGGTCCTGGCGAATGCACTCGACGCCGGCGGCGAATACGCATTCCGCGTACGCGGAGAAGAGCATATGTGGACACCGGACGCGATTGCGAAGCTGCAGCACTCCGCGCGCTCCAACAATTTCAATACGTACAAAGAGTACGCGCAAATCATCAACGATCAATCCAGGCGTCACATGACCCTGCGCGGCTTATTCGAATTCAAGCTCGACCCATCCAAGGCGATTCCGCTGGATGAAGTCGAACCGGCGAAAGAAATTGTAAAGCGATTCGCAACCGGCGCAATGTCGCTCGGGTCGATTTCGACCGAAGCGCATGCGACGCTGGCCATCGCAATGAACCGCATCGGCGGCAAATCCAATACCGGTGAGGGTGGCGAAGACGAAAACCGTTATCGCCAGGAATTGAAAGGCATACCGATCAAGCAGGGCGATACGCTGGCGTCCATCATTGGTGAGGACCGTATCGAAGTCGATATGCCTTTGCTGGCGGGGGATTCACTGCGTTCAAGAATCAAGCAGGTGGCTTCGGGGCGCTTTGGTGTCACAGCCGAATATCTGATTTCCGCCGACCAGATCCAGATCAAGATGGCGCAGGGCGCCAAGCCTGGCGAAGGCGGTCAATTGCCGGGCCATAAGGTATCCGAATACATTGCAAAACTGCGTTTTTCAGTGCCGGGCGTCGGCTTGATTTCGCCGCCGCCGCATCACGATATCTACTCGATTGAAGATTTGGCGCAATTGATTCACGATTTGAAAAACGCCAATCCGAAAGCATCGATCTCGGTCAAGCTGGTATCGGAAGTCGGTGTCGGCACGGTTGCAACCGGTGTCGCAAAAGCCAAGGCTGATCACGTCGTAATCGCCGGCCATGACGGTGGCACCGGCGCATCACCGCTGTCTTCGATCAAGCATGCCGGTACACCATGGGAACTGGGTTTGGCTGAAACGCAGCAGACCCTGGTGTTGAATCGTTTGCGCAGCCGTATTCGCGTGCAGACCGACGGCCAGATCAAGACCGGACGCGATGTCGTCATTGCGGCATTGCTGGGCGCAGACGAAATCGGCTTTGCGACTGCTCCGCTGGTCGTGGAAGGCTGCATCATGATGCGCAAGTGTCATTTAAATACCTGCCCGGTCGGCGTCGCCACGCAAGACCCGGTGCTGCGCGCCAAGTTTTCCGGCAAGCCGGAGCATGTGGTCAATTTCTTCTTCTTCGTTGCGGAAGAAGCGCGCCAGATCATGGCGCAACTCGGCATCCGAACTTTCAATGAATTGATCGGACGTTCCGACCTGCTGGATAAATCGCGCGCAGTATCGCATTGGAAAGCCAAAGGCCTGGATTTCAGCAAAATTTTCTATCAGCCTAACGTGCCCGCGTCAGAGCCGCGTTATCAGGTCGAAGAACAGGATCATGGCCTCGAAAAGGCGCTCGATCACAAATTGATCGCCCAAGCCATGCCTGCGCTGGAAAAGGGCGAGAAAGTCTCATTCATCTCGCCGGTGAAAAACGTGAATCGCACGGTCGGCACCATGCTGTCCGGCGAGGTAGCGAAAAAATACGGCCACGAAGGCTTGCCCGACGATACCATCCATATTCAATTGCATGGCACCGCCGGCCAGTCGGCCGGTGCATTCCTGGCGCACGGCATTACCCTGGATCTGGTTGGTGAGGGCAATGACTATGTCGGCAAAGGCTTGTCGGGCGGCCGTATTATCGTTCGTCCGAATACCGAGTTCCGCGGCCGCGCGGTTGACAACATCATTATCGGCAACACCGTGCTGTATGGCGCGATTGCCGGCGAAGCGTTTTTCAATGGCGTCGCAGGCGAGCGTTTCGCGGTGCGCAATTCGGGCGCCGTGACTGTCGTCGAGGGAACCGGTGATCACTGTTGTGAATACATGACCGGAGGTACTGTGGTGGTACTCGGCAAGACCGGGCGCAACTTTGCGGCAGGTATGTCCGGCGGTATTGCATACGTCTATGACGCTGATGGGGACTTCGCGCAAAAGTGCAATACAGCGATGGTGGCGCTCGATCCGGTATTGAACAGCGTTGAACAAGAAGCGAAAGTCGATCAATCGATTTGGCATAGCCAGTTCCGCGGCGGCGATCGCCAGACTGACGAGGCGATTCTCAAAGGAATGATCGAGCGCCACTTCAAGTACACCGGTAGCACGCGTGCACGCAATTTGCTGGACGACTGGGCCACCGTGCGCAGCAAATTCGTCAAAGTGTTCCCAACTGAATACAAGCGGGCACTAGGCGAAATGGAATTAGCCAAGGCCGCCGGCCTGGCAAAAGAAAAAGTCGCTGCTTAAAGATCAACTAAAGATCAACGAGCCGTACAGACACACGGGCCCGAATCCGGGCCGGTATGAACTGTGCGGCCACGAAGGGGAAAAACATGGGAAAAGTAACCGGCTTTCTGGAGTTCCAGCGCTTGCAGGAAGCAAGTGAAGCGCCGCAAACGCGCAAGAAGCATTACAAGGAATTTCAACTCCATCTGAAAGATGATGAAGCAAAGATCCAGGGCGCGCGATGCATGGATTGCGGCATCCCGTTCTGCAACAGCGGCTGCCCGGTCAACAATATCATCCCGGACTGGAATGACCTGGTATACCGGGGCAATTACAAGGAAGCGTTGGATAATCTTCATTCGACCAACAATTTTCCTGAATTTACCGGCCGCATCTGCCCTGCGCCGTGTGAAACGGCATGCACGCTTGGCATCAACAGCGATCCGGTCGGCATCAAATCGATTGAACATTTCATCATCGACAAAGGCTGGGAAAACGGCTGGGTAGTACCGTTGCCGGCCACCGTCAAAACCGGAAAGAAAGTTGCCGTAGTCGGTTCCGGTCCTGCCGGCTTGGCGGCAGCGCAGCAGCTTGCGCGCGTCGGCCACGACGTAACCGTATTTGAGAAAAATGACCGTGTCGGCGGTTTGCTGCGGTATGGCATTCCGGACTTCAAAATGGAGAAAACGCACATCGATCGCCGCGTCGAACAGATGCAGGCAGAGGGAGTAAGCTTTCGCACCGGCGTACTGGTTGGCAAAGAGTTTCCGTCCAACGTCACAAACTGGGCCAAGGAAACAATTTCGCCGGAGCAGCTCAAAAAAGACTTCGATGCAATCGTCATTGCCGGCGGCGCGGAGCAGCCGCGCGATCTGCCGGTGCCGGGCCGCGAGTTGACCGGCGTGCACTTCGCGATGGACTTCCTGCCGCAACAGAACAAGATCAATGCCGGCGACAAGGTGAAAAATCAGATCATGGCGACCGCCAAGCATGTTGTCGTCATCGGCGGCGGTGACACCGGTTCGGATTGCGTAGGCACATCGAATCGCCATGGCGCGGCATCAGTCACCCAATTCGAGTTGCTGCCTCAGCCGCCGGAACAGGAAAACAAGCCGCTGGTATGGCCATACTGGCCCACCAAATTGCGTACATCTTCATCACACGAAGAGGGCTGCGAACGCGATTGGGCAATCGCCACCAAGCGTCTTGAAGGCAAGGGTGGCAAAGTCGAGAAGCTGATCGCCGCACGCGTCGAGTGGAAAGACGGCAAGATGCAGGAAATACCGAACTCCGAAATCGAAATGAAAGCGGACTTGGTATTGCTGGCAATGGGTTTCGTCTCACCGGTGGCGCAGGTGCTGGATGCGTTTGGGGTCGACAAGGATGCGCGCGGCAATGCCAAAGCCGCTACCGAGGGCGACGGCTGTTATCAGACTTCGGCGAGCAAGGTGTTCGCGGCGGGTGACATGCGCCGCGGTCAGTCGTTGGTGGTATGGGCCATCCGCGAAGGACGTCAATGTGCGCGATCGGTTGACGAGTTCCTGATGGGCTCGTCTGTGTTGCCGCGCTAGACCGTTCGAACGAGCCTTTAAAAAGCCTGCGTGTGCATCGCAGGCTTTTTTATTAAATGCGTGTGAGGTGCCCGGAAATTGATCGTCGGTAACTGTTGTTTTAAAAGCGATCCATTCGCCGCTCCAAGAGGGATAAGTCTTTTCTGAACTACAATTATACTTTTACAAAAAACAGTCTTGTAGTGCCTAATTTCGTCGAAATTCGTGATTTAAACTTTGGTTATGGGGCGCGCCCGATTTTGCATGGGCTCCACATGGATTTTCCGCGCGGGAAAGTCATTGCTGTCATGGGCGGCTCCGGGTCAGGAAAAACAACGATTTTGCGTCTGATCGGTGGCCAACTGCAGCCGCAGTCAGGTGTAGTGACTGTCGATGGTCAAACAGTCCGTGCACTTGAAACCAAGGCTTTGTATTTGATGCGCCGGAAAATGGGAATGCTGTTCCAGCACGGCGCACTCTTTACCGATCTGACGGTATTTGAAAATGTCGCGTTTCCGTTGCGCGAACATACAAAGCTGCCTGAACAGATGATTCGCGATCTGGTTTTGATGAAACTGCATGCAGTCGGTTTACGCAATGCCGCTCAATTGAAGCCGGCGGAAATTTCAGGCGGTATGGCGCGCCGTGTCGCCGTGGCGCGGGCGATTGCGCTGGATCCGCAATTGATCATGTATGACGAGCCGTTTGCCGGGTTGGACCCGATTTCGATGGGCATGACCGCAAAGCTGATTCGCAGATTGAACGATGCGCTGGGTTCAACCTCTATCCTGGTATCGCATGATGTGCATGAGTCATTTTCAATTGCGGACCATGTCTATTTCCTGTCGCAGGGAAAGGTCGTCGCGCAAGGATCGCCCGAAGAAATGCTTGCCTCCAGCGATCCATACGTGAAGCAATTCGTGCATGCGCAAGCCGATGGCCCTGTGCCTTTTCATTATCCGGGCCAATCGCTGGCTGAAGATTTAGGCTTGGGATCAAGGACATGATCGGTGATTTCTTATCCGCCTTAGGCGGCGCAATCCGGGAATTCGTTTTGAATCTCGGTTTTGCAACCCGAACATTTTTTGCGGTATTGCGGGCATCGGTCGGATTATTGCCTCGTATGCGTCTGATAACCGACCAGATTCATTTTATCGGCAATCATTCGCTGGTCATCATTGCGGTCTCCGGATTATTTGTTGGATTCGTACTGGGACTCCAGGGCTACTACACGCTGAACAAGTATGGCTCCGAGCAGGCGCTGGGGTTGCTGGTCGCACTGTCATTGACACGGGAATTGGGGCCGGTAGTCACTGCGCTGTTATTTGCAGGTCGCGCAGGAACATCGCTGACCGCCGAAATCGGATTGATGAAAGCGGGTGAGCAATTATCCGCAATGGAAATGATGGCGATCAATCCGCTGCAACGCGTATTGGCGCCGCGTTTCTGGGCGGGCGTGATTGCCATGCCGGTATTGGCCGCGATTTTCAGCGCGGTAGGCATATTTGGCGGATATATCGTCGGCGTACAATTAATCGGCGTCGATGAAGGCGCTTTCTGGTCGCAAATGCAGGCTGGCGTCGATGTGTGGAACGATATTGCCAATGGCGTGATCAAGAGCGTGGTGTTTGGAGTCGCTGTAACATTCATTGCGTTGTATCAAGGATATGAAGCGCAGCCGACACCTGAAGGTGTTGCGCGAGCAACCACCCGTACTGTCGTGATTGGCTCGTTGACGGTGTTGTGGCTGGATTTCGTGCTGACTGCATTGATGTTTACGCAATAAATAAACGCGTAACTTGTTTCATCAGGTTTTTAGCTTAAAAAAGCTTCACATCCCATATTTAGGGTATCGGGTTATGCAACGAAAATCATTAGACTTATGGGTTGGTTTGTTTGTATTGTCAGGCGCGGTAGCGCTGCTGTTTTTGGCAATGAAAGCAGGCAACATGAGTTCACTTTCATTTGAGCGGACTTATGCTGTCATTACCAAGTTCGACAATATCGGTGGCTTGAAACCGCGCGCTCCGGTAAAAAGCGCGGGTGTGGTCATTGGCCGGGTCGAGCATATTAAATTTGACGATAAAACTTTTCAGGCGGTGGTGACCTTGCAGTTGCAAAATGATTACAAATTTCCAAAAGATACATCGGCAAAGATTTTGACGTCGGGACTGCTGGGAGAGCAATACATTGGGCTTGAGGCTGGTGGCGATACCAATAATCTGGCGGCCGGAGACAGCATAAAAATGACCCAGTCGGCGCTCGTGCTGGAAAACCTGATCAGTCAATTTCTGTTCAGCAAGGCAGCTGAAGGACAAGAGGACAGCAACAAATGAATGATTTCAGGCGCGGCATAAGTGTATTCGCAATTGCGATCGCCTTGGCCGGTTGCGCCACCAGTAATAATCCGCGCGATCCCCTTGAGGGTTTCAACCGTGCGATGTTCAGCTTCAATGACGCGATCGACCAAGCGGCATTGAAGCCGGCGGCGACGGCTTATCAGAATATATTGCCCACGTTTGTTCAAATCGCGGTCGGAAATTTTTTCGGCAATATTGGCGACGTCTGGACGGCAGCCAATAATTTACTGCAAGGCAAGATGGCTGACGGCTTTACCGATGTAATGCGCGTGGCTGTCAATAGCACCTTCGGTCTGGGCGGCTTGATCGATATCGGAGCCAATGCCGGAATGACCAAGCATAAAGAAGATTTCGGACAGACCTTGGGCGTATGGGGCATTGCATCCGGACCGTATGTCGTATTGCCCTTTCTGGGGCCGACGACGATGCGCGACAGTCTGGCGTTGCCGGTCGATGTGCATGGCGATCTTTGGAGCTACAAATCTCCGGTTCATGTGCGCAATATGGGGGCATTGTTGCGTGTCATCGATCAGCGTGCGGCAGTGCTGGATGCTACCAATTTGATTGAAGACGCAGCGCTCGATCGGTATGAGTTTATACGGGACGGGTTTTTGCAGCGCCGTGAGAATAACGTCAATGACGGCGGGTCTCGAGAGTCTCGGCGTGATGATGAGTCCAGCCTGAACCATATACCGGCTTCATTCGATCAGGACTATCAAGGTACGGTTGCGGCTGTACAGTCACCGACGCCAGCCACGGAACTCATTGCGCATAACCCGAATGAGGTGCAACACGCAGTCGACCAAGGCGGCTTGCCGGACGAACAAGGCTTGCAACAAAAAAGCGCGACTTCGGATAGGATGACGCCTTCAATGTCATTCAACCAAAATCAACCAACCTTTAGCATCGAATAAATACTCGCCTTGATTATTTATTCAAGAAAATTATGAATATATTAAAAAAATTGCTTTTTGCCACCCTTGCTTTGGGAACCTTGGCCTTCGCAGGTTATGCCGCTGCGCAGCAGGAGGGACCGGAAGCACTTGTCAAGCGCATCAGTCAAGAAGTGCTTGATATAGCCAAGCAAGATCAAGAAATTCAGGCTGGGAATAACCAGCGTATCTTGGGCTTGGTAGAAGAAAAAATTCTTCCGCATGTTGATTTTGCGCGTATGACCGCGTTGGCAGCAGGCCGATTCTGGCGCGAGGCAACCCCGGAGCAGCAAAAGGATCTGACTCGCGAGTTCCGCAGCCTGCTGGTATACACCTATTCAGGTGCAATTTCCCAGGTCAAGGATCAAAAGCTGGAATTCAAGCCCTTGCGAGCAAGCCCAGCCGACACCGAGGTCGAAGTCCGTTCTCAAGTTGTGCAATCGCGCGGCGAGCCGATTCAGCTGAACTACCGATTGGCAAAAACCGACTCCGAGTGGAAAATCTATGATGTCAATGTGCTGGGTGCCTGGTTGGTCGAGACTTACAAGGGTAATTTTGCTGCCGAAATCAGCAAGGGCGGTATCGATGGTTTGATCAAGGCTCTATCGGACAGGAACGCCAAACTCGCTGCAAGCGCAGCCAAAGGCCCGAAACGTTCCCGGTAATCGATATGTTTCGGCCGACTCTCACGCTGACCGTCAATAATGCCAAGACCGCATTGGATGCCGGTTTGTCCGCGATAGAAAATGGGCAAACGGAAATCGACCTTGCGCAACTGACGGTGGTTGATTCAGCGGCCGTCGCCACTATGGTCGCATGGCGTCGCGCCGCACTTGATCGGGGCGCTTCGCTGACATTCAGGAATGCTCCCGCTAACCTGCGAAGCCTCGCCGAGCTATATGATGTAGCTGAGCTGCTGCATCAGCACTGACGCTTCGGTCGGACCTCTTCCATTCCAGTCTTTGTTGTCGGGTCTGAAGGCTGGAAATCCCATATAATCAGGGGCTTTCGCCAACGGGTTTGCTTAGAGCGTCTAATAAAATGATTCTGAGGATGTTGCACTGGCTCAGAACCGCTTTGCTTCATTTTGTTAGCCGCTCTTAAAGAAACAAACTCCTGCGGCCAACTCTGCGTAAAGTGTGCACCGAGCCAGCATGGCTGCAATCCAGATCACGAATGTCGAAAAACGCTATGGCGCGCTCAGGGCGCTGGGCGGCGTTTCCCTATCGATTGAAGAAGGCGAGTTTTTTGGTTTGCTTGGACCGAACGGTGCCGGAAAAACCACGCTGATCTCGATCATCGCCGGGTTAAGTCGCGCTGATTCGGGTCATGTATCGATTCACGGACACGACGTGGTTGCCGAGTACCGGCAAGCACGCAAGCTTCTTGGCGTCGTGCCTCAGGAGTTGGTCTTCGATCCGTTTTTTACCGTTCGCGAAACCTTGCGCATGCAATCCGGCTACTTCGGGTTGAAGAAAAACGATCAATGGATCGACGAGGTGATGCACCATCTCGATTTGACCAACAAAGCCGACGTCAACATGCGTGCGCTGTCGGGAGGCATGAAACGACGCGTACTGGTGGCGCAAGCCCTGGTGCACAAGCCGCCGGTCATCGTGCTTGACGAACCGACCGCGGGCGTGGACGTGGAATTACGCCAAACCTTGTGGAAATTTGTCGCAGGCTTGAATCGTGAAGGGCATACGGTCGTTTTGACCACGCATTATCTGGAAGAGGCGCAAGCACTATGCAACCGCGTCGCAATGCTCAAGTCGGGTAACATCGTCGCGCTTGATTCAACCGCTGCCCTGGTCAGGCGCATCTCCGGTTCGCAACTGGTAGTGCGCCTGGCAGAGGGTGCGTTGCCGGATGGCCTGAGGTCATTGGTCTCGCATCCCGATGAATTGACAATGGGGAATAAGTACACGCTGCGCGTGAACGACTATGCCGAGGTTGAGCCTATTCTCGGGAAGTTGCGGGAATCCGGTGTCGTGATTGAAGATATGCAGTTGCACCAGGCGGATCTGGAAGATGTATTCATCCAGATCATGGAAGGCGAAAAATGATCGGCTTCCAGACCTTGTTTTACAAGGAGGTGCTGCGTTTCTGGAAGGTTGCGACACAGACGCTGACCGCGCCGATCGTGACGGCCATGCTGTATCTGTTGGTGTTCGGTCATGTGCTGGAGGAACGGGTGCAAGTGTATCCTGGCGTGAAATACACAGCGTTTCTGGTTCCCGGCCTGGTGATGATGAGCGTGTTGCAAAATGCGTTTGCCAACTCGTCATCGTCGCTGATTCAATCCAAGATCACCGGCAATCTGGTTTTTGTATTGTTGCCGCCGCTGTCGCATTGGGAACTGTTCGGTGCCTATGTATTGGCTGCGGTGGTGCGCGGGTTGACCGTGGGCGCAGGCGTGTTCCTGATCACGGCATGGTTTGCGGATTTGTCATTTGCCGCACCTTGGTGGATTGCGGTTTTCGCGCTCCTGGGGGCGGCCATTCTCGGTACGATGGGCTTGATAGCAGGCATCTGGGCTGAAAAATTCGATCAATTGGCCGCGTTCCAGAATTTTTTGATCATGCCTGCAACCTTTCTGTCCGGCGTGTTTTATTCGATACACTCGTTGCCACCGTTTTGGCAGGCGGTATCGCATATGAACCCGTTTTTTTATATGATTGATGGTTTCCGTTATGGATTTTTCGGCCAATCCGATGTCGACCCGATGATGAGCTTTGCTATCGTCACTGTATTTTTTACCGTACTCGCCTGGCTGGCGGTCCAATTACTAAAGAGCGGCTACAAGCTGCGTCACTGATTAAGCTGGCTGATGCGCCGCTTTTTGATTCGTCTAATTACACTTAAAGGCAAAAATCGTGTTGCCCACCCCAGAACTGGTTAAAAGCTATATTGCCGCCGAGCTTGACTGCACCCATCTTGAAGTCGAAGGAGATGGGCAGCATTTCAATGCCGTGATCGTGTCGAATGCATTCGCAGGCAAGCGTTTGATTCAACGGCATCAATTGGTGTATGCCGCACTGGGCGATCGCATGCGGCAAGAAATTCATGCGCTATCGATGAAAACCCTGACCCCGGAAGAATTCCAACAATGATGAAGAATGCTGAATGGATAAGCTTTTAAATGGATAAGCTTCTAATACAAGGCGGCAATCGCCTGGCCGGCGAGATTTCGATCTCCGGCGCGAAAAATGCCGCGTTGCCGATCCTGTGCGCCGGCTTGCTGACCGCCGATACGGTGCAACTGTCGAATGTGCCGCATTTGCAAGACGTCGCCACGATGTTGAAGCTGCTGCGCCAGATGGGTCTGCGCGTCGAGCAGGAGGGCAACACGGTTGCGCTTAACGGCCGTGCCGTCGACAAGCTCGAAGCCCCGTATGAAATGGTGAAAACCATGCGTGCGGCGATCCTGGTTCTGGGGCCTCTGGTGGCGCGTTTCGGCGAAGCGAAGGTGTCGTTGCCGGGTGGTTGCGCGATCGGCTCGCGTCCGGTGGATCAGCACATCAAGGGCTTGCAGGCGATGGGCGCCGAGATTACGATCGAAGCCGGCTATATTCATGCCAAAGCCAAGAGGCTTAAAGGGACGCGCGTCGTTACCGACATGATTACGGTCACTGGTACCGAAAACCTGTTGATGGCGGCGACGCTGGCCGACGGCGAAACCGTACTGGAAAATGCCGCGCGCGAACCGGAAGTGGCTGATCTTGCCAATTTGCTGGTAGCGATGGGAGCCAGGATTGACGGGATCGGCAGCGACCGGCTAGTGGTGCAAGGTGTCGAGCAGTTGCATGGAGCTTCCCACGCGGTAATCTCGGACCGCATCGAAACCGGTACTTTCCTATGTGCGGTTGCTGCCGCAGGCGGCGATGTAACCCTGAAAAACGCGCGGACAAACATTCTTGATGTTGCGCTCGACAAGCTGCGCGAAGCAGGCGTGATCATCACCTCCGGCGACAACTGGATTCGCGTGCAAATGGCGGCGCGGCCGAAGGCTGTCACGTTCCGCACTACCGAATATCCGGGTTTTCCGACCGACATGCAGGCGCAATTCATGGCATTGAATTCCATCGCCGAGGGAGGTAGCCGCGTTACCGAAACGATTTTCGAGAACCGGTTCATGCATGTGCAGGAATTGAATCGCCTGGGCGCCTCAATCGGCATCGAAGGTCATACGGCCATCATCCAGGGCGTGGATAAATTGGTCGGCGCACCGGTCATGGCGACCGACCTGCGCGCCTCGGCATCGCTTGTGATTGCTGCTTTGGCGGCACAAGGCGAGACCCTGATTGACCGCATCTACCATCTGGACCGCGGTTACGACAGGATGGAAGAAAAATTGTCTGCCGTGGGCGCCGATATCAGGCGGGTCAAATGATGAATCAGCAATTGACGCTTGCACTGTCGAAAGGGCGCATTTTCGATGAAACCATGCCGCTGCTGAAAGCTGCCGGCATCAACGTTACCGAAGACCCGGAAACCTCGCGCAAATTGATCTTGGCGACCACCGATCCGAACGTGCGTGTCATTATTGTGCGTGCATCGGATGTGCCGACGTACGTGCAATACGGCGCTGCGGATTTTGGCGTGGCAGGCAAGGACGTATTGCTGGAACATGGCGGTGAAGGCTTGTATCAGCCGATCGACCTGGAAATTGCCAAATGCCGCATGTCGGTTGCCGTGTCGGACGGATTCGATTATGCCAGCGCGGTACGGCAAGGCGCGCGCCTGCGGGTTGCGACCAAGTACGTGCAAACCGCCCGCGAACATTTTGCAGCAAAGGGTGTGCACGTGGACCTGATCAAGCTGTACGGCTCGATGGAACTGGCGCCCCTGGTTGGCCTGTCCGATGCGATTGTCGATATGGTCAGCACCGGCAGCACCTTGCGCGCCAATCATCTGGTCGAGGTCGAACACATCATGGAAATTTCCGCCCGTCTGGTGGTAAACCAGGCAGCGTTGAAACTGAAGCGCGAGCGCCTGCAGCCGATTCTGGATGCATTTGAACAAGCGTCGAAACGTCGCGGCTAGCCGCAAAACTGCCGTCGCCTGGATGAAAAAACATGGCAATTCAAATACGAAAACTTGATTCATCCGATCCGGGATTCACAGCACAACTGAATGCCGTGCTGGCGTTTGAGTCGGGTGAAGATGAAGCGATCGACCATACCGCTGCGCGCATTCTGGCCGACGTCAAGCTGCGTGGCGATACCGCGGTGCTGGAATACACCGCTCAGTTCGACCGTGTCAACGTAACCAGCGTAGCGGCTCTTGAGATCAAGCGCGAAGAGTTACAGGCGACATTGAGGCAGCTTTCGCCGGCACGTCATGCGGCCCTGCAAACAGCAGCTGATCGGGTGCGCGCTTATCACGAGCGGCAAAAACAGGAATGCGGTTCCAGCGGGTTTACCTATACCGAAGCCGATGGCACGGTACTGGGGCAGAAGGTCACGCCGGTCGACCGGGTCGGGATCTATGTCCCCGGCGGCAAGGCGGCTTATCCGTCATCGGTATTGATGAATGCAATCCCGGCGAAAGTAGCCGGCGTGCAGGAAATCATCATGGTGGTGCCCACGCCCGGCGGCGTAAAAAACGAGCTGGTGCTGGCGGCTGCAGCAATTGCCGGCGTCGATCGGGTGTTCACCATCGGCGGCGCGCAGGCGATCGGCGCATTGGCGTATGGCACAGCGACCGTTCCGGCGGTGGATAAAATTGTCGGTCCCGGCAATGCCTATGTGGCGGCCGCCAAGCGCCGCGTGTTCGGCATTGTCGGCATCGACATGATTGCCGGTCCATCGGAAATCCTGATTATTTGCGACGGCACCACCAATCCGGACTGGATTGCGATGGATTTGTTTTCCCAAGCCGAGCATGATGAATTGGCGCAATCGATCCTGCTGTGCCCCGATGCCGATTACATCGCGCAGGTGGAGGCCAGCATCAATCGCCAGCTCGACGCGATGCCGCGCAAGGAGGTGATTCGTACTTCTCTGGTCGATCGTGGAGCGTTGATCAAGGTGCGCGACCTGGAACAAGCTTGCGAGATCGCCAATCAAATTGCGGCGGAACACCTGGAGATTTCGACCGAAAATCCGCAGCAATGGGCGGATCGGGTGCGTCACGCCGGCGCGGTTTTTCTCGGGCGATTTTCATCCGAGTCATTGGGTGATTATTGTGCCGGTCCCAATCACGTACTGCCGACGTCGCGTACCGCGCGGTTTTCGTCGCCGCTGGGGGTATACGATTTCCAGAAACGATCCAGCATTATCCATGTGAGCCAAGCAGGCGCGCAAACCTTGGGTAAAGTGGCCGCCGAACTCGCGCATGGCGAAGGTTTGCAGGCGCATGCCAGGTCAGCGGAGTATCGGCTCAAATGAGCGCCATTCAATGACCGCGTGGCTGAATCGCATTTATTGCGAAGATGTGCTGCAAGGAATTAGTCGTATTCCTGACGGAACCATCGATTTGCTGATCGCCGATCCGCCTTATGGTCTGGGCAAGGATTACGGTAACGATTCGGATAAATTGGACTCGGCTGCCTATCTGCGTTGGACCGAACAGTGGATCGATACCGCGTTGCCAAAGCTAAAACCGACGGGTAGCCTCTACATTTTTTTGACGTGGCGCTATTCGCCGGAAATCTTCGTGATGCTGAAGCAGCGCATGACGATGATCAACGAAATCATCTGGGATCGGCGTGTGCCGTCGATGGGGGGCAGCACGCGCAGCTATACCTCGGTGCATGACACGATCGGATTTTTCGCGAAGCAAAAGGGTTATTATTTTGATCTCGACGCGATTCGTATCCCGTACGATGCGGAAACCAAAAAGGCGCGCTCGCGTTCGATTTTCGTCGGCGCCAAATGGCTGGAAATCGGCTACAACCCGAAAGACCTGTGGAGCGTGTCGCGCATCCATAAGGAGGATCCGGAGCGTGCCGATCATCCGACGCAAAAACCTCTGGAAATTGTCGAGCGAATGGTGAAAGCATCCTGTCCACCGGGCGGCGTCATTCTTGATCCGTTCATGGGCACTGGCACGACGGCGGTTGCAGCACAGCGTTGCGGGCGCAATTTTGTCGGCTTCGAATTAAACCCATCTTATTGCGAGATCGTCACGCGCCGGCTCGCCTCGCCCGAGGGGCAATTGACAGTACAGAGTAATCAGCCGTCAGAGCCGGTGCGGGCCAAAATCACCGACATTGCAAAAGGCAAAAGAGACAGGAAAAAGAAAAAAGATCTGGAGAAAACACAACCCGATTCTGATCAGCAAACACTCACTTTTTTATAGCAATGCACGGCCGCGGTTATTATGTCCCTGATTGAAAATACCATTCGCCCCGAGATCCGAGCACTGGCTGCCTATCATGTACCGGATGCTACCGGATACGTGAAACTCGACGCGATGGAAAATCCATGCGCGCTGCCGGAACATCTGCGCAGCGAACTGGGCCTGCGTCTGGCCGAGGTGGCGCTGAACCGTTATCCGGTTCCGTCGTATCTGACATTGAAAGCCAAAATCTGCGAAAAGCTCGGCGTGCCGGCCGGTTTCGATGTGGTGCTCGGCAATGGTTCGGACGAGCTGATTTCAATTATTTCGACTGCCTGCGCCAAGCCGGGCGGCAAGGTATTGTCACCCACGCCCAGTTTTGTGATGTATGCCAGATCGGCGCAATTTGCCGGGCTGGAATTCATTGGCGTGCCGCTCAAGCCGGATTTCTCACTGGATAAAGATGCGATGCTGAAGGCAATCGCGCAGCACAGGCCGGCGGTGACTTATCTTTCATACCCGAACAACCCGACCGGCAATTTATTCGACACCGATGATATGGTCGAAATTCTGCACGCGGTCGGCGATACCGGCTTGGTCGTGGTCGACGAAGCGTATCAACCGTTCGCACAGGCCAGTTTCATGTCGCGCCTGCGCGAATTCAGTAATTTGATTGTGATGCGCACCGTATCGAAGCTCGGTCTGGCTGGTATTCGGCTCGGCTATATGACGGCTGACAGCGCTTTACTCGCCGAATTCGATAAAGTGCGTCCGCCTTACAATATCAATGTGCTGACCCAGGCTGCGGCGGAATTCGTTCTGGATCACAACGACGTGCTGGACGCGCAAGCGCTGATGTTGCGCAACGAACGCAGCAAACTTTCGGCTGCGCTGACGGCATTCCCGGATCTGGAAGTTTTTCCTTCAGCCGGGAATTTTTTGCTGATTCGGCTATGCAAAGCCGGCATTAATAGTGACGAAGTCGCCAATCGGATGGCGGAACATCGGGTTTTGATCAAAAATGTCGGTAAAATGCATTCGTTACTGAATAATTGCTTACGGATTACCGTAAGTACGTCGGAAGAAAACAGACTGTTCCTTGATGCGTTGACCGCATCTCTCGCACCGTAATTTTGGTATCGTTCTAATATGCCTACGCCACGAATCGCAGAAGTTACCCGCAATACCAATGAGACGCAAATACGCGTCGCCATCAATCTTGACGGCACCGGTTCGCAAAAGCTGGATACCGGAGTGCCTTTCCTCGATCACATGCTCGATCAGATCGCGCGGCACGGATTGATCGATCTGGATATTCACGCCAAGGGCGATCTGCATATCGATGCGCATCACACCGTTGAGGACGTCGGCATTACGCTTGGTCAGGCGGTTGCAAAAGCAATCGGCGACAAGAAAGGCATTCGTCGATATGGCCACGCGTATGTACCATTGGATGAAGCGCTCTCGCGCGTGGTGATCGATTTTTCCGGACGCCCGGAACTGGAATTTCATGTGCCGTTCAAGCGTTCGATGATCGGCACCTTCGACGTTGATCTGGCACACGAATTTTTTCAGGGTTTCGTCAATCATGCGCTGATTTCCTTGCATATTGATAATTTGCGCGGCGAGAATGCGCATCATCAATGCGAAACCGTGTTCAAGGCATTTGGCCGCGCACTGCGAATGGCTGCGGAACTTGATCCGCGCGCAGCTGGCACGATTCCGTCCACCAAAGGCAGTTTGTAATCGTAACGAATGGAACACGAGCGCACGCTTCACTTGGTTGAGGTTTGACTTTCAACATGAACAAAATCATCGTAGTCGATTACGGTATGGGGAATCTGCGCTCGGTAGCGCAAGCGCTACGCCATGTCGCACCTGAAGCGGATGTACGCATCTCCGGCGAAGTGGCCGAACTCCGGTCGGCTGATCGGATCGTACTGCCTGGGCAGGGCGCGATGCCTGACTGCATGCGCTGCCTGCGTGAGTCAGGCTTGCAAGATGCATTGCTCGAAGCTTCGCGCTCCAAGCCGCTGTTAGGCGTATGCGTCGGCGAACAAATGCTGTTCGATTGGAGTGAAGAGGGCGATACGCCTGGTTTGGGATTGCTGCCAGGCAAAGTGATGCGCTTCGCCCTCACGGACGCTTTGCAGGAAGACGGTTCACGCTTCAAGGTGCCTCAGATGGGCTGGAACCGTGTTCGGCAAACCATGTCCCACCCGTTATGGAACGGGATCGCCGACAACAGTTATTTTTATTTTGTCCACAGCTATTACGCGGTGCCGGTCGAGTCCGCCCATACATTCGGCGAGACTTCCTACGGCAATGTATTCAGCAGTGTAGTCGGACGAGATAATATATTTGCAACGCAGTTTCATCCGGAAAAAAGCGCATCGGCCGGTTTGCAGTTGTATGCAAATTTTGCACACTGGAACCCATAAGCAATCCCGTTTTTTAGTCATTCAATTCATCTTATTAACCTACTTACGTTCTTATCGAGCCATGCTGCTTATACCTGCTATCGATCTTAAAGACGGTCATTGTGTGCGCCTGAAGCAAGGTGATATGGATCAAGCCACCGTGTTTTCCGAAGACCCGGCCGAAATGGCACGGCACTGGTTAATGCAAGGTGCGCGACGTTTGCATCTTGTCGATTTGAACGGTGCATTCGCGGGCAAACCGAAAAATGAACCGGCGGTGAAAGCGATCATCAAGGCCGTACGCGAGTTCGCGATCGCCAATGATGTCGATGAGATACCGATCCAGTTGGGCGGCGGCATCCGTGACCTGGATACCATTGAGCGTTATCTGGATGACGGTCTGAGCTACATCATCATCGGAACCGCCGCAGTCAAAAATCCCGGCTTCCTGCATGATGCATGCAGTGCCTTTCCAGGGCAAATCATAGTCGGCCTGGACGCCAAGGACGGCAAGGTTGCGACCGATGGCTGGAGCAAGCTGTCCGGCCATGAAGTTATCGATCTCGCACGCAAGTTCGAGGATTATGGTTGCGAAGCGATTGTTTATACCGACATCGGCCGCGACGGAATGATGGGCGGCATCAATATCGAGGCCACCGTCAAACTTGCGCAAAGCATGTCGATTCCAGTGATCGCGTCCGGCGGCGTGCACAGCATCAAGGATGTCGAAGCGCTGTGCGCGGTGCAGGATGAAGGCATCGAAGGCGTGATTTGCGGCCGATCAATTTACGAGGGCACCCTGGATCTGCATTCGGCGCAGGAGCGTGCCGATGAATTGAGCGGATTCGAAGCGGAATCCGAAACAGACGAACCATGACCCTGGCCAAACGCATTATTCCGTGCCTGGACGTCACTGCAGGTCGAGTGGTAAAGGGAGTCAATTTCGTTGAATTGCGTGATGCCGGCGATCCGGTCGAGATCGCGCGGCGTTATGACGACCAGGGTGCCGACGAAATCACGTTTCTCGACATTACCGCCTCCTCCGATGAGCGCGACCTGATTTTGCATATCATCGAGGCGGTGGCCTCGGAAGTGTTTATTCCGTTGACAGTCGGCGGCGGCGTGCGCGCGGTTGAAGATGTGCGTCGTTTGCTCAATGCCGGTGCCGACAAGGTAAGCATCAATACCTCGGCCGTAACCAATCCGCAACTGGTGTTCGACGCAGCGCATAAGTACGGTTCGCAATGCATTGTGGTGGCAATTGATGCAAAGAAAACCGGCGACAATCAATGGGAAGTGTTTACCCATGGCGGACGCAAACCGACCGGCCTGGATGCGGTGGCATGGGCGAGGAAAATGGAACAGCTGGGGGCCGGCGAAATCCTGTTGACCAGCATGGATCGCGATGGCACCAAGATTGGCTTTGACCTGGCATTGACGCGCGCGGTATCGGATGCGGTAACGATTCCGGTGATTGCATCCGGCGGCGTCGGCGGGCTGCAGGATTTGGCCGATGGCATCAAAATCGGTAAAGCCGACGCGGTGCTGGCAGCCAGTATTTTCCATTACGGCCAGCACACCGTACAGGAAGCCAAGCGCTTCATGGCGGCCCAAAACATTCCGATGAGACTTGCATGAGCGTACAAGCCAAGTGGCTTAACAAAGTAAAGTGGGACGAGCATGGTCTGGTGCCGGTGATCGCGCAAGAGCTTGGCTCGAACGATGTATTGATGTTTGCCTGGATGAACCGTGAAGCACTGGCCAAGACGGTCGAATCGGGCGAGGCGGTCTACTGGAGCAGGTCGCGCAAGAAGCTGTGGCACAAAGGTGAAGAATCGGGCCATATTCAGAAGGTGCATGAAGTCCGTCTCGATTGCGATGGAGATGTCATTTTGTTGAAAGTCGAGCAGTTGGGCCGGATCGCCTGCCACACCGGAAGACATTCCTGCTTTTTTCAAAAGTTCGAAGGATCCGTGAAGAATGGTGACTGGGCAACGGTGGAGCCGGTAATGAAAAATCCTGAAAGCATCTACAAATAAAATGAGTGATACGTTAAAACGTCTGGCAGATATCATCGAATCGCGCAAGCCTGGTAATGGCGGCGATCCCGACAAGTCGTACGTGGCGCGCCTGTTCGCCAAAGGCGATGACGCGATTTTGAAAAAAATCGGCGAAGAAGCGACAGAAACCGTGATGGCGGCGAAAGATGCGCGCGTTGACGGGGATACCTCGAAGGTGCTCTACGAGTGTGCCGATTTATGGTTCCATTCAATGATCATGCTCGCTCAATTCAATTTAAAGCCGCAGGATGTGCTGGAGGAATTGTCACGGCGGGAAGGCATTTCGGGTATTGAAGAAAAAGCCAAGCGCAAGCTCGACGAGCGCGAGCATGCTGAGCGGAAAAAATAAACAGCAACCGAACGGATATGGAGAAAATCTTGGACAACTGTATTTTTTGCAAGATCGTCGCCAAACAGATCCCATCGGAATTTGTTTATGAGGATGACGATTTGATAGCGTTTCATGACATCAATCCGGCTGCACCGGTGCATTTGCTGATTGTCCCAAAACAACATATGGAAACGCTTGCCGATTGCTCTGACAAGCATGCCGTATTGTTGGGTAAAATGCTGCTGCTTGCACCGAAGCTCGCGCAAGCGCATGGATGTGGATATACAGTCGATGCGGACGGTGCAAAAGCCGGTGGTTATAAGACGCTGTTCAATACCGGTCCGAACGGCGGTCAAGAGGTGTACCATCTGCATATGCATGTTATCGGAGGGCCGCGTCCCTGGCGCGGGCAGCGCTAACGATTTTCAGCTCAGGAAATTGGTAACGTATAACTGGATTTTGGGCGTCAGCGCCCGGCAAGGAGAAGATCATGGGTTCATTTAGCATTTGGCACTGGTTGATTGTGCTGGTCGTTGTTATGCTGATATTCGGTACCAAAAAGATCGGCAGCATGGGATCCGATATCGGCAAGGCAGTCAAGGGATTCAAGGATGGCGTCAAGGGTGAAGACGATAAATCGGCTGCGCAAATCAACACGTCGTCACAGCATGCCGACAAGGGAACTGTCGATGTCGAAGCGAAAGAAAAAGCGAGAAACTAGTCACTATTGCAAATCCGTTGCAAATGACTTCAGCATGGCCAATCGCGTGATTCCCCATTCATATTGTCAGTCGACATGATCGATATCGCTTTTTCCAAGCTTGCGATTATCGGTGTGGCGGCGCTGGTTTTCATCGGGCCTGAAAAGCTGCCTAAAGTAGCGCGCATGGCTGGATCGCTCTTCGGCCGTGCGCAGCGCTATATCAACGAGGTCAAATCCGAAGTCAGCCGCGAGATAGAACTCGATGAATTGCGGAAAATGCAAAAAGACATGCAGGAAGCCGCCAGCAGCGTCGAGCAGACGGTTACGGAGAATCTGACGCAAACCGAAAGCGCATTGAATTCCGCATGGGATAGTGAAAGCGGATACGCCACGAACAATCCCTTGATTGAACCGCCTGTATCGGACCAAGCCGCAGTCAAGGCAAAGAACTTCCGCAAAAAGAAATTGGCGCGCACATCGGCGGTGCCTTCCTGGTACAAGCACCAAAGCGGCCATAAGTCGCGCGTGATTTCCGGCGCGGCGCGCGTTGCGAAATACCGGCCTTCCGGCACAGTGCGCAAGTCGTCTGTGTTTTTTCATGAATGATTCAAGCATCGATCATTGCTATATCCAAGATCGTCCCTGCACTTCCTGTCCCTGTCGGACTCCCGGAGTTTTTCGGTTGCTACACAATGATATTCTCGCCGTCCACCAATGACTGAAGAACAGAATAAAACCGGCAGCGAAGACACGTTCATCTCGCACCTCATTGAACTGCGTAGCCGTCTGATGAAGGCTTCATTGGTGGTCATCGTTCTGTTTCTGGGACTGATGCCGTGGGCCGGCAACATCTATGACTTGCTCGCCTATCCGATGATGGTGGCTTTGCCGGAAGGCAGCAAAATGATTGCGACAGGCGTGGTCACGCCATTCCTGATTCCGGTCAAAGTCACCATGCTGGTCGCATTCATCATCGCCTTGCCATGGGTGCTGTATCAAATGTGGGCATTCGTCGCTCCCGGCTTGTATGCGCATGAAAAGAAGCTGGTCGCACCGTTAGTCATATCCTCGTCGACATTGTTCATTGCCGGCATCGCGTTCTGTTATTTTCTGGTGTTTGGCGTGGTGTTTCGTTTTATTAATAATTTTGCCCCGAAATCCATTTCGGTCGCACCGGACATTGATAGTTACTTCGGGTTTGTAATGACGATGTTCATTGCCTTCGGCCTGACTTTCGAAGTTCCGGTCGTTGTCGTCGTGTTGGTCAGGATGGGCCTGGTTACGGTGGAAAAATTGAAGGCGATCCGCCCCTATGTAATCGTCGGAGCATTTGTCATTGCCGCAATCGTTACGCCGCCGGACGTAGTGAGTCAACTGCTCTTGGCAATCCCGCTTTGCTTGTTATATGAAGTCGGATTATTTCTCGCGCCGCTATTTGTCAGGGCAACGCAGGCGCCTGAAGAAGCAGTCTGAGTGCGATCAAGCCTGTTTTACCTGTCGTAGCCACGCAATCAGCGGATATGCATCCTTGAATACGGCAACCAGTTCTTTTTCGAGATCAGCCGGGATTTTCTTTTTCAAACTGGTTTCCGTCCACGCGATAAAATTTTTCAGCTTAATCGATTCAAGATGCGGGGCATCGGCATCAAAGCCTTTGGGTGGACGTGTCAGTTTGCCTTCCTGATTCAGGCCGCCGAAGGTGGCATTCAATTTCTTGTTTTTCAAGACTTTGCCGAATCCTGCTGCATCGGCAATAACCTGCTGGCGAATAAGACGCAAACGATCCGATGGCGGCATATATTCACCGCCCGCAACCAGCAAGGTTCCATTTGCATCGATATGGAAATAATACGCCGGGCCACCGCCCTGGCTGGGCTTTTTCAAACCACTTGAAGTGATCGCGGCTGAAAAAGTGGTTTTGTAAGGACTTTTATCGTGCGAGAAACGCATGTCCCGATTAATTCGAAATAGCGCTTTTTTCGGATTGCAATCGGCGACCGCCGGATCGAATTTGGCAATATCAGTGATAAGGCCGGTTACCAGTTCAAGAAATTCGGCACGCAAAATATCGTACCGAGGTTTGTTCATGACAAACCAAGCGCGGTTATTATTTTCCGATAATTCGGCGAGGAACTGGATCAGGTCGCGTAGATGCATGGCCGAATCGTTTTCTTTATTCTACTTCTGTGCGTTTGATTTTCGGTCGAGTGCCGATGGTGACATCGATTGTCGATTCCTGGTTCTTGCGCATCAAAGTCATTTTGGTCTTGCTGCCGGGTTTGAGTTGCGCAATCAAATTGAGCATGTCGGTGGTGTCGGTGACAGGTTTTTCTTCCACCGCGACCAGGATATCGCCGGGCCGCATGCCGGCCTTATCTGCAGGGCCGCCTTTCAATACGCCGGCGATGATGGTGCCGGATTTTTTGGTCAGACCGAAACTTTCCGCCAGCTCCGGTGTAATGTCTTGCGGCTCCACGCCGATCCAGCCGCGGATCACCTGGCCGGTGTTGATAATTGATTCCATCACGGTTTTTACTGTTGTGACAGGAATGGCGAACCCGATTCCGAGGGATCCGCCGCTACGCGAGTAAATAGCTGTGTTGATACCCAGCAGATTTCCATTGGCATCCACCAATGCACCGCCGGAATTGCCCGGATTGATCGCAGCGTCGGTTTGAATGAAGTTCTCGAAGGTATTGATGCCGAGATGGTTGCGTCCGAGGGCCGACACGATTCCCATGGTGACGGTTTGCCCTACGCCGAACGGATTGCCGATGGCAAGGACGACATCGCCGACCCGAGTCTGCTCAATACGGCCAAGCGTAATGGCGGGCAACTCCTTTAAATCGACCTTGATCACGGCCAAGTCGGTTTCAGGATCGGTGCCGACCAACTTGGCAGCCGCCTTGCGCCCGTCTGCCAATGCAACTTCGATTTCATCCGCTGCTTCTATCACATGGTTGTTCGTCAATATATAGCCTTGCGGACTGACCACTACACCGGAACCCAGGCTGAATTGCTTTTCCTCCTGCGCATCAAAACGATCGCCGAAGAATTTTCGGAAGAAAGGGTCGTCCATAAAGGGGTTCTGCGGCTGCTTGGCCCCCTGCGTCGTGAAAATATTAACGACTGAAGGCATCGCGCGCTTCGATGCGTCACGATAAGATCCCTGGATAGGGCTTGCAGTTGCGGATGCTTCCTGCATAGCAATCGCCGACGGCGCATTCCGTACACGCTGCGAGCCCCTGTCAATCATCCCGGATGCCCAATCCGGCTTCAAGGTGGCTACAATGAACCAAATCGCCAAACCGACAGTGATGGTTTGCGCAAACAATAGCCAGAGACGTCGCATAGAGGTATCAGTGGATCAAAAAACAGTAGATAGGGATGAGCTTGCAAAATATCTAGCCCGGACGCTGGATATTAACCGTTTTCGTGACTTTTGCCCAAACGGCTTGCAGGTGGAAGGACGGAGCGCCATCGAGATATTGGTGACCGGCGTCACAGCCAGTGCGGCGCTGATCGAGGCAGCCCTCGATTTCAACGCGGATGCGCTACTGGTTCATCACGGCTATTTCTGGAGAGGCGAGGACGCGCGCGTCATCGGACCAAAGCATAGGCGCCTCAAGCTTTTGCTGGCAAATGACATTAATTTATTTGCCTATCATTTGCCGCTCGATATGCATCCCGAACTGGGTAATAATGCTCAGTTGGCGAACCGACTCGGTTTGTCCGCGGACTCCCGTTTCGGTGAAGACGGCCTTGGTTGGCTTGGCGCGGCGACCGAGCATGCACTCGTAACGGTCGGTGATCTGGCAAGCGTGATAGAGGCGCGTCTTGGCAGGGCGCCGCTGGTGATCGGTGATATGTTGCAGCCGCTCGGTAAAATCGGCTGGTGCACGGGGGCCGCACAAAATTTGTTGGCGGATGCGATATCGGCTGGGGCCGCAACGTATCTTAGCGGTGAGATTTCCGAACCGACCGTGCATTTGGCGCGTGAGGCCGGCGTCACCTACATCGCATGCGGGCACCATGCGACCGAGCGTTATGGCGTGCAAGCACTGGGCGCGCATCTCGTCGAACAATTCGGTATTCAGCACCATTTCATTGACGTCGCTAATCCCGTCTAATGGTGCGCGGCATTGAAACGATGTTTGGATGTTTCATATTTGTTTCTTTGGTGTGATTTCCGATCTCTTGTGGACGCTTTATCAAGAAAGATAAATTCCAGATAATTTTTTAAATTTCCCCAGCGATCGAAATAGGACGGGATTCTTCGCTATTATCTGCATATTAAGAGAAAATTTGGGTGAACTGCCTTCTATGTGCAAAGTAATTGCATACCTCCAAAAGCGGTCACAACACAGGCTTTGATTATGTCGCAGCTAACGCCGCATGTACCTATCAGCGTTTTGGTCGTCGAAGACGACGCCTTGACGCGCAAAGCATTATGTCTGGCAATTGAATCGGAGCCGACACTTCGGCTGGCAGCGGAGTTTGATAGCGTCGCACCGACTTTGCTATGGCTGGAAACGGCGTCGGTTGATTTGGTGCTGACTGATTTGGGCTTGCCCGACGGCTCAGGCATAGAGATCATTCGAGCGTGCGTACAGCGTTGTCCGGATTGCGACATTATGGTGATCACCATGTCCAGCGACGAAGATAATATCGTCGCATCAATCGAAGCCGGCGCCTCGGGTTATGTGCTCAAGGATGCCGGCAGAGTGGATATCGTGCGCGCTTTGCTGGACCTTTATGCAGGCGGTTCGCCGATGAGCCCATTGATTGCACGCAAGGTGCTTGAGCGAATGCGTGATTCGAAAGCGGCGCCAGTTGCAAGCAGTGTCACGGAAGATGCGCCGATTGCGCTTCTTACCAAGCGGGAGGCGGCGATCCTGAATCTGATTGCGCGAGGCGATAGTTACGTGGAGGTCGCTCGGCTGCTTTCGGTCTCAGTCGGTACGGTACAAACGCATGTGAAAAACATTTATGGCAAGCTTTCGGTGCACTCGCGAGGCCAGGCAGTATTTGAAGCGCAGCGGCGAGGGCTGTTACAGATGGCGCAGTTAAAAGCAAAGAAATGACTTCAGTATAATTTGTTGTGGCGGATTAATAAGTGATTTCAATCCACCACATGAAAAACATGCTGGCCAATTTTTCTTGTTTTGCCCCGGAATGCTGATCAGCGTTTCAACGCATCACGGATTTCTCGCAGCAGCAGAGTGTCTTCAGCGGGAAGTTGGGGGATCGGCACCGCTTCAGTCCGCTTAGCCTTGTTCAATATTTTCACCATCTGAAAAATAATAAAAGCCAGAATCAAAAAATTGATCAAGACGGTAATAAAGCTGCCATACGCGAAAACAGCTCCAGCCTTTTTCGCTTCCATCAAGCTCAGGTGCATGCCTTGCTGATTCAACGGGATGTAATAATTCGAGAAATCGAGGCCGCCCGAAATCCTGCCGATGAGCGGCATGATGATGTCTTGCACCAGCGATTCGACGATTTTCCCGAAAGCGCCGCCAATAATTACCGCGACTGCCAAGTCGACTACATTGCCTTTTAGCGCAAAGGCTTTGAACTCTTGGATTACTCCCACTTTCTACTCCTATGAGGCCTTCATCAAAATTGACAACGGAATTTTTTACTACCGATAATTGTGTTCGGAGTATGCCAATGTGGCAAGCTGATATGTCTGCCGGGCCACGGAAAGCACTAATCGGGAGGCAAAAATTTCCTTTCTTCTCGCCTGAAATTGCGCACAGACCTTCTATTTGCTTTAAAACAGGCCCCGGCTCCGCTATAATCCAAGGTTGCCAGAAGTTTCGTACAGATTTCGCATTTTGACTGATTGGGGTTGGTATGAGTAACGAAAAGCAGGTCGATTCCGGTCGACGTGGCTTGCTCGTCGCTACGTGTGCGGCGGGTGGGGTAGCTGGATTGGCTGCAGCAGGGGCCTTTGTGTCCACTTTTCAGCCGTCGGAGAAGGCGAAAGCCGCCGGCGCGCCGGTGGAGGTTGATATTGCCGGACTGGCGCCAGGTGAAATGAAAACCGTGGAATGGCGCGGTAAGCCGGTATGGATCATGAAACGTTCGCCTGAAATGGTGGCTGCGCTGCCAAAACTGGACGCCCAACTGGCTGATCCAGATTCAGAGCGCAATCGGGATGAATTAACACCTGAATACGCACGTAACAAGCATCGTTCGATCAAGCCAGAAATACTAGTGGCGGTCGGTATTTGCTCTCATTTGGGCTGTTCGCCGATTGACAAATTCCAGGCTGGCCCGCAACCGTCGCTGCCGGACGACTGGCTGGGCGGTTTTCTTTGCCCATGCCACGGATCGACATTTGATCTTGCCGGTCGCGTATACAAGAACAAACCTGCTCCCGACAACCTGCAAGTGCCGCCTCACATGTACCTTGGCGATACAAAACTAGTCATCGGCAAAGATGAGAAAGGCGAGGCGTAATCATGGCTTTTAATGAAAAGCAATTGCCTGCCGATGCGCCCGCAGCCGCCAAGGCACTGAATTGGGTGGACTCGCGTTTTCCGTTGTCCAAGCTGTGGAATGAGCAGTGGGGCAATTATTACGCGCCGAAAAACTTCAATTTTTGGTATATCTTCGGCTCGCTGGCGATGCTGGTGCTGGTGATTCAAATTGTCACCGGTATTTTTCTGACCATGCATTACAAGCCGGATGCCACTCTGGCATTCGCCTCGGTTGAATACATCATGCGCGATGTGCCGTGGGGCTGGCTGATCCGCTACATGCATTCGACCGGCGCATCGGCATTCTTTGTCATCGTCTATCTGCACATGACCAAGGCGCTGCTGTACGGTTCGTACCGCAAGCCGAGAGAACTGCTTTGGATTTTCGGTGTCGCCATTTTCCTGTGCCTGATGGCCGAGGCGTTCTTCGGTTACCTGCTGCCATGGGGCCAGATGTCCTATTGGGGCGCACAGGTGATCGTGAACCTGTTCGGTGCGATTCCATTCATCGGTCCGGATCTTTCATTGTGGATACGCGGCGACTACGTCGTGTCGGATGCCACGCTGAACCGCTTTTTTGCCTTTCATGTGATCGCAATTCCATTGGTGTTGCTTGGTTTGGTCGTTGCGCATTTGATGGCGCTGCACGAAGTAGGCTCCAACAATCCTGACGGCATTGAAGTGAAGGATAATCTCGGGCCGGATGGACATCCTGTGGATGCAATTCCATCCCACCCTTATTATTCGGTACATGACATCTTCGGCGCTGTGGTGTTCCTGACAATTTTCAGCGCGATCGTGTTCTTCGCGCCTGAAATGGGCGGCTACTTCCTGGAATACAACAACTTCATTCCAGCCGATTCTCTGAAAACGCCGTCGCACATCGCACCGGTCTGGTATTTCACGCCGTTCTATTCGATTCTGCGCGCGGTGACGTCGCAGTTCATGTATGCATTGATCCTCGGGGTCGTGGCGTACGTGGCCTTGGTCGCGTTTAAAACCCGGCTGAGTGGCACCGTAAAGGCCGCGATTGCGGTTGTCGGGCTGATTGCAATTGCAGGCATGCTGATTTTCGATGCGAAATTCTGGGGCGTGGTGCTGATGGGCGTATCGGTGATGATCCTGTTTCCGATGCCATGGCTGGACCTCTCTCCGGTTAAATCGATCCGCTATCGTCCGACGTGGCACAAGTACATCTATGCGGTATTCGGAATCGCATTTGTGATTCTCGGCTATTTAGGCATATTGCCGCCAACCGAGATTCGCACACTGGTAGCGCAAATCTGCACCTTCATCTATTTCGGCTTCTTCCTGTTGATGCCGTGGTGGAGCGCAATGGGTACGTTCAAGCCCGTGCCGAGCCGCGTCACGTTCCACCCGCATTAAGCCGCAAAAGGGATAAAAGAATGAATTTTCTAAAGAAACTAGTTGCGGTGCTGGCGCTGGTGCCGGCCTTTGTGCTGGCTGCCGAAGGCGGTTTTCCGCTGCATAGCGCACCGGACCATACGAAAGACTTGGCCGCTTTGCAAAACGGGGCCAAATTGTTCGTCAATTATTGCCTCAACTGTCATTCGGCGTCTTCCATGCGTTACAACCGCTTGCAGGATATCGGATTGTCAGAAAAGCAAATCAAGGAAAACCTGCTTTTCACATCCGACAAGGTCGGCGATTTGATGACGATCTCGATGACGGCCAAGGATGGTAAGGAATGGTTTGGCGCCGCACCTCCGGATCTGTCGGTGATCGCGCGCGCCAAGTCTTCATCTGCGGGACCGGGCACCGACTGGCTCTATACTTATTTGCGTACCTTCTATAAAGACGAAGCACGCCCGACCGGTTGGAATAATATGGTGTTTCCAAATGTCGGCATGCCGCACGCCCTATGGGAATTGCAAGGTATTCGCGAGGCTAAATTCGTCGACGAAAAGGATCCGCATGATCCTTCCAAGACCGTGCATAAATTCGTCGGTTTCGAACAAGTGAAACCCGGCAAGTTGACGACACTCGAATATGATACTGCAATGGCTGACCTGGTATCTTTCATGAGTTGGATGAGCGAGCCGGTGCAAAGCAAGCGCAGGCAGCTTGGTGTCTGGGTATTGCTTTTCATGGGAATTTTCGTGGTGCTTGCATGGCGTTTGAACGCGTCGTACTGGAAAGAAGTCAAGTGACGCAAAGTACGATCTTCGCCTTGGCGAGGATCGAGCTTATCTGAATTTGTCCATATTTATCAACATTCGCTTCAGGGTGAGTCGTAGCACGTCTCACCCTCTTTGTTTCTAAGGAACTATAAAAATGATGGTTCTCTATTCGGGCACGACTTGCCCATTTTCCCAACGTTGCCGCCTTGTGTTGTTCGAGAAGGGCATGGATTTTGAAGTACGTGATGTCGACTTGTTCAACAAGCCGGAAGATATCTCGACGATGAATCCGTACGGCCAGGTTCCAATTCTGGTCGAACGTGATCTGATCCTGTATGAATCCAACATCATTAACGAATATATCGATGAACGCTTTCCGCATCCGCAGCTGATGCCGGCAGATCCATTGATGCGCGCGCGCGCGCGCTTGATGCTGTTCAATTTCGAAAAGGAATTGTTCATTCATGTCCATACCTTGGAAAACGACAAAACCAAAGGTGTGGAAAAAATTCAGGACAGAGCACGCGCCGAGATCCGCGATCGTTTAACGACATTGGCGCCTTTGTTCCTCAAGAACAAATACATGCTGGGTGATGAATTTTCGATGCTCGATGTTGCTCTTGCGCCGCTTTTGTGGCGTCTTGACCACTACGGTATCGAGCTATCGAAAACCGCTGCACCGTTAATGAAGTACGGCGAACGTATCTTTTCGCGTCCCGCTTATATCGAAGCGCTGACTCCTTCTGAGAAGGTAATGCGCCGCTAAGGCGATTGCTGCAATCAGCACCGTGTTTTGCGGTTTCCGGGAAATCGTTATTGATTTCAAAGAACGGAATTCCAAAACATGGTGCATGCAAGCTGTGGCGTCCGGCGTCCTGTGCTAGTCTTTACTCATGTCTGAAACATCCACCAAACCTTATTTACTGCGTGCAATTTATGAATGGTGCACGGATAACGGTTACACGCCCTATCTGGCAGCTGTAGTCGATGGACAAACTCGCGTGCCGCGAGAGTTTGTCAAAAATGGTGAAATCGTGCTTAATCTCAGCTTCAGTGCAACCAGCGGCTTGAAAATGGAAAATGATTTCATTCATTTCAATGCGCGATTCGGAGGCGTATCGCGCGAAATTTCGGTGCCCGTGCAAAATGTAGTCGCGATTTATGCGCGTGAGAACGGCCAGGGGATGGCTTTTGAAGTAGCGAAACCGCCTTCGGAAAATGGCGGCATTGCGCCAGAATCTCTGGAGAATGGAATGGCAAATTCGACTACTGCGACGCCATCATCTCCGGCAACGCTCTCCGCAGTGCCTACACATCCAGAGGCGAGCGCTCCGACAGCGCAAAACGGGTTTGACGATGATCCAAATCCGCCTAAAAAGGGCGGCCGCCCGACACTCACCCGGATCAAATAAAGTACAATATCGGTCTTATCAGTTTCGCCGGCTTAGCTCATCTGGTAGAGCACATGATTTGTAATCATGGGGTGGCGGGTTCAAGTCCTGCAGCCGGCACCAATAAAATCAAGCGTTTAGCCCGACCCGCAAGGTTGGGCTTTTTGCTTTCTTGAGCCTATGTCGCAAAATCTCGGTTGAACGACCGGGCAGTCCCGATTTCCATTGCATGATTTGGCTCGCATGCATCCTATACCATGTTGCGTACTCATCCCGGGCCAGCATCTTTTCGTGACTGGTCACCGCTAAACGCGCCCTTGGTCTTGAAGACCTCAGTGTGATTCCTTCTGGCATGGCGCCACATACAAGCAAGAGTGCTGCTCTCCAGTCCGCAAGGTCATCATGGCAACGATCCGAATATCGATCCTGTCTACGTAAATTGTTTGCGCTGCGACATAAACATTGATGACGAGATTTAACCTATGAGCATCTATATTGCCGTGTATTTTTTCTAAATATACAGCGCTTGATTAGGATTAAACGACATGAACTCTTTTAGCCCAAACACATTGAGTTGTTTTTGTGACTACCGTAAGTTATCAAGCAAATATGCTGCGCCACTGCAGAGGATTGAGGGGCTATGGTTATGAAATTTAATCCACGACTTCGCGCTCCTTACCGGTAAGAATGGATGATCAAATAACTTAGCCAGCGAGTGAAGTGGAACCCGATGTTAACTAATTGTAAATTTCGACGGGACACAACATGAAAACAAACGGATCTATGAATGCCTCATTAAATCTAAGTGAATCACTGACTTTTCGGGAAACGCATATGGACCGCGAATCCGAATCAACCGGTGCACGGAATTTTCGTATTAGTTTAAAGCAATGGAAAATGTTTCATGCCGTAGTTGACTGCGACGGTTTTACAGGGGCAGCAAGTCATTTACACATCAGCCAATCGGCAATCAGCTATACCCTCGCAAAACTGCAGGAACAGTTAGGCGTACCTCTTCTGAGGCTGGAAGGGCGCAAGGCACAGATAACGGAAGAAGGAAAGATACTGCTGGAGCGGTCCCGGGAACTGGTAAGAAATGCGATGGAACTTGAGGCGCTTGCCGAAAATCTGCGACACGGCTGGGCACCGGAAATTCGGCTGGTGGTAGATCCCAGCTTCCCCTCTCAATTATTAATGTTGGCCCTTCGCAAGCTCTCGCCGTTTCCGCTGAATATCAGGTTAAGCGTTGAGGAAGCGACGATGGAGCAGGCAGAAAAGGCGCTTCATGGACGTACCGCCGACCTTGCAATCGGTACTCAAGTGCCACGGGGTTTTATCGGCAATGAGTTGATCGAGATCGAATATATTGCAGCCGCACATCCTGAACATCCGCTATTTGCGCTAAATCGGGAGATTACCGTTGATGACCTCGAAAAGCAATTGCAGATCGTGATTTCCGGTTCGAATGATTACGTGACGGCCGACTTCAATTACCGCTTGCCGCGATATACACGGCTCTGGAATGTCAGTGGTTTCGACACGGCTATTGGCGCTTTACGCCACTGCCTCGGTTACGCTTGGCTACCAAAATATCGAGTGCAACGATGGTTGGATCAAAATCAGATTCGCATTTTGCCTTTGAATAAGAAAAGTACTTACAAAACAAGCTTGTATTTAATTTTCGGACGTTCTTTGAATCCAAACTCTGGCGCTAAAAGGTTTGCTGATGTTCTCTGCAATCTTGCAGAGAATGGTTCCCCCAATCAGAATCTGGATTTTTCCTGAGGGCCTTCGCACTGGACCGACACGAAGGACGTTTCCATTAAGCCTTTTCTGGAAGGCGGTTCTTGACCAAATCTTGGTGTTTCCTGACCTTCCTATGAAGATGAAATTATCCCGCTATGAAAGCATCCGAACTGATCGCAGACCTTCAAAAGCTGGTTGCCGAGTACGGCGATCTTGAGACGCTTTACCAGGATAACGGCAGTTTGAGTGACGTGACGTCGATAAATTTCCTGCAGGAGTATTCGCTGCCGCCTGTCTTCGTGATTTCTTGAACGGGTTTATATTCTTATTGGCTGGATCATTTGGCTGAACGCCTTTGCCGACAATTCCCCGCTTTTTCAAAACACGAAGTATGCGGATCCGAATAACAATTTCACATTCACCATATCCCTCCCATGGCCGCCTTCAGCACTGAAAACATCAACGTAACTTCGTTCGACCCGATGCCCACTCCAGAGGACATGCATGCGCGCGTGCCGCTCTCTGAACGGGCCGCCGAAGTCGTGATGCAAGGGCGGGAAGCGCTCAAGAATATTCTCGATCGTAAGGACCATCGCATGTTCATCGTCGTCGGCCCATGCTCGATCCATGACCCCGTTGCCGGCATCGACTACGCGCACCGCCTCCGGAAGCTGCAGATGGAAGTCAGCGATACGCTACTGCTGGTGATGCGCGTCTATTTCGAAAAACCGCGTACAACGACAGGCTGGAAAGGCTATATCAATGATCCCGACATGGATGATTCCTTTCGCGTGGACCAAGGCATGCATAACGCGCGCAGGTTTTTACTTGATGTATGCGAGCTCGGACTTCCAACTGGCACTGAAGCGCTTGACCCGATTTCGCCCCAATATCTGGGCGATTTGATTGCGTGGACGGCCATCGGCGCACGTACCACCGAATCGCAGACGCATCGTGAAATGTCATCCGGCCTCTCCACATCAGTCGGTTTCAAAAATGGTACTGATGGCGACATCAATATCGCGGTCAATGCGATCTTGTCCGCATCGCATCCGCATTCTTTTCTCGGCCTGAACGGTCAGGGCCGGGTTGCAATTGTGCGCACCCGTGGCAATGCTTATGGCCATGTCGTCCTGCGCGGCGGCGACGGCAGGCCCAATTACGACACCGTATCGGTTGCGATGGCTGAACGGGCGCTGGCCAAGGCAGCACTGCCGGCCAATATCGTGGTGGACTGCTCTCATGCCAACAGCTATAAGGACCCCGACTTGCAATCGCTGGTAATGGCTGACGTGGTAAATCAGGTTCGCTTCGGAAACAAGTCGTTGGTCGGCGTCATGATCGAATCCAACATTGTCGCCGGTAAACAAGGCATTCCAGAAGATCTGTCGCAACTCAAATACGGCTGTTCGGTGACAGATGGCTGCATCGGGTGGGACGCGACTGAACGGATGATTTGTGATGCTGCAACGATGTTGCGCGGTGTGCTGGAGGAGAGGGTGCAGTAGGAGCTTGTGCCGGCCATGATTTAAAGATCCGCGCAAACGCGTTTGCCGGCGCCCCAATTTCACATCCCTGCCAGAGCACGATTTTCCTTTTGCTCTTCAAGCCTATTGGCTAACCAAGCAATAAGCAAAGTGGATCGAATTTTCGCTTCTGAACAAGAATCGATCGAAATTTCATACTTATTCTTTCCGAGGCTCTGTGTAGACTTAAACGAAATTGCGCCTGATCGAGGTTAAGGTGAGTGGACTTCCGGGTCGCTGAATTTATAGAAAAATTGAGCCTGAGGCTAAATGGCACGGCACATTTTTTGAATCGGCTATGCGGTTTTTTTGATGAAACTCGACGCGCGGTATTCCGAAGAGAGCCTATCCGGCCAGGGGCGATGAAGCGCTACTTGGTGGCCGTTCACTAAAAGCTACTTTAGATTAATTAACTGTTTCCATCGTTGAAGCGGCAGAATTTTTTCCAAAGGATCAAATGAATCAATCCATCCAACGATTACAGTCCCGCACTGAGAAAGATGGTGACACATCGAACGTCGCTTCTGTATTAAATATCTTTCTCGAAAATCGCTGGCTAATTGCAGGCGTTGCATTCATCACAGCTTTGTTAGGGACGGTCTTTGCATTGTCGGCAAAGCCGGTCTATGAAGCGAATATTTTGATTCAGGTAAAAGACAGTGCTCCCCCGGCCAAGAGTTCCCCGGGCGATTTGCCGGCGGCATTGGATACAAAAACGCAAACTGCGACGGAAGTAGAAGTCCTGCGCTCACGCGCTGTTCTATCCCGCGCCATCGATGTCACCCGTCTCGACATTAGTGTAGAACCTAAATATTTCCCCATTCTCGGTGCATTGGTCGCTCGCGGCAATAAAGAACTCTCAAACCCGGGAGTATTCGGATTTGGCGGCTATGTGTGGGGCGCGGAGCAGGCCAACATATCCATGTTGAATCTCCCCGCACCCCTGCTCGGACGCCCCTTCATACTAACCGCAGGAAGTGACAAAAAATTTCATTTGACCCAGGACGAGATGGGAATCAAATTTGAAGGAACGATCGGCGAAATCGCGAAGGCGCGCACCGAATATGGCGACATAGAAATCCTGGTTACCGGCCTTACAGCAAAATCCGGTGCGCATTTTTCAGTGAGCCGTATCGCGAAAATTCAGGCAGTGGAACGATTGCAAAAAGCACTGATGATCTCAGAAAAGGGAAAGCAGTCCAATGTGATCGGAGTCACGCTTAAAGGATCAAAACCAGAGCTGATCAGTACCACTCTGAACGAAATAGGAACCGAATATATTCGTCAGAATGTCATGCAAAAATCTGGAGAGGCAGAGAAGGCGCTTGCATTTTTCAATCAGCAACTGCCGGATTTGAAGCAAAAATTGGAGCGATCCGAATCGAAGTCCACCGCGCTTCGCAGCAAGCAGGGAACATTCGATGTAGCCGAAGAAGCCAGCGCTCTCTCGCAGCAATCGGTCGCCGTACAAGCGCGGCTGGCCGATGTGAAGCAAAAGAAAGAAGAGTTGCTGTCCCGCTTTACGGAAGAGCATCCTTCGGTAGCGCTCGTTGACAAGCAAATCCAGGAATTAAATCGCGATTTGGCTACCATCAAGGGAAAGATCAAAAAACTTCCTGCTGTCGAGCAGGAAGTACTTGGCGTCACCCGCGATAGACAGGTCAGCGCTGACATGTACGCAGGATTGTTAAGCTTGGGCCGGCAGTTAAGTATGGTGGAGCCAGGTAGAATCGCAAATGTGCGTTTGCTCGATCGCGCCGAAACCCCTGTCCAGCCTGTCACGCCGAACCGCCCAATGATGATTGCCGTAGCCTGCCTGACGGGGATTCTGCTCGGTGTCACTGCTGCGTTTTTGAAGAACGGCTTCCTTCGGAAAATCCATGGGCCGCGCGACATCGAACAAGCGCTTGGGCTGATGGTTTGCGCGACCATTCCTCATAGCGCAAATCAAAAGCAGATATACAAGAAGATTCGGCGAAATACCAATCAAGTCATGCTCCTGCCACACGATGCGCCTTCCGAGGGAACGATTGAAAACCTGCGCAGTTTTCGCAGTACGTTGCAATTTGCGATGCGTGGTTCCGAACGGAATATCATCATGATTACCGGCCCGACGCCGGAAGTTGGAAAGTCGTTTGTCTGCGCGAATTTTGCGTCGGTGCTCGCCTCCGTAGGGAAACGGGTATTACTTATCGATGGCGATATGCGCACAGGTTATCTGCACCGCTACTTTGGCGTGGAACAAACGAATGGGCTTTCAGACGTGATGGCCAGGATGGCAAGTATCGAGTCGGTCATTCATAAAGACGTGGTGGAGAATGTCGATTTCATTTCCACCGGAAATTTTCCGAACAAACCTGCCGAATTACTTGCGCATGCAAACTTCGGAAGATTGCTGCGGACGCTTTCAGTACGATATGACTATGTTCTAATTGATACCGCTCCTGTACTTGATTTCTCCGACGCGTTAATCGTCGGGGTGCACGCCGAGGCGATCTTTAGCGTCGTGCGCGATGGCGTCAGCAGCATCAATGAGACCGACGAGGCCGTCAAACGCTTGAATCGCGCGGGACTTACTGTAACCGGGGTGATACTCAACGATCTGAAGCCGAACATAAGCCGTTATGGATACGGCTCGCGATATGCTACCGTCGATATCAGCCCTGAATTTCAAGGCAATGATGCTGAAAGGGTCAGATTGATCAGGGGGTAGCGGAGCCATTCTGGCCAGGAAGACATGACGCCGCATCAATGCGATCCGGCCAGAGCCAAATCCAGAATCAAATTATCTTCCGCTTTGATAAACGGATTTCACCAGTCTGAATGTCGGCTGTCATCCGCTTGCGCGAACCAAAAAACGCCTCGCTTCTCTCCCGTTCCTCGTTACACAAAGAGCCGCGGAATGCGGGTTATCGAATAATTCCTTTTCGGTAGATCTCTCGCAGCGGCACTTCTACGTCAATTTTTTTGCCGGATTGAATGGAACCGGAGCGGCGACTTATTGCGCCGATAAGCGTCGACCCAATGAGAGAAAATTTTTGCGCCGACCAGTGGCCGAAATATTTTTCGCTTGCGTTCCTTGTGTTTAAAAACTCTTCAACCTAGAAACGGTAGTTGGACCGGTACGAGGTGAAGCAGGGGTTTCGCGAGGCACGGCCGCGCGCCTGCGCAACGGTGTTCCCTTGCAAGGGAACACCGTTGCGCGGGCAGGCGACAGGTCGCCTGAATTCCCCGCTTCACCGCCAGAGGGTCGGAAAAATGTGCAATCGTGCCGGTAGCGCTGTCACCCGAACGGTCAACAGATTAACCATAAAGAATTTCAATCCATTCATGAACTTACCGAAGAAGACAAGCGGTCAACTCAACTGCCGTTTCTAGGTTCATATGCTTGTGCCGTTGCAGCCGGCACTCTCAAACCGAATACAAGAGTTCCCATCCAATAATGCAGAAGGGATGGGGGCTCAAGACACTGCTTTGAGGTGCGGCACCTTGGATTGCATTCAGCAGAGGCTGCCCACATACCAACCTAGTCCTGGGCGATTAAGTCGCGTATCTCCCTATGCGTATAACGAGCTGTATTAACCAGCCATCCGTAGGAAAGGTTTTCGCTCATGGCAACTGATCATGAAAACAAATGGGAGACAGTGAATTCGAAGTCGAATCATCGAAATTTCATATTTTTTTATTTGCGCGCGATTCGCTAAAGTGGAAGAGCTGTTTTACACATCCTTCTCATGCCGATGGTTTAAGCGATTTACGCTTCATCAGACGATGAGAAGCCGATGACCTGAAGCTCTCGTGTTTTACAGTTTTACGTAGCGGCAGCTCGAATTACTTGCATGTCGAAATGGAGTTGGTAATGACGATATTTGAAGGTCGGATTTTTTACACGTTTGAAAATTCAATTGTTGCGGCACCGGTTTCCGGGGTGCTTGACATGCTTCTGCTGGCGCTGATGGCCAGCATGTTGGTAAGCATCTTCATTATCGTTACAGAGCGCTGGCATGGAAGCTTCTCGTTCGACAAGGACGTCAATGGTATTCAGAAAGTGCATCATAATCCGGTCCCGCGAACCGGCGGCATTGCCTTGTTGGCTGGCATTTTTGTGGTTCCGGCGTTTGGCTTGTCTGGACACTCATTGGGCTTGCATGAGGTGAATGGAATCGGCATGTTCAAGCTGCTGCTGGCCGCCACTCCAGCCTTGCTTGCGGGCTTATTCGAAGATCTGACGAAAAACGGTTCCGTAAAAATGCGGCTTCTTGCGACATTTGCCAGTGCCATTTTGGCGGCTTGGCTTTTGGGGGCGCATTTGCCTCGCCTTGATGTCTGGGGGCTTGATCATGCGCTGCATTTGATACCGGTCTCGTTGGCAATTACTGTATTTGCTGTGGCGGGAGTAACCAACTCAATCAATATCGTCGACGGTTTTCATGGCGTGGCCGGCGGTGCCGTGGTCGTGGTCCTGGCGGGTATGGGATTCTTGTCGTGGCAGGCCGGGGATGCGTTTGTCATGCAGCTCGCCCTCGTGGGAATCGGCGCAACCCTTGGCTTTCTAATGCTGAACTATCCTACAGGACGCTTGTTCATGGGGGATGGCGGCGCCTATTTGCTTGGCTTCTGGGTTGCTGAAGTAGCCGTACTGACGATTGTGAGAAATCCGCAAATCAACACGTGGCAAATTCTGGCGATCTGTGCCTACCCTGTGATCGAAGTGGTATTCAGCATGTATCGCAGAAAAATAGTCCGCAAGACTTCTGTGGGCGACCCGGATCGCCTTCATCTTCATTCGCTTTTTTATCGTCGGTTTGCGTGCCAGAAGATTCCATGCCCCAAGGAATACCCATGGGTGCGCAATGCAGCAGTTGCCTGGTTCGTCTCGACGTGGATCGCGACGGCGACCCTTCTGGCGGTCTTGGTTGGCAATACGATTTCTGCTGCCGTGGCCTTGGTGTTGGTTCAGGCATTCGCGTATATGACTTTATATACGCGGCTGATTCGCGGGCACTGGTGCCGGTGCCTGAATCTGGCGGTGGTTTTTGGATGGCGGTCGGAGCCGAGGATTAAAGCGACATGAGTAATTCATCTTCTGCCGATCAAGCATCCTGGCATGTTGTGCATACGAAGCCAAAACAGGAATTCCGCGCATTGGAGCAACTGCGAAATCAGCACTACACATGTTTTCTGCCGACCTTGCAAGTCGAAAAAATTCGCGGCCGCAAGCTTGCGATGTGCGACGAGCCGCTGTTTTCACGGTATCTCTTTATCCGTCTGAACCCGGCCGCTGGCAACTGGGCTTCCATCCGCAGTACGCGCGGCGTCAGTAGCCTTCTGGCCTTTGGCGGCCGATACGCTACGTTGGAGGACTGCTGGATTGAAGCGTTGCAAAACACACCATCGGCTATTTATCAAACCTTGTTCACGCCAGGGGAATGCGTTTCGATCGCCTCCGGCCCGTTTGCCGGTTTCGAGGGGATTTATCAGGCACCTGATGGCGATGCCAGAGCACTTATTTTGATCGAATTGATGAGTCAGCCACAGAAGCTGTTGTTTTCGATGGAGGTGCTGCGCAAGGCCGCATGAATGGGCTATTGATCTTTCCGTAATTCGCGACAGCGAATCGCGGCTGTTCTCTCCCTCTCCCTTGGGGAGAGGGCCGGGGGTGGGACAGGAGTTTCGTGGCGCATGGTGGAGCAGGGGTTTCGCGAGGCACGGCCGCGCGCCTGCGCAACGGTATTGCCTTGCAAGGAAATACTCCTTTGCCACGCCTGCGTAACGATGTTCGTTTGCAAGCGAACATGCGCACTGCAAGCGATGGATTGAGCGTTCTGACTGTCATCCATTATGGAACGCTCAATATAAGGGTGCTTGGATGCCGGCAGGCGCAAGGGATTCAGCCGCGTTTATTTGCACCGCTATTTACACGGTTGTATACATTTCTAAATCACGGTTTTTGGGAGCTTGCCGGTAATCCAAGGGCGGTAGCGTGTCTGAACGAAAACGACATTTCCGAGCTTGAATCGCTTGCGCGACAATCACTTTTGAAACGACATTGGCCTCCGCCTTCTGAGGAACTTTATGAAGATTTCGAGAAATACCAGCATCGCGATCATCGGACTTGGGTATGTTGGCTTGCCGTTGGCGGTAGAGTTCGGCAAGAAATACCCGACGCTTGGATTCGATATCAACCGGCGCCGCGTGGCCGAACTGCGGGAGGGGATCGACACGACGCTGGAAGCCGATACGCAAGAACTGGCGGCAGCGTTGCGCCTCAGTTATTCGACGGATATCAATGACTTGCGCCAGGCGAGCGTTTATATCGTCACGGTGCCGACACCGGTAGATCAGCACCACCGTCCCGATCTGACGCCGTTGAAAAGCGCTTCGGAAACATTGGGAAAGGTGATCAAGCAGGGCGACGTCGTGGTGTATGAATCCACCGTCTATCCGGGCGCCACTGAAGAGTATTGCGTGCCGGTGATCGAACAGGTATCTGGTCTTAAATGCAATGCGGATTTTTTCGTCGGCTACAGTCCTGAGCGAATCAACCCGGGAGACAAGCAGCATCGATTGACCGACATCATCAAGGTGACCTCGGGTTCCACGCCGGAGACGGCTGATTTTGTCGATGCGCTCTACGGCAGCATCATCGCGGCCGGCACGCACAGGGCGTCTTCGATCAAGGTCGCAGAGGCGGCCAAGGTGATCGAGAACACACAGCGGGACTTGAACGTTGCGCTCATGAACGAACTAGCCATCATCTTCCAGAAAATGGGGATCGATACTGAAGATGTGTTGAAGGCCGCGGGCACAAAATGGAACTTCCTGCCGTTCGTTCCCGGCTTGGTGGGCGGCCACTGTATCGGCGTGGATCCGTACTACCTGACCTACAAAGCCGAAGAGCTCGGCTATCACCCGCAAGTGATCCTGGCAGGCCGACGCATTAACGACAATATGGGCGGCTATGTCGTCGGCCAGTTGATCAAGAAAATGCTCAGGCGCCGGATCCAGGTCGAGAATGCCAATGTGCTCGTGATGGGACTGGCCTTCAAGGAAAACTGCCCGGACCTGCGCAATACCAAAGTGATCGACAGCATTAACGCACTCAAAAGATACAACATCAATGTCGACGTGTACGACCCATGGGTGAACGCCGAAGCCGCTGCGCATGAATACGGTATCACACCGATCTCGATGCCCAAGTTCGATCAATACGATGCCATTCTGCTGGCGGTTGCACATCGCGAGTTCAAGGAGATGGGTGCTGCGGGCTTGCGCCGCTTCGGGAAAAAGGAGCATGTCCTGTTTGACCTGAAATACGTGCTTCCAAAAATCGACACCGACATGCGCCTGTAACGACAATATCTTCAGCGACAGCGAACAGGAAAGGAGTCGAGTCGTGAACCATTTCGAAAAAATTCAATGCGAGCTACGCAAGCACCCCAGGAAGTGGCTTGTTACCGGATGCGCCGGCTTCATCGGGTCCAATTTACTTGAAGCTCTGTTGAAGCTGGACCAGACCGTCGTCGGACTGGATAACTTTGCGACCGGTTATCAACATAATCTGGATGAAGTGCGTGAACAGGTAAGCGCGATGCAGTGGGCGCGCTTCAATTTTATTCAAGGCGATATTCGCGATAGCAGCACGTGCAAGCAAGCAGTCAATGGTGGCATCGACCATATTCTGCATCAAGCGGCATTGGGTTCCGTTCCAAGATCGCTCGAAGATCCGGTTGCCACGAATGACACCAATATCAATGGCTTCCTGAATATGCTGGTTGCATCAAGGAATGCAGGAGTCAAGTCCTTCGTCTACGCGGCATCCAGCTCCACATATGGCGACCACCCGGCCTTGCCCAAGGTGGAGGACCGCATCGGCAAACCATTGTCGCCGTATGCGCTTACAAAATATGTCAATGAACTGTACGCAGAAGTGTTTGCACGCTGTTATGGTTTTAAGACGATCGGCTTGCGTTACTTCAATGTCTTCGGCAAACGGCAGGATCCAAACGGGGCTTATGCCGCAGTGATTCCGAAATGGATTGCGGCGATGATTAACGATAAGCAAGTCACGATCAACGGCGATGGCAGGACGAGTCGGGATTTCTGTTTTGTAGCGAATGCAATACAGGCCAATCTGCTGGCCGCAATGGCGCGCGAAGACCGGAAGGACCAAGTCTATAACGTGGCAGTCAGCGACGTTACGACATTGAATCAACTGTTCAGCTATCTGACCCGCATCCTGCATGCGAACGGCATCGAGGTCACGCGGGAGCCGGCCCATGCCGAGTTCCGCAAGGGCGACGTAATGCATTCGCAGGCCGACATACGCAAGGCGACGCGGCAGCTCGGCTATGTTCCCGAGTACCGTATCTATGCCGGACTTGAAGCCGCCATGCCCTGGTACGTGGAACAAACCAGGAAAACCAAGGTCAGCACAAATAGCGTTCCCCGGCAGCATGCCAGTCCTGTTGCGGCCGAAAACTGACCGATGCGACTTGCTGTAATTCTCGAATCTTCATTGGTGGAGTCCTATGACGAGAACATTCCTGGCTGTGCAGCGGATGGTGTTTGAAAGGCTGCAGTGAATTTTCTGATTGCACTGGGCACGCGCGTCCGGGCGGCGGATCCGCACCACTTTGCCATCTTCAAGGGCATGGCAGCGGTTGCCTTGTTTGTTTTTCTGGGCAAGCTGATGGGTGCCGCCAAGGAAATGGCCGTGGCGTACCGTTATGGCCTCAGCGCAGAAGTGGATGCTTACCAGTTCGTCTTCAATCTGATTGCCTGGCCGGTCGGCGTGTGGGCGAGCGTGCTGACCGCCGTTCTCGTTCCGCTGGCAGGACGATTACGCCAGCTTGACGCGAAAGAACTTCCGCGTTTTCGTGCGGAGCTTTTCGGGCTTGCGCTTGCGCTGGGATTTGGATTGGCAGCGCTTGCATGGATTGGCATCGGCACGATGCTGCACTATGACTGGAGCGGTTTGCCCGCAGAGACGGCGCAGTTGGCAGCACGTGCGCTTCCGGCGCTGATCCTTCTGTTGCCGCTGGGATTGCTGGTCGCCCTTCAGTCCGCCTGGATGCTTTCGGCGCGCCGGCATGTCAATACCTTGCTCGACAGCGTACCGGCCTTGTTCATCGCCGCAGCAGTCCTCGTTTTTGCCGGCGGCGGCATCGAACCGCTTGTTTGGGGAACGGCGGTGGGTGGTGTATTTCACCTGATGACGCTGCTCATACCGATGGCGAGGCGCAAGGAGATTGAAGCGCCCAGTTTTACCTATACATCTCCGCAGTGGCATTGGTTTTGGCAAGGCTTTGGAATCATGCTTGCCGGCCAGGCGCTGATGAGCTTGACGGTGATCATCGACCAGTTTTTCGCGGTCGGTCTGGGAACCGGCGCCATTGCCACGCTCGGTTATGCGAATCGCATTTTGTCATTGATCCTTGGTCTGGGCGCCATCGCCGTGTCCCGGGCCACACTGCCGGTTTTCTCACAGGCCAAACTGGATGGCGCGGCGCGTATGCATGACGTTGCCACTTACTGGGTGCGGCTGATGTTCATGCTTGGCATGGGAGCGATGGTGATTGGCTATTGGCTTGCACCCTGGATAGTAAAACTATTGTTTGAACGTGGCGCATTTGCGGCCACGGATACTAAAATTGTGGCGGAAGTGCTCCGTTACGGATTGGCGCAGCTGCCGTTTTATTTTGCTTCCATGGTGTTGGTCAGCTATGCATTGAGCCAGCGCCGCTACACATTGATCTTCTGGTCCGGTGTTATCGGGATCGTTGTCAAATCCATCGCCAACACGATACTGATACCGCATCTCGGCATCAACGGAATAGCTGCCGGATCGTCTTTTATGGCTGCCTTTAGCGCTGTGTTTTTCTGGATAAGCATAGGGCGTTCAAAATGCGTGCACTGACGAAAATCGAATACTGGGATCAAGGCTACGTAGCGCGCAATCAAGCAGCCGAGTTGACATTTGGCTGGCGGGATTACATCAATTATCTGATTGCCGACAAGATCGAGGGGATCGGACTGGAAGGGAAAAGCGTGCTGGAAATTGGAGCAGGGGACTCGATGTGGCTGCCCTATCTTGCGAAAAAATATCCTGGAACACAATTCGCCGGCGTCGACTTCTCGAAAGCAGGATGCCAGCGCCTGGCCGATAGAGTCGCTGCCGCAGGCACACCGGTGACGATCGACATTCATAACGAGGACATGTTCGCTGCGGAAAGCGGGCTTCACGGCACATTCGACCTGGTCCTCAGTTTCGGTGTCGTCGAGCATTTCACCGATCTGTCAGCCGCATTGCTGGCAAAGCGCCGGTATCTAAAGGAGCGAGGGCTGATGTTTTCCCTGATCCCCAATATGGCGGGTTCAATTGGATATCTGACGAAGGTATTCAACCGCCAAATTTTTGACATGCACAATCCGCATGACTGGAGTTCTTTTCTTGAAGGTCATCGTCGGGCCGGACTGACAGTGATATCCGGCGGATACCTTGGGTCCTCCAACTTCGGTGTCCTTTCCAGCTGCTTTGAGCATCACAGAGGCATTTCATGGCACGCCTATGTTTTGCTGACCCGGTTGAGCAAAGCGATTGCATTGGCGGAAAGCAGGCTGGGCAACCTTCCCGCCAGCAAGGCATTTTCCCCATATATCTATGCAATCAGCCAGGCGACACATGAAACTCGTCATTTTCATCAATAACCTTGCCGGCGGCGGCGCGGAGCGGGTCGCCGCCACTCTCGCCAACCACTGGGCGCGCAAGCAATGGGATATCACGATCGTCACCTTGGGTCCTCAAAGTCTTGATTTTTATCCGCTGGATCCGGCAGTCAGACGGGTGTCACTGAATTTGTCGGGAGACAGCGCACATTTGCTGGACGGACTGCGGCAAAATGTGCGCCGCGTAATCGCGCTCCGGCGAGCAATCAAGCAGTTGCGGCCGCAGGTGGTCCTGTCGATGATGAGCACGCCGAATGTGCTGCTGGCGTTCGCCAGCCTTGGAGTTGCCGATCTAAGCGCCGTCGGTTCGGAACGCTGCTATCCGCCACATTTCCCGTTAGGGATGATGTGGCACATACTGCGCAGCAGGATGTACGGCCGATTGGCCGCGGTTGTCGCATTGACGCAGGAGTGCGCCGACTGGATCAAGACGCATTCTTCCGCCAGGTGCGTGCCGGTGATTCCCAATGCCGCTTGCTGGCCGCTGCCTGGCAACTTGCCGAGAATTGTTCCAGATGCACTCTGCTCGCCTGAACGCAGGGTCTTGCTGGCAGTTGGCCGCCTGAGCAATGAAAAGAATTTCGACATGCTGATCGATGTATTTTCCAAACTTGCGCCCCGGCATCCGGGATGGGATCTGGTAATTCTTGGAGAAGGTCATGTACGCCAGATGTTGGAAACCCGGATTCGGGATGCGACGTTAAGGGCCCGTATTTTTATTCCGGGAATCGCCGGCAACGTGGGGGAGTGGTATGCGCGGGCCGATCTGTATGTGATGAGTTCGCGCTTCGAGGGATTTCCCAATGCGCTCGCCGAAGCGCTTGCCCACGGCCTTCCGGCGGTCAGCGTTGATTGCGACACCGGCCCGCGGGACATTATTCGCCATGGCGTCGATGGGCTGCTCGTACCGGTGGGGGATGTCCAAGGCCTGCAGGCCGCGCTGGATTGCGTAATGGGAGATAGTCAATTAAGAGCAGAGATGGCTTGCCGGGCTATCGACGCCAGGGCCCGTTTTTCAATCGAAAAGATAGCGGGCATGTGGGAAGAGTTATTCAGCAAGCTGTCCGATACCAGGTCCCTATCGGAAGCAATACCTGACGAGCCCGCGAATAACAGGTGCGGCCCATGAATACCGAATTCATTCAGCACCCGTCTGCTTTATATCCGGGAGGGAAGGGAGCAGGTATATCGCTCGCCAAGCCTTACGGTGGATTTTTGAGCTGGTATCACACCATTGTTCTGTCCATCGCATTGGGCGTCATCTATTCGAACCTGCCGATTTACGCCTACACTTTGCATTCCGCCTTACTGCCAAAATTTTTCTTTTTTGGCCTGTTTTTACTTTTCGCGCCATTGATGTTAATGAAATCCAGGGCGCTGGGTGTATACCTGATGTCGCCGTTCGCGTTATGGGCGTCGGTATTGATCATTCTCAACCTCATTCATTTTTCAAGCTTCGTCATCGATAGTAGCGCCAGCGGGATTCCATTGATCAACAGTCAAATGGAAATCAGGAGTGCGCTGATTCTGACCCGCATTCAATATATCGTGTTCGCCGTGTTTCTCGGTTTCGCCGCCTTTGCCAGCAGCAAGCAGTCATATCGGTACATCTTCGTATTTTTGGCTGTTTTTCTCCCCTGCGCGATCATATTGGATTTTGTGAAGCCGGGGCTTCTGCATCCTATTGATACCAGTGGTGCCGTGCTGGGGCGCGCTGCTGCAATGTTCATTAATCCCACGATGGCAGCCGAGGCCATTCTGCTGGTCTTTCTACTGAGCTGCGCGGCGACGAAAATGAAGTATCGGACGTTCCTCTTTATTTTATTGGGAGCAGGCATCCTGGTGACGTTTACGCGCTCTGCAATAATTGCATGGGCGCTGCTATGGCCGCTGCTGATAGACAGAAGAGTATTGCCAAAATCCGCAATTATCGTTACGTCGATTGTGCTGGGGACCGGTCTAATGTTCCTGGGCGCTTTCGAGAGTTATCTAAGCAGTCGTCAGGACTTCGAAGGGGGCCTAGCCAATGTGCAGGCGCGGCTGGATTTTTTTTCGAATGTAACGCTGGATGATGACAGCTCTCAGGAACGAGCAGAAGCCATCCACGCAAGCTGGAATCTTTTCCTGCAAAACCCGCTCTTCGGCGCCGGAGCAGGGGCCACCCAATTCTGGCCGCTGAGAGGAAGTACGCACAACCTGCTGCTGATGCTTGCCGCTGAATACGGAATCCTTGGCATGGGCCTATGGATATGGATGGCCATCATTCTGTGGAAAGGGGAATTTTTTGAAAATAAAAACTTGCAGTTCGCAATCGCTTTTCTATTCGTTTTCATGTCGATGTTTACCCACCAGATGCTTGACTCTGCATCGTACTGGCTCGCCACGTTCGCACTGGTCGCCGTGAAAAAGAGGGCCGTCCCGGCGCGGTCCTGGAGAGTTGCATGAAAATAATTTTGCTCACGAGTTCTCTTGATCTTGGCGGCACCGAACGCGTGGTGGCAAGCCTGTGCAATGCCTGGGCTGAGCGGGGAGATAACGTCACGTTGATCCTCACATTTTCAGGCGGGAGAAAACAGTTTTATCAAATATCCGATGGCGCCGAGTTGATTTATCTTGCCGATATCGTGGGCATCAAGAATATGAACATCCTGACTTACGTTGAACGGCTGTATGCACTGCGGCGTTTGATGACGGCGAGAGCTGCGGATGTAATCGTCTCATTCCTGCCCAATGTCAACGTGGCCACCATCCTGTCGTCAGCCTTCCTGCGCACGCCGCTGATTATCTGCGAAAGGTCGGATCCGGCAGGTTATGCCAGATTCCATTTGCTGGAAGTATTGCGCAAACAGACCTACCGGTTCGCCGATATGTTGACCGTCCAGACACAAGGCCTTGCCGACAGGGCCAAGTACCTTTATCCCGGTTTGAAGACGATATGCGCGATACCGAACGCGTTGCCCGCAGCGATTGCCTCCTACAGAAAAACGGCAGGCAACCAGAGGAAAACATTGCTTAGCCTGGGACGGCTTGTCTCTGCAAAGCAGATCGATAAATTGCTGGATGCGTTTTCCAGGATCGCCTCGTCCTTCACCGATTGGGATTTGCATATTTACGGCGACGGGCCGGCAATGCCGGCGCTTGAAATGCAAATCAGCAAGGCAGGGCTTCACACGCGCGCATTTCTGAGAGGGCCTACCACCAGTCCCTGGGAAGTCATGGCGTGCGCGGACGCGTTCGTGATGGTGTCGCGGTACGAAGGTTTTCCCAATGCTTTGCTGGAAGCGATGGGGATCGGCTTGCCATGCGTTGTGTTTGATTGTCCGAGCGGTCCTCGGGAAATCACGCGTGATGGCAAGGACGCGTTGTTGGTGCCGCTGAATGACGATGAAGCATTGGTTGCGGCGCTGCAGAAGCTGATGAGCGACGAAACACTGCGGCTTGCCCTGGGCAGGCAAGCCAGGGAGTCGGTGCGCAGCCGCTTCAGCCATGCGCAGGTCATGGAGAGATGGGACCAGTTGTTCAGGCAGGTGGGAGCCATTCAATGAGCTTCGCCTTGCGCCACGTTCATCGCGCTTTCTCTGGCTGCCGCACATCGGTAGAGAGCAGCCGGCTGCAGGGCACGCATATCCATCGTTGCTGCCGTGGCGAATTTGAAAAACGCTCAGTCGCGGCGAGGAGTTGACTGTGTCCCAATTTGTCATTTCGCTGGACTTCGAGCTCTTTTGGGGCGTGAGCCATTCGCAGACCGTTGCCAGTTACGGCCGCAACGTGCAAGGCGAATGGGACGCCGTACCCCGATTGCTGATGCTATTTCGTCGATACGGGATCAGGGTCAGTTGGGCTACGGTGGGTATGGCGATGTGCCGGAATTACCAGGAATGGCGTGACATCCGGCCAACGGTATTGCCGGGATACTTTCGCAAAGAGATCTCCCCTTACAACCTGGATAAGCTGGTCAGGGAGCATCCGAATCTGTTTTTCGCCCGGCCGCTGGTCGAGCAAATACTGGCGACGCCAGGGCAGGAACTGGCGACGCATACTTACAGTCATTTTTATTGCAACGAGGCGGGCGCGACGCCGGAGCAATTCGCCGCAGACCTGACGTGCGCGCGAGCCATCGCTGCGGAGTTGGGGGTGCACTGCCGCAGCCTGGTATTGCCGCGCAATCAGATTATCGAAAAATTCCTGTCCGTATTGCCGGATGCCGGAATCCAGGTTTATCGAGGGAATGCGAACCACTGGTTGTACCGGAATGGCGATATCGTGACAGGCGGGATCGCGGGGCGCGCGGTCCGGTTTGCAGATGGGTGTCTGCCTTTGAGCGGGCGCTGCGACGGACACGTGGAGCGCAGCGGCGACCTGTTGAATTTACCGGCCAGTCTTTTTCTGTACCCATGGACTGAGCGGCAAAGTGCATTGGTGCCGATACGCTTGTTTCGCTTGAAACGGTGCATGACCGCTGCCGCGCGCGTGGGCAGTATTTGCCATCTTTGGTGGCATCCGCACAATTTCGGAGTGAATACGGACAGGAACCTTGCGCTCCTCGAATCGCTGCTGCAGCACTACCGCATGCTGGCCGATCAGTACGGGATGCAATCAAGCTGTATGGGCGATTTTGCGGCCTCGGCGGACCACGCATGCGATGTCCGGAATCAGCCATTCCGGCACCCTGCGGCAGTAGCCGGCAGTTCGGCCCCGTTAAGGGGAGTGCCATGACGCGTCATGTGCTGCACGTGATCAGCGGGCTGGAAGTGGGCGGCGCGGAAATGGCGCTTTATCGGCTGATCCTACAGTCTCGCGGCAGTGCCTACACCCATACGGTGATCGCGCTGACCCCGGAGGGCGGCATGTACGAGCGCTTTTGTGCGGCCGGCATCGAACTGATTGTCCTCGATTTCAGGCGAGCGCCGATATCGCAGTTCCTGCTTCTGTATCGCTTGATGCGAAAGATCAGACCCGACATCGTGCAAACCTGGCTATACCATGCCGACATGTTGGGTGGCCTTGCTGCGCGCATGGCGGGAAACCGCAACGTGATATGGGGCATACGTGCGACCGATGTGGATGGCGGATGTGCACGTTCCACTGTTCTTGTCCGGCGGCTATGCGCATCGACATCGCGCTGGATGCCGCATACCATCGTTTGCGTGGCCGAGGCGGCGCGCCGGGCACATGCGCTTGCCGGTTACGATGCGGCGCGCATGGTGGTGGTGGCCAACGGTTTCGATTTGTCGTGCCTGACCGCCACGCAAGACCAGAGAGCCCTGTTGCGCACGCAGTGCGGTTTCAGTGCCGAGGACATGGTGGTCGGCACATTAGGGCGTTTCAATGCGGACAAGGACCACGCCAACTTTGTACTGGCGGCTGGCCAACTCGCCAGGCGTCATGATCGGCTGTATTTTCTGATGGTCGGTACAAATCTGGACTCGGACAACCAGGACCTGATGCGCTGGATCGCCGAAACCGGCTATCCCAACCGCTTTGTATTGCTGGGCGAACGCGCCGATGTCCCGGTTTGCCTGGCCGCCATGGACATTTTTTGTCTGTCTTCCAGGACCGAAGCCTTTCCAAATGCAGTAGGGGAAGCGATGGCCATGGAATTGCCCTGTGTGTCCACGGATGTAGGGGACGTCGCCGTGCTGATGGCCGGTACCGGCGTGCTCGTGCCGAAGGCGAACCCGGGTGCACTTGCCCAGGGAGTGGCAGGCTTGCTGGCGATGGGGGGCGACACCCGCCGACAACTGGGTCGGAGAGCCAAAGCGCGGATTCATGCGGAGTTCACCATGGAACGTACCCGAAAGCGCTTTGAGGGCATCTATGAAAACGTCACCGCGGGGAGCAAACTCTGATGTGTGGAATTGCCGGTTTTCTGGGAGCGATCCCACACCATGCGAAAGAAGAGCCGCGCGCCCTTCTCAAGCACATGACCGACACGATTATCTATCGTGGCCCGGACGATGCAGGTTACTGGTGCGATGCCGAACATGGGATCGGACTTGGCCACCGCCGCCTGTCGATTATCGATCTGTCGCCGGCAGGGCATCAGCCGATGCGATCGGCCGCCGGCCGATACGTGATCGCGTTCAACGGCGAAATTTACAATCACCTGCTGTTGCGCGAGGAACTGGATTCTGCCGGGAACGTCCGGGCTTGGCGCGGTCATTCGGATACCGAGACGCTACTTGCCGGCTTCGATGCCTGGGGCATCCAGCGCACGATAGAGCGCTCCATCGGCATGTTTGCCTTTGCCGTGTGGGACAGGCAAACCAGGACACTGACACTTGCGCGCGACCGGATCGGCGAAAAACCGCTGTACTACGGCTGGCAGGGGCGAGGCAGCGAAGCGGTGTTCCTGTTCGGTTCTGAATTGAAAGCATTGCGCGCGCACCCCGCTTTTGAAAATACGATCAGCCGGGGCGCGCTGAGCCTGCAATTGAGACATAACTACATTCCGGCGCCGTATTCAATTTATGAAGGCATCGCCAAACTGCCGCCAGGCAGCTTGCTGAGCGTATCGAACAAGCAGCGTGAGCCGAAAGTGTGGGCCTACTGGTCGGCGGCGCAACAGGCCGTGTCGGGAGTGGGCAATCCCTTCGTCGGGACAGCGAAACAGGCGGTGGACGAGTTGGAAATATTGCTCAAGGAGGCAGTGCGCGGGCAGATGATGGCCGACGTACCACTGGGAGCATTTTTATCGGGCGGGGTGGATTCATCGACTATCGTGGCGTTGATGCAGGCGCAATCCTCCCGTCCGGTCAAAACCTTCTCGATCGGATTTCATGAAGCGGGCTATAACGAAGCAGAGTATGCCAAGGCCGTCGCCAGGCATTTAGGTACCGACCATACCGAACTGTATGTCACTGCCGAGCAGGCGATGGCGGTCATTCCTCGCTTGCCGATACTGTATGACGAGCCATTTTCGGATTCCTCCCAGATTCCGACGTTTCTGGTGTCGCAACTGGCAAGGCCGCACGTGACGGTATCGCTCTCCGGCGATGCGGGCGATGAATTATTTTGTGGATACAACCGGTATCGAATGACCGCAAAGCTCTGGAAGAAGGTGAATGCCGGACCGCTGCCATTGCGCAGGCTGGCCGCCAGAGGATTGACCAGCGTCTCGGTGCAATCCTGGAACAGGATGGCCAGCTCTGTAGCACGGTTTCTGCCTCGCTCCCTGACATATGCCGACCTGGGCGACAAGCTGCGTAAAGGCGCAGCGGTCATGGCATGCGCATCGCTCGATGCGCTATACCTGGGCCTGGTGTCGCACTGGGACGATCCGGGGTCAGTCGTGATTGGCGCAACGGAACCATTTACTTTGTTGACAGGTAACGCGCACCCGCTTTCAGGTCTGGACGGTATCCAACGGATGATGGCGCTCGATCTGCTGACTTATCTGCCCGACGATATCCTGGTCAAGGTGGACCGCGCGGCGATGAGCGTATCGCTGGAAACAAGAGTCCCGTTCCTGGATCACCGCGTCGTTGAGTTCGCATGGCGATTGCCGCAGTCGGTCAAGCTGCGGGATGGCACAACCAAATGGGCATTGCGGCAGGTGTTGTACAAGTATGTGCCCAAGGCGTTGATTGAACGTCCAAAAATGGGATTCGGTGTGCCAATCGGTGATTGGTTGCGCGGCCCGCTGCGAGATTGGGCTGAAACCTTGCTCGACGAATCCAGATTGCGCCATGAGGGATTTTTCAAGCCTGCGCAGGTGAGAAGCAAATGGGAAGAACATCTTTCCGGCAGGCGCGACTGGCAGTATCACTTATGGGACGTACTGATGTTCCAGTCCTGGCTTGAACATCAGTCCAGCAGCATCAGTGGCCGTCATGAGACTTCAACCTATTCGTGGCAATGCAACGAGTTGGACTCATCACATCAATATGCCGCTCGAATCTCATGATCTGTCCGGATCGCGAAATTGCGGGCTGGACCAGTTAAGCATGTAGTCAAAATAATTTTGACTACAACAAGATGGTGGAAAATTTAAATTCCATGTCTAGCTTGCGCTGAGGATTGCCCACAAGTCGGTGCCGCGCGGCGATCTCGAAGGCATGAATTGACCACGGACGCTCAATGATGAACCGGAAAATTGTAATCTCGGTAAATACCGCTTGGAATATCCATAATTTTCGTGCCGGGCTGGTCAAGGCAATGATCCGCCATGGTTACGAAGTGATGGTCGTGGCGCCTGACGATGAATATGCGCCGCGCCTGAACGACTTGGGTTGCCGATTTATCGGCATGCCAATGGATAATAACGGGACCCATCCCGGCCGGGATTTTTCTCTGCTGATGCGTTATTTGCGTGTGCTTCGATCCGTGCGGCCCATGGCTTATCTGGGTTATACGATCAAACCGAATGTGTATGGATCAATTGCCGCGCAAGCGCTTGGGATTCCCGTGATCAACAACATTGCCGGCTTGGGCACTACCTTCATCAACAAGACCTTCCTGACCTATCTGGTCAGGGAGCTTTATCGGTTTTCCCTGCGCCGCTCTCGTCGGGTGTTCTTTCAAAATGCAGACGACCAAGGTCTATTCGTTCAGGCAGGTTTGGTGCGGCAAGAGATTACCGATCGGTTGCCCGGATCCGGAATCGATTTGGCGCATTACTTGCCAGCCCCGCCATCTTCAATGCGAGAGCGTTGCTTTCGGTTTTTGCTGATATCCAGAATGCTGAAGGATAAAGGGATTGAAGAGTTTGTTGCGGCCGCGACGATTGTTCTCCAGCGCATCCCTGCTATCCAGTTTCAACTGCTGGGTTTTGTAGATAAAGACAATTCGAATGCGATTTCGCTGGAAAGGATAAGGTGCTGGGAAAAGAATGGCTTGATCCAGTATTTGGGCAAGACCGATGATGTCCGGCCTTATCTGGCCAATGCGGACTGCATTGTATTGCCCTCTTACCGCGAAGGTGTCCCGCGCTCACTTCTTGAGGCGGCCGCCATGGCGCGGCCCATCATTGCAACGGATGTCGTGGGCTGTCAGGATATCGTTGACGATCATGTCAATGGATTGCTGTGCCAAGTGAGGAATGCTCATGATCTCGCAGAAAAAATGATGCATATGATGCGGCTCTCTCCCGAAAAACGGTTGGACATGGGGGCTGCGGGACGACGAAAAGTCACGGCGCAATTTGATGAAAACATCGTGATCCGGAAATACCTGGACATGATCGACGAGATTGCGGCCGCACACGAAAGAAATCAAAAATCCGGAAAAGCGATTTCTTCCAATCAGTTCACGCAGAGTTGAGTTACTACTACAGCGGATAGGACGAACACAATGAATTCTTGCGGCCTTTCGGAAATAGTCATGTCTCAATTTCATTCACATTAAGTAGAAATTCCTGCAGGAAATACATCAATATTTTGAATTGGTATTAGCAGGGCAGGGGAACAATAATGGATGAATAGGTTTATGCACAGCCGTAAAAAATATTGTTTTGCTTAACCGTTTGTCACCCGCTCATCAACACTATCCGTTACAGAGGCATCCGTGGACTCCCCTAAAATCGGCAGGCGCAACTTTATTAAAGGTTCCGCATCTGCAATCGCGCTCATTTCACTTCCTAACATAGCTGTCGGACAAACCGCAGGGCCCCGTCTTGAGTGGCAACAATTCAAGACCACGCCTCAATATGCATCGTATTTCAATGCGATAGGGTCGATGCGCGCAAATACCGAAGCAACGAGCCGCTCGTCCTGGCAGTTTTGGATAAATGCCCATGTAAATTTCTGTCCTCACGACATAGCCTATTTCCTGGCATGGCACCGAGGTTATTTATACTATTTCGAGCAAACGCTACGCACGGTTTCCGGCGACAGTTCCCTGACCTTGCCTTACTGGGATTACTACACTTATCCGACGATTCCCAGCGAGTTCACCGATCCGGCATCCAACAATCCATTGTATGTGACGCGTAACGGGACCAATGTCTACAATGCCCTTGATCTGTCGCCTTTTGCCCCGACTGTCCTCAATTTTCAGAGAGGCACTACAAATGCGTTCGAAACGAAGATCGAGTCGGCGCCGCATAATCCGGTACACAATCTCATTGGTGGCGTCATGGCCACCATGCAGTCGCCACTGGACCCGATCTTCTTCCTTCATCATGGCAACATTGACAGGCTGATGCATGCCTGGGCGCTTCCCGACGGCAAACGCATACCCTATACGGCCAATCCCTACTCGCCGTCGACCAGCAGCCCTTACTGGGCCGGGAACCTCACGTATGCAGCCGACTTGATGCTGCCAAGATACCGAACCTACCATCCTGCGTGGATAAGCGTTAGCTATGCCAATAACAACAAGCCTACCTCTTTGCCGCCACAAACCCAGGCAAATCCTATCAAGCTGGTTCAGGCGCAGATGGCGCCAATTCTGAATCGTCCGCCCGTCGGCGAATTTGCACCTGCGCCCGGACGCGCCATCGCGGCCAACCGGCGCTCATTGGGTGGCGTCAGGAACGTAGGGCTTGCCGACAATTCGGTCAGCGCGCGCATATCGTTGCCTGCACCCGCGTCGCGGGCGCTGCAGGATACGTTGTCCGTGGCCAGCAGCACAGCCCGGCAAGCGCCGGCAGGCGCACCCCAGTCGGTCAAGATCGTACTGGACAATATCGTTGTGACCGGCGTAGGCGGGAGAGGCGGTTATTTCTATAATATTTATCTGAACCTGCCGGAAAGCGCGGACTCGACCTCGTCTCGGCAGCAATATTTTCTCGGCACGCTTGGTCCCTTTGAGGTTTCCGGCGCGGCACATCATGGTTCAGCCACGCTTGAGTTTCCCGCGACTGAAATTCTGGCCAACATGCAAACGACCGACTTCAGGCAGATCACGGTTTCACTGGTGCGTGTGAACGGAGAAAATCCACCCAAGGGGCAGACGATGCGTATCGGGGAGATACGGGTGGAGATTTCTACCGATGAGCCTTGGGATAGGAGCGCGCCCACGCCACGGCCGGCAAGCGCGTGCTATTGCTGATTTGCCGGCAAGAGGCTATGGCCACGTATTCTGTTGATCATCGCCAAGAAATTCTGCAAGAACATGAGTACGGCGCGCGGTCTCAGCGCGAGAGTGCAGAACTTTATCACGCCAGTCTTCCTTCGTTGAGTCGCTCCTGCAGCAAATCCGCATCACCGACCGGATCGAACCGAAACCACCCGCTGCCGGTACGTGCAACTGGTTTGCACATTGTGGCTACGCCTTACATGGGCGGCCATACCGCGCTAGACGCTATTGGAAACCGGCAGTGCATTAAAAACAAGGCGGCTCTCTTGCCGAAATATCGCTATTGATGCGGCACGAATAAGCATGGAGCCGCATCCCCTCACTTGCAGTGCGCGTATTCGCTTGCATGCGAATACCGTTACGCAGGCACGAGGCTGTGCCTCGCGAAACCCCTGCTTCACCCCCGGCCCTCTCCCAGAGGGTGAGAAATGGGCACGATGAAATAGAGACTTCATCGTGCCGGATCAATAACGCTTCCTTAAGTGAGATCCCATGAACCTGGCACTTCACATTGGCACTCAAGCTTTAACGTATGTGCGTACGGAAGAATTTCAATTGAAGTGGAGGTCGCTTTATGAGCGCTGCCCATGCGTGACGGCTTGCCAGCATCCGGATTTCGTTACGCCGTGGTACGAGCTTTATCAGGCTACATTCTTGCCGGTTATTGTGGCGGCGGAAGCTGAAGACGATTCATTGGCCGGACTTCTGACACTGGCCCTTTATAAAAATGGAACGAAGAAACTGGTAGGGGCGGGCGAACGACAGGCTGAATACCAATGCTGGCTAGAGACAAAGGATACCGGCAATACATTCATTCAAGAAGCGGTGCAAAAAATCAGGGCCCATTTTCCTGGGGTTGATTTATGCCTTAGATATCTGCCGCCTGGCATCCCTCTTAACTGGATTCTCGACAACCGCGAGTATGCGAAAATTTTCAGTTTGCGCAGCCATCCTCGGCCGATTATGAAAATCGATGAAGCCGCAATGAGTAGCCAATGGAGCAAAAAAAAATACCGGAGAAACTTCAGTCGGTTAAAAAAATCGGGAGACGTGCAATTTGAAAGAATTACCGGGCACGATCAATTTATCCGTGTTTTTGATGCACTGTGCATTCAATACGATTTCCGGCAGGGGGCGCTTTATCGCTATATGCCCTTTTCAAGCGACCCTGCAAAAAAGTTGTTCTACCTTGAGCTGCATAAGCGCGGTTTGTTGCACACAACCATATTGACAGTCGACGAAGAAATCGCGGCCTCTCATTCTGGGCTGTTAAGTCATGATTCAACTGTACACATGGGAATCAATACCCATGCCCCCACATTTGCCGCGTACTCCCCGGGGAACCTACTTCTGTCCATGCTGGGCGTGCACCTGGTCAAAGAGCAGATAGCAATGCTTGACCTGACGCCGGGAGGTGATGGGTACAAGGAAAATTTTGCTACCGAGCACGATGTCGTGTTCGAACTGACGGCTTATGGCGATGTAGAAGCGCGCTTGAGAAAGGAAGCCTTCTTGGGTGCCAAGCGGTTTTTAAAGCGCAGGTTGCAAAAGGCCGGCATGCGCACCGCTGATGTATGGACCGCAATCGGAAAACTGACCAGGTTCAAGGAACTCGGCTTTCACGGTTCGTTGGGATGCCTGCGAGAGGCCGCCCTTTCGTCGTCGCGTGTGTATCGGCTTTGCGCCGACCCGCCTTCCAGCAGCGCAAAGCCGCTCTCGATTTCCAAAGACTGCCTGACGGACATGTTCCAATTTGATTCGCGTGGCTCACTGATCACGCGCTGGGAGTTTCTGAGCATGGCAATGGCGCGTCTGGAAAAATCAAACCATTTGTACAGCTTCAGGAGAGACGAAAAACTCTTGATGTGCTGTTGGATCGACGTGCGTTCCGGGGGACCGAATCAGCAACCGCCTGGAGAGGATGCTGCCTTTTCCGAGAATGCAGTCGTGCTGTTCGATTTGTATGTCCATCGCCAGCTTAAGGAAAAAGAGTTGATCCAGTGCTTTATTGAACAGATAGTGTTTGAGCTGAAAGGCTGCCACAACAATAAAAATGTTTACTTCAGCGGCGCGCTCAGCGATGAGTTGCAAGCAGTGATTAAACAATGCGGATTTTGCGATGAGTCGGGTAAGCGTGACGACTTTCTGCCCGTTACGACCTGGCGCAGATATGCGGGATTTTTTAGCAAAGGCATAAAATGGATGCAGCAATGATAACGATAGACGGGGCGATACAGTCTGACGAAATCACCATCGCTTGTTATATAAACGAAGTTCCATTGTTTTTAGAAACAGAACTGGTCCGATTGTATGACACGCTTTATTCCTCCCTGCCGTTTTTCAAGGTTTACAGGTCGACTGAACAACTGAGCAGCTACGTTGCCTGGTGCGGCAATCAGCCAACCACGATTTTATTATTCAAGTTCAGGAATGGAAGAATTGAGGTCCTGAATGAGATGATCGAAATCGATCAAGCAGAGCTTGATCGGTTTGCACGCTATATGTTTGCGAAATTTTCCTCGGCCAATATCATCAGCTTTAAAGCATTAAAAACCGACACGCACCGATTTTCTTTCCCCATACAGAAATGCTATGCGAACGACACCTATGTGATTACATTGCCTGCTACGCCGAAGGAATATACGGCAGCACTCGGAAAATCGACACGTACCGGCATCAGGTATCAAATGAATAAGGTGGTACGGGATCATCCTTCGTTTACTTCGCGGTTTTATGTCAATGAAGAGATTGAGGAGCAGCACATTCGTGAAATCCTCAAGTTGAGCGGGGTTCGAATATCCAGTAAAGCATTTAATTTTTCGCACGACGAGAAACGCATCATCCGGCTGGCAAAGATGTGCGGCCTTGTTAACGTCTTGTTCATTGATGGCCGCTTGTGTGCAGGTTCAGTCAATTACCGTATCGGTTCGAGTTATTTCGGCGCAGTGATGGGCCAGGACTTTGCCTATGAAAAATACGGGCTTGGAAAATTGACTATTTACCTGACCATTTGCGAAAGTATCGTTAGGCAGGGCAAGAGGTTTTACTTGGGCGGAGGGCCTTTTGATTACAAAAGCAGAATGCTGGGAGTACAACATGAAATGGACCGCCTGGAAATCTATCGCTCGTACGGAAAATTGATGCTGAACTTCGACAGGGCAGCGAAGACGGTGATCGACGGGTATGTTCGCCAGTTGAACGTATGGCTTCACAAGCATGAGGATAAATTGGGCGCAAAATTTGTTTTGAATTCTTATTATCTTTGGAAAAATCTGATGAAAAAGGATCAGCAATCGTAGATCAGCAAGATCGATTTGCCGAACATTTGAAGGCAACCCCTTTTGCCCCGACCCACCGCGGCACCTCCCCGGCATATTCGCAACTGAAATGAAATATCAAAAACTGCACTATTCCGGGCGCCATAAGCAAGCTGGCTCCAAGCGTTGCCTGACTTGCCTTATTTCCGAAAAATTAGCGGCTTCCTGAAAATATAGGATAGAGCGCGATGCGTGCCGACGCCCCCAATCTTGACGTTCTGCGTTCGGCAGCGGTGACTTTTGTCGTCCTTAGCCACCTTCTTCTCGAGAACTCGCTGACCGGCGGCGATGATTATCATGTTCAGACCCTTGGCACCCTTGGGGTTTTGATCTTTTTTGTCCATACCTGTCTGGTGCTGATGCTGTCGCTGGATCGGCAGGCGGCTAACGGGAAGGAGCATCAAGGCACATTCCTGTTTCTGGTGCGCCGGGCTTTTCGCATTTATCCACTGAGCATCGTGACCGTGATCGCGGTCGCATCAATTGCATGGTTGTATGCCGACAAGCCGCCAACCGGCTGGGCGGTCGTCAACAATCTTTTGCTGATACAAAACATCACGGAACATGCATCGATTCCCAGGGCGCTGTGGAGTTTGCCATTCGAGTTCCAGATGTATTTTTTTCTGCCGGCGCTTTACGCGCTGGTCATCTACAGCGGCAAGTTCGCATCCTATGTTATCGGTGCGCTCTGGCTTGCCGCAGTTGCACTGGTGCTCGTATTCTGGGCCCTGGGATGGGATTACGAACTCATCAGGTTTTTCCCGTGTTTTCTTCCCGGCGTCCTGGCGTTTTGTTTGCGAGGATCTTCGCGCGATTTCTCGCCCAGTGTGCTTTTCATGTATGTCGGCCTGGTAGCGATTCTGGATCCGTGGATGGTGGCGCATGGCGTGAAGGCAACGATTCTCTCCTGGCCCATTTGCCTTGCGCTTGGTCTGATTATTCCGAGGTGCAGGGAAATCGAGATCGGCTGGTTGCGCACGGCAGGAAAGGAAATCGCACGCTACTCTTATGGCATTTACCTAATTCATGGGCCGATGATCGAATTCTCTTTTTATCATTTTAAAGGTGCGTCGCCCGTGGTTCCATGGGTTGTGTTCATCGCCGGTACAGCGGGCCTTTCCTATTTTGCATACCATGCGATCGAAAAGCCTTGTATTGAATTTGGACGGGTACTCGCCGATCGATTAACAAGCTATCGAGTAGCGCAAAAGTGGAGTGTCTGATGGTGAAATTTCCAGTATGTCGCGCTCCGTCAGCCGCGTTCAAGGATGAAGACCATGAGCCTTTTTAGAAAAATGGGAGCCGATATGCGGCGACGCACATTGCTGCTTGGCGGGTTGGTTGCAGGCGCTGCGGGTTGGCTGCCGGCATCGGGTGACTCAAGGGTTGCGCGCAATGTCGCGGACGACATCGGGGGCGCTATCGTGCCTGCCAACCGTGTCAGTCTGGCACTCTATGGCGGCGTGCCTGGCGCCAGCCCGGCGGTTCTGAGAAATGCGTTCAGCGAGGCGTTTGCCGCTCTGAAGGAAAAAGGCGGCGGTACTCTGCTGGTGCCGGCCGGCTTGTATGATTTCGGCCGCTATGCGAACAGCACTTCCATCATTAGCTGCAAGGACTTAAGCAATATCGTCATCTCCGCATATGGTGCGACGTTCAAGGCCACCACCACTGACAAAGCGATGCCGCACATGTTTTATTTCTTCAATTTCAATAACATCACCATTGCCGGAGCACGTTTCATCGATCCTGGTTTTAACCCTTGGGTGAATTGGAAAGGAATGTACTGTGTCGGCATTCAAGCCAGTAAAGCAAGCCGTGGCTTCAGGATGGTGAACTGTTATGCAGAGAGTGTCGTTGGTTTATTCGGTTCACATAATAATGCGAGCACCCGCCAATACCTGGCGGACATTGACATTCAGGGAGAAGTCCGCAATTCGTACAAGGGGGTGGGGGCCAGTTTTATCCGCGAGCAGGTTAAAGTTAATTTGATTTGCCATAACGTGCGGCGCGCATTCATTGCCTATGCGCTGAAAAATGCCGACATTCTGGTGAAGATTTCCAGTACGGCGAATTGGCCAGGCAGCAACGGTTTAATTGCACTGGTGTCCGGTGGCGCCGCCATGGGCAATGTGGAAGATGTCCGGGTCAAGGTGGATGCATCGGGCGCGGGCATCTACGGCGGCTATGTGCACTTTTACCACCAGGGCCCCGAAGCGGATGGCTATATGCGCAACATCGATGCTACGGTCAATGTGACCAATGTGAGTTCCACACCAAATCTGTTTATATTCGACCATGAAACTAATGGTGTGCAGCCGAAAACAGCACGGGTATGGGATCGGATTTCGTTGCACGGCAGCGTGACTGGAAATTTTGCAGGGCGCATTATTTTCAATCCTTCAGTTTCTACTTCACTTGGATCAGTGCATGTGGACGCCAACCTCGCCGCAATCGCAAACGTATCGAAATTGCCTGGCTACTTCCGGGTCAAACTACCTTGAATGAATTGCCCGCTGATCGCAGCGAAAGGGGCTCTATAAATGAGGGAAGACTTAGTTGCCATGAATTGGTTTTTCAGAGTAAGCATTAAACCAAGTCCTCTGCAGTCTCTTGTTGGTTTCGGCCTGACTTGCGTAGCAAGTCAGGGCATGGCCCCAGGGTTTAGTAGTTGTAGATACCGAGATCCCAGGGCGCCGTGCGCACGACACCATGCTTGTCGCGCGAGATATCGATGTTCACGCCGTCATAGCCGGTGATCGATGCTGCCGCACCCCGGTTCATCGCCGGGCTGTTCGTCTGAAGATGCCAGTCCGAAGCCTGATTCACCAACATCGGATCGCCCACGACAGCATTGGCCTGGGCAGGCACGCCGCTGCAACCGTGGAAGTTGTTGCTATCGATGGTCAGCGTGCCGGCGTACTGGCCCGTCCATCCGACAGCATTGGCGTTGCAGGTGACGATGTTGTTGCGGAACGTCGGGTTGGTGGTC